>Ga0210403_10002883_pt1 | contig 15302 bp, 18 predicted proteins | sample IncBWC19MmetaG_FD_150863 | JGI IMG/M metagenome (GOLD analysis project Ga0210403, IMG submission 150863) | Forest soil microbial communities from Barre Woods Harvard Forest LTER site, Petersham, Massachusetts, United States - Inc-BW-C-19-M | ecosystem: Environmental > Terrestrial > Soil >... | reverse complement strand
GTAACGGCCGTGGATCGCTCGGGCAATGAAAGCGCTCCCAGCCTTGCGGTGGCGGTGGATGTCGCGCAACCTTCCCGCTGAAGCCGTGTTCCTACGGATGAGCGACTGTCTGGTAGGCAGCCCAGCATCATGCCAGCGAACTTCAGCCCGCCGGGATACCGGTGGTTCCATTTCCTTCGACACGCCTCCGCGCGCGTTGGGTTATACACAGGAATCTGGCTCTCCCTGGTTTTTGTCGCGTGGGTGGTGATCGCGAACCGCGTGCCATTTCTAGATCCACTCGCGCAACAGAGAAACTTCATCGCCACGTTGTTGCTGGCACTGATCGCCGCAATGCCGGTGATACGCTTCCTGCGCTCGCCGGCGGAATTGCTGATCTCCGGCCTGCTGGCCTGGAGCGTGTTGACGTTGACCTACCGAATCCTCAGTCTTGAATTTACGCTGCTTCAGTCTTACTACAGCTCCTTCCATGTCTTCGTACTCGGCGCCGTCGTCTATCTGCTTTTTGCAACAGTCTCCTGGATTGGTATGATTGTGTGGCGGGCGCGAGAAGCTCAGGGTACGCACACCTCCCGCTGAACAGGTTCCCATAAAATGAAATTTTGCCGGTTTGTCCCCAAATCCGCTGGCTTGGACTCTCGAGTTTTACCCTCTTATGGCCTGATCGAAGATGAAATCATCCACGGAATCGCCGCAGCACCATGGCTCAAATGGTCGCGCGAGGAGGCTTCGCTCCCGATGCGGGAAGCACGATTGCTCGCTCCGGTCGAGCCATCGAAGATCGTCTGCGTGGGGCGCAACTATGCCGCGCATGCTTCGGAAATGGGCAACCAGGTGCCGAAGGAGCCGATGATTTTCCTGAAGACACCTTCGTCCGTGATCGGGACGGATGAGCCGATCGTACTCACGCGCTATTCGAATCATGTGGACTACGAAGCCGAGCTTGCGGTGATTATCGGGAAGAGATGTTCGCAACTCAGCGATTCGGATGATGCGTTGTCCTATATTCTCGGGTACACCTGCCTCAATGACGTCTCTGCGCGCGATTTGCAGAAGAGCGACGTGCAGTTTACCCGCGCCAAAGGCTTTGACACTTTCTGCCCGGTGGGGCCGCACATCGAGACGCAGCTTGATCCTCGCAATGCGCTGGTGGAAACGCGCGTGAACGGCGTGGTGAAGCAGTCCGGTAGCACCTCCCTGATGGTTTACCCGGTGGAGTTTCTGATTCGCTGGCTTTCACGCATGATGACTTTGGTCCCGGGCGACGTGATAGCCACCGGAACGCCCGCCGGCGTCGGACCGCTCACGGCCGGGGACACCGTGGACGTTTCAGTTGCGGGGATTGGCGTGTTGCACAATCCGGTGCACGCCCCGGCATCCTGACTTCGCAGAGCCCGTCCCGTTTCGGTACTATAAGAGGCAGTAGGGAAGGCTGGTGTCCCGCCAGGAGATTCGCTCAGGGCATGGGACATTCGGCTTCCTCTATCCAACATTCCCACATTTAAGTTTGCAAGGGGTTGAGCGTTGAAAGAATTGCTCGCCGATTGGAAATTGCTGCTCATGATTGGCGGCGGAAGCCTGGCCGCCCTCGCCTTGATTGTGTATGCTTTCGCGCGACCCGCGGCTGATCCGGAGGCCGAGGAGCGCAAGCGCCGGCTGCATCTGAATTTGATCGGGCGAATCGCGGAGGGGCAAGTAGTCGAGCTTGCGCAGCATCCCGCGCCTCCGATCGAAAAACGCGGAGGACTCTTTGGCATGCGCGCGCAGCCGCTGGCGGATAACCGGCCCCGCAGCCTGGTTTCCTACAGTTATTCGATTTCCGGCGTCACGTATCACACCGCGCAGGACATCACCGGGCTCGAGAGCCAGGTGAAAGTCGAGCGGCTGGTGACCGGATATCCCACCAGCGTGAAGTACGACCCATCGAATCCAAGCGATTCGATCGTGGTTGCCGACGATTGGTCGGGCCTGCGATAGACAGTATAGCTTCGGGCTCGCCTCCCCGCTTTCCCCAGCCGTAAATTGCCGCCGTGGATTTGTTGCTGACAGATCTTCCCTGCATTCAGCTTTGCACGCGAATGCGTTATGCTTTGGCTGGCTGCATACGCCGCCGTTTCGACCGGCTATGAAACAGGTATTTCTTTCCATTCTGACGACGCTGATGATCGTGGCGACGACGTTGAGCGCGATGGTGATTCTGGTGCGCGCGACGCTCTATGTAACATCGATCGAGTCGCCGCTGCCGCGTGCCGGCGCCATCCTGGCCGAAATATTGTTGGGCGTGGTGCTGCTGCTTGGCACGGTATGGCTGGCAACCCATGCGGCGGTTTTGATTTTCGCTCCAAAGAGCGACGAGCCCAAGGGAGGGCCTCTTGGCTGAGAAGAATCGTACCTGGGAATCGCCCGCGAACGCGGACCGCATGGAGCAATTACGCCGCATTTCAGCGGAAGCGGAAGCCGGCGGAGGAGCGGAGCGCCGTGAGCGCGAGCACAAATCCGGAAAACTATCCGCGCGCGAACGGATTGAATTGCTTCTCGATGAAAGCACGTTCGAGGAACTCGACAAATTTGTGCGGCATCGCTGCGTGGACTTTGGCTCGGAGGAGCAACGGCCGGCGGGCGACGGGTTCGTCACCGGATTTGGCCGCATTGAAGGGCGGCTGGTCTATGTTTTTGCGCAGGACTTCACCGTATTTGGCGGATCGCTCTCGGAAACCAATGCGCAGAAAATCGTGAAGATTATGGACCTGGCCATGCGCAATGGCGCGCCGGTGATCGGCTTGAACGATTCCGGCGGAGCGCGCATTCAGGAGGGAGTTGCGTCGCTTGCCGGCTACGCGGAGATTTTCTTGCGCAACACGCTGGCCAGCGGCGTGATCCCGCAAATCAGCGCGATTATGGGCCCATGCGCGGGGGGCGCGGTTTATTCCCCCGCGATCACGGATTTTGTGCTGATGACGCGCGACACTTCGTACATGTTCGTGACCGGGCCGGACGTGATCAAGAATGTCACGCATGAAGAGGTCACCAAGCAGGAACTCGGCGGCGCCATGACGCATAATTCAACGAGCGGCGTGGCGCATTTTGTTTCCCGGGACGACGCCGATTGCCTGGCAATGGTTCGCGAGTTGATCGGGTTTCTCCCGTCCAACAATCTGGAGGATCCGCCGCGGCGCGCGTCGAACGATCCTGCGGACCGCCGCGAGGAATCGCTGAACTCGATCGTTCCGGAAGATCCGCTGAAACCCTACGACATCAAGGACGTGATTCACGCACTGGTGGACGAAAACTATTTTTTCGAGGTGCACGAGCACTATGCCAAAAATATCGTGGTGGGCTTTGCCCGATTTGACGGCCGGCCCGTGGGCATCGTGGCCAATCAGCCCGCGTTCCTGGCCGGCACGCTGGACATTAACGCTTCGGTAAAAGGCGCGCGGTTTGTGCGTTTCTGCGACGCGTTCAACATCCCCTTGATCACGTTCGAAGACGTTCCAGGTTTTCTGCCCGGCACGCAGCAGGAATATGGCGGCATCATCCGCCACGGCGCGAAACTATTATTCGCGTTTGCGGAAGCCACCGTTCCGAAAATCACGGTGATTACCCGCAAAGCGTATGGCGGCGCGTATTGCGTCATGGCCTCAAAGCACATCCGCACCGACGCCAATTTTGCCTGGCCGACGGCGGAAATTGCCGTGATGGGGCCGGAAGGCGCCGTGGACATCGTCTACAAACGCGAGCTCAGCAACGCGCCCGAAGCGGAGCGAGCCGCTCTGCGCAAGGAAAAAATCGCCGAGTTTCGCAACCGGTTCGCGAATCCCTTCGTGGCCGCCGAACGTGGCTACATTGATGCCGTGATCGAACCCGCGGAAACGCGGGCCCACATCATCACGTCACTGCGCGCACTCGAAAACAAGCGCGACACCAATCCCAAAAAGAAGCATGCCAACATTCCCCTCTAATCGTGATTGCTGGTGCGGGAGCGTGCAAACGAGGCTGGATGTTGCCAACAGCGATTCCTCCCCTGATGCCGAAGGACACGACACGCAAGCGGTGCATAACCTTGGGACCCATCTGCGCGCATGATAAAATCCGGCCAGTCGATAAACACTCATGTTCAAAAAAATCCTGATTGCCAATCGCGGTGAAATTGCCGTTCGCATCCTGAGAGCCTGCCGCGAGCTGGGCATCCAGACCGTTTCTGTGTATAGCGAAGTGGATCGGACGTCGCTCCACGTGCGGCTTGCCGATGAGGCTTACCTGATCGGCCCTGCGGCCTCGCGCGAAAGCTACTTGCGCATTGACAAGCTGATGGACGTGGCGAAGAAATCTGGATGCGACGCGCTGCATCCGGGCTACGGCTTCCTGGCGGAAAACCCCGCGCTGCCCCGAGCTTGCGCCGACGCGGGAATTACGTTCATAGGCCCTTCCGCCGAGGCCATGGAGGCGATGGGCTCGAAGACCGCGGGTAAGCAACTGGCGCGGCGCACCGGAGTCCCGACTGTGCCGGGCACCAGCGACCCGATTGAAAACCCCGACGAAGCGCAGGCTCTTGCGCAAAACATGGGCTATCCTGTGCTGCTGAAAGCCATCGCGGGCGGCGGTGGCAAAGGGATGCGTGTGGTGCCGAACGATCCGGCATTCGCGTCGGCGTGGCGCGATGCGGCATCCGAAGCGCTGAACGCCTTTGGCGACCAGCGAGTGTTTCTTGAAAAATATCTCGTCGGGCCGCGGCACATTGAGATTCAGATTCTTGCCGACGCGCACGGCCGCTGCGTTTCGCTCGGCGAGCGCGAATGTTCCGTGCAGCGGCGGCACCAGAAGGTGGTCGAAGAAGCCCCTTCGCCAGTCGTGACTCCGGAGTTGCGCCGCAAAATGGGCGATGCGGCGGTGCGCCTCGGCCGCGCCGGGGGCTACGTCAACGCGGGCACTGTGGAATTTCTGGTGGATGCCGATCTCAACTACTACTTTCTCGAGGTCAACACGCGCCTGCAAGTCGAGCATCCCGTCACCGAACAGGTGACCGGCCTCGACCTGGTGAAACTCCAGATCGCCATCGCTGCCGATCACCGCCTGCCCTTTGCGTGGGAAACCATTACGCCGCGCGGCCACGCCATGGAAGTGCGCCTCTACGCCGAAGACCCGGACAACAATTTCTTTCCCTCTCCCGGCAAGATTATTTCGTGCCACGTGCCCACCGGCCCCGGCATCCGCCTGGACGAAGGCGTCTACGAAGGCTGGACCGTGCCGATGGATTACGATCCGCTGCTCAGCAAACTGATTGCCTGGGGCAACAGCCGCGAAGAAACCATCGCCCGCCTCCGCCGCGCCCTCGACGAGTACACTATCACTGGCATCCGCACAAACGTCAGCTTGTTCCGCCGCATTCTTACCGAGCCGGAATTTCTCCGGGGAGACATTCACACCAAGTGGTTGGACGAACTGCTTGCGCGCCCGCATCCGCCCGCAGTGCCACCTCGCCCGGGTACGGAAGAAGCCGCTTTGATCGCCGCGGCGTTATGGCATAGCGCGCGATCGGGCGCCACTTCCTCCGGTAGCGCGGAGTCCCAGGCAGCTCCGTCTCGCTGGAAGATGGAGGGGCGGCGCCAACAGATGGATCACATGCCATGAAATTTGAAATCCAGCTCACGGGCGCAGGCGACAAGCGGAAACACGTCGTCGAACTCGAGCGAAAAGGAGACGTGTGTAGCATGGCGCTTGACGGCCAAGCCATCGACGCCGACGCGGTGCAGATTGCGCCCAACGCCATTTCCGTGATGCTCGCCGGGCAATCTTTCGAAATTCACATTTCGCGCTCCCCGGATGGCACGCTGAACCTGCAGTGCGGCCCGCACGAATTCTCGGCCGAAATCATCGATCCTCGTGCTTGGCGCGGACGCAAGCACGGAGCGGTGGAAGTGGAAGGCCGCCAGGAAATTTTCGCGCCCATGCCTGGCAAAGTAGTTCGCGTGTTGACGGCGGTGGGCGACATCGTGGAAGCGGGGCAGGGGCTGCTGGTCGTCGAAGCCATGAAAATGCAGAACGAAATCCGCTCGCCCAAAAGCGGGAAGCTCGAGCGCCTGCTCGTCAAGGAAGGACAAAACGTCAACGCCGGAGAAGTGCTTGCATGGGTGGAATGACCCTCACTACTCTCCTAAAGCATTCCCAACTCTGATCTGGAGGTCGAGGATCAGCGTGGCACCCTGAGCGGCAACCAGTTCCATCTTTTCATTTCCGACGTGGAAGTGAAGCTTTAGGGTGCGAGCGACTTCGCCCTGGCGAACTAATCACCGCGAACCAATCGCGAATTGCAGGGCGGGGAATTACTGTGTGTTGGCGGGAGAACTGTTTGCCGGCAGCGTCACCGCCGGCTTAATCGGCGGCAGAGTGGATTTCGCCGCGTCTGGCAGCTTGCCGGCGGTTTCCACCACCTGCTGTGCCAGATAATTCGTAACCTTCGCTTCGTCGCGCGCCGTCGCCAGGTACGCCGAACGCAAAAGCTGTTCCTTGCGGTTGCGCAGGGTGTCGCGAACGGTCTGCTGGACTTGCGGATCGTTCACGCCGCGCTGGCCGGCCGCTTCGCGCGCCACCAGCTTCAGGATGCGAATGCTGTCCTTCAACTGAATCGGCGGGCTAACCTGCCCCGGTTTCAGGCCAATCACGGTCTTTTTCAGCATCGGATCGGACTGGTTCAGCGCCGATTCCGGAATGTAGCCCAAATCGCCGCCGTTTCCGGACGTGTTCACGTCCTCGGAATAGTCCATCGCCAGTTGCGCGAAATCGGCGCCGCTGTTCAGCTTGTCGGTCAGCATCTTCGCCTTACGCTCTGCTTCGGCTGGGTTGGTGGCGTCGTCGTTCTTCCGGTTGCGGACCTGCAATTCCTTGCGCGGGGTAATCACGATCTGCGAAATGCGGTATTGCGGCTCGGCGACATTAAACTGGTTGTGGTTGGTGTTGTAAAAATCCAGCACGTCCTGGTCGCTGATGGTGATCTTTGCCGCCACTTCGCGGTTCAGGAGTTTCTGGATGGAGAGTTGCCGCCGCAGGTCGCGCTTCAGGTCGTCGACGCCCATCCCGCGCGCTTTCAGTTGCCGCTGGAACTCTTCCTCGGTGAAGGGGCTCTTCAGCTCGGTGAACTTGTCTTCCACTTCGCCGTCGCTGGCTTCCAGGTTCAGCTTCTTGGCGCGCTCCAGCAGGATTTCGTTGTTGATCAACTGGTCGGTGACGTTGAGCTTCAGCGAGAGCGCCTCTTCCTGCGAAGGCTCCTGGCCCTCGGGATTCACCTGCGAGCGGTAGTATTTCTCGATTTCGTCGCGCTTGATCTCCGTGCCATTCACCGTCGCCCACACGTCGGCAGCGTGGTGCTCTGACTGCTTGCACCCGGCGAGGACGGACAACACCAGTCCCGCCACGGGCAAGAGAGCCCCGGCGCGCCGCAGTCGCACTGCTCTGCTGGAGGTGCTTGGGGAGAGGTTCAAAGGTTCGCTCAGGCTGCTTTGGTCACACGGCCCAGACGGATGCAGGCCGTGCACACGCGAATCTGTTTGTGAACGCCGGCAACGACGGCCCGGACGCGCTTCAGGTTCGGATTCCAGCGCCGACGCCGGGTGTTGTTGGCGTGGCTGACCACGTTTCCATAGTGCGGCCCTTTGCCGCAAAGATCACACTTCAATGCCATATCGATTCCTGCACTCCAAAAGATTGAAAAGCAAAGTCTTAATTGTAGCAGAAGCCCGCAAAATCGCAAAACAATTGGGAGGCGAGGGGACTTTGCTATTTTCATAGCTTTTGAAGGCATTGAATGCTCTGGCGCACCAGCTTAAGGGGCCTTCGAAAGCCCCGTTTGTTATACTAATTCAGCTTTCGCGAAAGAGCTGAACTGTGAGCCGTGTGCGCATCTCCATCGTTGAGTACCTGAATACGGCGCCGCTGGTGCGTGGCTTTACGCATGGGCCGCTGCGCTGAAAGTACGAGCTTTCGTTCACCGTACCTTCCCAGTGCGCGGAACATCTGCGTTCCGGGGCTGTGGACGTGGCCATCATTCCTGCGATCGAATACCAGCGCATCCCGGATTTGCTGATTCTGCCGAATCTCTCGATCGCCTCAAAGAAATCCGTGCGCAGCCTCCTGCTTGTCTCCAAAAAGCCCATTCTGGAAGTCACGCGCATCGCTCTGGACCGAAGTTCGCGCAGCACGCAGGCGCTGACGCGCATCCTTTGCGAAAAGCACTGGAACATCAAACCGGAATTTTTCGAGGCGGCGCCCGACCTGACGGCAATGCTGCATCAGGCGGACGCGGCGCTGCTCATTGGCGACCCAGCGCTGCAGCTTGCAATCGCTTGCGCGCCCGGGGCTCGCCGCGATGCCCAAGGCGATCTCGTCTCACCAGCTTCGCTCGCTGGACTCAGCGGGAACGGTTCCGTCTACATTTACGATATTGTCGAACAGTGGCGCGCAATGACCAACCTGCCGGCGGTGCTAGCGGTCTGGGCTGCGCGCCAAGAAGCAATTACTCCGCAACTTGTGCAGGATTTTCAGGAGTCGCTCGCGTTTGGCCTTGAGCATGTGGACGCGATCGCTTCCGAAGCGGCGGTGGAAATGAATCTGCCTGCCGCTGATTTGCGGCGCTATCTGCTCGAAAACATCGACTATCACCTGGACGAAGAAAATTTGCGCGGCTTGACGCGCTATTATGAATTCGCCGCTGAATTGGGGCTGATTCCCGAGGTACGCGGGATTGCGCTGGCCCCCGATCCGGGCGGCTTGGCGCGCTCATCGGATTTTGCCGTTGCCAGCCGCCGGGCTAGACAGAGCTGAGCGGGCAATTCGAGCCAGTCAGGAAAATTTGAAGTTTAAGGACACGCACCGTGGGAATTACAAAACAGCAAGCGCTCGAAATGCTCCAGTCCGATGATCTAGTCGGCATCGGCATGGATGCTCATCAGCTGCGGCTCAAGAAAAATGATCCGCGCATCGCCACCTATCAGATCGATCGCAACATCAACTACACCAATTTCTGCACGGAGTATTGCTCCTTTTGCGCGTTCTATCGTCCATTGGGCGCGAAGGACGGGTACATCCTGTCGTTCGAAACCATCTACGCCAAAATCGACGAGATGCTCGAACTCGGCGGCACCGGCGTCCTTCTCCAGGGCGGCTTGCATCCCGACCTGCAGATCGGCTACTACGAAAATCTTCTCCGCTCCCTGAAAGCGCGCTATCCGCAGGTGCATCTGCACTGCTTCTCTGCGCCGGAAATCCTGTGCATCGCGGAAGTCAGCGAACTCTCGATTCGCGACACCATCCAGCGCCTGATGGACGCGGGCCTGCAGTCCATTCCGGGTGGCGGCGCGGAAATTCTTGACGACGAAATTCGTGGCAAGATCGCCCGCCTGAAATGCACCAGCGATGACTGGGTGGAAGTCCACCGCACCGCGCATGCCCTCGGCTTGCGCACCACGGCCACGATGATGTTCGGCTGCGGCGAAACCCTCCAGCACCGTGTGAACCACCTAGACCGCGTCCGCCAGCTTCAGGAAGAAACCGGCGGCTTCACCGCGTTTATCCCTTGGATTTTCGCGGCGGAAAACACGGCGCTCGGCAAGAAAGTGCAGGAAACCACGGCGGTGGATTATTTAAAGACCCTCGCAGTCAGCCGCTTGTATCTCGACAACATCGACCACATCCAGTCGAGCTGGCTCACGCCGGGCATCAAGGTTTGCCAGGTTGGCTTGCAGTTTGGCGCCGACGACGTCGGCAGCATCCTGATTGAGGAAAACGTGGTTTACGCTGCGGGTGTCCGCAACCGGACCAACGAAGAAGAACTTCGCCGCATCATCACGCAAGCCGGCTTTCAACCCGCGCAGCGCGACACCCTCTACCGCTCCTACGTCCTGAAACCGCCGGTCACGCGCGAGCTAACCGCCGCCTAGCTTTTCACTCTGAGTTCTTCCATGTAGCGCTGGCTTTCAAGCCAGCCCGCGGTAGGAGCAGGGCCTGTCCGCCGCTATTTCTTCAGCCGCAGCAATATCTCCACTTCCGTCCCATCCGGAAGATCTAACGTCTCGTAGGGTTGCAAAACTCCATCCGAATAGCGCGCCACCAGTCGCATCGTCGCATCTTTCGCCGCGGGCTTCTGCGCACCCGCGCTCGAAGCAAGCCCCGATCCCGACGTCTCGTCCAGCGCCTGGTTCACTAACGCGTCCGCTTCCTTGTTCTGCTCCCGGTAAACGTGGCTGATGCGGAACGATTCGAACGTCTGCGACATTTTCTTTGCGCGTTCAAAGAGCGGTTTCAACTCCGCGCTCTTCACTTTGTATTGCCCGCGCATCTGCTTGACCATCAATTCCGAATCACTTTCGATGCGCAACGCGCGAATGCCGTGATTCTGCGCGTAATCGAGCGCCGCGATTAATCCAAAATATTCCGCCACATTGTTGGTGTTGTTGCCGATGTATTTCTTCAGGCGCGCAACAATCTCGCCGCGTGGGTCGCGCACCACCACGCCATACGCCGCCGGGCCGGGATTTCCCCGCGAGCCGCCGTCCACATTCGCCTGGTAAGCAGGGATCGCTTTGCGTTCAGGTTCCGCTTCGCCGAAAAGGCCCGCGCCTTTTGGCACTGGTGGACGTTTCGACATCAGGAGTTCGCCGCTCCTGTAGCCGACTCCTTGGGCGTGGCATGGGTAATGGGTTCGAGCGAATAGAGAATCCGCCCGCAGGATTCGCAGCGGAAAATCTCCTCATCGGTGTCTGATTCCAGCAGTTGCACCGTATGCGGCAGCGCCCGCAATCCGCACGCCTTGCACTGCCCGTCGCGCACTTGCGCCAGCGCCGTGCCAGGATGCTTCTTGGCAATCCGTTCGTAAAGCTCCAGCAGGTCCTCGGGAATTTTCTTCGCGATGCCGCGGCGCTCGGCGGTAGCCGCTTCCCACGCCTTCTTTTTTCCGGTGAACTGCTCTTCGATCTGTTTCTTCTCCGCCGCAATCGCCTGCTCGGATTCCTTCAGCTCCGCTTCCAGGCGTTTCACGCGGCGTTCCGCTTCCTCGATCTTCATCATCTGTTCCAGCACCAGGTCTTCGGCCTTGCCGGCTTCGCCATCGGCGGTGGCGATTTCGTGTTGCAGCGCTTTGTAAGCCTCATTGGTTTTGACGGAGCTGCTCTGTTCGCGATATTTCTTTGCCCGAACCTTCCACTGCTCAACGTCCAGCTCAAGCTTCTTCCGTTGCGCAAGAGCCTGCGTCAGCGCTTCCTTCGCCGAGGCCAGCGCGGTCCGCTCGCCGCTCAGTTTCGCATCGGCTTCCCGCAGCCGCTTGGGCATGCCTTCTAGCTCGGCGCGCAGCGCGGCCGTGGTCTGGTCCAGCCGCTGCAGCTCCAGCATCTGTGGAATAGCGGGATTCATCCGGGCTTGATTCTAACACACGGGGATGGCTCACCTTCCCTGCTGGGCCGCCGTCATTAAGATACAAGGGAGTTCTGTACCCGTTTGAAAGGAGGGACCATGCCCTACGTGCAAATCACCTGGCTTGAGGGGCGCTCCGTGGATCAAAAGCGCAAAATTGCCGAGGGAATCGCCTCGGTCTTGATGGAAAATGCCAAGGCGAAGCCCGAACATATTCAAATCACGTTTCTGGACCTGCCAACCACAAACTATGCGTTATCAGGCACCCTCGTGGCGGACCTAAAGCCTGGCCCTTGAACGGGCACTCGGTAATGGCGCAAGCGGCGGGATCAGGACGCCTTCAAATCGCGGCGAATCAGCGCGGCGTCCACGAAATAGCCCAGCCCCACGGCCAGCGGCAGAATGCCAAACGCCGAGGCCACCAGCGTTTGCGGCTCGCCCACAACCCGCGCGATCATCGCAAACATCAGAATAAATCCAGTGCCGCCGCTCACCAGCAGAATCCCGGCGCGGCGCGACCTGGCATACTGCGAAAGCTCGGGCTCCATGGGAATTTCAGTCCCACGCGCCAGGGCGGCCAGCCGCTCTTCCGTGCGCAATTTCCGCACCCTGTAAAACGTATACATCAACGCCAAAGGAATCCCGCACGTCAGCACCACGGCAACCAATCCGATCACATCGCCACCCATTCTATTGCTCCCTTCCGCTCTACCTTCGCCGGCCGCGTTGCGCGGCCTCACCCCTAAATACGCAGAGGGGCAGCGGATTGTTCCCGGCAAAACGGGTAAAGAACGTGATTCTGGAGGTGAAAAGTTACTGGATTTCGCGGACTTGCATCGAGGAATCAATGGCCAGGGTCGGATACCGGATGGGCGAGCCCTCCGGCGCCTGGGCGTGACGCGCGACCACCTGGTAATCGGTGCCGCTCGTGCAATTTACCTCGTAGCTGTAGCCGTCTCGCTCCGGCCGCGCCATACTCAGCGAACCCGACGAAATCATTTCGTCCAGTGAAGCGCACTTGCCGTTCAATGCCACGCTCCCGCGCTCCGCCTGGGCGATCTGAAGCAGGTCCATGCGCACCCCGGTCAGGCTGATTGCCTGTGTCGGCGCCGTGCCCGCATCGGTGGTGGGCATCTTCTTCAAATAAATTTCATACACCCCGAAGAGGATCAGGGCCGCCACCAGTACCACGGCAAGAGCGCGCATGACACTATTCTTTCGCCGGTATCCGCCGCGCGCAAGCTCTTCGCCGCTTGCGGAGTGCAATTGGTAACAACCTCCAGGCAATTTCTCCTGCTGCCCTCCGCGCCCTGTTATGCTTCCTATTACACCGCCCCTCTTGCGGTCCTACTCTCCCCTCCGGATAGGTTCATGGGCAGCTTATTACTACCTTCGGAACTGCGTTCCATTGAAAGACTTCGCGAGCAGGAACTCGAGGAAGCTCGCGTCATTCAAAACGTCATGATGCCCGCGCAGCCTCTGTGCCTTGCCGGTGTCACAATCTCCCATGAATTCCAGCCGGTGACAGAAGTGGGAGGCGACTACCTCGACTACTTCAAGCTCAGTGACGAAACAATCGGTCTATACGTCGGCGATGTTTCCGGGAAGGGTCTGCCCGCCGCGCTTTATGCGGCGCTCGCCGTCGGCACGCTTCGCGGCATACACAAAACCGGTATGGAACCTGATCGCGTACTCTCCCTCTTGAATCAACGGCTGCTGCTTCGGGGCATTCCCGGGCGCCACTCGGCCATTCAGTACGCTTTGTTTGATCCTTCCACTGCGCGCATCCGCATTGTCAGCGCCGGAATGCCCGGTCCTATTTTGCTCCGCGGCGAAGACGCGCGCCTTCTTCAGATTGCCGGCCTGCCACCGGGCCTCTTTCCAACGGCTAGCTACGACGAGCTCTCGCTGCAGCTGGAACCAGGCGATTCTGTCCTCTTTTTCACCGATGGCCTCAGCGACGCGCGTAATATCCATGACCAGGAGTTTGGAGTCGATGGCATCCAGGACGTCTGCCGCCGCAACGCCGGCGAGACCCCCCTTGAACTGCTGAAACATCTTTTTTCGTCGATTCAGGATTTCACCGCCGACTGCAAGCAGTGGGACGACATGACCGCCGCGTACTTCCACTTCGCCGGATAGCCGCCGGGATCGCGTTCTCCATCGTGGTCAACTGGGCAAAGCTTTGCCTCTTTTCAATTGACCTTCGGCCACTTCTCCAGTAACTAGTGTAGTCACAGTTCTGTTCGAATTTAGGAGTCCTCGATGAATAGAAAATCCCCGTATCCGGCGGCACTCGTTTGCCTGCTCACCTGTGCGCTGGCGATTCCCTTCGACACCTTCGCCCTGCCCGATGCCACCGGCCAACGCGCTGGGGAAGTTTCCCGCGTGATCCCGGCCGTCAGCCTCACGCGCGGCGCGAAGTCCATGACCGCCAGCGCGAAAACTCCCGTTGATTGGCAGGATGTGTTGAGCACACAGGCGAATGGCCGCGCGCGCGTGTCGCTCGACGACGGCTCGGTGCTCAACGTTGGGTCGGATTCCTCTGTAAAAGTGGTGAAGCACGATGCCGGGGCGCAGCAGACCGATCTCGAAGTCACGGTCGGGAAAATCCGCTCGCAGGCGCAAAAAATTTCCCAGCCGAACGGTAAGTTCGAAGTGCATACACCTTCAGGGGTCGCGGGCGTGGTTGGCACGGATTTTTATGTTGGCTACGAAAACAACGTTATGACTGTGATCGTCTTTGACGGCGTGGTGAAGGTTTGCAACCTTGCCGGTGTCTGCGTGGCCGTGAAGGCAGGGCAGCTCACCACCGTACGCAACAGCGATTCGAACGGCCCGGCCGCGCCTTCGCAGGCCAATCTCTCCACACTTTCCGAAGCGGTTGCCAGCACGACCCTCGAAACCGGTCCTGGCATTGGCCAGGTTCATCACATCAGCAAAGGGGCCGCGATCACCATCGGCATTCTGGCGGTGATACCCATCGTCGTCGTTCCCATTGTGACCACGAGGGGTTCGAGTACTCCCGCTCCAATCCCGCCACCCACCAATGGTTGCCCCACCGGTGCAAAGACCTGCTGAAGCTCGATCGCGATTCCCGGCCTTTCCAGAGGCTCGGTGGCGCAATCCCGCGGGGCCTCTTCCTTTAGCAACGCCCCCACCGCTTTGGCCATCTAATCCTAGGTAGTAGCTTTGCCGCTTCTCGCCGTCCACACCACGCTTTGTCTACCCACCGGCGGTGGCGTACACTGAACCTTTGAGTATTGCGTCTAATTGTGAGTGAGGCACTCTTGAATATTTCTATCCCCGCTTTTTCGGCTCGCCGTTTCTGTCTGTGCGCCGCGCTCGGCGCTCTTTTCGTCTTAGCCGCGAATCCTGGTCTTTATGCCATGCCGCCGGACGCCACGGCGAAACCTTCCCCGCTCATCGCCGCGCTGAAGGCGGAGCTGGAACGCTCCATGAAAGCGTATGGCGCGCAGGATCCCGCCGCATACTTCATCAGCTACGCGCTCACCGACACGCAGCGGGCCACGGTTTCCGGTTCGAACGGCGCTTTGCTCAGTAGCGACGAAGGCCGCAACCGTTGGCTGGAAGTTGCTGTCCGCACCGGCAGCTATGAGCTCGACAACACCCACAAGATTGATGGCCGCCAGCCGCCCTCCGGCAGCCCCGGCGCCAACGTGCCCATTGATGACGATCCCGATGTCCTTCGCCGCGCCGTATGGCTCGAAACCGATACCGAGTACCGCTCGGCCGCCGAAGCGCTCATCAAGATCAAGACCGGCAAGGAAGTGAAAGTACAAACCGAAGAAGGCGCCGCTCCGGATTTTTCCCGTGAGAAGCCGCAAACCTTCACCGGCCCGCTGGTTTCCTTTTCGCTCGATCGCAAGCCATGGGAACAGAAG
>Ga0210403_10002882_pt1 | contig 15305 bp, 11 predicted proteins | sample IncBWC19MmetaG_FD_150863 | JGI IMG/M metagenome (GOLD analysis project Ga0210403, IMG submission 150863) | Forest soil microbial communities from Barre Woods Harvard Forest LTER site, Petersham, Massachusetts, United States - Inc-BW-C-19-M | ecosystem: Environmental > Terrestrial > Soil >... | reverse complement strand
CTGCTTATTGATTCCACGGACCCATTCCTTCGGCGACAAGAGAAGTTGCCAGCCCTGCCGGCCCAAAGCATGAACCATGGTTTCATCGTAGCTTTTCTCGGTGCTCTGAGCGCGGCGATAAACATCTTTGGCAATTGTCTCAAAGCCAGCCACCTTGAGGTTCACCAGCTTCTGAAAACACTCTGCCTCGCGCCTGAGAATCCGGCCCAATAGTGGCGCCGGAGTTCCGAAGCGGAACAATACTGACCACGAAAATCCTTCTTGGCATTTGAAACCACGACGAAACGGAGAGGCGTCAAGTGCCACGAGAAGACGGCGGAGTTGAGACCAGATGCCGATGAGCCGGAAGACGCTGGAAACTATCAGCGCCAGAATCACCACGATAAAGACTGATAGCAGAACCTCATAACCAGAACTCTCCAGGGTGCGAATAAGCCTTATTCCACTGCCTAGACTCATCACGGCTGAGATCACCAAAGCGATAATCACTCCGGTTCGCAAATCTGTTTTGTCAGGCAACAGCATCTGCAAGAGGCTCTTATGATCGTCTTCAAGGATTGACCGAAAACCAAGAATAGGCTTGGGATTGATTCCGGTGCCTCCAAGACTGCTCACGCTGGGCAAAATAGGACGCCGCCGGTCGTCCACCACGGCGGCTCCCGACAACGTGTACCAGGCAGCCCAGACATAGGCGCACAAAAGCAACAGGATGGGGAGCAGGGGCGAAACACCGGAGCTCAGATTCACTGAGCGCCATACGAACATGTAATCCACGTAGTCTCTGCCCCAGATGTGGTCCAGCCAAAGGAGCGTGAGAATGCAGGCACCCAGGAATAAGTAGGCGGCCAGCTTTGAATGCCGACGCACCAGATCATGCGCACACACCAACATAACCAGCACCATGGCAAGAAATAGCAGGACAGATTTCACGGCCGATTCCCTGTAGTACTCGGAAGCCCATAGCAGGGCAGCCAGCAGCGCAAAATGCAGGTAACCCGTTGCGGCAAACAGCCATTTGCGGGAATCGGGCAGTGGCGGCGCAAGGTGGGCAACCGCTTCGTTGCTGGATAGCATGGAGGCAGTCCAAATAAAGTAGACGTATGCCAGGGACATGCCTACAACGACAATCCCGAACAGTTTCCAGTCGTTTGGCATATGTACTGCGCCTTTGTTATTCGTCGACACAACGTGCGTATAAGAAACCAAGGGCAACCCGCTCGTCATATTCTTCGCCGGGCCATCATCAGTCGTAGCGACATTGACGTTTTTCCGGCGGAGGATGACCTTTTCGACCCATGCGCCCAATTTTGCTTGCTGATTAGCCACCATGCCGTGCGCTGAAGTGTCGGTTGGCAAGACAGCAGTGTTCCAGAAACCGTTGTGTCCTAGGACCATAAGGCGTATGGGCGGGCGAGTTTCCGTCATGCCAGTTGTGGTTGAGCGGCTCCAGACTGGCCAGTCGTATTCCTCCAGATGAACGTCGTCGGCTGAAATGGGCACATCCGAGCCGGCTGCAACGCCTTCTAAATCAGCACCTTTTGCTGCTAGGAGCAGCGCCATAGCATTGTAGGCGCCGACGGCATCGGAACTCGGGAACACTCGGTCTGAGTGGGCTTTGCCGTAAACCTCGAACTGGTGTTCTGCGCCCGGCGTAAGCGTGTAATTGGTCAATGCCATTACGCCGTGCAGGGCCGCGTCTTGAATCTCGCGGGCAAACAGCAGGTCAGCTCCAACGGTGATGATTCGGCCCTGAGGGTATGCGGTGCGTAGATAACGGGCCAGAAACAGCTTGTCAATTGGATCGGTTGCGCGCAGTAGCACCAGCCGGGTGGAATGCGATTTTAATTCCGAGACAATGCCGAGAAGCACGGCCTCCTGCGAGAGGGGCATCTGATGGTGAGCATATTGCCGGACGGAGTCGTCGTCATTGCTACCCGCCTCCAGGTCCAGCGGCAGTGTGGTGCGGGCAGAATTCCCAGTGGCTGTCGGCTCGGCGGTATTGTGCTGATAAGCACTGCGAAGTTGAGAAATGCCGCGCGGAAAATACAGGTGAACAACGTCAGCCTCTGTTGCTCCAGTAACACAAGTCTTCCGCTCGCTTTCTACATCTCCATTGGCAGTTTTTGCAGATCTACCGTAACCGGTCTCATCCTCGGAAAGAACTGCAACCTCAGAGTGTTGATAACCCACAGCAAACGTCAAAAAACGGTCTATTGTGTTTACGTCATATTCCTGCAGAGTTCGGAACTCGATCTTCGGTCTCGAGTTGGATTCGGCAGCATGCCTGGCAGCACTCGGTCTTCCGGGCGACTGGTTCCCCGAAGCATCCGGCTGTCGCTTTGGCAACTCCGATTGAGCATTGTCTCGCAGCAACATGGAGGCTTTGTGGAAGGCTAGCACACTGGAACAATCCGTTACCGTCCCGCTATACACAAAGATTGGAGCCCCACACGGGAAGCCACTCTTGTCCTTGGAACAACTCAACAGGTCGGCCAGGGACTGCAGCGATCCGGAGAAGGTAGGTCCGAGGATCCGCAACTCATTTGGCGTGTGCCCGCCAAGCAACGATTTCATCAGCGCTATGGCATTTCGGAATTGCTCTTTATGAATGCCTGCAGTGGCAGTCTCACCAATCACGAAAACCAACAGCTTGTCGGGCACCTCAGAATGACTTGGCCCGGGAGCGTGCCGGAAAATAAGCAGCCCCGGCTGTTTCTCCTTCTCCTCCTCAAATCTTGACTGCTCCTGACGCAGATGAAAATCTGTAGATTCGGGATAATTCTTATTGTCCCAGGGCAGGATAGCCTCGTCAAAGATCCATTTAGCGTCCTGCGTAGCTTGCTGTAGGGCATCAATGTGGCGATCGAAGAAGAGTGATAAATGGGTATGCACCGGGTCAGGAGCAAGCGCGAAAACCACCTGAACGGGCCTGCCGGGATTCCACTTTATCGGCGGAGTTGTACAATCGGATTCAGAACCCACATCTGAGGAGAGTTCCAGTCCTCTGCTGAAGTTAACCAGCACCGCCCGCACGAGATCGGCCCGGAAGCTATTCTGCGCCGACTTGCATTTGGACGGGGCCTTTCGCTGATTCGCCTCCTTAAGGACCCTCGAAGTCGCGGACTGTCCGCTCAGATCTGTGATTGTGCTGTTACTGGCAGTGGATCGGTGAAAGGAGGGAGGCGCAGCCAAGGATACAAGCAGCACCACCAGAGTTAGTATTCCAGCAGGTCTTCGGTCCATAAAATTGCCCTCGCAGTTCCCCAGGAAGCTGGAGATCCAGTGCCTGTGACTAAATCATCAAAGATCGAGAGATCAGCGCTTTCTAAAGGAGTAGTGCAAACTGAGGGCAAAGCGTATCAGGCTTTCTCTAGTCTTTCTTTGCGTCTGCGTGGCTTTCGAACATGTGCTTTCTCTTCGCGCCTAACTTAGATATTCCTAATCTCTTGAAGCCAATCAGTCAGCGCCGGACGTAATTGTGGTTATAAGACCGTGACCGCATGCCTAGCCGTGACGATTTATTTGCGCAAGTTCCCCGGCTGAAAATCCCGGAGGCCAGCCTGAACTGATCGGGAATCCCCGGCGCGGCTGGAGCGATTGTGAAGACCGTCACCAGATGCGCGCAGCCATCACTATGTATCCGCTGATTGAGAATGCCATTCGCGGAGCGCGCAGCCGTCCTGTTGCCCGGCACATGCAAGCCATGGGCCGTCTGCTGGCGGGTCTGGCCCAGGTGGCGGAACGCAACCCGCTAACCACGCGGGGGGCAGGGTATTCCGCTGAGCGTCTGGCAACGGTTGATCATGAAAATCGTTGGATCGGACTTCCCTATCCCCGGCTCATGAATGCCAATGCGTTTATCGATCAGGCGGCGATAATCATGACCTCGGTGGGTGAAAATGATCTCCGCAGAGCCCGTTCCCAGAAGGTCGGCAACCTGCTGACGGGCGAAGTCCACGCCTTTTCTTGCCGCTTGGCCGTATCGGTGACTTGAGGACGGGTTTCCGTGTTGCTCCCCTGGTCACAGTACTAGCCAAACTGCTCCAGAGGATTTCCAATAATGCGAAATGTCTGAAGGGCTTCGCGGGCGGAGCGCAGACGGCTTGAACTTTGTGTGACGGCATCCATCTGGCGAACGAGGTCTGCCAGGGTGTGTACCCTGCCGGCAGCGAACTCTTGTCCGGCGATGGAGGCCAGTTGCGCGTTGGCCCGTAACTTTACCGCATCTGTAGAGCCAAAGTAACTGAGGGCCCGGCCCGAAAACACCATGCGGCATCCAAACGGCAGGTCCGAGTCTCGTTTGACAGTGTCACAGGCAAAGCAGATCATGGCGCCACAGGATTCAAATTTGCGTTCGGCTGCGATGTCACGCCAGCGCAAGCCCAGGTAAGCGGAAAGTCCTTCGGATCGCCCATGGCCGACATACAGCACAAGCCGGGCTCCCACGGCAATGCGGCGACACACCTCGCGACAGTTCATCTCTGTGGCAAACCAGTCCTCAACTTCCGGATACCCGCCCTTCTCCAGCCAGCGATGAAACCGGGAACCAAGGACCAGAAATGAGCGCCGCCACATAGCCATGATTCCCACGCGAGACTTGGCCTTGCGGCTTCTCCCCTTGATCCACGCGGTGAGGTCTTCAGGTCCATTGGCCAACATCAAACCCACCGGCACACCGGCAATCATCGGCCCTGGCAAGACTTTTTGGGGGGCACAGCGCCTGGGCGCAAGGAGGAGCACGGCCTTCGGCTTGCCGTGAGCGGCCCGGCAACGCGCTTCCAAACGTGCGATGGCCGCAGGCGAATGCGGATGCTCTTCAGGAACAAAGAGCACCCGCTCACCGTTCTCGCGCCAATTCCCGGTGATCGCCTGACGAAACCTTTCTGGACCAACACAGAGCAGCATTGCGGATTACCGATGGCCGGCGGCAGCGGCCGCGCGAAGAGGCGCCGGCGCCCTTCCTGCTGCTGGCCTATAGACCGCCTTGGCCAGTGGCTCATACTTTTTCCAATCGAAGCCAGCGCCACCATAACGGCCCCACCAGTAATACTCCACCACCACCGCCTGCTGCTCGCGTTCCAGCTTGTTGAAGTTGCCATTGGCGCGCGCCAGGTCGGCGTCCGTGACGTTGTAGCCTCGACCGAAGAGCTGTGAGTCGAGAGCTTCCACCATATACACCGGTCCGGATGTAGTTGCCTGCCACACGTGCGTCAGCTCATGAATGAGACTGTGCATGTTCTTGTCAATGTCGAACCAGGAGGCAAAGTTAATTACATACATGGTGGTGAAAGCCCTGTTTCCATTGATCCAGTTGACTAAATCCGCCGGAACCGAGGCCACGGCCAGTTTGACCCGCTCCAGAGGAATGGACCAACCAAAAATTTTCCGGGCTTCTTTAATCTCGGCGTCGTTGAGTGGACGATGGCCGCCAAACACTTCCATAATGACAGCCAGTGCGAGACCAACCACGGCTCCGGCGCCTTTGGCCGCTGCTTTCACGATCTCCAGCGGGGTCTTACCCAGAGCAATCAGGCCCTGGAAGAAACCTTTGCGGAACCCTTCAAGCACGTTCTGACAGATTGCCACGACAGCGTCTGCCAGTTGCACCCCGATTTGGAACAGGCCTTGCAATACGGTGTGAATGATGGAAACGGCCGTGCTGGCGACGGATGAAAGTATCTCCCCGGCCTTTTTGCCGAGCTGGTAGAGGGCCTGCACCACTTGTTGCAGCGCTTTGGCCGCCAGTTTGACTGCTTCGGTCAATACGGCAGCAACCTTGAGGCCGGCGGCCAGCATGGCGTTCACGGCTGTCTTCACGACATTCAAAGCTTGATTCGCGGCCCAATCCAGGACGGATAAAATGCTGCGCCCGGCAGCCAGCAGTGCGTGGACAAATTTATCCAGAGCGGCCAGGCCGTGCTTGACAGCTTCCGCGAGCAGCCCGGCAACCGTCTTTCCCGCTGCTACCAGCGCGCGGACAACGTCGCGTACCCGGTCTGCCGTCCAGCTCACCACTTGCTCCACCACATGGGCCAGCGATTTCCCCGCGGCTTTGATGGCGTCGCTCACGGTGTGGACCATGCCCGAGACTGCATCCACCACCTTGCCGGCCACCTTCTTGAACTGGTTGCCTACCCACTTCACTACGCTGCCGGCGGTTCCTTCATGCTTGCCGGCAAGGTTCTCATTCAATACCGAACCGGCAATTTCCATCCATTGCAGCACAGCATTGATGGTGCCGCCAGACTCGAAATAGTCCTTCATGTAGCTTTGAGCGTCTTTTTGTGTAAGTTCCCCGATCTGATGAATGGCTACCGCCCCAAGCTTCTGCTGGCGAAAAGCAGTGCATACCATCTGGCGCTGCTTGGGGCCTTGCGCCCATTGAAAGAGCGCCCGCGCATGGCCCTCATCGCCTTGATCGGACTTTGCGTGCTCCAGCACAGCTTTGGAAAGCTTGAGAGCATTGTCTGGTGAGGCTTTGAATATGTGGGCCATCACAGGGGCTACCTGCGCGGGCCGCAGCTTAACTTCGCGAAGAGAAGCGGCAGCGCCGGCTACCGTCTTCGTATCAATCTTGTTGACCAGCGTGGTCAGCCTGGCCGGCTGCATAGCCGCCGGCTTGATGACTCTGCCTACTGTTGCAAAATTAACTGGCCCCTTTCCTGTGGGAACAGTCTTTGTCGCTGCCATAGGATTCCCCCCTTATTTTTAAGTGTGCAAACCATTTCCTTTCAGAGCGCCTTACAAGATAGTGACAAAAACCTCTCCGGGTCAAGGTCAAGACGCCGTGGGTGTACTTTGCCAGATCGCAGCGTTGTTGGCCTCAGGGCCTTGGGCGACGAGATACGCCCGCCATGGCGAATGACTCCAATGCTGTCTCCAGAAATTCATTTCTAAAATGGCGTTCGCTGGGACAACGCCCCAGTGAGCGCCGGCATTGGAGCAGGCAGTGATCGCTAAGGCAGCTCCGCTCCTGAGGAACTTGGCTAACGATATTTACCTTTCCTTGAGAGCTAAACCATGCAAATGCTCTTCGAAGGGCTTCCTCCACAGAGACTTCGGGCCGATATCCCAGTTCATGGGCCGTCTTGGAGCCGTCCAGGTATTGACCAGAAGACATCACCGCAATGGCGCTGGACGATACTTTCGGGAGCGGGCCGTGCAAATGCTTGTACTTGAAAGTCTGCCATGCCGAAACCAGCTTGGCTGCGGCCAGGGGAATCTCCTTGGGTTCCGGGGCCCCTGTAACCGCAGCCATCTTTGCCATGAGCTGTTGCATGGTCAGGTTCTCGCCGCAAATAAGGTAACGCTCACCAGGGCGCCCATCCTCACAGACCCGAACAAGCCCGCGTCCCGCATCCCCCGCATAGACGACGTTCCGCTTTCCAGCCACGTAACCCGGAAGCGTACGATTCGCCATCTCGATGACGAAGCTTCCTGTGCTGTTGCCGGGATCGTACTCGCCGAACGGAGAGAATCGACATCCTCCAGGTCGGCCTGGCGGGCTTCGCAGCGCAGGTCCGCTAGTGAATCCAGCAATCGGGGATTTCGATACAGCGCGATCAAGCCGTGCCCCGCGCGAAGAGCCTGCCGCGCTACATGTTGTCCCAGCATCCCTGTGGCCCCAACGACGGCGATTTTCATGAATTCCTCCAGCCCATAGACTAAAGCCAAGGCTGCGATGCGGTTATATCGTTCAGCGGCTCCTGGGAAAGATCCGGCAACTGGACCAGCACATCGCGCAAGTGGAGGCCCTGAGGTCCCGAATCAGAGCGGCAGCAGATGAAATGCAGGCCCGTCAGCTTGCGCGCCGGGCGAAAGACCGCTCTTCGGCCAGGAGAGATAAGAGCGACTGCGATCGCCGCGTGAAGCATCTACGGCTCCCGGCATAGAGAAAGGGATCAGGCTGCCGCTAACTTGGCCGTCTGGTTGACAGCGTTTTGACAGCAGACAAAGATTGCAATCATGAGACGGCGACTGCCGGCCCTGCGTGACAATTTATTTGAGCGCGCTTTCCGGATGTACGAGCGTTTCTTCTGTGCTAGCATTCGAGCAATAGCCATGCCCACTCGTCCCACTGACGGTCCGTCTTCCCAGCCCGATGAGGACCTAGAGCTGCTGGAACGGATACGCGGCGGACAGCTCGATCTTTTTCATGAACTGATGCGCCGGCATGAGGCGGCCATTTTTCGCGGGGCCATGGCGATTCTGGGCAATGCCGCCGACGCCGAGGACGTCGTCCAGGAGACGTTTTTACGGGCGTTCCGGAATCTCAATCGCTTCCGCGGCGAGGCGAAGTTTCGCACCTGGCTGATCCAGATCGCAGTCAATGCCGCACGTTCCCGGTTAAGAGAAATCCGCAAGGAACGCTGGCAGCCTTTGGATGCGGCTGATGGCGGCCCCGCGGTGAGTCATAGGTGGGAACCGGCAGAACCCACAGCCAACCCAGAGGAAGCATATTCCTGGAAGGAACTGGGCCGCGTGTTCAGAACGATTCTTGATGGCCTGCATCCGCAGTACCGGTCGGTGCTTTACATGCGTGACGTCGATGACCTGTCTACCGGTGCAACCGCCATTGCACTGGGAATCACCGAAGAGAGTGTGCGCACCAGATTGCGCCGTGCGCGGGCCCACTTGCGTTCCCGCGTACAGCAACGATTGGCCAAAGGCCGATGACAGGATGGAGTCTTATGAGATGTGAACAGTTTCTATTCGAAGCCGCGTACCTGCCCGAATCGGCAGACTCTGAAGGTCTTGGTCTTGATCTGGGCCTGGGTCTTGGTCGAGAAGCGTTGGAGCACATGCGTGTGTGCGACTCCTGCCACGCTCAATTGCGCCGGCTCCGGCATGGGTTTCACTCTATCGAAAGTGAATCACTGGCCCTGATGGGCCAGCGTCTGCACCGCGAGCTTGACCAGGTGATTGCGGAGAAGTCGGCCCAACTGGAACGGCGGGCTTCGTTCGGCAAAATGTGGGCGCAGGTGGCTTTGGCGTCGCTGATTCTGGTAGCGTCCATTGCCGGTATTTCATATCAGAGCCATCCCACAGTGCAGCCACCAATCTATGCGCGCCGCTGATTCCGGAGACGATTCCAAAGATGATTCCAGAGATGATTCTAAAGATGGGTGCCCCACCCTTCGCGCTTTTTGCGTAAGGGTGGGACGCGATGCTCTCGGCAGTTCCGATCACCCGATCTCCCCTGATTACTCTTCCTCGCGGTCACGGCACGAGCTTGCTGTGGCGACGCCCGTACGCCAGGTAGATCGCCAGCCCGATCAGCAGCCAGATAAAAAAACGAACCCAGATCGTCCAGGAAAGGCTCGCCATCATCACAGCAGTCGGAACCAAGCATGCCAGGGCCAGCCAGGGCATCCATGGGACCTTGAATGGCCGTGAAAGTTCCGGGTGTGTTTTGCGCAAGCAGACCACGCAGATTGGGACCAGGGCAAAAGCGGCCAGGGCGCCACATGCGATCAGGTCTGCGGCTGCACCCAGGTCGACGAGGCCGGCGCAGAGAGCTACAGCGGTCCCGCCAATCCACGTACACCAATGCGGAATCCTCGTCTTTGGATGTACAAGCGAAAACACCTCGGGCAGCAAGCCGTCGCGGGACATGGCATACCATAGGCGCGTCTGCGCGTACTGAAATACAAACAGCGTGGAAACCATACCGGCCATGACGCCCGCAAAAACTATGCCCAGCGCTGCCGCTTTTTCTCCAAAGTGTTTCAGCGCATACTCAGCGGGCGCCTTGGCTGCCGCCGAGCCGGGGCTGAACGTGGCGTACGGCACCATTCCCATCAAGACCACGGCGACGGCAATATATAGGATTCCGGCAACCACCACTGAGCCTAGGATTGCCCGCGGGACATCACGTTCCGGGTGGCGGGCCTCCTCCGCGGCGATGGTCACGGAATCAAATCCCAGATAGGCAAAAAAGAGTATGAATCCGGCGTAGAGAATTCCATGCGTCCCTCCGGGCGCGAACGGATGAAAGTTCTGCGGCTGAACAAAAGCGCTGCCCACGGTCACGAATAGAAAAATGGCTCCTACCTTCAGGGCCACCATCAACAGATTGGCCCGCGAGAATGCGCGAACACCAAAAGACAAGACCAGCGTGATTGCCATCAACACCACAAAGGCCGGAACATTGAAATAAGAACCTGAGAGTTTGCCCTCGGACCAGGCCGGAAGCGACCATCGATCCGGTATCAGAATGTGAAAGTCCGCCAGCCGCGCGCGTAGCTGTTCACTGAAAGCCGCCGCCACGGCGACATTGGCGAGGCCGTATTCCAGCATAAGAATCCAGCCGGTCACCCATGCCGCCAACTCCCCCAAGGCAGCATACGAGTATGTGTATACGCTGCCCGCCAGGGGCATGAGAGATGCCAATTCCGCGTAGCACGCCCCCATGCACAGGCAAATGACACACAAGAGCGCCAGGGAAACGATGATCGAAGGGCCTGCGGGGGGGTGGGAATAGGCAGCCGCGATTCCCGCGCGGAAATAGATTCCTGCACCGATGATCGTGCCTACCCCGACGGCGATCAACGGCCAGAGCCCCAGGCGGCGCTCTAGCCGGAATTGCGGCAGTTCAGAATCTGCCCTCAGGATGGCTATAGGTTTGGTCGAACGAAATTGGCCGGCCAATCAACCTCACAGTTCTGCCCCGCTCCTGCCTCCCGAATCAGGGATATTCCAGTGGAATCTACTTCGGCATATCGCCTGGCTGTTTCAACTTTTGTTCAGCACTGTCTTTGATTGCTGCAGCGAATCCATGGTATCAGAAGGCCAGAGATCCAATGCCTTGCGGGAATTCTGCCGCGCGAGGTCCTTGTCCCCTGACGCTAACGATCTGACTCAGATAGAGATGCTCTGTGACAGTTTATTTTCAATTCCTGATGGCTGGTAAATCCGGAGGGCTGGCCGCCGTCTACAGGAGCGAGCAAAAGTTCGGGCCACGGTTATCGGGAAATGAGCAGTTTTGAACAGCGGCCGCCGCGTACGACCTGGACAATCAGAACCAGGAAATTCTTTCCTTAAGGAGCGCCGATTCCTTTTCCCAGTGTCTGGTGGATTTGGAAGGAATTCTGCTTCCTTCGAGTAGCCTCAGTGACGAGGCTAATGATATTCGTCAATCAATTTCGTAAGCCTCAAGGACCGAGTGGCCTTGCGCAGTTCTCCAAGACTGCTGTCTCATAGGTTCCCGGGCTTTACAAATCGACAATCACTTCGCCGCTCACGGCCCCTGTGGAAGTTGCCAGGGCTGACGCAGCGATCAAGCGAAGGGACTTATTGATAGTTTCGGACGGGGGCCGCGAATTCACCTGAAGACGGCGGGCGGAAACCGAGGTGACCCGGCAAAGCAAAAACCGGTTGTGGATTTCACGGGCCGCGGCAAACACATATTCGGATCGCATTTTTTCCCCAATTCTTCGATCACATTGCCCGGCCGGATGGCGGCCCGACATGTAGAAAAGAACTTTGCAAATTGAACAGAGACAACCTCAAGTCGTTTGAGGGCGGCTAAGATGGAAGGGCTCCAGATGGTCTGACTTAGTTCAGAGGACCTGAAAAGTGAGGGGGAAGTTTCTCGCTCTAATTTGACGCTACGCTCATTACCCAGACGTGTCAAGCATCAGCCGGGTACAGCGGGCGGGGTCCACAGATACGTTGCTTCGTTCTTCGTCTTATTCAGCGTTCTGCCTGTTACAGCAGGCTCGGAAGATCAATGGTTCCGTGGTGTTTCCGTTCCTGAATGTGGTCCCATACGAGCTGGTCGGCCACCCAGGAAGCCTGTTTTTTTGAGAGCTCTACGGTCCTGGAGGCGGGCTCGTAGTGGATGGCAAACCGTTGTCCGCACTTGTCGCAGACAACGGTTTCCATATAAGTGGCGTTGGATGCAGGCTCGGCTGTTCCACGCATGCGCCGGGCAACGCCGTTGGGTTTCACCAGCGTGGCTCACGACGCTGACGTGGGCCGCCGCGGTCTCCGCCGCCGCCGCCGCGTCCGCCACCACCGCCATCGCGGAATCCACCGCCGCTACGGGGGGCCTGCGGCCTGGCTTCATTGACGGTGAGTGCCCGTCCGCCGGAATCCCGGCCGTTCAGGGCTGCCATGGCCTTCTCAGCCTCGTCATCGTTAGGCATGGAAACGAAACCGAAACCGCGTGACCGGCCGGTATCGCGATCGGTGGCCACGCTGGCGCTTTCAATGGCGCCGTAAGGCTCGAATAGCGCCCGCAGTTCCTGTTCTGTCATGCTGAAAGAGAAATTGCCTACATAAATCTTCTTCAAGTGCGAACTCCTTTGTGGTGGTGCTTGGATTGGCTGTTCTCAGCAGAAATAGGCAGAAGAAAAGCGGAAACGTGTCTATCCGAGTCGAGGACAACTGGCATACTACAATTAATACTACACTGAAAACTATGCTTGCGCCATCAGGCTTTACGGCGGAATCCCACGGTGTCGATCACTGACCATGGGTCGCGACCAGGCGCAATTATTGCACCCCACCCGCGAGCGCGGCGGCCGGTTCTACCCGCGGAGGGACTTCCAGGTCCGGCAAGGGGCGGGCAGTGAACAAGCGCCGGGTTGGTATGGCCAGCCAGCGCGCCCAGCGTGTCGACCATGCGACCCGTGCGCTATCGGTCGCGATGCCGGTATCCGCATACATCCGCCGGTAGAGCTTGGAAATCAGAATGAACGCCATGCGGCTTTTGAGCGACCGCAGGAAGCCGGAGCGTTTCCATATCATGCGGATGCTGTAGAAGTGGTCCCAGACCCCCTGGGTACGCTGCCGGATTTCTTCCGCAGTCATCACCGGATGGTTCCAAAAAAGTTTAGGGCGAATGGCCTGAGGAATGAGCCAGCCACGGGTGAGTGGAACGCCGGCAATCCGGGTGAGATCGCCCTGCATGGTTTGTTCCCAGCGCGCGAAATCCACTGTGCCGGGAAAGGGCGTGAGCATGACAAACTGCGCGAAGGTCAACTCCGCCTTTTCGGCCACCGCGGCCGTGGCTTCAAAGGTCGATGCCCGGTCACTGGGCAAGCCGAATATAAAAGAACCCAGGACGTGAATGTCATGCCGCCTGAACTTCTGCAGACGGTCCACCAGGTTTTGTCCAGCCAGATTGAAGTCCTTGTAAACGTCTTTCAGTCCTTCCGGGGTGACCGCCTCCACACCCACCAGAGCTCCGTGGATATGCGCGGCTTTCATGGCGGCCAGGAATTCCGGATCTTCGGCGGCCTCCATGGTGATCTGCGTGAAGAACACGGAATCCGCTGGAAGCTGGGCGAGGCGGGCCATCAACTGGAAGCGCTCCGCGCGGATTTCTTTGAGTTCGGCCAGACGGGCCGCATTATTCTGGCGTGCGGCCAATTCCAGGTCGGTCAACGTCACCGGATAAAAATTGTCGTCGGCAAGCGCGATAAATCGAAATCCCAGGCGCCGCAGATGGACGATTTCTTCCATCACGGAATCCGAAGAGCGCTGGCGGGGGCGCTGGCCGTCGGTGCGCCAGACGGAACAGAATGAGCAATGCTTGGGGCAGCCGCGTAGCGTCTGGACCGAAGCCCACATATAACGTCCGCGCGGCAACAGGTCCCAGCGGGCGGGAAGGAATGCTGTCCCTTCAATTCGGCCGCCTACGTAGATCGGTTCGGGCGTGCCTTGGGCGCAATGCTCAAGTACTTGGGCCCATACCACATCTCCATCGCCTTTCACCACGGAGTGCGCCTTGCCCAGATCAGAGGCTTCTTCCGGGTAAAGGGTGGCATGAATGCCGCCGAAGACGACATACGCCCCCCGCTGGCGTGCGATTCTCCCCAGTTCATAGCCCCGCAGAGCGTTGCCGGTGTGAATGCCAATACCCACAACATCTCCGGGTTCGATCGTCAGAGGATCGGTGGTGGCGAGGGTTTCATCTACCAGATTGGGTTCGCCATACGAGAGGGGTGTGGCTGCAGCCAGCACGTAAAGCCATCGTGGAGTAATTACCGCAGTGCCAAAAGCTACATTGCTGGGATTGATTAGATGTACTCTCATATCTGGCGGCCCCTCCTCCGGGCGTCGGGCAAGTCCACCAGGCTTCGCACACGGGTCTGGCTGTCCGTTTTCCCAATCTCCCCGGGCAGGTTCCCCGGGCGCGGGACCCAAGATTGTTCAAACCGTGCGGGATACAGTTTCAACAGTACTGTACTCGTCTGCAGCGCATAGCGCAATGATGCCTGCGAAACCGGCATGGTCTGAGCGCCGGCACAACCGCAAGACGCTTCTAATTCAAAGCTGGCATTTCACGAAGGAATTGGTCACGCTCATCCAGTGTTTCCCAACTGCCGGATACCAGGCCACATTTCTTGCACTCCATCACATAGGGCCGCTGGCGGGCGAATTGCTTCTCCGCCAGCCGGACCATCTTTCCGGAACAGCGGCCACATACAAATTCTTTCCCGTCGGCCGTTTCCCGGGCAGTAAATTCAATCTTTGCCATACAAACCATTGTATGGGAGGCGCAGGAGCGCTGCTATGTTCATTATTGAACACCCTACGATTCGGGGCGCCGTTTTCATGCAGCCGGCTTTCAGGTAGAGTGATGAGGCGAGTCCCTGTGATCATTCCATCCGGCGGTCTTCAACTCGCGTTGGTTTCCGCGGCCTTGCTTGGCTGCCGCCACGGATTTGATTACGATCATATTGCCGCCATCTCCGACATCGCCAGCGTCCAGACGGCCGGCAAGAAAGCTATGCACCTCGGCATGCTCTATGCCCTGGGACATGCGTGTACCGTCGCCATCCTGGGCAGTGTGGTGATTGTCTTTCAGCTTTCGCTGCCGCGCGGGATCGACCGGATCGCTGAGCGCCTGGTCGGCCTGACTCTGGTGGCGCTTGGCATCTACGTTTTGGGTTCGTTGTTCCGTGGGAACTACGCGCCTCGCAGCCGCTTCACGCTGCTGGTGAATGCCCTACGCTGGGTGCATTGGAAGTTGACGCACTGGAACCTCAAATCAGGCGGGCACGAAAATGGCCCCCCAGGCCGGCCCGCCGCCGGAAGATATGACGGGCGCTCGGCCTTCACCATTGGACTGGTCCACGGGCTGGGAGCGGAAACCCCCAGCCAACTGATGATCTTTCTCTTGGCCGCCAACCTCGGCGGCCTGACCAAAGGCTTCCTGGGACTGGGCGTTTTTCTAGCCGGCCTGCTGATCATGAATACCGCGATGACCGTAGTGGCCGCCGGCGCCTTTGGCCTTAGCTCGCGCCTGCCCCGCTTCCAGAACACGCTGGCCGCACTCACGGCCATCTATAGTC
>Ga0210403_10002880_pt1 | contig 15306 bp, 14 predicted proteins | sample IncBWC19MmetaG_FD_150863 | JGI IMG/M metagenome (GOLD analysis project Ga0210403, IMG submission 150863) | Forest soil microbial communities from Barre Woods Harvard Forest LTER site, Petersham, Massachusetts, United States - Inc-BW-C-19-M | ecosystem: Environmental > Terrestrial > Soil >... | reverse complement strand
GCTGGGGAGGAATACCGCAATCTCGACATAATCCCGGATAAGAATCCGGCGATGACGCGGCCAAACGTGGGGGCCATCATCCTTTTTGCGCTCTGGCGTCGGAGTTTCGTGCTGTGAGGAAGCAGCTAGGCGAGGGAATACAGAAGACTCATCCGCGCATTCCCCCTTACTACCGCTCTTATGTGAAGACATCTTCCGGAAGGGAGCGGTTAGTTGTGGCTGTACAAACGGGTGTCGCGGGCGTGAATGCAGGAATCTCCGCCACCCGGATTTTGGATTATTTCGACGACCCGTATCTGGCCGTTTTGGTGGGGATTACAGCAGGCCTTAAGGACAAGAAGCGCAATAAGACCTCTCCTCAACTGGGAGACATTCTTGTGCCAACGGCAACGGTTGACGTTGAGGCGGGAAAAGTCACGCCAAAAGGCAAAGAAAAGGCCGGCCAGAAGATCCCTGTCTCCTCCAATCATCAGAAGGCGATTTCCTCTTGGGCGGGGTTCGATGCTTGGTCGCAGAAATGGAATCGGCCAATCAAGGGCCAAAAGATACCGCCTAGGATGTTTGCCGATTGCACGCTCGCCTGCACTGCAAGCGTCATTGCGTATGACAAGTATGCGCAATCTCTGAAAGGACACGATCGCAAAATTGCAGGAATCGAGATGGAAGCTGTTGGCGTGGCAACGGCTTGCCACGGCCGCTGCAATTTTCTTGTGGTGAAGTCAATCTCTGACTGGGCCAACGAGACGAAGAGCGATAGCCAACATTCTTACTGTACGAAGGTGAGTGCGGATTTAGTCGTCTCAATGATTGAGGATGGGACAATCTAAGGAGACTGTTCCCGTCGCGAATGATAACGTCTTTTATTACACGCTGCCAGAACAGGCCACCCGACCACAGCACGCTGAGGATTTTTACCGGCACCCGATGCCGGAATGTCACAAACCAAACCTTCGCTCCTGGCGACGCACCGGTTGTGACAAATAGCGATCAAAATGAGAGTCAAAAAGCTGAAACAGTTTTAAGCAGAAGTTCGATTTGGCCAGCAACACGACACTGAACTACAGATGACGAATGTAGAGTTATCATCTAGAAACTCAAATGATCGTCCGAATTCCCCAGCGCACCCAGGAAGACTGTGCTATCTGCACAGTCGCTATGGTGATGGGGCCTCTTTATTCCTACGAGCGAGTGCTCTGTGACAGCGCGAAATATCCGAAGAAAACTTCCGACGGCAAATTCTCCGCGTGGTGGGAAACCTACTTCCGACATGAAGGTTTTGACAGTATCTACTGCCACTTCGGCGGGCTCTACGCGCTTGAACAGCAGGGCGGGTCTGTCGTCGGCATGCTCGGAATGGACATTCCACACTTAAACCGCGGGCACATCGTTGGCGTCGATGAACTCGGCGTGGTGGATCCTGCCGACAACGCCCCCGATCACGTGCCGCTCGATCACTACGTCTGGAATCGCAAACAAGATGGCGTCGTTTTTCACACGGAATGGCTGGCAGTCAGGAGAATTCGTCCCGAGCACCTCACGCGGCAGGACGAGCGTCTGCACGAGGAGCGTGCTGATGAATCTGTCTGAGCTGACGCCCCCGCAATTATTAGCACTGCATGCCAAGCTCGGCAACGAGCTCCGCACGCGCGGCATCACGCGGAGCGCGAACAATCCGACGGGAGACCTTGCCGAATATCTCTTCTGCAAAGCATTTGGTTGGACGCAGGCGGGAAACTCGCATGCAAACGTTGACGCCATCGGTTCCGACGGCACCCGCTACCAGATCAAAGGCCGCCGCATCACGCGATACAACAATTCTCGGCAGTTGTCCGCCATCCGCGACCTTCGTGGAGGGCATTTCGATTTGCTCGCCGGGGTGCTCTTCAACGAGGATTACGTGGTGATGCGCGCGGCACTGATACCGCATGCGGTCGCCATCGAACGCGCGAAATTCGTCGAACGCACCAATAGCCACCGGTTTCTTTTGCACGACGATATCTGGAACGCACCCGGCGTTCGCGATGTCACGGCGGAATTGCGTGCGGTCACGTTTTAGGGACAGGAGATCCATGGTCGATATAGCCATTTTTCTGGGAGCCGGAGCATCATGCGCCGAAGGAGCCCCGTCGCAGGGAGCGCTGTTTCGAGAATACTTTGCGTCCGAGCTTTTCAGGGACTGCCACGACGAGATGAACCGCGAACTTGCGACGTTCTTTCTGCTGATGTTTCAGATCGACGTTGACCACGGCGACATTCCAAACATCAGCTTCCCTACATTTGAAGAAGTGCTTGGCGTCACGGATCTTGCGATCATGCGCAAGGAATCCTTCCGGAACTTCGATATTGAGAATCGGGCGACGAATAGCGGCCGCCTACGCTTCATCGCTCAATATCTGGTGTTTCTGGTGGCGAAACTCTTGGACGCCAAATTGCGCGGCCGCGCTACCCACCACTGCACGCTGGTGAGAAACCTCATAGCTAGGAACAACCTTCGCAATACTGTTTTCGTTTCGACCAACTATGACATTCTCATCGATAACGCGCTGACCGAAGAACCCGAACGCGGCTTCGATTTGGACTACGGCGTCGAATTCCGCAATTTCGAGCAGACCGGAGAGGAAGAGCATCGTTGGCGCCGTCCGGCGCGCGACAACTGCGTTCAGCTCTTCAAGCCTCACGGCTCGTTGAACTGGCTATTCTGCCCGACCTGCAACGAACTCGAAATCACCCCCAAGGAAAAGGGAGTCGTCACTCGGCTGATATCGGACTTTGCCCATGCAACCTGCTCACGCTGCCAGAGCGTTTTTTCCCCATTAATCGTGCCGCCGAGTTTCTACAAGGATCTCAATAACGCATTTCTCAGCACGATCTGGAACCGCACCGACGTTGCTTTGCGCAAGGTTAAGCATATTGTCTTCTGCGGGTACTCTTTCCCCGACGCGGATATTCATATCAAATATCTTCTCAAGCGCGCGCAGACCAACCGTGACGCACCGCTCAAAGTAACGGTCGTAAACAACCACCCGGGTAAGAAAGATTCAGATGTCCAGCAGGAACGGGATCGTTATGCGCGTTTTCTGGGAGGTGCCGTCGAATACACCGACAAGACGTTTGAGCAATTCGCAGCCGATCCGTTTATGCTGCTGAACCCGCCCGGTTAGTGTGCGATTTAGACGCGATAGTGTATTTTATCGCGTTAGAAATCAACGCCAATAAACCGCCAAAATTGCTCAGCGTCAGGTTGTGACACAAAGCCTTGATCAGGATTCCACGTCTTCGGAAAAGTCCTGGCGGTCAAATCTCACCTCGTAGGAAGCGGGCAACATCTCGACTTTGGGATAAAGCTGACCGGCAAGAATCGCGAGCAGCTCAACGGGCTTACCGGTGTCAAAGAACACAAGGTAGAAGAAGTAGCTCCCGCTATGCTCGGTCGATGAAGACGTGTGATGCTCGTTGTCTGAGAGGAAGAACCGGTGCCCGTCCTTCAGTTTTGCGACGGACTTCACTTCGATGAAACGGTGGAACTCTTCACTGCTAAATGACATAAAATCGTAGCCGTATCCCGGACGATCGCGCCGGTCCTCAATCCTGGCGATCAGGCGCTCCAGGCGAGCGCCTCGTAACCTATCCTTCTCCCATTCGAGCGCGAAATCTTCCGCAGCTCTCCCCAGTTCGCTCCTCTGTTTCTGCATCTCCTCAAAATCCACCCGCCGATGTTTCCTGGCACTAGGCTTCGCTATGGGCGAGCCGATTAGACCCTCACCACGAATGTAGACCCTATATACGAAGGCCATAAACCTAGGCTCGCTCCACGCGCGGGTTTTCGCGTGCCTTTTCTTTGCCGTATGGAGAAGATTCTGGTACTGGCTGTGCGGAAGATCTTCGGGAAATCCCAAGCTCGACCCCAGCATATCGAGGTGCTCCGCGCTGCACACCGGAAGAAAACGCTCCGGGAAATAGAGGCTGAGGATCTTCGCCTTGAACATTTGCGACAAGGGATTGGCATCAATCGCCGCGAAATCGGGCTGTTCGTCTGCGCCCATTCTCACGAGGTCCAATACGGCCTCTTTTACCGACTCGAACGCTTCCTTTTCGTTTGTGCCGAATCTACCTGCAAAGCGATATTTATGTACCGGGTCACTTTTCGTGCGGCCAAAATAAATCCCGAACTTGAACGAGGTAGCGCCCATGATGTTCGCCCAATCCTTCGTTCCCGGCTTGACGAAGTAGCAAAAACTCGGCTTCCGATGTCCGATGACGTATTCATCGACGCTCAGATTGGCCAGCGAATCGAGCGGGAACTTTTGAATGAACTGTCCGCGCGCTCGAAGGGCGGAATCTTCATGAGAGCTGTTGTATTGCGCTTCGAACCGGGCAAGTGCTCCGTCATCAAAATGCGCTGCGTTCACGGTCCCCCCCCTCATGTGCGGTTCAGGCAGCGATATTCTGCTCAACTACGCCGGATGGTGAATGATAACGTCCTTTGTCATACATGTGATCGGCCGGCAGGAAACACGTTTTCGGCCTGAGACTTGCGATGATAGATGTGACTATCCAACAACGATAATCCCCTTTATGGCAATATCTATGTCGGTCCGCCGATGACAGGGAGAGGAGCCCGGCTATGTCCAAGAACATGATTGTAACGGTTGCTGATTTCGTGGCCCGAGCCGGAGAAATCAAGAAAGAACAATTAGCACAGGGTTATAAATCCGATCTTCTCTTTCGGGGTCAACCATGTGATAAGCCGCTTCTGCCCAAACTTGGACGTATAGAACCGAAAGGAAAGCTCCCCACAATTGAGAAGCTACTCCTCAGCAAGTTCGACCGTTCCAGCCCACCCTTCCGCGAATTCGAACCAAAAGACAACTGGGATCTATTGGCACTGGCGCAGCACCATGGCCTCCCTACTCGTCTGCTGGACTGCACGTTCAGCGCTCTTGCGGCCTTGTGGTTTGCCGTGCGAAACCCGCCTGAAAAGAGCTCACGCACAGCTGGCGTTGGGTTTTCCGATTGCCTGAACCATTTGCGCTGACATTCCAAGAACTCTCTTATATAAGATCCACAGCTTGGTTCTGCGATGGAAATTCAGGAAGCTCATGATCGGGCAATCTCAAGTTCACATGATAGCGAGTTTCGTCCGTAGAAGATGATATTGTGGTGAGCCGCCACGGCGCAGCGAGAATGAAATTGTGGGGAAATGACAAAGATGCCGCCACCAAAAGCCAAATCCGCGGAACCGGGATTGAAAACCGGTAACGGAGGCAACCTCGGTTTCGAGGCCGAGCTGTTTCTTGCAGCCGACAAGCTTCGCAAGAATCTGGAGCCGTCTGATTACAAGCATGTCGTGCTTGGTCTGGTTTTTCTGAGGCACATCTCCAACGCGTTCGAATCCAAACGCGAGGCCCTGCTGGCAGATGATGCTGCCGCTGCTGAAGATCCTGATGAGTACATGGCCGAGAGTATCTTTTGGGTGCCAAAGGATGCGCGCTGGTCATATCTTCAGGCGAACGCGAAGCAGCCCACGATCGGCAAGCTCATCGACGACGCCATGCTCGCAATTGAGACGAATAACGCCTCGCTCAAAGGTGTTTTGCCAAAGGACTATAACCGGCCGGCACTCGATAAGATCATGCTCGGCGAACTGATCGACCTTATCTCAGGCATTCAGCTCCGTGAAACTGGAGATCGAGCCCACGACATTATCGGTCGCGTATACGAATATTTCCTGGGTAGTTTTGCGGGCTCTGAGGGCAAGCGAGGCGGTGAATTCTACACTCCGCGTTCTGTGGTCCGCGTCCTTGTAGAAATGCTGGAACCTTACAAAGGCCGTGTCTACGATCCTTGCTGCGGTTCTGGCGGCATGTTCGTACAGTCCGAGCGTTTCGTGGAGGATCACGGTGGTCGTCGCGGCGACATCGCCATTTACGGACAGGAAAGCAACTACACCACTTGGCGGCTTTGCAAGATGAACCTCGCAGTTCGCCGAATCGACGCCGATATCCGTTGGAACAACGAGGGAAGTTTTCATAAAGATGAACTTAAAGATAGGCGTTTTGATTTTATTCTAGCCAACCCGCCCTTTAACACCTCTGACTGGGGCGGCGAACGCTTGCGCGAAGATGCCCGCTGGAAGTACGGGTTACCGCCCGTTCCGAACGCCAATTACGCATGGCTTCAGCACATCCTCTGGCACCTAGCGCCAAACGGCACGGCAGGCATTGTACTTGCGAACGGTTCGATGTCTTCTACCCAAAGCGGGGAAGATTCTATTCGCCGCGCCATGGTCGAAGGTGACGTGGTGGATTGCATGATTGCACTGCCGGGCCAGCTTTTCTATTCAACTCAGATCCCAGCCTGCCTGTGGTTTCTCGCGCGAAACAAAGGTAATCATGGTTTCCGGGCTCGCAAGGGAGAGGTCCTCTTCATCAACGCCCGCAATCTTGGTCATATGGTGGACCGTACACGGCGAGAATTCTCCGACGACGATGTGGCCTGCGTCTCACGCACTTACCACGCGTGGCGCGGCGAGTCGCATGCTGGAGAATACAAGGACATTCAAGGTTTCTGTAAATCCGCCTCGCTGGATGATATCCGGTCTCATAACCATGTACTGACGCCGGGGCGATATGTGGGAGCGGCAGCGGCCGAAGAAGACGACGTGCCCTTTGCGGAACGGTTCGCGGCCCTCAATGACAAATTGGAGGAACAGTTTGCCGCAGCAAAGGGACTCAACGAAATTGTTAAGGCCAAGCTGTCGGAGATCATCACTTGAGGCTAGGTGACGTTTGCCTGAAGATAGGCAGCGGTGCGACACCGCGCGGTGGCAAAGAGGTTTATCTGCCGGGCGGGGCGGCAACCTTGATTCGCAGCCAAAACGTCTACAATGATCGGTTTGAACGCGCCGGGCTGGTATATCTCCTCCCTGAACACGCGGACCAACTAAAAAATGTAGAGGTTCGTCCCGAAGACATACTGCTGAATATTACCGGTGATAGTGTCGCGCGAGTGTGCCAGGTTCCAGATGATGTGTTACCAGCGCGCGTTAATCAGCATGTTGCCATCATTCGACCGGACCCTGAGAAACTTCATCCCAGGTTTCTCCGCTTCTTTCTCGCGTCCCCTCGAATGCAAGCACATATGTTTGGCTTGGCGGCGGCGGGAGCGACCCGGAACGCACTGACGAAAAGCATGATTGAGGGGTTCACGCTACCCGAATTGTCTCTGCGGGATCAACTTGCGATTGCGACGCTTTTGGGAGCTCTAGAAGACAAGATCGATCTAAACAGACGGACAAATGACACTTTAGAGGCGACGACGTGTGCGCTCTTCAAGGATTGGTTTGAAGACTTTGGGCCTACTTACGCCAAGGTAGAAGGTAGAACTCCAAGTCTCGCTCCTGACCTCTGGAGCCACTTCCCGGACGCTCTTGATGACTCTGGGAAGCCTTTGGGATGGAGCGTCTCGGAAATTAGAAATCTGACAAGCGCGATTCAATACGGATTCACACAGAGCGCGAAACCAACAGGGCCGGGCCCACAGTTCCTCCGCATTACGGATATTCAAGGTGGTCGTGTCGTGTGGCAGTCGGTTCCGTTTTGCGACGCCAGCAAAGAAGAGGAACAAAAATATCAGCTCGTGACTGGCGACATCGTGGTGGCAAGGACGGGAGCTTCAACCGGAGAGAATCTGTATGTCGTAGAACCACCGCCGTCGGTCTTTGCTTCATATTTGGTTCGCTTTCAGTTCACTGATGCTGCGATTGCGCGGCTTGTGGCTCAGTTTATGAGATCAAAGGATTACCGATCATTTGTTGCCCGCAGCATAGGTGGTTCAGCCCAACCAAACGCCAGCGCGCAACTACTTGGCAGCGCGCCAATGCTGGTTCCCACCCAGCGTGTCGCGAACGCATTTTTTGCTTTCGTCTCCCCAATGGATAAAGTTAGGCGAAATAACGAGCGCGAAAACGAAAGTCTTACTCAACTTCGAGATCTGCTCCTGCCGAGACTCATGTCTGGTGAAGTTCACCTAAAGGATGCCGAGAGAAAGACTGGGGAGGCGCTTTGATGCTTGACTGGTACCCGGCCATTCGGGAATGCGCTGCCTATTGGCCGGGCGCGTTCATGCTTCAGCAGACGTTTCAGGCTCTGGAAAAGAGCTTCACAGATGAGAATGATGCTTGTATTGACTGCGCGAAAGCAACTGTTGAAGTAGTGTGTAGAGTCATTATCGACGAGCTCGACGATCCAGGACAGTCCGCCAAACCCAAGGAAGAAAACCCATCCTTCGGCACGTGGGTGAGCGCTGCCGTGCGGACGCTCAAACTCGGAGATGTACGCAACAACTCGTTCCAGAAGCTGGTTTCACAGCATCATAAACTGACAGAAACCTTGCGCGCACTTCGCGATGACGCTGGCCCTGTCAGCCACGGTAAGGATGGTTTCATTGAACGGCTGTCGTCTTATCACCGGAGGGCTGCCGTTCTCTCGGCCGATGCCATCGTTGCGTTCTTGCATCAGGCCTACATTGAAACCGACCTAAATCTTGACCAAACCAGAGAGCCCTACGAACGGTTCCAGAAGCTCAATGCTCTGATTGATGGCGCAGTGAGCCTCGCCGCCATAATCGAGGAGGATGGTGACCTTACTGTCACCATTAAGCTCCCTGCCGGAGAATTCATCTCCATCACTGCGTCAGCCAGCCGCTTTCTTTATCAGATGGATCGCCAAGCCTATATCGAAGCCCTGAACTCTGCGCGTTCTGCGCCGTCCGTGCCAGTCGAGGCCGAGTAATGGCTAGTCACATTGCAGAGAGCCATGTCGAGGCGGCCGCGATCGAGTGGCTGGAACGTCTAGGATATATCGTCAAAAACGCTTCCGAGATAGCACCCGACACACATATGCCGGAGCGATTCACCTACGGCGATGTTGTTTTGGCTGATCGTCTAAAGCAGGCCATTACCCGCCTCAATCCGTCCTTGCCTTCAGAGGCTCATGCTGACGCCGTACGTCGCGTGCTTCAGTCCGAAAATCCGCTACTTATCGAAGAAAACCGCCGGCTACACAAAGCCATGGTGGAAGGCGTTGATGTTGAATTCTATGGGGAGGATGGAGTTATTCGCGGCGAGCAAGTTCGGCTTATCGATTTCGATGATGTCGAAGCTAATGATTGGCTTGTGCTGAACCAATTTACAGTTATCGAAAATAAGGCAATGCGTCGGCCTGACATCGTTATCTTCATCAACGGCCTGCCCGTCGTTGTAATCGAGCTTAAGAATCCCGGACAGGAAAGCGCCACTTTGAAGGGTGCGTTCAACCAACTTCAGACTTATAAAGGCCAGATCTCATCCCTCTTTCGTACCAACGCCATGCTTGTCATCTCGGATGGTTTGACCGCACGAATTGGTTCATTGACTGCCGACTGGGAACGCTTCATGCCCTGGCGCACCGTTGATGGTGATGAACTTGAGCACAAAGGTGCACCGGAACTGGAGACTCTCCTGTCAGGCGTCTTTGAAAGACGCCGCGTACTGGCTCTCCTGAAAGATTTCATCGTATTCGGTGATACCGGCAGCGACACGGTTAAGATCCTCGCAGGCTATCACCAGTTCCATGCTGTTCGTCATGCAGTGGATTGCACACTGAAGGCAACAGGCCCGGAGGGCGACCGGCGGGTTGGCGTCGTCTGGCATACGCAGGGGTCAGGCAAGTCCCTTCTCATGGCGTTTTACGCAGGTCAGATCATCAAGCACCCTGCCATGGAGAACCCGACGCTCGTGATCATCACGGACCGGAATGACCTCGACGATCAGCTATTCGGCACGTTTAGTATGTGCAAAGACCTTCTGCGGCAGACGCCACAGCAAGCCAACAGCCACGAAGAACTTTTTAAACTGCTCGACCGTCCGGCTGGCGGTGTAATCTTTACGACCATTCAGAAATTTGCGCCGCAGGACGGTGACACAGATGGACCCTTGACCCAGCGCCGCAATGTCGTTGTCGTAGCTGATGAGGCGCATCGCAGCCAGTACGGGCTCAAGGCGAAGGTTGGAACGAAGACCGGTGAAATCTCCTACGGCTTCGCCAAATACCTACGCGATGCCCTGCCCGCAGCCTCTTTCATCGGCTTCACCGGCACGCCGATTGAAAAAGATGATGTCAACACGCCCGCTGTGTTCGGCGACTACATCGATGTGTACGACATCAGCCGTGCCGTGGCTGACGGGGCTACCGTTGCAATCTACTATGAAAGCCGACTAGCCCGGATAGAACTTCCTGACGAGGAAAAGGCGAAAATCGACGAGGAGATTGCTGAACTGACCGAGGAGGATACGGTCGAAGAACAGGAGCACGTGAGCCGCAGGTGGTCCGGCCTGGAGGCAATCGTCGGTTCCGAGAAGCGTCTAGCTTTAGTTGCCGAAGATTTGGTTCGGCATTTCGAGGCCCGCCTGGAGGCTCTTGACGGCAAGGGCATGATCGTTTGCATGAGCCGGTCTATTGCTGTTGCCCTTTACAAAGAGATCACGAAGCTGCGACCGGGCTGGCACACCGATGATGACGAGACCGGAAATCTCAAAGTCGTAATGACTGGTTCTGCATCAGACCCAGGCGATTGGCAGCAGCACATTGGCAAGCGCCCAAAAATGCGGCGTGACTTACTAGCAAAGCGAGCCAAAGACTCATCCGATTGCCTGAAACTAGTAATCGTCTGCGATATGTGGCTGACGGGTTTTGATGCCCCCTGCATGCATACAATGTATATCGACAAACCGATGAAAGGCCATGGCCTCATGCAGGCGATTGCTCGAGTCAACCGCGTGTTCCGGGATAAGCCCGCGGGTCTTGTGGTGGACTACATTGGCATCGCGCAAAACCTAAAGGAAGCTCTCAGCCAGTATTCTGGTGCCGACCGAGGTAAGACCGGAATTGATGAAAGCGCAGCTGTCGCCTTGATGCTGGAGCGATACGATATCGTCCGTGAAATGTTTCGGCCGGATAGGGCAGGCGGCTTCAACTATCGAACCGCGCTGGTACGCGAAGCCACATCGCAACAACGCCTCGCTGTGATGGCCGGAGCCATCGAATGGGTCTTGACGATGCAGCAACAGCACGCGGCGCGAGAAACGACAGACGAGGCCAAGAAACGGGTTCACCGGCGGTACAGCGACGCCGTCCTTGAGCTTTCGAAAGCCTTCGCGCTCGCAAGTGCCAGCGACGCGGCGCGGGACATCCGGGAGGAAGTCGGATTCTTTCAAGCTGTCCGCACGGCCATGGTCAAGAGCGCAACATACAATGGCAGGAGCCCGGCAGACCGGGAGCTGGCAATCCAGCAAATTATCAGCCGTGCGGTGGTATCTACCGAGATCATCGACATAATGAAAGCGGCCGGCGTTGCTAGCCCTGACATCTCCATCCTATCGGATGAGTTCCTGACCGAAGTTCGTGGGATGGAAAAGAAAAACCTTGCACTTGAGGCTCTGCGGAAGCTCATAAATGGCGAAGTTCACTCGCAGAGTAAGCGGAACATTGTTCAGGCCCGTGCGTTTTCCGAACGCCTCGATGAGGCCATTGCCCGCTATCACAGTAACGCAATCACGACGGTCCAGGTGCTTGAGGAGCTTCTCCAACTCGCACAAGACATCAGAGTAGCCAGGGAGCGTGGTGGAGAGACAGGCCTCACGCCTGAGGAAATCGCATTCTACGATGCGCTGGCTGAAAATAAGAGCGCCCGTGAGGTCATGGGCGAGCCCGCACTGCGAGTAATCGCGCAGGAGCTGCTCACCAGCATCAAAGGCAATATTTCCATAGACTGGATGTATCGCGATGCTGCGCGTGCGCATATGCGCGTTCTTGTGAAGAGAATCCTACGAAAGTATGGCTACCCTCCTGATCTTCAGGATGCTGCAGTGCTAACTGTGCTGCAACAGGCCGAAGCCCTATCAGCAGAATGGGCGGCGAGTATTGAAACTTAGTCGATAGAGCGGCGATTTGTATTGAGAACGTCGTTCAAGTTGCGACAAAACTAGCTAGTCGAGTTGAAATGACTAGAGCTCGTGGCGGGTCGCGGGCAAGCACCCCACACCGTTCGGTCTCTCTGTTCGATGTGCAACGATACGCAGGACCACTACGTCTCTCGCGTCTTCTATCGCGGGGCGTAAAAGCACTCGGTGTTTTCGATGCCACAGACCTCGTCACGCCGTGACCTGTTCCATCAGGCGCCATGCCGGCCTGCTGATTTGACGATTGTTTCATTTCTGCCGCTTCTTTCCTTGGGCACCGCTTCGGGATAATTCCTGCGCCCGGCAGCTTCCCGTCTTCTGCTTTCCCGGTTCCTCCCTGTGAATCTTTTGGGTCCCTCCCAGAATGCAGCCGCTCGCCTTGGGAGCAGTATCCACTCCGCCCTTGGGTGCCCCAAGGAAATGGGGCAGAAAAAGGAGAATCACATCATGTCTCTCAATCACGTCCAACTTATCGGCTTCCTCGGGAAAGACCCGGAAAAGCGGCAAGTCCGCGGCAACGGCGCGAATTTCACCGTGCTGTCCGTCGCCACCCAGCAGTCGTGGAAAGACTCGAACGACGAGTGGCAGTCCAAGACCGAGTGGCACCGCGTCGTGGCCTTCAACCGCCTGGGCGAGTCCATTGCCGACACGCTCCACAAGGGCGACCATGTCCTCGTAGACGGCTTGCTCGTTAGTTCGAAATACGAGAACGACAACGGCAAGTCCAAGAAGGCCAAGGCCGCCAAGGTCAGCATCTTCTGGAGCGTGCGCGCAAACTCCGTGCGCAGGCTCAGCCGGGCCGAAGCCGAAGCGCCAACGCAACCGAATGGCGCCGAAGCCGGTCCGGAATCGAGCGAAGTCCCGTATTGAGGACCGCGTTTCAAAAGCCCTCCGGCTTAAGCCGGAGGGCTTTTTCTTTTGTCCTGCTTTCCTGCCACAGAAAACAAATCTCACCGCACGCGCTCAGGATCTCGGAGGATACGCATCCTTCGACGCTTTTCGGTATCGGTGGCGAAGAAACATCGGTTACTCCCCGCAACCGTTGCAGGAGCTGTTTTTTCCGGAAGGTCTCGAGAGCGTGTCCCCGCGCTCCTGTTCGCTCCCAGTGTGTCTCTGGGTGCGAGGGGAGTTCGACCGTGCCCCTTGAAATTCAGTGTCACTGCACGCTGTGCAGCATCGAAGCACAACTGCTTTCGGGATTCGCTCGTTTGGATTCGCGTTTCGTGACTGATGTGTTTTCTGCATTTCCAGCATTGCTGGAGCATTCGACGGTCAGTGGTCTGCTCTCCCATCTGCGCGCTTCGCCGGCCGACGCGGCCAACGACAACCTCTTCCGCGAAATCTTTGCGCTTCGCGAAACGCATCGCGCTTTCGCCGAGAGTCTTCTGGTTCTCGTATTTCTTCCGATGCTGCATCGTGCCGTCCGCCTCATAACCAGGCAGCAGGAGAGCTTGGCCGAGGAGGACATCGCGCAGCAGGTTCTCTTTTTCTTTCTGGAGTTTCTGGCTTCGCCCGAGATGGCAACGAGACGCTCGCATTTTGCATATGCCATCGCGCGAGAAGTGAAGCGGCACATCTTTGAATGGGCGAAGCGAGAAAGCAGGAAAGCTGCTCTGCTCGATCACGCCGACGCGGAGGCCAGCGTTTTCATCGAGCTCGAAGACCACTTCGAGCGTTTCGCACTGTTGAGGCACTTCCTCCATCGATGCGTTACGAAGGGCATGCTCGTGGATTCCGAGTTGGACCTCCTGATTCAATTCAAGCTGGACGGAAATACCGGTGAGGAGTTGGCGGCGCTCAATGGCTCATCCTCGAACGCCGTACGGCAACGCTTCAAGCGTCTGCTTGCAAAACTCCGAAGGTTGGCCCGATGACTCGTTGCTCTTTCTGTCCTGAAACCAAGTCATTTGGCAGCGGCTGGCGAGACGCACCCGCCGACGATTCAACTGCACATCCACTGTCCAGTCTTCAGGACAAAACCGCTGACACTTTGGTGGGGGACAAATCTTTTTACTTTTCCTGAGACACATTTTTCTCGCGAAACACGGAATAGCTAGATAGAGGGAAGTTCACGCGAGAAACCGCTTTCCTTTGTTCCGTGGCGTCGAGACGCAACGGGCACGGTCTATCGAGCGGTACGCCTTGCGTGTCTTTGGACCAGTGCGTTCCGGCCGCGACATTCGGCGGTCTTCAGAGCGTGGACTTTCCTCGCACCGCCAGTGGCGGTGCAACTCTTTGCCGAGGTGTGGAAATGAACAAACTCCGGATCATTGCAAGGCGTTGGATACGTTCACCGTCGGCAGGATGTTGAGAAAGCGGTCGAGAATTTGCGCTGAGGATTGCGCGGTACTTTGCGCGAATCCCTGACGCATGAGATCCGAGCCGGACGCGGTCAACGTCCCGGCCGTGCCGGCCTCGGCAACGGCGCCGATCGCGCCTATCGCGAGCGAGGTTCCGAAAATGCGCAGGTAGTGGTTGTTGACTTGATCGCGAAGGCCGGCGTCGCCGATCTGATTTAGGCCCTGGAAATGGTCGAGGCTTGCCGAATAACCATCCGGCATGACCAGGCGATGAAAAGAAACGGCAAGGCGGGATTGCCCAAAACTTTCCACCTTGCGGCTTTCGCCCAATAGTTTCGTGCCAGCGGGAATCAGAAGATGCTGGCGGTCGTGGGAGTAGACGTCATTGCTCACGAGGCATTCCACACCAGTGTCCGCGGACGCAGTTTGCGCTCCGGCGAGCGCGAGCAGGATGCCGGCAAAAAGCAGTACCGGAAATGCGTGCCGCCGAACTGTTATCGAATGGGATTGCATGATGTTCTCCTTTGACTTGAATTCATCGTTCCTACGGATTTCGTTTGTCGAACCAACGCGCGACGAACGGCGCGAGAAGCACAATCGCGGTGAGGCACGCGGCGCACACGACGGCAATCAGCTCGCGGGCCACGCCAAGCCGTTCGAGGATTTCGACGAGATTGGGAATCATGTTTTTCCTCCCGCAAGGTAGTCGAGGCCCTTTTCGAAACCGTAGGCGTCGAACGCTTCCTGGCGCTTCCGGTTGTCGTAGGGATCGTTGGTGTAGAGCCAATAGCTGCGCCGATCGACGTTGAGGTTGGCGACCTTGGCGAGTTCCGGGGTCTTGATCAGGAACTGCTGCTTCGGAAGGAGTGCTGCAATGAGCGCCACTTCCGTGTCGTTCAAATGGAATTGCTTCCGGTACAGCTCCTGGTCCATGTCGGGATTGGCGAGAAAGATCTTGGTGGCGCAGCTTTCGATGATCACGTCGAGCAGCTCCGAGCGTTTCAGCTC
>Ga0210403_10002878_pt1 | contig 15312 bp, 11 predicted proteins | sample IncBWC19MmetaG_FD_150863 | JGI IMG/M metagenome (GOLD analysis project Ga0210403, IMG submission 150863) | Forest soil microbial communities from Barre Woods Harvard Forest LTER site, Petersham, Massachusetts, United States - Inc-BW-C-19-M | ecosystem: Environmental > Terrestrial > Soil >... | reverse complement strand
GACGAGGCGGTTGGATATTTTCAAAAAGCGCTGGCGATCAATCCCGAGCATGCTGTGGCACTCCAGAATCTGGGGAATGCCTACCGGCAGAAGAAAGATTGGAACGCGGCCCGGAAAACTTTGGAGCACGCGCTGGCATTGAACCCGGAGGACGCGGAGGCGAACTACGGACTGGGAATGGTGTACGCGCAAATGAACGATACATGGCGGGCCCACGAATTTCTGCAAAAAGCGTTGGCGGCGCGCCCCGTGTATCCCGAAGCGCTGAATAATCTGGGCATCCTCTATCTGCGGACGGGGCGGCCCGAAGAGGCAAAAAAGAGTTTTGCGGAATCGATCCGGGTAGCGCCAGAGTTCGATCAGGCGTATCTGAATCTCGCGCGGGTCTATGCAATTGAGGGAAACAATGCCAAGGCGCGGGCGACACTGCAGGAATTGCTGAAAGTTCACCCGGAACAATCGCAGGCGAAAAAGGAGTTGGAGGCGCTGGGGCCATGACATTCACGCGCCGCGCGTTGTCTCTGCTTCTGGCCCTGGGAACGCCGCTACTTTATGCGCAGCAGGGTGAAGGTGTGGTGGAAGGGGTGGTGCGCGACGCAGCGAAGCGGCCACTGGCAGCTGTGACCGTATCGCTGGACGATCAGGTAGAGGGAAGGACGCAGGTCACGCAGACAGATACCGCGGGCCATTTCCGCTTTGCTGCATCACCAGCGGGCACCTATGTTCTGCGGGCGAAGAAGCTGGGCTACGTGGATCGGACGGAGGGACCCTTTGCGATTCGGGCCGGTGAAAAAAAATTGGTGGATTTGAATTTGCGGGAGGAGAAAGGGGCCGGTGCAGGGAAGAACGCGGCGCAGGCATTGGAATATTCGGACGAGCCGCAATTTACCGTGGCGGGGGTGACGGATCCGAGCAATGTGGGCGGACACGGTTCGAATGTGACGCTGCCGACCAAGGAGGCGCTGGCACGGGAAACGGCGTTGCTTGGCGGATCAGTTGCGTCAACGGGGAAGGGCACTGGGGCCGCGAATCGCGCTCCTGGAGAATTGCCGAACGTTGCGGCCGACAGTTTTGCGGACAACCTGAAAGTTGGGAAGGAATTGCTCCGCGCGGGTCAATCGGGGCAGGCGATCGCCTACCTTGAACGAGCTGCGCAGCTGAAGCCGATGGATTACGAGGCGGGCTTCTCGCTGGCCGCAGCGTACCAGAAAAACGGGGCGACTCAGCGCGCGGACCAGGCCGTTCAAACTTTGCTGGCACGTGGGGATCACGCGGAACTCCACGCCTTGTTAGCGGAGGTGCGCGAGAGCGAGGGGCAGCCCGTGGAAGCGGTGCGGGAGTATCAGCGGGCTGCGGAAATGGAGCCGAGCGAGGAGAATCTGTTTGCCTGGGGCGCGGAGCTTTTGCTGCATCACGCGGATGCCCCCGCTTCGGAAGTTTTTGCGAAGGGGCACCGCCTCTATCCGAAATCGGTGCGAATGCTGGTGGGTTTGGGCTCGGCGGCTTATGCCCAGGATTTGCATGAGCAGGCGGCGCGCTGGCTGCTGGATGCGATCGCGCTGGACCCCGCGGATGCGCGGCCCTATTTGTTCCTGGGGAAAGTGCAGGAAGTGGCGAAGAGCGAGCCGCAGGAGTGGGTGGATGCGTTCCATCAATATGCGACGCTGCGGCCCGAAGACGCGCGGGCTCACTACTACTACGCGGTGGCTTTGGAGAAACAGCGGCGCGGCGAGCGAGATTTCGCGGCGCGTGGGGCCGAATTGCAGAAGACAATTGCAATTGACCAGCGGATGGGGGAGGTATATCTGAAATTGGGATTACTGGAAGAGGAGAAAGGCAAGTTGGCTGAGGCAGTGACGGCGTTGCAGAAGGCCGTGGAGTTTACGGAATTGCCCGACGAGGCGCATCTGCGGCTGGCACAGGTTTACCGCCGCATGGGAGAGACGGAGAAAGCGCGCAAAGAGTCGGAGCTGTACGAACAGGCGGCCGCAAAGAAGAAAGAGAAAATGGAGAGGGAGCGTAGAGAGCTGGGCGAGTTTGTGGTGACCGGGAAGCCGTAGGCGGGATGCAACGCGTAGCGGCCACCTTCAGGTGGCCAAGCTTGTAGGGGTGGAGCTCGCTCCACCCTCTTCTCTTTTCCGCTCTTCTCTGCGCCCTCAGCGTCTCTGCGTTATATTTATTCTTTTTTCTCCCCCTCGCAGCCACCAGGGGGTTAGGGGCGCGGGGTTGGCGCGCTCATCAGGCTGATGAACATTTTGTAGAATTTTTCAAAGTCGAGATCGACATTGATTTCCACGCGCTGCAGCTGCCGTTTGGGCTTGTCGCCTTCCAGCCATGTCAGCGTGTTCCCGTAGGCGGCGCTGTGGTCCGTGTCCACCGCCATGTAGCGGACGTCGCGCTTGGTAATGATCGAGGGATCGATCCATGCCGCAGCCGCCAGCTCGTCCCACATAAAGTCAGCGCCGGGGCCGTGCATGTAATATTGCGCCACATAGCGGGCCAGGGGAGTGCCAGCCTTCGCGATTTCATCCACCATCGCCTGCGTCAGCCGCGTTCGAATCGAAATGTCCACGGGCGTGCAGGTAATTTTTCTCCAGTTGGCGTGAAGCACCGCGTCGGCGGCTTCGGGATCCATCCAAAAATTAAATTCATGCCGCGGCGTGTTGACGAATTCCGGATTGTCCGTGGCGGGATTCAGGCTGCCGCCCATGAAGACGAGTTCCTGCGCCAGTTCGGCGAATTGCGGATCGATTCGCAGCGCCAGCGCAAGATTGGTCATCGGGCCACCCTCGTAAATCGTGACCTCGTGCGGATATTTGTGCACCATCCGAATCAGGAAGTGCGCCGCGTCTTCGGTGGAAGGCTTGGTGGTTGGCGCGCCTTCTTTGGGTGGCGGCACCACGAAGGGATCGTGATACCAGCGGCTGTCCCAGGCGCCGGCGTACCCGGCCTTGCCGTAGCGCTCCTGCCAGAGTTGCGCCTCCTCGCGTGTGCGGACCAGCGGGAAAACCGCGCCAGGAACGACGGGAATGTCCGACCGGCCCATCACTTCGAGGAGTCGGAGGGCGTGGACGACTTCCTCGTCGCGCCACTGGTTGCCAGTGACGATGGTGACGCCAAGGACTTCGACCTGAGGCGATTGGATGAGCGTCGCGAGCGTCTGCATGTTACTGCCGCCGGGGCCGGAGCAATCCTGATTGATGATGACTTTGCGGCGAGTCTGGGCGGAAACGGGGGAGACTGCGAACAAAAGAGCGAGAAAAACCGCGCCGAATACAAAACGACCCACGGCACAAGCCGTGGGTCGCGAAGAGTGATACAGAGAATTGGTTTTCAAGCTGTCCCCTAGAACGTGAACTTCAACCCGAACTGCACGAGCCGGGGATTATTGACGGTGGAGGTGATAGCGCCGAAATTGGGAGTTTCGATATCGGCGTAGCCCGTGGCGCCTGTATTGGGCAGCCCAAACTGAGCGTGGTTAAACAGGTTGAAGAATTCCGCGCGGAAATCGAGGCCTTTGCCTTCCCAGGGCAGCGCAAAGCGCTTGACCACGGAGAAGTCGGTGTTTACGAAGTCCGGACCGTTGACAGGGGTGCGGTTTGCGTTTCCAAGTTGGCCCGCGGGAGCAACCGCGAACGCACAAGGGTTGAACCAATGTTCGATATTGTGGACATGCGTGGGGCAACCCGGGCCGCCGTTCGCGTTATTCGGGTCAGCAATTTGATTCGGTCGAATCAAACTGTTCCCGTTTTGCTGGAAATTCACGCCGGAGCTAAAGTTGGCGCTGTCCACGACAAAGACTGGAAAGCCAGAGCTGATATGCTCAATCACAGTTAGCTGCCAGCCACCGAGCAAGGCATTGACGGGCTTGCTCCAATTGCTGCCATAGCGCTTGCCGTTGCCAAACGGGAGATCGTAAATCACGCTGGCGGTGAAGTTTTGATTGAGGTTGATCTGGGAGAGCGCCCAGTCCAATTTACTCCAGTTCGGCAGTCCGTAGTAAACCGCGCCAATCGAAGAACCGAGGCCGTCCGCGTAACCGTTATCGTAGGCGCGAGAGTAGGTGTAAGAGACCAGTGCGTACAGCCCATGACGCGCGTTCTTGGTTTCGGCTTTTATTTGGAGAGAGTTGTAGTGCGCGTTCCCCTCGTCGGTGATGTTGTTGATGGCCTGGCCGGGGAATTGAGTACCGTACCGGGCGGGAATGAATGTTCCGCCGGGACCGCAACCTAATGTGTAGCCCGGCACAGTTCCGCAGGCACTGGGCGTATTGATATTTAGGTTGTTGCCGTCAATCAACATATGGGTTCCACGCGAGCCGGCATAACCGACCGTGAGGATTATATCGGACGGGATCTGGTGCTCCACGTTCACGTTGAACTGTTGGACCATGCCCGGTTCGAAATTGGGATTTTGCGAAAGAATTGTTCCCGTAAAACTACTGGGGATTGGCTGGCCATTGAATATCTGGAATCCGTCGGAAAGACTTATGGCAGAGGGAGTCAAGTCGAACTGACCCGCGCAGGCGGCTTTGGCGAACGTGCATGCGCCGCCAAACGCGAATCTATCGGACTCTGCGTAGAACGGGGGGTTTTGCCACAAGCCCTGAGCCCCCTGATTCCAGGAAGAATCGTGGTAGATGGCATATCCAGCGCGCAAGACTGTTTTGTCGCTTCCACCGACCTTATAGGCCAAGCCGATGCGAGGTTCGAACGCTTTCCAAAACGTGCGAATGCCAGCGCTGTCGCTGACACCGTTCACACCAGGAACCGAGAACTGCCCGGTCGCATAGTTGAAGTTTGCCTGGCGCCCGGCGACCTCGGCAATAGGAGTCGTGATAGCCCAAGCCAGACCGATATTAACCGTAAGATTCTTGGTCGCGCGCCAGTCGTCCTGAACATACGGACGGAATATCTTCCAGCGACGCCCGGTGGTGTCCCCGAGGAAGGTCTGATCGTGAATCGCGAGGCTCGCTAGCCCTAGCCCGAAATCTGCCTCCGGATTGCCAGACCAGAACCCACTGATAATCCAGTAGCCATCCTGGAAGCCGTTGGTGCGGACGTTCATCTGCATGGCGCGGATGGAGGCGCCCATCTTGATGTCGTGCTTCCCAAGAATCATGTCGAAGGAATCGGCAATCGAGTAAACATTGGTGCCACCGGTGAAGGGAGCGAAACCGCGATCGCCGAGGGACCAGAAGCCGCCGTCGAACTGGGTGGAAGTAAGCCCGCAACTGATGATGTCGCCCTTACAAGTGCTGCCATCCTCGCAGCCCAGGTTGGCGCCTGTGATGCCGAATTTCGCCGCCAGGCAACTGCCGTTTCCCTGGGAGGTGATGTAATTGAAGATACGGTTATAGCCGCCGGATATCTGGTTCACCTTGGTTGGAGAGAAAACGTGGGTTTCCGACAAGGAAATGTTCCGGCCATGATTCTGGATGCCCTGGTTGCTCGCGAAAGGGGACTGCGAAGCGAAGTCCGGAAATCCATTCGCGCCGCCGGGGACATAGGATACCGCCTGGTCGTAGCTGAAGCGGGCAAAAGCGGTATCACTGGCGGAGAAGTTATGGTCGAGCCTGATGTCAAATTTAGTTTCGTCCAACTTGCGAACTGGTGCGTTCAGGAAGTTGAAGCCGAGTTGTTGATTGTTGGCGTTTGGTTCCGGATAGAGTGCAAACATTTGTTGGGAGATGGGATTCAGCAGATTTTGCGGGATCTTATTGCAAGCGGAAGCGCCGACCCCCTGGTTGCCGTAATTCCCCGCAGTAAGGTCCGCGGGTATGGCATTACCGCCAGCGTCGCACTGAAATCGATTCCCAGGGCCATTGACGTTGTCCGGTGCCCCGTTCATGTTGGGGTTTATGATTGCCCCGACTGCAACAGGTTTCCCAAATACATCATTGGTGAAATCCCCGCCGCGCATGGCATCCGTGGGGACGAGGCCCGTGAAGAGGATGCCGTGGCGCTGAGTTTTCTGCTCGCCATCAAGGAAGAAGAAGGTCTTGCCCTTACGGATGGGGCCACCGAGAGAGCCGCCGTACTGATTTAGATTGAATTTTTCGGGGGTGGTGGCAAAGAAGCTTTTGGCGTCGAGAGAGGTGTTACGGAAGAACTCGTAGAGTGAGCCGTGGAAGGCATTGCTCCCCGATTTGGTGGTCACGAGGACGGTTGGCCCCGCTCGGGTGCCAAATTCGGCCGAGTAATTGTACGTGAGCACTTTGAATTCCTGAATGGAATCGATCGAGGAGAGGATGGCGATGCCGCCGGCGGTCAGCTCGTTGTTGTCGTTGCCGTCGAGCAGCCAGTCCGTGCTGTTGGCGCGCGAGCCGCCAACGGAGAGAGAGAAGGAGCCGCGCGCGGAAACTTCGCTGCTGGGGCCGCCGTTGAAGAAGCTGTTGGGATTGGTTTCCTGGGTCGTGCCAGGAGTGAGCGTGGCTAGCTGCACGAAGTCACGCCCGTTCAAGGGAAGCTGCGCGACCTGCTGCGAGCTGATGACCTGGCCGAGGGTGGGATCCGTGGTGGTAACGGCGACGGCGTCGGCTGTGACCTCCACACTGGAGGAAACGGAAGCGGGGTTCAGACTGAAATTAAGTTCGCGTGATTCATCGATCTGCAGGCGGAGGTCTTTGGCCTCAGCCGACTGAAAGCCCTGGAACTGAACACGGATGGTGTATATTCCGACGGGAAGCAAATTCACGATGTAGTGCCCGGTGTCATCCGTCTTGGCTTCGCGGGCTATACCTGTGCCCTGAGAGGTTACGGTCACGGAAGCGCCGGCAACGCTGGATCCGGACTTATCGGTGATCGTGCCCGAAAAACTGCCGATCGCTTGACCGAACGCGAGCTGGGAGAAACAAAGTGCAGTCATGCAAATCATCAGGACAAAGAGAATTCTCTTGCTCATTAGCCATACCCCTTTTTAGGAACCCTGGACTCATTGCAAAAGAGCGGTAAAAATCAAGAGCTTCGACTCTCTCGATTTCAACACCGGGACTGAAGCACCTTGGAATCGCGGCAAAAAAGTTAGAAAGCCCGCAGCGACTCCTCTTTGAAGTCCCCGGCGGCGCGAACGACGCTTTGAGTACGGGGAAAAATAGTAAAAGGAAATTACTTCTCTATTGCGGCGGTGTCAAGCGGATGTTTCGGGAAAACTGTGCAAGATTTTGATAGGGCGAATCTTAGCGGCAGATGGCGAGAGAAAAGAAGGGCCAAACTGGCAAATGAACTGTGCCGGCGAGGAGGGGAAATGAAGAGAGTACCTCGCCGTACACGTCCCTCCTACTGAAGCGAAGTGGCAACTTTTTTCCCGTATTCTCTCGCTTTGGCGATTGCGGCGGCCTCATCCACAGTCTGCAACTTGCCGTCTTTCAGGAGAGTTCTGCCGCCTACCACGACGGTCTGGATTTCGCTGGCTTTGAGCGCGTAGACAATTTGGGAGTAGACGTCGTACATGGGAACGGCGTTGGGCACGTCCAGCGTCAGGATGACGAAATCGGCTTTTTTGCCGGTTTCGAGCGACCCGATTTGCTTCTCCATATGCAGGGCGCGGGCGCCTTCGATGGTGGCCATTTCCAGCGCGCCCTTGGCGCCAAGTGCGCGCGGATCGACGCGGTAGGTCTTTTGCAATTTAGCGGCAAGATCCATTTCTTCCATCATGTCCAGGTCGTTGTTGCTGCCGGCGGGGCCGTCCGTGCCGAGGCCGACGCGCATCCCCGCGGCGCGTTGGTCCACGACGGGAGCCACACCACTGGCCAACATCATATTGCTCGACGGGTTGTGGACGCATCCCACCTGGCGCTCGGCGAGGATTTTCATGTCGGTGTAGTCGGTCCAGATGCAGTGAGCGGCAAGCACGTCGGGACCAAGGAATTCGATGCGTTCCAGATACTGTACGGGAGTTGCGCCATTTTTCTCAATGCTGTCCGTGAACTCTTTGCGCATTTCAGACACGTGGATCAGCAGCGGCGCATGATATTTCCGGGCCATCGCCGCGGCCTCGCGCAACGTTTTCTCCGAACAGGTGTAGATCGAATGCGGGGCCACAGCGGCGTGGATGAGCGGATCGCCTTGCCATTTCTTCAGGAATTTTTCCGTGTAGGCAGCCATTTCCGCGACGTTTTTGTTGTCGGGAACGGGAAAATCGATCCAGGTTTCGCCGAGGACGCCGCGGAGTCCGGCGGCTTTAGTCTCATCGGCTTCAGCGTCCTCGAAATAGTACATGTCGGCAAAGGTCGTGGTGCCGCTGCGAATCATTTCGGCCAGCGCCAGGCGCGAACCCCAACGCACGTAGTCTTCGGTAACGTTGCGGGCTTCAGCGGGGAAAATAAATTTGCGTAACCAGTCATCCAGGGTGACGTCATCCTTTAGCCCGCGCATCAGGACCATCGGGATGTGCGTGTGCCCGTTGATCAGGCCGGGGATGATGAGCTTGCCAGTCGCGTCGATGGTTTGTTTCGCGGTGATGCCCTTGGGAAATGCGGAGGCCGGATCGGACCCGATGGCCATGATCTCGTCGCCCCGGATCGCCAGGAATCCATTCTCGAGGACGTGGCGGTTTGAGTCCATGGTCACGATGGTGCCGCCTTTGACAAGCAGATCGACGGAGACGGATTGTTTGCCGGCGTCCTGGGCGATCGCAGCAGAGGAAAGTAGCAGGCACGCGGCCAAAATAAAGCACTGGTTGGGGAACTTGTGGCGCGGGTTCATAAGCGTGTCCTTTGGGTTGTAGCTCAGGCCCTTCAGGCCTGAGGGTTTTCGCTGCGAATAAACAATGTTGCCGAGGCTTTGAAATGCCTCACCCTGAAGGGGTGAGCTACAGATTAGAGGAGTCGAAGGGTTTCGGAAAGAGCTGGCTCATACGTAGCACTTCGACTTTCCCTTTCAGGTTGGCGAGCACCACCGGAATGTCCCCACAGAATTCCCAGATGATCTGGCGGCAGGCGCCGCACGGGGGCGTGAGCGCGTCGGTGTCCGTGACGACGGCAATGAAATCGAACCGGCGCTCACCTTCGCTAATGGCTTTAAAGATGGCGACGCGCTCGGCGCACAGGGTCAGGCCGTAGGTGGCATTCTCCACGTTGCATCCGGTAAAAATTGTTCCGGATGGCGAGTGCAGCGCGGCGCCAACCTTGAAATTGGAATATTTGGCGTGGGCGTTCTCGCGGACTTTGGCCGCGGCGGCAATTAAGGAGTCGTGTTCGGACATGCGGAGCCTCCGATGAGTTGATGAGTTCAAGAGTTTAGATGTTCAAAACTTCAGAGGGAAGCCGCAATTTGGGGGATGACGGCGCGCAGCAGTCCGATGAACTGTGATTTAACGCGCTCCGCGGTATCGAGGACTTCGTTGTGATCAAGCGGTCGGTCCAAAACGCCGGCGGCGGCGTTCGTGACGCAGGAAATTCCCAGGGCGCGGATGCCGGAGTGGCGCGCGGCGATCACTTCGGGCGCGGTGGACATGCCAACGAGATCGGCGCCGATGAAGCGGAGATAGCGAATCTCGGCCGGTGTTTCGTAGCTGGGGCCGGCGAGCGCTGCGTAGACTCCTTCGCCTAAATCGATGTTCAGGCGGCGTCCGGCAGCCAGGGTGAGCTCACGAAATTTCTTGTCGTAGGCGTTGGTCATGTCGGGGAAACGCGGTCCGAATTTATCGGCGTTGGGGCCGGAGAGCGCGTTCGCACATTGAAGATTAATGTGGTCGCTGATGACGACAAGGCGGCCCTGGGTGAATTCCTTTTTTATTCCGCCGGCGGCATTGGTCAGGATCACGGCTTTTACGCCGAGTCGTGAAAACACGCGAATGGGGAAGACGACGTCTTGCGCGGAATAGCCCTCATAAAGATGGACCCGGCCCTGCATTCCCGCGACTTCGATGCCGTCCACTTTGCCGATGACCAGCTGACCTGCGTGCCCGATCGCGGTGGAGCGAGGAAAGTGTGGGATCTTCGCATATGGGATGCGCGTCGCGTTGGTAAATTCGTCGGCGAAAGCGCCCAAGCCGGAGCCAAGGACGAGCGCGATTTTGGGGCGGAGCTTCGTTTTCTTCTGAATGAAACGCGCGGCCGCTTCGGCCCGCGTGAACGATAGGTTCGCCGCGGCGGAACTTTTTGCGGCAGCACTCATGTAAGGATTCCGACGATGCATGCGGACATCAGGTTGGCCATTGTTCCGGCAAGCATGGCGCGGATCCCGAATCTGGCGAGCTGGCCGCGCTGTTCCGGGGCCAGCGCGCCGATGCCGCCGATCTGAATGCCGATGGAGCTGAAGTTGGCAAAGCCGCAAAGGGCAAAGGTGGCGATGGTGAACGAGCGCGGATCGAGCGAGTCCCTCATCGGACCAAGCTGGCCGAACGCCACGAACTCGTTGATGACCATGCGTGTGCCGAGAAGGTTGCCGATTTTCGCCGCGTCGTGCCAGGGAATGCCAATCAGCCAGGCCACAGGAGAGAAAATCCAGCCAAACAGAGTCTGCATGCTGGCGGGAAACCACGCCATGTGCGGCCAGTTGTGAATGCCGCCCATGATGGCGTTCAGCAGCGCGAGCAGCGCGATGAAGGTGATGAGCATGGCGCCGACGTTCAGCGCCAGGCTGAGGCCATCGCTGGTGCCGCGGGCGATCGCCCCGAGAATGTTGGATTCTTTTTCCATTGCAGGCATTTCTACCCGCCCCGCGGTAAGCGATTGCTCGGTTTCAGGAACCAGCATTTTCGCCATCAGCAGCGTGCCGGGGGCGGTCATGATTACAGCTGTAAGAAGATTTTTTGGATCGGCGCCGCCCACCTGGATGTATCCGGCCATCATGCCGCCGGAGATATGCGCCATACCGCTGGTCATCACGCACATCAGTTCGGACTTCGTAAGCTTGGGAAGAAATGGCCGAATCGTGAGCGGAGCTTCCGTCTGGCCCATGAAGATGCTGGCGGCAACGTTTAGGGATTCTGCTCCGCTGGCGCCCATGATGCGGGTCATCAACCAGGCCGCGGCGCGGATGATGAGTTGCATCACGCCGATGTGATAGAGCACCGCGAAAAACGCGGCAATGAAAATAATCGTCGGCAGTACCTGGAAGGCAAAAGAAAAACCGAGACGCGAGAGTTCCTTCGGCAACCCGAGGTCACCAAAAACAAAAGCGGAGCCTGCGTACGAAAAGCTGAGCAGTTTGTTGGCGCCTGCGCCTAGAAAGCTGAAAATTTTGCTGCCGAAAGCGGAACGCAGGACGAAGTAGCCGAGAGTGAGCTGCAAACCGAGGCCCCAGAGGACCGTTTTCAGCTGGATCGATTTGCGCGAGGTGGAGAAAAGGTACGCCCCGGCCAGGATGACCAGCATGCCGAGAACTCCGGTGAATCTTGCCATTCCGTCTCCTTGTGAGCTGCCTTCCCCAAGAGTCGCTTGTCGCTAGCCGCCGATGATCCGGTGGATTAATGGACGCGCTGCTGGCTTTTTATCACCTATGACGTAACTTGCGGCAATCATTTTTTGCGCGGCGCTTAGTTGGGCGTCAGCGTTATAGGCGATGGTGACGAGCTTTTCGCCGAATTTGACAGGATCGCCGATTCGCCTGTGGAATTCCAGGCCGACCCCGTGGTCCACATTTTGTTCCTTCTTTTCGCGGCCGCCGCCGAGCATGGCGAGGGCGATGCCGAGGTTGAGGCAGTTTATGTCGGTGACGAAGCCGCTGGACCCGGAGTTTACTTCGGTGCGGCTGCGCGCGGTGGGCAGAAGAGACGGCTCGTCGATCACGCGCGGATCGCCGCCCTGGAGGCGGATACAATCGTGGAATTTCTCAAGGGCTTTGCCGGAGGAAACCATTTCCTTGGCGAGGGCGCGGCCTTCGTCGAGGGATTTGCTGCGTTCCCCCAGAAAAAACATCCAGGCGGAAAGTTCCAGGCTGAGGTCACGGAGATCGGCGGCGCCGCGGCCTTTGAGGATTTCGATGGACTCGATCACTTCGTTCGAGTGGCCGGCGAAACGGCCCAGCGGCTGGCCCATGTCGGTGATGAGCGCGACACATTTCTTGCCCATGCGCTTGGCCGTATCGACCATCACCTCGGCTAACTCGATGGCGTCTTCTTCTCTGCCCATGAAAGCGCCGGATCCGGTTTTCACATCGAGAACCAGCGCGTCGATACCTTCGGCCAACTTTTTGCTCATGATGGAGGCGCAGATCAGACCGATGTTCTCAACGGTAGAAGTCGCGTCGCGCAGCGCGTAAATTTTCTTGTCCGCCGGTGCGATTTCCGCCGTCTGGCCGATCAACGCCATGCCGCATTCGCGGAGCACCCGCTTGAAATCGGCGAGAGCAAGAAAAGTGTTGAAGCCGGGGATGGCTTCAAGCTTGTCGAGCGTGCCGCCTGTATGGCCAAGTCCGCGGCCACTGATCATCGGGACGGCAAGGCCGCCCGCCGCAACGATGGGGGCAAGAATAAGGGAAGTCTTATCGCCAACGCCCCCGGTCGAATGCTTGTCTACTTTCTTGACGGGGAGATAGGAGTGATCGACGACTTCGCCGGAGTGCAGCATGGCTTCGGTGAGGGCGGCAAGTTCTGCGCGAGAGAGCCCGCGAATCCAGGCGGCCATCAGCCAGGCAGCCATCTGGTAATCGGGGATTTCGTCGCGGGTGTACGCGGAAATCAGGTAGTCGATTTCTTCTCGGGAGTGTTCCCCGGAATCCCGTTTTTTTCGGATCAGGTCAACGGCGCGCATGCGATTGAAGGCGTTTGCGAGACTAACATTGGGGTGGTGAGGCGTCAACGCAGAGCGCGGAACGGTGTCTGGTCAGTTTCCGGTCGCCGCGCTGATCGTTCCAGTGAACCGCAATTTGGTGATTTCGAGCGATCGAAAAGTTACTGACAATTGGAGAGTATCTGGCCGAGCGGGCCATGCACTTTGCTGTAGCATACTCGTCAGATGGAACACTCCTTTACCTGCCCCTATTGCGGGGAAGAAATCTCGATGGTGTTGGACCTGTCTGTTCGAAGCCAAAGCTACGTTGAAGACTGCGAAGTTTGCTGCAACCCAATCGAGATCAGTTACAGCGTAGTGGATGATACGCTCGCGGAGTTCACCGCCAAAACCCTCGAATAAATTCGTCGTGGAATGCAATCGATTGGAGGAAACTACTGGCAGGACCAGCGGAAACTAGGCAGTAGGAAGTTTTTTCAGGAGCTTACCCATGGAAAGTTCATTGCCACCTGGAGCGGCTGAGAATCCCACGCAACACAACATCAATGCCATTGCCAAGCTTGAACATGACGCGCTTGAGCGCAGGAGTCTTACGGAGCGAGTCAGTGAGGTAATCACAAAGTTTGTCGGCAACATTGGGTTCCTGGCGGCGCAGTTGATTCTGATTTCCGGTTGGATGCTGGTCAATCTCCACCTAATTCCCGGAATTAAGGCATTTGATCCATTTCCGTTCGGCGTCCTGGCATTGATTGTTTCTTCCGAGGGCGTGTTCTTGACCGTCTTCGTGCTGATCAGCCAAAGCCGAATGGCACGCCAGTCTGACCGGCGCTCGCATCTGGGGCTTCAGGTCAGCATGCTTTCGGAGCAGGAACTCACCACAATCCTTCAAATGTTGCAGAAACTGTGCCAACACATGGGCGTGAACGTGGACTCCTCCAAGCAAGAGGTCCAGTCATTCAGCAAGACGACAGAGATTCACAAGCTGGCGAGTGAGCTCGAAGACAAACTGCCGGAGAAGTAAGGACGGCTGATTGGCTAAAGGCGCCGCCGATATTCGCGAAGATTGCACGGAGAAAGCCGCCTTAGAGGGACTTAACCTTCATTGTACGGGTGAACGCTCGCCGCAGAAGATTCCAGGGCGGTGGGTTGCGGCTGCGTTGCGGCGTGATATATTGCCGCGTTCGACATACTGTGAGGGACGCGGATGAGCAAGGTACCCAGGATTGCGGTGGTGGGCAGCGCAAATGTGGATTTGACGACCTTTAGCGACAGGTTTCCCCGGCCGGGCGAAACGATTTTCGGGCAAAAATTCGATCTGGGATTTGGCGGCAAGGGCGCGAACCAGGCCGTGGCGGCGCGTTTGTGCGGAGCCGGCGTCGTGATGGTCGCGCAGCTGGGGAACGATCTTTTTGGCGAAGCCACGGTGAAGAATTTCAGGTCGCTGGGAATCGATACGACGCATGTGCGGATTGTGGATGGCGTGTCCAGCGGCGTGGCGCCGATCTTCGTGGAGCCGAACGGGCAAAACCGCATCATCGTCGTGAAGGGAGCGAACGATACGTTGAAGCCGGCGGACGTGGACTCAGCGGCCGATGCCTTGCGTAGCGTGGACACGATCGTGTTGCAGTTTGAGATTCCGATGGAGACGATTGCCTACACGGTGGAATTTGCGCGCAAGAACAAGATCCGCTGCATCGTGAATCCTGCGCCCGCGCAGCCTGTGGACGCGAAACAACTGGGCGCCGCGGATTATTTCATTCCAAATGAGACGGAAGCGGAAGTGATTACCGGAATCGCGGTGCAGTCGATTGAAGAGGCGAAGAAGTGCGCCGCAGCGCTGCTGCAGCGGGGATTTCGCAAGGTGATTCTTACCTTGGGCAGCCGGGGGGCGCTGCTGGCCTCGCCGGAGGGGAGCGAATTGATCTCGCCATTTGCAGTGACGCCGGTGGATACGACGGGCGCCGGCGACGCGTTTATCGGAAGCTTCGCCGTGTTTCTGGGCGCGGGTTTGCCGGAGAAGGAAGCGGTGATGCGTGCAAATCTGTATGCCGGGATGTCGACCACAAAGGTGGGGACGCAGAAGTCATTTCTGACAGGCGCGGAGTTTGCGGCAGAGTGGGCAAAGCGTGGCGGAAAAGCCTAGGGATTGTAGGGGCGGGGCTTGCCCCGCCCTCTTCCAATTGTAGCGGCCGCCGTCTGCGGCGGGCGCTTTTCCCTCCCCCCCACAAAGGCAACCAGGGTCTCGACCTGGTCGGCGCAGTACGCGATGAGCTGATAAGTTTTGAGGGCAGGAGAATTTCAAAGGAGCCTAAATGTTTGTTCTGAACAGTTATGCGTGGGCGGTGGCCTTTTGCGTGATCACAATGTTCTGTTGGGGATCGTGGGCCAACACGCAGAAACTGGCGAAAAAGGGCTGGCGCTTTGAACTTTTTTATTGGGATTACACCATTGGCGTCTTGCTGCTGACGCTTGCGCTTGGGTTGACGCTCGGAAGCAATGGTAACGAGGGGCGAGGATTCGTCGCGGATTTGCAGCAGGCTTCGCACGCCAGCATTCAATCGGCTTTGATCGGCGGGGCGATATTTAACCTGGCGAACATTCTGCTGGTGGCGGCGATTGACATCGCGGGCATGTCG
>Ga0210403_10002877_pt1 | contig 15312 bp, 14 predicted proteins | sample IncBWC19MmetaG_FD_150863 | JGI IMG/M metagenome (GOLD analysis project Ga0210403, IMG submission 150863) | Forest soil microbial communities from Barre Woods Harvard Forest LTER site, Petersham, Massachusetts, United States - Inc-BW-C-19-M | ecosystem: Environmental > Terrestrial > Soil >... | reverse complement strand
CCTCGCCCGCCACGTACACCGCCAGCCCGCGTCCACGCCGCCCCGCGCGCCCCCACATCTGGCGCAGCGAGGCCACCGTCCCGGGGAACGTCACCACCACCGCCGCATCCAGCTCGCCGATGTCGATGCCGAGCTCCAGTGCGTCGGTGGTGACCACCGCACGCAGCTCCCCGCGCACGAGTCGCGCCTCCAGCTCTCTGCGCTGCTGCGGGGTGTAGCCGGCGCGGTAGGGCACCACCAGCTCCGCAAGCTCGGGATGGGAGTCCTGCAGGTCCAGCTTCACCAGGCGGCTTAGCACCTCCACGCCCTTGCGCGACTTCATGAAGCAGATCGTCCGAGCGCCCTCGCGCACCAGTCGCGCCAGCAGCTCCGCCGCCTCCGCCAGCGCCGAGCGCCGGGTCCCCAGAGACTCGTCGGTGAACGGCGGGTTCCACACCGCGATGCGACGCCGCGGGGCGGGGGAGCCGTCGTCGTCGATCAGGCGCACGTCGGGCAGGCCGGTGAGGCGCTGGGCCAGCTCCACGGGGTTTGCGATGGTGGCCGAGGCCAGCAGGAACAGCGGCTCGATGCCGTACGCGCCCGCGATCCGACGCAGCCGGCGCAGCACGTTGGCCACATGCGAGCCGAACACCCCGCGATACACGTGCGCCTCGTCCACTACCACGACCGCCAGGTTCGCGAACAGGTCCGCCCAGGCCCCGTGGTTGGGCAGGATGCCCACGTGCAGCATGTCCGGGTTGGTGAGCACCACGTTGGCGCTCTTGCGGATCTGCGCACGGGCCTCGCGGGGGGTGTCGCCGTCGTAGATCGCCGGGCGCACGCGCTTGGGCAGGCCGAAGGCGGCAAGCGCACGGGCCTGATCCTGGGCCAGCGCCTTGGTGGGATACAGATACAGCGCCCGGGCCCGCGCCTGTTCGCAGAGGATGTGCAGCGTGGGCAGGTTGAAGCACATCGACTTGCCCGAGGCTGTGCCCGTGGTCACGATCGTCGGGCCGTCTGTGGCCGCGTGCAGCGCCTGTGCCTGGTGGCAGTAGAGCTGCTCGATGCCCATTCGCTGTAGCGCCGAGAGTACCTCGGGGTGCAGCCCGGCGGGCGGGTCCACCAGCCGCGCACGCCCGGGGCCCTCGTTGGCCTCGCGCACGAGCCGGCCGTCCTCGCGTCCCGCGTCCAGCAGTGCGCTCCACGGCTCGGTTCTGCGATCTAGCGCCAAGGACTTGAGATAGTAGAGGCCGTGTCTGCCACCGCCGCCGAGCGCTGGGCCAAAGCCCGCTCGTTCCACCATTCGCTGTTCACCGTCGAGCGAATCGCGGCCGAGCGCGAGCACACCGTCACCGTGTGCCTGCCCGCGCGCGAGTGCGCCGGCACGATCGGGGTCATCGTGGATGCGCTCATGGTGCTGCGCGAGGAAGGCGCCATCGACGAGGTGCTGGTGGTGGATGCGGCCTCCGCCGACGGAACCGCGACGGTGGCCGAGGGCGCCGGCGCGCGCGTGCGCCAGGAGGCCGAGCTGATGCCATCGGTGGGGCCCGTGCTCGGCAAGGGCGATGCGATGTGGCGGGCGCTCTCAGCGCTGGACAGCGATCTGGTCTGCTTCCTCGACGCCGACACCGAGAACTTCTCCGCGCGCTTCGCCACCGGTCTGCTCGGTCCGCTCGTGTGCGAGCAGGGCGTGTCGTTCGTGAAAGCCCACTACGAGCGACCGTTCAGCCAGGGCGGCGTTCAGGTGCCCGCGGGCGGCGGGCGCGTGAACCACCTGATGGCGCGTCCCGCGCTCGCGCTCTTCTATCCCGAGCTGGCGGGGGTGCTGCAGCCGCTGGCGGGCGAGGTGGCCGCCCGCCGCGAGCTGCTCGAAGAGGTTCCGTTCGTCACCGGCTACGGCGTGGAGGTGGGCATGTTGATCGACGTATGGCGCCGAGTGGGCCTGGATGGGATCGCCCAGGTGGACCTCGATGAGCACCACAACCGCAACCAGCCTCTGTCCGCGCTCACGCCCATGGCTAGCACTGTGCTCGCCACGATCGCGCGGCGCCTGGAGTGGGACGGGCGCCTGCAGCCGGTTGGCGGTGCCCCCGTGGAGCGCCCTCCACTCGCGCACGCCACTCTCGCGTGAGCAGGGCCGGAGCGGTGCGCTGCCTCTACCTCGATCTCGACGGAACGCTCTTGGGGCGAGGCGCGTCGCTGCTCCACGACGGCGAGGGCGCCGTCACGATCGACGGCGTGCGCGCCATTCAGGCCTGTCTGCGCGCGGGCGTGGAGGTCGTGCTGATGTCAGGTCGGCGTCGCGCCCAGGTGCACGAGGACGCGCGGCTCCTCGGTCAGCGCTCGTTCATCTTCGAGGCCGGCGCCTGCGTGGTGCTCGACGGGGAGGAGCACTGGCTCACCGGTCAGATGCTGCCCGGGGAGCTCACGATCGCCGAGCAGATCGAGCGCTCGGGCGCTCCCGCGCTGCTGCTCGAGCGCTACGAGGGGCGCCTGGAGTACCACGAGCCCTGGCACCTGGAGCGCGAGGTCTCACATTTGTTCCGTGGTCTAGTCGATGCGCAGGAGGTGGACGCGCTACTCAGCGAGCAGGGCTACGAGCTGCGGCTGGTGGACAACGGCGTCGTCAGCCGCCGCTCGCCTGCGCTCGCCGGCCTGCCGCACGTGCGGGGCTATCACCTCGTTCCCTCAGGCGCCTCCAAGCGCGGCGCCGTGGCCTTCCACAGCCGCGCGCGCGGCTACGCGCGTGAGGACAGCTTCGCGGTGGGGGACTCGCGCGAGGATCTCGCCTGCGCCCCTGAGGTCGATGCGCTTTGGCTGGTGGCCAACGCGCTCGATCGCGACCCCTCGATGCGTGAGGCGCTCGTCGCCCATGGCAACGTGCGCGTGGCCCAGGCGGGACACGGCACGGGCGTGTATGAGGCGGTCATCAGCACACTGATGACCGGGAGCCCAGCGCATTGATCATCGGAGCCCAGCCCGCTGATGACCGCGAGGCCTGTTCCTAGGAGTCGATGATGCCGGCGCGCTTCTCCTCCTCGTAGAGCCGCTCCACCACGAACTCCTTCAGCAGCGTCTGATAGCCGGTGTTGCGCAGTGCCGCAAGCGCCTTCAGGCGTTCGAGCGTGAACTGGTCGAAACGCACAGCCACCGGCCGCGTGCGCCCCGGGCGAATCATGTCCTGCATGCGGAGCGCCTTCTGGCGTCTGGCGTGCTGCTCGAGAAACACCTCTGGGTCCAGGGAGAGCCCTTTGACCGGATCCACTTCGCCTGGGCGGTTGGGTGACATGGTGTGCTGGTTCCTTGTGCGTGGGTGTGCGGGTGGGTGTGGCGGTTGTTGTTGTTGTTGTGTGGGAGGGGTGGGGGGGTGTTCGTCGTGATGCGAAGTTGGTGCGCCATGGTATCTACTCTGCGCGATACCATGGTTGCACAGCATTTGGATTTTTCTTTGTAGACCCCCCTCCACCAACTGCCGCGCACGATCCCACCGGGCCTCGACCCAAGGCTCAGCTGCCGCCGCCCCCGACCAGACGTCGCCACGTCCGCCGCCAGAAGCCCGGTTTGGGGCGCCTGCGCCACAGCGCCGGCGGAGGGACTGTGGCGCGCACGAGCGCAACCCAGTCCGCAAGCGGCAGCTCACCGGAGATGAGCCGCCCGAGCGCGCCCGTGACGGGCGCGCCCACACCCGCGCTCTCGAGCGCGTGCGCCAGCAGCGGCACCGACTCCAGCGCCTCCACCGCCTGGCCGACCCGCTCGGGGATCTCCGCAGCCGGCACGCCCTCTGCGAGCAGCTCTCCCGCGCGGCGGTTACGGCTCTCTCGCGCCAGAGCGGTGGCCACCAGGTCACCCACTCCTGCCAGGCCGATCATTGACTCCGGCCGCGCCCCTAGACCCTCCGCGTAGCGCCACACCTCGGCGAAGATGTGGCCCGCGGCTGCGCCGGCGGCGTTGAGGCCCTGTCCTCCGGTTGCCCCCGCCGCCAGCGCGGCGGCGTTCTTGGCGGCTCCCGCGAGCTCAACGCCGACGGGATCGTTGGACTGCTCGCATACCACTCCCGCGCGTGTGAACACGCCCGCCAGCCAACTCGCAAGCTCCTCATCGCTCGAGGCTGCCACCAGCGCTGCGCCGGCGTGCACCATCTCCTGCGCGTGCGCGGGGCCGCCCAAGCAGGCGACTCGCTGGGCGCCGAAACGCTCGCTGAGCACCACCGTGGGCGGGAGCCCCAGCGGCGGAACCAGGCCCTTGGCCACCGACACCAACGCGGTGCGTCGCCCGAGCCCAGCTGCAGCGAGCGTGGCGATCACCTCTCCGAGGCCGCGCGAGGGCACCGCCAGGAACACGAAATCCGCTCGCGAGACGCCCGCCGAGGCGGGTTCGATGCGCAGCGCGGAGGTGAGCTCAACGCCCGGCAGGTACAGGCGGTTCTCATGCTCCTCCTCGATCAGCGCTGCCTGCTCGGCGGTGCGTGTCTGAAGCGTGGTGCGCAGACCCCCTCGCGTAAGCAGCACCGCGAGCGCGGTGCCGAACGAGCCCGCGCCGATGACCGTGGCGCGCCTCGGTCCCGGCGTGGGGAGTGAGCGTGCGCGCGAGGCACGAACGGCCGGGCTCGCAGTAGGCTCGGACTCGTTCATCGATGAGCGAGCCTAGCGATCAACAGCGGAGCGTCGCACGCCGGGCCAACTGGGCCGGGGACCAGCGCTGGGCGCCCGCCACGCAGGAGCGGCCGGACTCGCTGGCGCAGCTCTCCGAGGCCATCGGACGCGCCGGCGCCGCGGGGCGCAGCGTGCGCGTGCTCGGGGCCGGGCACTCATTCAGCGACATCGCCGCAACCGACGGGACCACGGTGACCCTCGATCGGCTCGCCGGCGTGCTCGACGTGGACCGCAACTCGGGCCTCGTACGCGTGCAGGCCGGCATCACCATCCGCGAGCTGGGCAGGGAGCTTCTGCGGCATGGGCTCGCGCTGGAGAACCTGGGCGACATCGACGTTCAGACGATCGCCGGTGCGATCTCCACCGCCACGCACGGCACCGGCGCCCGGCTTGCCAACCTCTCCGCGCAGGTGTGCGAGCTGACGCTCGTGCTTGCCGACGGCTCAACGCTCGAGTGCTCGCCCGAGCGCGACCCCGAGGTGTTCCGCGCGACGCGCGTGGGCCTCGGCGCGCTCGGCGCGATCGCGGAGGTCACGCTGCGCTGCGTTCCCGCCTTCACGCTGCGCGGGGTGGACGCTCCAGCTCCCCTGGAGGACACGCTCGAGCGCTTCGAGGAGCTGGCGCTCGGCAACGACCACTTCGAGTTCTTCGTGTTCCCCCATGCGCGCACAGCGCTCACGCGCACCAACAATCGCACCACGAAGGCGCCGCGGCCGCGCAGCCGCCTGTCCGCCTACACCAACGACGTGCTGCTCACCAACCACGCCTTCGAGCTCATCTGTCGCGCGGGGCGACGCTTCCCCAGGCGGATCCCCCAGCTCAACAGGCTCGTCACCGCGCTGGGCGGGCGCTCGGTGCGGGTGGATCAATCGGCCGCGATCTTCGCCAGCCCGCGCCTCGTGCGCTTCACCGAGATGGAGTACGCGCTGCCGCGCGAGCACACGCCGCGGGCCGTTCGCAGCATTCTGGAGATGATCGATCAGCGTGGCTTCGCGGTGCCCTTCCCGATCGAGGTGCGGACGGTGGCCCCCGACGACGCGTTCCTCAGCACTGCCGCCGGTCGCGAGAGCGGCTTCGTGGCCGTGCACATGTATCGGGGGATGCCCTGGGAGCCGTATTTCCGTGCGGTGGAGGCGATCATGGACGATCTCGGCGGGCGTCCGCACTGGGGCAAGCGCCACTTCCAGACCGCTGCCACGCTGCGCCCGCGCTATCCCGATTGGGATCGCTTCCAAGCGGTGCGCGCGCGCCTGGACCCCGAGGGTCGCTTCGCCAACGAGTGGACCGAGCGCGTGCTCGGCCCCGCCCACGCCCCTACCGGGGTCGCCGGTTTGGTCGATCGTCCCGGGACAGCCGGCGCGGTCGATGGCTGAGGAGCAGCGCGCCCGCCTGGAGCGCGCCACCGCCGAGATCGAGGCTCCGTTCGCGCTCGTGGACCTCGATGCCATGTGGGCCAACGCCGCCGACATGGAACGGCGGGCCGCGCCCAAGCCGATCCGCCTCGCCAGCAAGTCGCTGCGCTGCCGCGCGCTGCAGGAACGCACGCTCGCGCGGGACGGCTTCCGTGGCACGCTCGCATTCACCCTGCCAGAGGCGCTGTGGCTCGCGGGGAACGGCGCGCAGGACCTGGTGGTGGCCTACCCCAGCGCCGACCGCCGCGCCCTGCACTCGCTCGCCAACTCCGCCGCGGTCGCTCACGTGGCGGTGATGGTGGACGACGTCGAGCAGCTCGAGCTGATCGAGCAGGCGTGTGCGGGCGCGCCCGCGGCGGTGCGGGTGTGCATCGACCTGGACGCCGGTTGGCGCGCGTTCGGCGGGCGGGTACGCGTGGGCGCCAAGCGCTCACCCCTGCACACGCCGGAGCAGGCGGTGGCTCTGGCCCGCGAGATCCTCGCCCGCGATCGTCTGAGCCTCGTGGGGATCATGGCCTACGAGGCGCAGATCGCAGGGGTGGGAGACACGCCCGCCGCCAGCCCGCTGCAGGCCCGCGCGATCCGCCTCATGCAGGCTCGCTCCGCGCGCGAGCTCGCAGGTCGCCGAGGCGCGGTGGTGGAGGCGGTGCAGGCGCTGCTTCACTCGCTGGGCGCGCCGCCACTGCAGTTCGTCAACGGCGGCGGCACCGGCAGCCTCGAGCGCACCGCGGGGGAGCCCGCGGTCACCGAGGTGGCGGCCGGGTCCGGGCTGTACGGCCCCACGCTGTTCGACCACTACCGCGCGTTTGCGCCGCGGCCGGCCGCGCTGTTCGCGCTGCCCATCGTGCGTCGGCCGGGATCCGGCGTGGTCACGGCGCTCGGCGGCGGCTACCTGGCCTCGGGGGCAGGCGACCGCGCTCGCCTGCCACAGCCCTACCTGCCAGTGGGCCTACGGCTGGACCGCCAGGAGGGCGCAGGCGAGGTACAGACGCCCCTGCTGGGCGCCGCCGCGGACGCGCTCGCGGTGGGCGACCGCGTGTACCTGCGCCATGCCAAGGCGGGGGAGCTGTGCGAGCGCTTCGCAAGCGTGCACCTGATCGAAGGTGAGCGGGTAGTGGATGAGGTGCCCACCTATCGTGGGGAGGGACAATGCTTCCTGTGAGCCACCAGCGAGCATCGAGCGACGCGCCCCTGGAGGGGGTGCTGCGCGAAGTTGTGGAGGCGCTCGCCAAGCTTGACCGCACGCCGTGCTCGCCCGGAGAGCGCCGCGCTGCGGAGTGGCTGGCCGCGCGGATGGAGTCGATCGCCGGGGTCCGCGTGGCGCTCGAGGATGAGCCTTCGTGGGGCACCTTCCCGCCCACCGCCACGCTGCTCGGCCTGCTTGGCGTGGCCGGCGCTGCGCTCGTCCTGAGTCGGCGATACGCCGTCGGCGCGCTGCTCGCCGGCACGTCCTTCATGGGCATCGTGGACGAGGCCCAGAACGGCCCACGCGTGTTGCGACGGCTCCTGCGCAGGCGGCGCACCACCGTGAACGTGATCGCCAGGTCCGGCTGGGGTGAGCCGGAGGGAGACGGCAGCGAGGCGGAGACACGCGGTCCATCTCGCGTGGCCGCACAGGCCGGTGCTGTCGCCGCCCATGGCGCCAGGGACACGCTGGTGGTGCTTGCCCACCACGACGCTCCGCAGAGCGGCATGCTCTTCGACCAGACGCTGCAGCGGCGCCTGCACGACCTCGCTCCCGGGCTGTTGCAACGGGTGAAGACGCCGCTGCCCCAGTGGTGGGTCGGCCTCGCAGGGCCGTTGTGCACGCTGGTGGCTGCGCTCGCGCGACGCCGGGGCCTTGCGCGCGGCGGCGTCGTGGTGGGTGCTCTCGGCGCCGCGCTGGTGGCCGACGTATGGCGACGCGAGACCGTCACAGGCGCCAACGACAACCTCTCGGGTGTGGCCGCGCTCGTCGCGCTCGCCGAGCTCCTGCGCGAGTTCCCGCTGCCGGGGATGCGCGTACTGCTCGTCTCCTGCGGCGCCGAGGAGACCCTCCAGGACGGCATTCGCGCGTTCCTGGTGCGCCACCGCGAGGAGATCCACCCCGAGCGCACGTGCTTCGTGAACCTCGACACGGTGGGCTCGCCTCACCTGGTGATGCTCGAGGGCGAGGGGCCGATCTGGATGGAGCGCTACGGCGGCGCCTGGATGCGCGACCTGCTCGCCAGCTGCGCCCAGCGCATGGAGATTCCGTTCGAGCGGGGTCTGCGCGCTCGCGCGTCCACCGACAGCGTGATCCCCAACCGCGCGGGCTACCCGGTGGCCACGCTCGTCTCTCTCACCGACTGGCGCAGCCCCGCCAACTACCACCTGCCGAGCGATGTCCCGGCGAACCTGGACTACGGCACGATCGGCGACGCCACCCGGCTGGTGTATGAGCTCGCGCGTGTGCTCGGGGAGGAGGCACACGGGCGCGCCGGCGTGCCAGAGTTGATCCTCCGTCAAGCCCAACCGGAGGAGCCAGCATGAGCTCGAACGAGCCGCTGATCACAGGAACCGACTTCATCACCGTGGCCACGCGGGACTTCGATGCCGCGAGCGTCTTCTACGGGGACGTGCTCGGCCTCCCGCTGTCCAAGCGCTGGGGGCAGAGGCCCGCCGGCGAGTTCGAGACCGGCAACCTCACCATCGCAGTGATGCAGTCCGACGCCTTTGGAATGGAGTTCCGCGCCAACAACAATCCCATCGAGTTGCGCGTAGAGGACGTGGGCGCCGCCCGGCGCGAGCTCGAATCGCGCGGCGTGGCTTTCAAAGGAGACACGCTCGACTCAGGCGTCTGCCACCAGGCCTTCTTTGCCGACCCCGACGGCAACATGTTGGCGATCCACCACCGTTACGCCGCCTAGAGCCCCGCGTGCTCAGATGATGCCCGCAAGCCGCTTGCCCGCGCGGGTGAGCGCTCGCGTGCTGTCCGCCAGCAGGATCTCCTGGAGGTCCAGGATGCGGGCGTCGAAGGCGTCCAGGGAGCTAATGCCCGCGATCGCATATGCGGGCACCCCACCCTGGCGCGCCCGCGTGGCGACCTCGAATGCCATCCCGCGGAGGGGCGACTCGCCAGCTGTGCCGCGGAGCGGCGACTCGCCGGCCGTGCCGCGGGGCGGCGACTCGTGGTCCCCGCCGCGGAGCGGCGATCGCTGCGCTGGGGCGGCGGTCAGCGCCAGGTGCTCGACCGCGATCACCACCGCGCGCGAGCAATGCATGCGCGCGTCCAGGCCCAGCGCGTCGAGCACGCCGCGGATGTCCTCGCTGCCGGCTTCCGCGGGCGCCAGTGGGCACAGGTCGGCCGGGGGCAGCCTGCCGGCCTGCAGGCCCCGGTCGATCGCCGCCACCACCCGCTCAGAGCTCAGCTCGGGCCCAAACGGCCCACCCACCACGAGCACCGGGATAGTCCTCGCCGCGCTCACGGGGTGCGCCTGGTGGCGCCGGCGGTGAGCGAGGGTAGTGGCGCTGGGGTGAGCGGAGGGGGTGGCGCTGGGGTGAGCGAGGGCACGATCGGGCATCCTTCCAGCAATGGCGGGCAAGAAGGACGACCACGTGATCATCGAGGTGTGCGGGCGCGAGGTGCGCGTGAGCAGCCCCGGCAAGGTCTACTTTCCCGAGCCAGGCCTCACCAAGCTGGACCTCGTCAACTACTACGTGGAGTGCCAGCAGGCCGTGGTGCGCCACCTGCGCGAGCGCCCAACCGTGATGAAGCGCTGGGTCGATGGGGTGCAGGGCGAGCCGTTCTTCCAGAAGCGCGTGCCCAACAGCGCGCCGGAGTGGCTGGAGACCGCCACCGTCACCTTCCCCAGCGGACGCCACGCACGTGAGCTCGTGGCCAACGACGCCGCTCACCTCGTGTGGGGGGTGAACCTCGGCGTGATCGACTGGAACCCCTGGCCGGTACGGCGCTCGGATCTCGACCATCCCGACGAGCTCCGCGTGGACCTCGACCCCGGCCCCGGCGTGCCGTTCGCCGAGGTGCGCGAGGTCGCGCTGTGCGTGCGCGAGGTGCTCGAGGAGCATCGGCTGCGCGGCTTTCCCAAGACCTCCGGCTCGCGAGGCATGCACGTGTACGTGCGCGTCGAGCCCGTGCAGAGCTTTGAAGAAGTGCGCCGCGCCGCGCTCGCGCTCGCGCGTGAGGTCGAGCGCAGAATGCCCCGCCGCGCCACCAGCCGCTGGTGGAAGGAGGAACGCGAGGGCGTGTTCATCGACTACAACCAAAACGCCCGCGACCGCACCGTGGCCTCCGCCTACTCCGTAAGGGCCGTGCCCGACGCGCGCGTGTCCTGTCCGCTGGAGTGGGAGGAGGTGGCCCACGTGGAGCCCGAGCAGCTGAGGCTGCAAACCGTGCCCGCGCGACTGCGCGAGCGCGGCGACCCCTCCGCCAGCATCGACGACGCGGCTGGGAGCCTCGACGGTCTGCTCGAGCTAGCCGCGCGCGACGAGCGCGAGGGTCTGGGCGATGCGCCCTGGCCGCCCCACTTCCGCAAGCGCAAAGACGAGCCGCCGCGCGTGCAGCCCAGCCGCGCGCGCTCAGGAAAGGACGGCAAAGCGTGAGCGTTCTCCTCGGACCCGCAGACGTGAGCCATCCCCAGGAGACGATTGCGTGAGCCTGCCGCTGCAGCCGCCGCTGAAGCCCCAGCTTGCGCTCTCGCGCAGGGAGCTTCCGCTCGGTGAGCACTACTGCTACGAGGTCAAGCTCGACGGCTTCCGCTGCGTGGCCTTCGTGGACGGCGTCGAGGTTTTCCTGCAATCGCGCAACGGCAAGCCCCTGGGGCGCTACTTCCCCGAGCTTGCGCTTCCCGAGGGGCGCTACGTGCTCGACGGCGAGATCGTAGTGCGCGGGCAGGACGGACGCGAGGACTTCGACGCGCTGGGCCAGCGCATCCATCCCGCCGAGTCACGCGTGCAGATGCTGGCGGTGCAAACGCCCGCGGTGTACGTGGCCTTCGATCTGCTCGCCCACGACGACCGCTCGCTGCTCGAGCTGCCGTTCAGCGAGCGCCGCGCCGCGCTCGAGGCCCTGCTCGCGCGCGCCGAGTTCGCCGCTGCGCCCGTGGAGCTGATGGCCACAGCAAACACCGCCGAGGAGGCCAGCCAGTGGCTGGCGCACGCTGAGGGCGCCATCGCCAAGGAACGCTCCGCGCCCTACCGCCCGGGCGAGCGCAAGGGGATGGCCAAGGTCAAGCGCGTGCGCACCATCGACGCGGTGCTCGTGGGCTGGCGACCCGGCAAGGAGGAGGGCACCGTGGGCGCGCTCATACTCGGGCTCTACGACGGTGCCGAGCTGCGCGTGGTGGGGCACTGCTCGGGCCTCAGCGCCAGCGAGAAGCATCGCCTCGTGGGCTTTCTCGCGCCATACGAGACGGGCCAGCGGGGCTCCGCCGATCCCAGCCGCTGGAGCGCCGGCAAGGAGCTCGAGTGGATCGCCCTGCGCCCCGAGCTCGTCATCGAGATCGACTTCGACCACGTCTCCGCCGGGCGCATCCGCCACGGGTCCAAGCTTCGCCGCTGGCGCGAGGACAAGGACCCCCGCGAGTGCGTGTTCGCGCAGCTCTCTGCCTAGCCCATCGCGTGAACTAGCATCAACGTCGTGAGCGAGGACGGGGTCAGCACCGCGACGGTGGCCGAGGAGGAGTACCTGCAGAGCCTGTTCTGGCTGCAGGAGGCGGGGCTGCCGATGACCGGTGCCAACCTCGCCCGCGCCATGCAGCTGTCCGCGCCCACCGTTCACGAGATGATCGGCCGGCTCGAGCGCGACGGCTACATCACGCGCGCAAGCGATCGCTCCATCTCCTTCACCAGCAGCGGCGCCGAGCACGCCGAGGGCATCGTGCGCAGGCACCGGCTGATCGAGCGCTTCCTCACCGACGTGCTGGGCGTGCCCTGGGACGAGGTGCACGAGGAGGCCGAGCGCCTCGAGCACGCGATGTCTCCCGTGCTCGAAACGCGCATGCTCGCCGCCATCGGCGATGCCAAAACCTGCCCCCACGGGCACCCCATCGCAGCGGGCGCGCGACTCGCCGGCGTCCCGCTCGCCGACGTAGAGGTCGGCGCATCGGTGCGCGTGCTGCGCTTCGAGAACGAGGCCGAGGACCTGCTGCGCTACCTGAAGGCCTCCGGCATCGAGCCGGGCCTGGAGGGGGTGCTCGCCGAGCGAGACGGCGAGCAGGTCGTCCTCGCGGCCGGCGAAGGCAGCCGCGTGGTGCTCACCACCAGCGTCGCCGAGACCGTCTCAGTGATCGCCGATCCCTCGCCGCCCGCGCGCACCGCGCTGCCCGAGCAGCTCGTGCTCGGTCAGCGCTACGGCCGTTAGAGCGAGCGGTAGGCTTCGGCCAGCCGCGCCACGCCCAGGTCGATCTGCTCGGGCGTAACGCCAGAATAGGCCAGGCGCAGGGTGTTCTCGCCGCCCTCCAGCAGGAAGTCCGTGCCCTTCACAAACGACACGCCACGCTCAGCCGCGGCGTCGAACAGCGCGTGCACGTCGGTGCCGGGGGGAAGCGTCACCCACATGAAGTAGCCGCCCTGGGGCTCCACGAAGTCCGCCTCAGCCAGCTCGCGGCGCAGCGCGCTCGCGAGCGTCGCAGCGCGCTCCGCCAGCGCCGCCTTCACCACCTCGATCGAGCGGTCGATCGCGCCCGAGGCGCAGAACTCATACACGATCGACTGGGCCACCATGTTGGGCGAGATGTAGGTGTTGGTGGCGAGCTTCGCAATCGCTGCAATCACATCGGTGGGGCCCACCAGGTAGCCCACACGGATCCCCGGGCACACCGTCTTTGAGAACGACGACGCGTACACCACCCGCTCAGGGTCCATCGACAGCATCGTGGGCAGCGCCTCGCCGCTGAAGCGCAGAGCCACATAGGGGTCATCCTCGAACACCATGAAGCCATGGCGCGCCGTCAGCCCCAGCAGGCGCTCGCGCTTGGCCAGCGACAGCGTGTAGCCCGCCGGGTTCTGGAAGTTGGGGATGATGTGCGCGAGCGTAGGCCGCGCAGCGCCTTCGTCCTCCAGCAGCCTCGCCAGCGCTTCAGTGTCGATGCCGTCCGGCTCCAGCTCGATCGCGTGCAAGCGCGCGCCACGTGCGCGCAGCGACAGCAGCGTGCGGTCGTAGCTCGGGCTCTCAACCACCACGTCGTCGCCCGCTGCCACCAGGTGCTCGAACAGGAACGCATCCGCCTGCATCGAGCCGTTGGTCACCAGCACGCGGTCCGGCTCCACGCCATGGCGATCCGCAATCCAGCTGCGCAGGCGCGGATACCCGATCGAGGTGCCATACGCCGTCGTGCCAGCCGGGTCGCTCTCAAACGCGCGCACAGCCGCGTCGCGCAGGCCCTCCACGTCCACGATGTCAAGGGAGGGAGCGCCGCGCGCAAAGGAGATGGTCGGGCCCGCTGAGGTGCTCACACCGGCGTAGCTTAGGCGTCCCAGCAGCTCGTCGTACTCGTGGGTCAGATCGCGTGCCGCGCTCTCCAAGCGCTCGCGGAAGCGCAGCAGCTCCGCGGCGCTCGGCGGCGTGCCCCGATGCGACGCCGCAGGCGCCCGTGTCACCACGCTCGCGCGCGGCCACTGCGGGGTTCGTGGCGCCTCAGCGGCCGTGGGGGGATACGGCGCGCGGCCCACCTGACCAGCCGCGGGGTCATGGAGAGGCTGCGGTGGATGCAGAGGAGGCGGCGCCGGATGAGGCACGTGCTGCGCCGGCGTATGCTCCATCGCCTCATCCACGATCCGGCCCCCGCCGGTGCCTCCGAGCGGCGGAGGCGGAGGGGAGGACGTGGGCTCCAGCTCAACGCCGCCCGAGGGGTGCCCGAGCGCGTTCAGCGTCCGCTCGAGTGCGAGCAGCTTGCGTTCCAGCTCCCCCAATGTCCTGGCCACCTCTGCATCCATTCGCGCCAAGCGTACCTGCAGGCCGCGCACGCGGGTTGTGCACGAGGGTTGTGCACGAGGGGGCTCACGGCCCGTGTGCACGGGCCTCGCCTCCGTCAGACGGCGGGTGCGCTGCTCAGGCGGCCGGTGCGGAGGCCCCGCCCAGGACCTCCACCGCGATCTCAGCTGCTTCGGTGGGAGTGCGCCCCACGCGCACGCCCCTCTCTTCCAGCGCCTCTGCCTTGGCGGCCGCCGTGCCGCTCGACCCAGACACAATCGCGCCCGCATGGCCCATCTGCTTGCCCGCCGGTGCGGTGAAGCCCGCGATGTAGGCCACAACCGGCTTGCTCATGTGCTCGGAGATGTACTCCGCCGCCTCCTCCTCCGCCGAGCCGCCGATCTCACCCGAGAGCACCACCAGCTCCGTCTGCTCGTCGGACTCGAACAGCTCCAGCACGTCCACGAAGGAGGAGCCCGGAACAGGGTCGCCGCCGATGCCCACGATCGTGCTGCAGCCGAATCCAGCCTGGGCTATCTCGTTTCCGATCTGGTAGGTGAGCGTGCCCGAGCGCGACACCACGCCAACGTTGCCCGCCGTGAAGAACGACGCGGGGATGATGCCCACGTTGGCCTTGCCGGGCGAGAGGATGCCCGGGCAGTTGGGACCGATCAAGCGCGTGCCCGGATGGTCGCGCTTGAGCTGGTTGTAAACGCGCAGCTCGTCATGGGCTGGAATGCCCTCGGTGATCGCGATCACGAGCTCCACGCCCGCCGCTGCGGCCTCGAGGATCGAGTCCGCAGCAAAGCGCGGCGGCACGAAGATCATGGCCGTGTTCGGCTGAGCCTCCGCCATCGCCTCAGCCCAGCTGTCAAACACCGGGATGCCCTCCACGTCCTGGCCGCCCTTGCCGGGCGTCACGCCGCCCACCACGTTGGTCCCGTAGCCGCGGTTGTTGAGCGTGTGGAAGCTGCCCTCGCGCCCCGTGATGCCAGCCACCGCCAGGCGCGTGTCGCAATCCACGAGCACCGACATCAGGCCCGCACCTGCCCCTGCATCTGCAGCGGGCGGCCTGCAGCCAGAGCTACCACCATCTCCGCCGCCTCGTTCATCGTCTTGGCCGGGTACACGTTCGGCAGCGCAGCCTCCTGCAGCATGCGGCGTCCCTCCACGTCGTTGGTGCCGTCCAGGCGCACAACAAACGGCACCGACGGCTTGATCTGCTCGAACGCCGCAATCAGGCCCTGGGCCACCTCGTCGCCACGGGTGATGCCGCCGAAGATGTTGAACAGCACAGCCTTCACCGCGTCGTTGGCCAGCAGCAGGTCCACCGCCTGCTTGATCTTCTCCGCGTTGGAGCCGCCGCCCGCATCGAGGA
>Ga0210403_10002874_pt1 | contig 15324 bp, 9 predicted proteins | sample IncBWC19MmetaG_FD_150863 | JGI IMG/M metagenome (GOLD analysis project Ga0210403, IMG submission 150863) | Forest soil microbial communities from Barre Woods Harvard Forest LTER site, Petersham, Massachusetts, United States - Inc-BW-C-19-M | ecosystem: Environmental > Terrestrial > Soil >... | reverse complement strand
CTCTGGGTTTTCTCTTCCGATGCCTGTGGAGTTTACGGGATTCAGGGAGTGAGCATCGCCCATGCTGGACGCACGGATCCCGTCGGAGAGATAACCCTGATTGCCGACCGCAGGGATTTGCTGGTCCGCGCCGCCAGCGCAATGTTGTTGCGCGTCATCCGCTAGCAGCGTCCCACTTCTTAGCTCGGCCCAATCCTCAAGCAATTCCCGGGCACCCGCACCGAGTCACTTTGCTCTGAGATTTTCTGTTAGTAGTCACGCTCCGATGGTCGCAGGGCCCCGCAAAGTTTCTTCCGCTTGTTTCGTGATGTTTGCAAGCAACTGGTAAGAACGGAGCCGGTCCTCGAAATCATAAGTGTTCGAAACCACGATCAACTCGTCCGCTTGCGTCTCTTCCAGGAATGCATTCAGTCGCGCCGCCACGCGTTCCGGGCTGCCTACGATCGCTGCTCCAAATTTTGCAGCCACCATTTCCCCCTCGTCGGCTGTCCATTCAATGTTCTTCGACGGAGGGGGCATCGGCCCGGGAACTCCGCGGATCAGATTCAGAAACATTTGAACCGGCGTGGTCGCCAGAAACTGTGCCCGCTGGTCCGATTCCGCAACCAGGATTGGCACCCCCACCATCGCATACGGCTTTTCCAAAACTTCTGAAGGCCGAAATGTCGAACGATAAATCCGCAGCGCCGGCAATAGTGGCTGCGGCTGAAAATGCGCGGCAAACGCGAAGGGCAAACCAAGCTCACCGGCCAGGCGTGCGCTGAAGTCGCTCGAACCCAGCAGGTAAATCGGAACGTTTGTGCCTTCCCCTGGGTACGCGTGCACTCGCTGCCCAGCCGATCTTTGCCCCAAATATCGCCGTAACTCTTCCACCTGCTCCGGAAAATCGTCACCCGCGCTGCGGAATGGACCTCGCAGCGCCCGCAGTGCGGGGGAATCTCCTCCCGGCGCGCGCCCAAGCCCCAAATCAATGCGCCCCGGGGAAAGCGATTCCAGCGTGCCAAACTGTTCGGCGATTACCAGCGGCGAATGATTCGGCAACATAATGCCGCCCGAACCAACCCGAATTTTCGAAGTCCCGCTGGCGACATGACCGATCAGTACCGAAGTCGCGGAACACGCCACGCCATTAATATTGTGGTGCTCTGCCAGCCAGAAGCGCTTGTACCCCAGGGCTTCCACGTGCTGCGCCAGCGCCAGTGAATTGTGAAACGCGTCGGCCGCCGTTCCACCCTGACGAACATGCGCCAGGTCCAGCACAGACAGTGGCGTACTTGAAAGCCGCGAACGATCGATCATCGCTCCCTCAATCTCTTCGCGGCAACCGCAACTTTCTGGCGCGCCGCAACATCTATTCGATGCATCAGCCCCCGCTGTGGTATTTCGAGCTTGTTCGGGCCGGAATCGATCGATTCAATCCAGGTAGCTTGTTTCATCTGCCATGCCGGTTTTCACTACGAAAGGACTTCAATTTCCGGTTGAAGCAGTTAAACTTATGGACTCCATATTACCTTTGGCAGGTGGCTGGTTTCAGGCTACAAAGTGCCTTGGAGGGAGTTTGGGTGAAACACGATAGACATCCGACCGCCGATCGTGGGGTCTCCACTCTCAGTCATAGCAACGGGTGGGCGACACTGTTCGTACTCGCCCTTGCAGCCCTTCTCGGCGCTTGTCACTCGCAGAAAGCGCCCGCTCTCCCCACGATCCAGTTCACAAAAATTCCCCCGGCAGCGCAGGGCGGCCGTGAAAGAGTGGACACCATCGCCGGCCGCGTCACCGGCGCGCATCCTGGCCAGCAGATCGTCGTCTACGCCAGAAGTGGGCCCTGGTGGGTGCAGCCCTGGCCGGACAAGCCCTTCATCCCGATTCAAGCCGATTCCACGTGGGGAACTTCCACCCATCTCGGTTTTGAGTACGCCGCCATGCTGGTGGACCCGGGCTACCAACCACCTCCTACGATGGACGTAGCCCCCACGCAAGGCGGCTCCGTCGTTTCCGTCACCATTGTAAAAGGCTCCGGTGCACCGCAACTCGCGCCAGTCAAGCAGCTTCATTTCAGCGGCTACGACTGGGAAGTACGCACGATTTCCGGCGACCGCGGCGGCCTGAATAATTTGTACGATGGCGAGAATGCCTGGACGGACTCGAGCGGCGCCCTTCATCTCCGTATCAGGAAAAAAAGGGACAAGTGGTCCTGCGCGGAACTCGAAATGACTCGCAGTCTCGGTTACGGCACCTACATTCTTGTAGTTCGCGATACCACGCATCTGGAACCCGCCGCGGTCCTGAGCATGAACACCTTCGACGACTGGGGTGGCGACCAGCATTATCGCGAAATGGACGTCGAATTCGGCCGCTGGGGTGACGCTGCCGCCAGGAACAATGCGCAATATGGCGTTCAGCCATTCTACGTTCCCGGCAACGTCGCCCCATTTACCCTTCCCCAGGGAACCTTCACGCATTCCATGCGTTGGGAGTCCGGGCGCGTGAGTTTCAAAACTGTCCGAGGCTCCAGCATGCAGCCTGGAGCGCCCGCGGTGTCGGAACATGTATTTACATCGGCCGTGCCATCACCGGGCCAGGAAAAATTCCAGATACTTTTCTATGTAGTCGCCAGCGAAAAAAGTCCGTTGCAAAAAGAAAATGAGGTTGTGGTTGAGAAATTCGAATATCTCCCCTGACCTGCCCGCGAAATGCCGTTGGCCTCGCAAGAGCCTGGCCGCCACACTCGCTTTGCTGTGCTGCGCTTCGCTGGTGCAGGCCCTGGATCCAAATCGAATTCTGTCTCAATACATGCGCGAGCGTTGGGGCAGTGAAAGGGGCTTTACCGGTGGTTCGGTAACAGCTATTGCGCAAACGCCTGACGGTTACCTGTGGATCGGAACGGACAAAGGGCTGATCCGCTTTGACGGCCTGGGCTTCCGCGCTTTTCCGCTCGCAACTCCCACGACATTTCCTATCGGCCCGGTTCAGGCGCTCGCTTCAGATGCGCAGGGGAATCTCTGGATCCTTCTGCAGAGCACCAAAATTCTTCGCTATCACGATGGAAAATTCGAACTCGGGCGTGAAGTCGCGGAGTTCGGTATCACCGCGCTCTTCAAGCGCAGCGATGGCTCTGTGCTGTTTGCTTCGCTCACCTACGGCCCGCTAACCTATCGTTCGGGCAGATTTGAAATGCTCAGTCCTCCTCCCGAGCCGGTCAATCCGCTCGCGTCCGCGCCCCAGGCTTCCAGAGATGAGCTCTCTACCCGCCTGAGTTGGGCCACCGGCGTGGTGCCCCATCGCTATGCGGAACCCAACTCCGCCGTGATTTCCATGGCTGAATCCTCCGATGGCAAAGTCTGGCTCGGCACGCGCGACAAGGGCCTCTTCTACATGACTGGTGGCAAAATCGTTCCCGTGCCCGCTGGCTTCACCGGCGCCTCGATCAACTGTCTCCTCGTCGACGATCGCCGCCGCTTGTGGATCGGCACCGACAAGGGCGTCGTGCAGTGGGATGGCACAAGAATTATCTCGGCGGAAGTCCCTCTCGCCCTTCGCCATCTCAACGTCCTCTCCATGCTGCAAGACCGCGACTCGAACATCTGGCTCGGCACTCCCAATGGCCTGATTCGCTTGAACGCAGACGGCGTCACTCTCGACGCCGGCAATTCACGAACGTCCAATGCGGTCAGGGCGCTTTTCGAAGATCGCGAAGGAAATCTCTGGACTGGCAGCCCCGCGGGAGTCGAACGCCTCCGCGATAGTGCTTTTGTCACCTACTCCGTCGCAGGTCTGCAGTCCGAAAGCAGCGGGCCCGTTTACGTTGACCAAACCGAGCGGGTCTGGTTCGCTCCGTTCGAAGGCGGTCTTCACTGGCTGCGTGGCGAAAAAAGCGGCAGTGTTGCCAGCGATCGCCTCAATGAAGATGTCGTCTATTCCATCGCTGGGGGAAGGGAAGAGTTGTGGATCGCCCGCCAGCAAGGCGGGCTGACACATTTGCGCTACGCAGGCGGCTCGGTTACAACAAAGACGTACACGCAGGCGGACGGCCTCGCACAAAACAGCGTTTACGCTGTCTTCCAAAACCATGATGACGCGGTCTGGGCCGGCACCCTCAGCGGCGGAGTCAGCGAATTCCGAAACGGCCATTTCACGAATTACACGACGGCCACTGGCCTGGCTTCGGACACGGTCACCTCCATCGCAGAAACTTCCGGTGGCACCATGTGGTTCGCCACTCCCAACGGCCTCAACTCATTCTCCGGAGGGCGTTGGAAAGCGCTGGGGATTCGTGAGGGCCTGCCTTCCCAGAATGTGACTTGCCTCCTCACCGACTCTTCGGGTTTGCTCTGGGTCGGCACGGCCTCGGGCCTCGCCTATCTGATCTCCGGCCAAATCCAGGTTCCAACCGCGGTGCCCGCGCCGTTGCAGGAACAAATCTTCGGAATTGCCGAAGACAAACTGGGCTGGCTCTGGATCTCTACTTCGAGTCACGTTTTCCGCGTGAATCGCGCAAAATTGTTAAGCAACTCCGTCGGCGACTCCGATGTCCGTGAATACGGCCTAGAAGACGGGTTGCATGGCACCGAAGGCGTTAAGCGCTATCAATCCGTCTTTGCGGACCCGCTCGGCAAAATCTGGTTCTCCATGAATCGCGGCATTTCCGTCGTGGACCCTTCGCGCGCCGTCTCCACATCTCCTCCCGCTATGGTCCACATCGAGGAAGTGTCATCCGACGGCAACCCCGTTGGCGTTCAAGACCACCTCCAGCTAACTGGAGGCCACCGAAGGCTCACTTTTTCTTTTGCGGCCGTCAGTCTTTCCGTCCCCGATCGCGTTCGATACAAATACAAACTCGAAGGTGAGGACGAAGGTTGGAGCCGCCCGGTCGCGGAGCGTGAAGTCACCTATAACAGTCTCGGCGCCGGTGACTATCGCTTCCGCGTAATGGCCAGTAACAGCGATGGTCTCTGGAACAGCGCGGAATCCGATGTCGCCTTCAAAATCGAGCCCGCCTACTGGCAGACCTGGTGGTTTCGGTTTTCTGGCTTGCTCGTCTTGGTTCTGGCAATATTGTTGTTCATCCGCTTGCGCATGCGCGCGTTGGCGGCGCGAATGAATATGCGATTTGAAGAACGCCTGGCTGAGCGTACCCGGATCGCCCAGGAACTTCACGATACGTTATTGCAAGGATTCATGAGCGCTTCCATGCAGCTTCACGTCGCCGATGATCGTCTCCCGTCGGACTCCCCGGCCAAGCCCCTTCTCGGCCGGGTTTTGCAGTTAATGGGCCGCGTCATGGACGAAGGCCGCAATACCGTCCGCGGTCTCCGCTCGTCCGACGTCGTTCGCCAAAACCTGGAAGAGGAGTTTTCCCACATTCAAAAAGACCTGGCCATTTCCACGCAAAGCGAATTCCGCGTCATCGTCGAAGGTGCGCCACGGCAGCTCCGGCCCATCATTCACGACGAAATTTATTTCATTGGGCGCGAAGCTCTGGCCAATGCCTTTCGGCACTCCGGCGCCTCGGAGGTTGTGGTGGAAATCGAATACACCTCGAGCCATTTGCGAATACTGGTCCGTGACAACGGCTGCGGCGTGGATCCTCGTGTCCTCAACAACGGCCGCGAAGGCCATTGGGGCCTATCCGGAATGCGCGAGCGGGCCGAACGCATTGGCGGAAAACTCAGGGTTTTGAGCATGGCCTCCGCCGGAACCGAAATTCATCTCTCTGTCCCCAGCCGCCTTGCGTTTGAGCCCGAGTTTTCCAGCCGGCAGAGCCGGTGGTTTTCAAGGCTGTACGCGCGTAAAGCACCGGAAGAAAAAGCTCAAACCGCGGGCAAACAAGGGCGATGAACGATAAAGCCAAAATCCGGGTCCTCAGAGTGGACGACCATCCCCTACTGCGCGAAGGGATTACTGCCGTCATCAACAGTCAGCCCGACATGTTGATGATCGCCGACGCCGCCAGTGCCCACGACGGCATCCAGCAATTTCGCAAGCACCGGCCAGACATTACGCTGATGGACCTTCGGCTCCCGGACATGAGCGGCGTGGACGCCATCGCCGCCATCCGCTCCGAATTTCCCGACGCGCGCATCATAATGCTGACTACTTTTGAAGGCGACGTTGAAATTCAGCGAGCGTTGGAAGCCGGCGCCCGCGGCTACATGCTAAAGAGCATGCCTCCCAAAGACCTCGTCGAGGGAATTCGCCAGGTCCATGCTGGCAAGAAGCGGATTCCTCCTCAACTTGCGGCCCAGCTTGCCGAACACATGAGCGATGAATCTCTCACCGTCCGCGAAATCGAGGTCCTCCGCCAGATCGCCGAGGGCAATCGCAACCGCGACATCGGCGAAAAGCTTTTCATCACGGAAGAAACCGTCAAAGTCCACATCAAGCACATCATGGAAAAATTGGGCGCCAGCGACCGCACCCAGGCCATCGCCATCGCCATCCGCCGCGGAATAATCCACCTTTAATCCGCAATCCCTCGCCCCGGCCCGATACCACTAAGGCGTTACTCAAAGATACCGGAAAGTAGGGTAGCGGCCCCGGCTCCCTGCCGGTAACCTCTCCCACTGGGCGTCTCATCATCGTCGGAGGATGATGCAACTGCACAGGTTATTTTCCGCATTTCCTGGTGGTTATCCGGGTCTCGGGCTCCTGCTCCTGCGGGCGGTCGTCGCCGCTGCGCTGGTCGGTCACGGCATTCTCTGCCTGGAAGCTTCAGATCGCGTGACGCTTGATGTGTCGCTATCCTTCGCCCTCCTGCTCTTAAGCGGAGTTTGCTTGCTGATCGGATTCCTCACCCCAGTCCTCAGCGTTCTCGCCTGCCTCGAGAGCCTCGGAATCGTCAACTCCTGGGGTCCACTGAAATTACTAAGTCCCTTCGAATCGAAGCTGGCGCTCGTTCCGATCGTCGTCATCGCCGCAGCCATCGCTCTTCTCGGCCCAGGCGCTTTTTCGCTCGACGCCCGCCTGTTCGGCTGGAAAGAGATAGTCATTCCGCCCGCCACTCGCCCGCCGCAACAGTAAACGCCTTCCGCTTTATCTTCAGGAGCGTCCCTCCCGTTTGTTCGCTGGTCATATGAGAACTTGTTTATCCTCCTATCGTGGTACCCCCGGCCACCCCCACAGGCGTACCAATAAATCATTCCATCGCGTGATGTTTTCGGTTTCCGCTTCCGGCAAAGTGGCCTTGCTTCCGCCGGATGTTCTAATTCGCAAATGAGCTTGCAAGTGATGAGGAGGAAACAGTCGTGGCTACACAGCAATACAGTTTGGCGAACAACACCAACGTCGCAGGGATTGCCATTCAACCATCATCCGATTCCCATCTTCTCTCGGCCGCAAGAAAAGGAGACCAGGCGGCCTTCGGAGCACTCTTCGAGCGCCACTCAAAGAAAATTTTCCACTCCACCCTGCGCATCACCCGGAATCGCGAGGACGCCGAAGACGCCCTCCAGGACTGCTTCCTGAGCGGCTTGCTGCACCTGAATGATTTTGACGGCAGGTCGCAATTGTCCACTTGGCTCACGCGGATCGCTATCAACGCCGCGTTGATGAAACTCCGCCGTAATCGCTACTCGCGCGAAGTGCCCATGGAATTCACGGATGAGGAAGGGAAGGAGCGTCCGCGCCTTCATCTTATCGACGGGTCGCTCAATCCCGAGGAAAGTTACACCCAACGCGAGCGAGCCAGCCTGCTCAGAGACGCTCTCGGTTCGCTCCGTCCGAGAATTCGCGCGGCCATTGAAATTTGCCAGTTGCAGGAACGTTCTGTCCGCGAAACCGCCCGCAAGCTGGGCATCTCCACCGCGGCAGCCAAGGGCCGCCTGTTTCACGCCCGGATCGCCCTGCGCAAAGCCTGTATCCAGAAAACAAACCCAGCCGCCCGGCGCCTGCGCCGCGCTGCCTGACCGTTGATAACTATTCAGCTAACAGCTTGAGAGATCTGATCCGCATTTTGATCGTGAACCCGTAGGCGAGCCATATTCGCGACCTGTGTTGTCATGATTCTCCAAATCTTTCGTTCGTGCATGAGCATCCAAATCTAGTGTCGTCAAGTCCAGCTTTGCCTCGACTCTATCGCTTCTGCCCCGATTTCTGGTTTAGACTCTGCAGTGTGCCATCACTAAAGATGGTTGCGAGGAGAACTGCATGCCACGGGCGCATACCAGCAGCTGGGCAAGCATCCGCTCCAGCGGAAAAGCTTGGCCGATTGTCATACACTCCACGCGCACTGCCACTGCCGCCGTGGTTTCGCTCACCGTAGCGCAGCTCGTTCGCTTGCCCGAAGCCTATTGGGCTCCGGTGACGACCCTGGTGATCGCTCAATCCTCGCTGGGCGCCGCGTTCGTCGTTTCGCGCCAGCGCTTTGCCGGCACCGCTCTCGGCGCAGTCATGTCGGCTGCTGTAGCCACCTACTTCAGGCCTGGTTTGCTTGTATTCGGCGTCAGCGTCTTCCTTCTTGGTCTGTTTTGCGCGCTGCCGTACCTGGATCGAAGTGCCTATCGCTTTGCAGGAGTGACACTGGCAATCGTTCTGCTGATACCGAGAGCGGCACCCGCGTGGCAAATCGCCTTCCATCGCTTTGCAGAGGTTTCCATCGGAATCGCTGTGGCCCTGCTCCTGGCCACGATCTGGCCGGAAACAGAAGAAACGGCCGCAACGAATCTATAAATTTTCCGTGGCTTGGTTTGGGAAGTTTTCGCGACAGCCTGTTTCCGCCAAAATTACGGAGTCGGAGGGGATTAATTCGGGAAGTTGAGCCGGTCTTGCAATGCAACAAATCGGGGATTGGCGCGCAGCGGATCTAGTTCCGGTTCAACCTTCAAAAATACCAGCCCGTTCGATCGGTCAGTGTACGCTTTCTCCAGCCAACTCATCGCCACTTCGTTTTTTCCCAGTCCCAAATACACAATCGCGACGTAAAACGGTGACACGTATTGCTTTTTCGAAAGTCCCTCAAGCTGCACCAGCAGCTTGTTCGCCTCCGCATGATTTCCGGAAAGCGCCTCCGCGTGCGCCAGCGCCGAAATTGTCAAGGGACTGGAATGCGATAGCTCCAGGGCCTTTTGCAATTCCTCAATTGCCGGGCCGAACTGCCCCTTTTGTTCATACGCCTGGCCGAGATTCAAGTGCGCCCATTCGGATGCGGGATCCATCTCCAGCGTGTCTCGAAGTTGCGAGATGGCGCGATCATATTCCCTGGCCAGATACAGCCGCCAGCCGACACTGGCGTTGATGCTGATGGAAAGTGGTTCCAGTTCCCGCGCCTTCTTGATCTGTTCAAAGCTCTCGTCGAATTTTCCCATTGCGCTCAGGTACAACGAGTAGCGCTGATACGCCGTCGAATAGCCCGGGTCGAGTTGAATCGCTTTCTCAAACCCCTCAGCCGCACCCTTCCAGTCCCAATCGTAATTAAACTTCGCCGTTGCCAGTGACGTTTCCGCCGCTGCAAGGGAAGGATCAATCTCCAGTGCCCGAATCGCCGCGGCTCTGGCCCTCGGCGCCGCTTCCGACGAGGGCAATCTTCCATAAATCGTCGCACCGATGATTCCGTAGCAATCCGCAAGCCCCGCATAAGCCAAAGCATATTGAGGATCTTTCCGCGTCGCATCCTCAAAATATCCGATCGCCTTCTCAAATCCCTCACCCGACCGCTTGTTCCAGTAATACCGCCCCTTCAAATAATCCTCGTAAGCCTCTGCGCTTACCGACGGCTTCTGCGCCAATCGTTCCTTGTCTTCCTTCGTCAGGTTTATCCGGATCTCATCTACGATCGCCGACGAAACTCGATTCTGCAGCGCCAGCACATCGCCGATCGGACTCTCGTACGTATCCGCCCAAAGATGCTGGTCCGTCGAAACCTGCACCAGTTCCGCGGTGATCCTCACGCGGTTACCCACCCGCATCACGGTTCCCTCAACAACTGCATCAACATTCAACTCCGTCGCAATCTGCGGCAGCGGCTTGTGGGTTCCCTTATAAGCCATCGCTGTCGATCTTGAAATCACGCGCAGGGACCGGATTTTCGCCAGGTTCGCGATCAAATCATCCGTCATCCCGTCTGCAAAGTAGTCTTGTTCCTTATCTCCCGAAAGATTCTCCAGCGGCAGCACTACCAGCGAACTGCTCCGGTTCGCCTTCCCCTTGCTCGCATTCACGCCCCGCACATAGTGGACCGTGATCCCAGAGATCAGCGCGCTTCCCACCAGCACGGCTGCTGCTAGCAACGCAATCCGCGAAATCGAAAATCGGCGGCCATGCTGCCCCTGCAAATCGTTCGGCAGAGGCGGAAGTTTTCCCGAGCCGTTCTGACCTGGCAGATCGAGAACCCCGGCGGTTTTTTCGACAGCCACCGCGGCTCCCGACGGATTTTCGGGTGGGGAGTTCCTGACCTCAACGGGTGCAATAAACCGATACCCCCGCCGAGGCAGCGTCTCGATAAAACGCGGGTGGTCGGAAGAATCCCCCAAAACTTCGCGCAGCCTCATCACCGCGTTATTCAACCCGTGGTCAAAATCCACAAATGTGTCGCTGGGCCACAGCCTCTCTCGCAGCACTTCGCGAGGCACCACCTCGCCCGGCCTAGCCACCAGCATCGCCAGAATTTGAAAAGGTTGTTCGGAGAGTTTCAGTCGCAGGCCGTGCTTGCGCAGCTCTCCCGCTTCCATATCGGCTTCAAACACGCCGAAGCGCACGTTCCTGGGAGAGCGATGAAGTTGTTCCATGCTGGTTCGTAGAACGCTGGGAAGTATAGCCCTCGGTATGGGAAGGGTCAAAGTCTAGTTTCCATCTCAAGAGCTAACTCTCGTCTTTTCAAACATGAAGCCGCGGATGTAGAAAGGTTTTTGATTGGACGCATCGTGGATTGCACTCGATGGTGATTCCGCTCACATTCGCCCAACACAGTTCGGCCGCTCCATCCAACGTGAGGCGCTCTTGCGCGCGAGCGCTCACTTCATGGCGGCATGTTCGAGGCATAGGGGAAGCGCGCCAGGGGGATGATAATGTTCAAGAGTAGTCGCAGTTCTTCTTTTGCAAAATGGATTTGTCTGTCGCTGGCACTCGCCTTGGCTCTCTTCTCCGCCACTCCAACCCGCGCCCAAGTCTCCGGCGCCACCCTCTCCGGCCTCATCACCGATGAAAACGGTGGCCCAGTTCCCGATGCCAGCGTCGCGGTCAAGAATCTGGGGACCGGAGCCGTCCGTGAACTCAAGACCAACGCGGACGGATTCTACTCCACGCCGAATCTTATTCCCGGTACGTACGAAGTACGTGTCACCGCGAAAGGCTTCCAGACCCTCGTCCAAAAAGAGATCACTCTAACGGTCGGAGCCCAGCAAGCCCTCAATTTAAGCCTCAAGGTCGGCCAGTTGAATCAAACTGTCGAGGTCAATGCTGCGCCTCCTGATGTACAAACAACCTCTTCAACGATCAGCGCCACGGTGGACTCGATAACCGTCCGCCAGCTTCCACTCAACGGCCGCGACTGGACTTCGCTTGCAACATTGGAGCCGGGTGTCGTCAGTATCCCCAATCAGGCCACCACATCCTTCAGCGCCAACAAGGGCAATCGTGGCTTCGGAAACCAGCTCAGTAACGGAGGTCATCGCGCAAACGAAAATAGCTACCGCGTGAACGCCATCAGCATTAATGACTACTCGAACTCCGCACCGGGCGGCGCAACGGGCGTAAACCTTGGCGTAGATGCAGTCCAGGAATTTTCCGTCCTTACCAGTAATTACACCGCTGAATACGGCCGGACCTCTGGTGCCGTCATCAACGCCATTACTAAATCTGGCACAGACCAACTTCACGGCACCGCCTACGTCTTTGATCGCGATAGCATTTTTGACGCGCGCAATTTCTTCGATGGGCCAAAAATCCCCACTTTTCACCGCGTTCAGTTCGGTGCTTCCGGTGGCGCTGCCATCATCAAGAATAAGACCTTCATCTTTGGCAACTACGAAGGTATTCGCCAAGACTCTTCCTCTTCTGGCACGATTCACGTGCCCTCGCAAGAGGCACGCAGTGGCATGCTTTGCGTCTCGTCGGGCACCAACCCTTGTGCCTCGCTGACTCCAGTCACCGTGAATTCCCAGGTAGCCCCTTATCTTGCCCTCTGGCCATGTCCCGCCTCGTGCCAGAGCGCCACCTTCACTGACACCGTGGCCCTCAACTCGACTACCCCTAATCACGCCAGCGAAAACTATGTCATCACCAGGATCGACCATAAACTCACCGATAAAGACAATCTCTCCGGCAGCTATTTTTTTGACTCCGGCCCGCAAAGCCAGACAGATCCTCTGGGCAATACAGTTCACCAGGTTTTCTCTCGTCGTCAGTTGGTCACAGCCGAGGACACTCACATCTTCAATCCCGCTCTCGCAAATACCGTTCGCGCAGGTTTCAGCCGCGTGATTGGCAACATCAATACGCCGGTTTCCGGTGATGCCGTTGCCACGGACAAGACTCTCGCGATTGCTCCGGGTGCCATTGGGCCCCCGCAGATCCCCATTTCAGGGATCACCACCGCCTTCGGTCTCGGTGGATTTAACAAGTTCAATCACGCCTGGAATTCTATCCAACTGTATGACGACGCCTTTTACACTCGCGGGACGCACGCCATCAAATTCGGTTTCGCCTTCGAGCGGATGCAGTACAACATTCTCGAGCAATTGAGTCCCAACGGCCGCATGAATGGTTATTCGCTTGATGCCTTCCTGACCAACGCTCCTCACCAGTTGAATGCTCTGGCACCCGGCGGCTCGTTTGAGGTTGGATTACGCGAAAGCCTTTTCGCCGTCTACGTTCAGGACGACTGGCGCTTCCGGCCAAACCTCACTCTCAATATCGGCCTGCGCTATGAAGCGACTACCCGGCCAACCGATTCGCACACCGTCCCCGGCTACACCGTCAACGGTTATACCGTTGCCACTGCTGGATTCCAGGAAATTCAGACGCTTCTCAATTGCACTCCGGGCACAACTGCTTGCGGCCCTGTCGGAACGAGCAGTCCGATCTCCAACAACCCCACAACAATGAACTTCGAGCCTCGCATCGGCCTTTCCTGGGATCCGCGCAAAGACGGCAAAACCGCCGTCCGCGCCGGCTTCGGCATCTTCGATGTTTTGCCGCTTCCCTATGAATTCGGTCTCAATACCGCCGCCACTGCGCCATTTCAAATCATCGGCGCCGACCCGAATGCCACATTGGGCACCGGAGCCACGGACCCCAATCTGAATTTCAACCGGCAGGGCATTCGCAATCGCTTTATTGATCCGAATCCGCATCGCGCGGACGTGCTGAACTGGAACCTGAACATCCAGCACGAAATTGCCAATGGCTGGACGGCGCTTGTCGGTTATGTGGGTTCCCGGTCGGTTCATCTCTCCGTAGCTTCGGACGATATCAACCTGGTTCAACCCAATTTTGTCAGTGGCGTTGGTTTTGTGTTCCCTTGCAATCCTTCGCTGGTTACCCCGGCGTATACGGCCACGAACAATTGCTCCAACAACCAGACCGGCACGCGCATCGATTCCAACTGGGGCGGCGGTGCGGGCATTCGTCCAGTTCTCTTTGATGGTGCCGCCTCCTACAGCGCCTTCCAATCTCAAATCAAGAAATCCTCTTCTCACGGGGTACAAGGCCAGGCGTCTTATACCTTCGGCAAGTGCCGGGACACCAGCTCCGCTCCCGTCACCGGTGATACCTATCTCAACTCGATCGCCGTGCCGCTTCTCCTCCTCAAGAGCGCTAGAGTTGGCGCTTGCGACTTCGATATCCGGCAGACTTTTACGGGCACCGTGGTCTGGGACATCCCCGGACCAAAGACGGGTTGGGCTGGATATGTTGCGGGTGGTTGGCAGCTCGGCACTATCATCACCGCCACCACCGGTGCTCCTTTCACGGTCACGGTTGGCGACGGCAACGACCCGCTCGGCACGGGATTCAACGGCGACTTCTCTATGAACTACGTGAATCTCATTCCGGGCTGCAAGGCCATTCGCGGCGGCGTGAACTACCTCAACACGGCTTGCTTCACGCCTCCAACTGCTCCTGCTTCGCTTCCCCTGGCCACCGCGGCAAACCCATTTGGATGCGCCCCACTTTCTTACACAAATGCGCCAGTCGCGGCGCCCCCTGGCCAGCAGTATTGTTCCAACGTCCTTGGTAACTCCGGTCGCAACAAATTCTATGGACCGGGTCTCACCACCGTTGACTTCTCTATCTTCAAAAATATTCCTGTTACGAAGATCTCCGAGACCTTCAACGTCCAGTTCCGCGCGGAGTTCTTCAACATTCTCAATCACACCAACTTCCTTTCCCCGGGATTCCTGAACACCTTTGGTCAAAACAACTCTGCGTTTGACTTCGACGGAAGCCCGCTCTCAACCGCTCTGAACCAGACGTCGACAACTTCCCGCCAGATCCAGCTCGGCCTTAAGCTGGTCTGGTGATTCCGAAATCCCGTTACGGGCGGGGCTGGCTCTTTACAGGCCAGTCTCGTCCTCCCACTTATTCACGCGCATCAATCGGGCTGAATGGGATTCTGCGTGCAGCTACACTCTCTTTGTGTGAGCATCCTTTTCGGCCGCCAAAATTCAAAGGTCAAAGATTACTCCAAACAGGGCCAAATGATCACTCCCGCGGAACGTAAATCCAAGATCTGGTCCGTTGTCCGCGTCTCCAGTGGCAATTTCCTGGAGATGTACGACTTCATGGTCTTCGGCTACTACGCCGCCACCATTGGCAAAGCCTTCTTTCCCAGCAACAGCGCCTTCGGTTCGCTCATGCTTTCGCTCATGACGTTCGGCGCGGGCTTTCTCATGCGCCCTCTCGGCGCCCTCGTCCTCGGCGCTTACACTGACCGCCACGGCCGCCGCGCCGGCTTGCTCCTCACACTCAGCCTGATGTCCATCGGCATCTTCTCCATCGCCTTCATGCCCGGTTACGCCACCATCGGCCTCCTCGCGCCCCTGCTTGTCGTTTTCGGCCGCCTGCTGCAGGGTTTTTCCGCCGGCATGGAACTTGGCGGCGTTTCCGTCTATCTTTCCGAAATCGCCACTCCCGGCCACAAAGGTTTCTACGTAAGCTGGCAATCGGGCAGCCAGCAGATCGCCGTAATGTTTGCCGCTTCTGTCGGTGTCATTCTGAATTCTATTCTTCCATCCGAAAAAATGGAGCAGTGGGGCTGGCGTGTCCCTCTTCTTCTCGGCTGCGTCATCGTTCCATTCCTCTTCCGCCTGAGAAAATCTCTCCAGGAAACCGATGAGTTCGTCGCCCGCAAACGCCATCCAGGCACTTCGGAGATTCTCCGCTCCCTCGCAA
>Ga0210403_10002873_pt1 | contig 15327 bp, 11 predicted proteins | sample IncBWC19MmetaG_FD_150863 | JGI IMG/M metagenome (GOLD analysis project Ga0210403, IMG submission 150863) | Forest soil microbial communities from Barre Woods Harvard Forest LTER site, Petersham, Massachusetts, United States - Inc-BW-C-19-M | ecosystem: Environmental > Terrestrial > Soil >... | reverse complement strand
GAGATCATCGTGCAGGACGGGAGTCGCGGCGGCGTCGTAATGCTCGCGTCCACATTGACCGTCCAGACTTCGGCATTTCCTACGGTGAAGATTGGCGATCCCATCGTGATTGGGAGCACCAATTTCACTGTGCGCGAGCGGCTGCGCGAAGGAGATGGAGGTCTCACGAAATTGCTATTGGGAGGCGGTCCAGTCGTTCCCCAGGGCGGCGGTGGGCCAAACAACGTCATCGATGGCGGGACTTTCTAGATGTCATACATCATTCAGCTTCGCAGAGGACTGAAGGCGAATCTTCCGGCGAGCGCGCCGGCAGGCGAGGCATTTCTTACCACAGACACTCACGAATTGTTCGTTGGCACCGACACGGGAATGGTGGAGATCGTCAGCGCTGCAGGTAGTGGCAATGCGACTTCTATCGCCGGCACACCGGTCCTGGCACAGGCTCCATCCAACGGAGAAATCTTAATTTTCGATGGTCCGTCGGGAAAGTACGTCCCTGGTGATCCGATTGTCAGTGGACCGGATGCTCCCGGAACTCCGCCGACGCGTCCTCCCGTTCAGGCCGGCGTGTTCGATGGCACGAACGTCCAGCGGCTAAAGGGCGACGCGCAGGGAAATGCCAACGTCAACGTTCAGAACTTCCCGGCGACGCAACCGGTCAGTGCGGCGTCTTTGCCACTCCCAGCGGGAGCCTCGACGGAAGCAACGCTCGCGGCGATTAAAGCGAAGACCGACAACCTGGACGTCGCGCTCTCGACGCGGACCAAGCCTAGTGACACGCAGCCGATCAGCGCGACGGCTCTTCCACTTCCGGCCGGCGCGGCGACAGAGGCGAGTCTCGGAACAGATGGAGCGGCTCCTCCGTCGATTCCCGGCACAGGAATTCGCGGATGGCTTCGTTCGATCTACGACGCGCTGAAGGCGACGCTGACGGTTAGCGTCTCGAATTTCCCCGCGACGCAGCCGGTGAGCGCGGCGGCTCTTCCTCTGCCGGCCGGCGCGGCGACAGAGGCTAGTCTCGGGACAGATGGAGCAGCTCCTCCGTCGATTCCCGGCACAGGGATTCGCGGATGGCTGCGTTCGATCTACGACACGCTTAAGGCCACGCTGACCGTCAGCGTCTCGAACTTTCCCGCCACGCAGCCGGTGAGCGGCACGGTCACTGCGAATGCCGGGACGAATCTGAACACGTCGGCTCTTGCCGTTGAAACGGGAGGGAATCTCGCCGCGGCTAAAGCGGACCTGGACGCGATGGCGAGCGCGATCTCTGGAGGAGTGTCGCAGGACAACATCAAGAATTGGGGAGGAACGGCGGTATCGGCTCCGCCGGGGTCCGGTGTTCCGCCTGCCGGCACCGAAGTTTCCCCTGTGGTCAAGCCGATTCAGAGGAAGAGTCAGGATTTATTTTCGACCGCGAACATTCTGGCGAGCGCGACGTATGCCTCGGCATGGTTCGACTCTCAGCAAACAGGGGCGTCTCAGGCCGTTCTGAGTGTTTTGATTCCGAGCAGCGGATTTGGTTCAAACGCGCTCAAGTTCGACACCACAGACGACCCTACACAAGCCAATTTCGTATCGCAACTCTTCACTCCGCAAATAAACATCTACAACTCTTTCTGGGTTCCTATCCAAGGCCGTTTTTGGAGGGTCCGTTTCCAAAACGGCGCGACCCAGCAAACCGGTCCTATTATCGCGGTTACCACCCAAGCATTTCCAAAGACATTGAATCCGTCGATGGGCGCAAACCTGAACGACGGGCTTCTCCAAGTTCTACAAAGCGGTTCTCTTACCGACACTCTGAACGCTGGCGCCTGGTCGAACGCAAACTTTGGCGCGGGAGCCGCCGCAGCATCCGCTCAATATGTGAGTACTAGTGGTCCGCAGGCCGGAGCCAACTGGGCAGCTATTCGCACCCCGGTCGTATTCAAGCCTATTGCAGCTGTCGCTGTCACCGCTGGAACTCCAGTCGCGGTCTGGACACCGGCGGCCGGCAAAAAATTCCGCGTCATGGGTTACGCACTGAGCCTTTCCGTCGCGGGTTCGGTGATCCTGAAGGACGCCACGACGGAGATATTGCGGACTCCGCTGATGGCCGCAGGTATCGGTCAACCAGCCCCTAGGATGGGTAACGGAATTCTCTCGGCCACCGCGAACAATGTGCTGAACGCGGATGTGAGCGCGACGGGTTCGATTAGCGGGTTTGTTTTCGGGACGGAGGAGTAAGGCGTGGCACACGCATACGTGGTGACGAGCGCGACGTACATTCCGGGATCGGCCGCAGATCCGCAGGTGACGATTGTGGGATCGGTCGACGGCATTCCGGTGACCGTTCAGCTCTGGCTGAGTGCCGTCCTTGCGGCTAATACCGCGGGAGGCTTGACGGCCGTTAAGAATTTAGTTGCTCCGCTGATGCTGGCGCAGGCGCAGATCAACGCTCCGCCGGCGCCAGCGCAGCCAGCTCAACTACCGACCGGAAGCTGGTCGCAGTAGAGAAAGGAACGCTTCATTGTCTTCGATTCGCGAGCAGATCGTTGTCGCACTCGTGGCGGCTCTAGGTGGCGGAGGGACCGGCAGTCCTGCTGGACTGACAGTTCATCGCGAGAGGACCCGCCCCATCGAGGCCGACTCGCTGCCTGCGATCATGCTCTACGCGGACGACGATGTTCCAAAAACTCTCGGCCAGCAGGTCTATGCCTCCCCTCTCACGGAGAGACATCTCACGCTGGCGCTCGAGTGCAGGGCGCAGGGAACAAATAGCGTCTCACCGGATGAGGCGCTGGACCCCGTGCTCGTATGGGCAGCACAGACTGTGCTGGCGAATGAACGCTTCGGCGGTCTCGCCAGTGGAGTGGAAGAAGGCAGGACGGTGTGGAACTCCCGCGAGGGAGATGTTCCGGTCGCATCGGCAAAGCTGAGTTTCACCATCAGGTACCGGACGAGCAGACTCGATCCGACTTCAAAGTCTTAGGAGGACAGAATGCCAGGAATCAAGTATCCCGTCCCGCATGTCCCCATGCTCGGAAAGGGTTCGATCCTGTTCGATATTTTCGACCCGGTCACCGGACTCCCCACGGGCCTGCAGCATCTCGGGAACTGCACAAAGTTTGAGCTCGACATGAAGGACGACATCAAGGAGCTCTACCAGTCGCTGAATAAAAACGTGACGCTCATCGCGACCGCGGTGGCAAAGCGCCAGCCGAAAGTCGCCTTGACCGGGACGGATTTTTCTTCGAACCACATGGCCATCAGTGCGATGGCCGCGGCGAAGACGACGCTCGCCGTCGCTGTGGCTACGGTGACAGGGGAAACGCTCATCAGCGTCGCGCAAGTGCCAAATTGCAAGGGCCGATACTTCCGCACGCTCACGCCGAACTACGACCCCACGGGAGTGGCTCCGGCGCTCACACAGAACTCCGTCGCGCTCGTGGCGGGGACCGACTACGTCCTGGCGGATCCGGTGACGGGACTGATTTACATCCCGCTGACTTCCACGATCACCGGAGCGTTCCCGGTCCTGATCACCTACCACACGCTGCTCGGGAACTTCGATCAGGTCGCCGGCGCAACTGTACCGCACCAGCAGGGTCATTTGGTTTTCGTCCCCGACCCAGTGGACGGTCAGAAAATCGGCGTCGATATCTGGCGCGTGAACCTCAACCCCAACGGCCAGGTCGGTCTCATCGCCGACGATTATGGGAACTGGACGCTCGATGGCCAGATCCTCGACGACACGGCGAACCATCCGTTGGCTCCGTTCTTTCAATACACCTTCTACTGAGACGGGAGAGGGACGCTGGCGCAGATGTTCCGGCGTGGCGTCTTAGTAGAACAAGGGGGAGTCCGGGAAGGGGGCTCCCCCAAAGTTTCAGAAGTTAGCGGGCGGCGATCCCGTCCCGGAGGAATGAATGAACGACGAAAGCATCATCAAGCTCGACGGTCGGCACTTCGCAGGCATCTCGCAAGCTCTCACCGCAAACCAGGACGATTACATCCTCGCGCATCTCCGGCTCTCCGGCGCCATCGAGGTCCTCAGCGATCTCGACGGCAAAAAGCGAACGAACGAGCAGAGAGCGGAGGACTTGCTCACGCAGATTCTTCTCTCAGGCCACACGCACCACATTCTCGCCGGGTGTCTGACCGAAGCCGGCAAGACGTGGAGCCGTGCGGAGGCGGATGCGAACGCGGCGAGGTTCGCCGGGATAACCGACATTGAGGAAAAAACCGCCATGCGGACTTCGATTGTCAGGTTCGTGATCGGTTTTTTTTCGTTAGGGGAACCATCGTCGGAGACTTCCCGGAAATCTTCGAGCCGGAGCGCAAAGGTCCCCCGTACAAAGAACGCGGCTCCGTCGACCTCGGGGACTTCGCACCATTGATTCGCGAGGTCGCTCGCTACGACCTTGAGAGGATTCGTGGAGTGATGGACTGGCCGCTGCGGGAGACGTTTCTCGCATACATCGAGTGCATGAAAGTGGCCGCGCGAAGGAACTACGAGATTGAAGTTCTGGTGTGGAGCGCTCTCGCTCCGCACCAACGCACGAAGAAGGACCCACCGGCGATCCCGAGGGTTCTGAGGAGTTAAACGATGGGTGACGCTCCCGAGATCAAAGTAAAGCTGACCGCCGAGGACACGGGTGTCTCTGCGGCGATCAAGGAACTGTCCGCCCAACTGAAGAACCTCAAAAAGCAGCAGGATGAGACCGCCGCGTCGGGCCTCTCGCTCGCGACCGCGTTTAAGGGAATCGTCGCCGCTATAGGCGTGGAAAAGCTCGTCGCGTTCGGTAAGGAGGCATTCGACTCGGCCATCAGCATTGGGAAGATGGCGGACAAGACCGGTCTAACGACGCAAACCCTCAGCGTATTTCACAAGGTTGCCGGCGACGTCGGTGCGTCCACGGAGGCAGTGGATAAAGGCCTCATCAAAGCGGCGAAATCCATCACTGAATTCGAGCAGGGGAGCACGAAAGCGGCGAAGGGTTTCCAGATCCTGAACCTCACGCAGAAAGATTTCGCCGGTCTAAAGCCAGACGAGAAAATCGTGCTGGTGACGGACCGGCTCGGCAAGATGCAGTCCGGGTTCGCAAAGACGACGGCAACGCAGCTCATCTTCGCGAAGGGCGGCGCCGAGATGATCCCCGTGCTGAACTCGCTCGCGGCTCAGGGATTCGACAAGGCGACCGAGGCGACTTCGAAGCTCGGACTTCTGTTGGATCAGACGTCGACCGATACATTCCGCGCAGCCAAAGCCTCGATGCAAGAACTCGAGGATGCCGGAAAGGGCATGGCGACGCAGTTCGAGGCCGGTCTGCTTCCAGCGATCTCCGATGTGGGCGAAGCACTCCTGGACTCATTCGACGTTGGAGGAAAAAACGGAGATGGCCTGCGGGAGATAGGAAAAGTAGCAGGGAATGTGGTGCGCGGCATCGCGACGGGGTTCATCTGGATGGGAACGGTCATCGGGGCCGAAATCGCGGAGACCGAAGCATTGTTCAGCGAACAATTTGGTGAAATCAAAACCAAAGGGATCAGCGTCTACGAAGCACTGTCTCTCGCGGCGAAGGGGCATTTCTCGGAAGCCAAAGCGGCATACGACGCCGGCTCGCGCGCTATCCAGAGCGCGGAAAACGAACTCGCCAAGAAAAAACAAGCGATCTGGGATGACGCGGCCATCCACATCAGGAAGTCGCTCGAGGACCTCTTCCCGTCCGATGCAGAGGAGAAGCGACGAGCAAAAGAGAGGGCTTCTCGACTCCGGCCGGACAAGACAGATGACCGCCAGGGACCGGTTACCGCAGCGCCGACTGACGCCGCCGCGCGTGCGGCGCTCGCTCTGCTCGAGAAGCAACTGCAGGACGAGCTCGCAATCCATCGGGCATATGCGAAACAAACCGAGCAGGTCGATGCGGAAATGTTCGCTAAGGGCGAGATCTCGCTCAGAGAATATTTCGACCGTCGCCGCATAGCGGTCCAGGCTGATGCCACGGAGGAGGTCGAGATTCTCCGGCACGGCGTGGAAGCTGCCAATGCCGAAGCGCAGAAGGCCGCTGTTGCGAAATCGAAGGCGGCGACGCCGAAGGATGCGGATAAGCAGGAGGCGGCTCGCCTCACGGCGCTGAAGCAGGTCGAGGAACTCCAGACGAAAATCCGGGAGATCCAGATCAACACCGCCACGAAGGTTCAGGCGATCGACACCGAGGAGTTCAGGAAGACCGAGGAGCACCAGCAGAAGGTGCTCGCATTCCAGAAGGAGGTCGCGGCTCTGCAGGGCAATCAGGAAGCGGAGACAAAGGCCGAAATCGCGCAGGAGGCTGAAAAGCTGCGCCGCGACCAGGTCGCGAGCGAGCAGGAAATTGCTCACTTCGCCGAACTGAAAACCGCGCAGGCCGAGTTCAAAGACGCCGAACAGAAGCTCCGGCAGGATCGGCAGGCTTACGAAATCGAAGTGCAGCGCATCGAGCTCGAGGCCAAAACACGCAAGATCAGCCAAATCGAGGCCGAACGACAATTGAATGATCTCATCGCCGCTCGCCTGCCCTTGCTCCGCGCGGACGCCGCCTCAGAAGTCGCCGCCGCGAATAAGACGGGGAATCAGGACAACCAAGCCGCAGCGCAGAACGCAGCGGCCGGCGTGGAAAATCTGAGGTTAAAGACCGTCTCGCTCGGCGACACTCTTCGGGGTTCGATCTCATCCGACTTCGGAAACTTCTTCCTGAATCTCGGGCGGAGCACAGCGTCCGCCGCTGACCAGTTCCGCCAGCTCGCCGCCAGCGTAGTTCAGTCCCTCGAGCAGATCATCGTGAAGCTGCTCCTGGTGAAGATATTCGGCGGAGCCACGGGCGGAGCGGGAGGCGGAGGGATTCTCGGAGGCCTATTCGGAGGCGGACACTTCGCCGAGGGCGGTCTCATCAAGGGTCCCGGTGGTCCGAAGTCCGACTCCATCCCGGCGCGCGTTTCTCCCGGCGAATACATCGTGAAGGCCGACGCGGTTTCCGCGGTCGGCGTCCAGAACCTCGAGGCGATCAATCGCGGTCTCAAGATTCCTTCGCTCGAGCGGCTCGCTCTTCCAAAGTTCGCCGAGGGCGGTCTCGTGGGGAACGCCGGCGACGGTGGATCCTCGAACATCAATCTCGGGATCGGCCTGGACGAGGGGCTGATTTTGAAGCACCTCAGTTCGAAGGCCGCGGGGAACATCGTCCTGCAGCACCTCTCGAACAATCCCAAAGCAGCGCAAAAAGCGCTCTCGAGGAGCGACTAGATGAGCGTTCAAATTGGAAGCGCTACCGACTTCGCCAATCTGCTGAATCTCCTCGACACGTTTCTGACGTCCACGGGGATGGCTCTGACGCCATCGTTCGTCGGAGTGGGCAACGGCACGATTGACGCGCATGGCGGCTCTGCAGGCGTCGCGGAGATCATCACCGTGACGTTCACGAGTCCGACGGCGTTTAGTGTGTCTGGGAGCGTCTCCGGCGCGCTAGGAACGGGCACAGTGGGGACGCTCTTCACTTCCACGAAGGCGAATCTCACGATCACGGCGGGCGCGACGGCGTTCGCCGCGGCCGACGCATTCACATTCTCCGTCTGTCCCCCATGGACTTCGCTCCGGCGCGTCGCCGGCTCGGAGATGATCTGGCAGGCTCCGGGAAACGGCGGACTGAATCAGATCATCATGGGGGCGAAGACTTTCTCGGATGTCCCGACCGATTACTTCAACTGGCGGCTCGGGGGATTCAGTGCATTCAATGCCGGCCAGCCTTTCAACATGCAGAGCGGCTACGTCGGCGGCGCTGCACAGGCTCAATCATCCCCGGTATTCACGCTGTGGAACTCGACGATTCCGTATTGGTTCATCGCGAACGGCCGACGCGTGATCATCATCGCGAAGATCTCGACGGTGTATGTCGCCGCCTACCTCGGACTCATGTCCCCCTACATGTCTCCAGGCGCATTCCCTTACCCGCTCATCGTGGGGGGGAATCTTGCGTTCAATACCGAGCCCGCGACGACCAGCCCAACGTGGCGCTGGAGCTATACCGGCGTCGAGATGAGGAACTTCGCAATTCCGTTCGCGGCCGCGATGTCCGGCGCCGACTTCCAGAGCTCGCTCAGGCTCCGGCTCACCTCCGGGTCCTGGCGCGGCTTCGACCTCTCGAATACCGAGGCTACTTCCGGGCAAGTGTGGCCGAACGCATACGTCGATACGGGCGCGAGCTATGATTGGCGTCCAAATCTCGATGGCAGCTACCCGCTTCTCCCCGTCGTTTTGTTTGACCCGACGCCAAACATTTTCGGCGAACTCGACGGCGTTTACTCGACTTCTGGATTCTCGCAAGGGGCCGAAAACACGATCACTGTCGGAGGCATCCAGCATCTCGTGGTGCAGAACGTCTTCCGAAACACAAAGGCCGATTTTTTCGCCGTGCGGTTGAGTTGAGGGGGAAGCATGAGCTATCAGACGGGTACGCCGACTTCGCCGGTCAATCTACTGCAGACGCTCGTGACCTGGCTCGTGAGCATCGGCTGGACACAGGACCGCAGCGCGGTGGAGGGCGCCGGCTGGACCGCGACGCTCCATCGCAATGGGAACTACGTCAATTTGCGCGCGACGGTTAATGAGGCCAACCTCCCCTGGGCGACGAATTTCGGCAACGCGCATTACGGTCTCCACATGTATCTGGGCACCGGATTCAACGGGGCGAACCTGTTCAACAATCAGCCAGGCGGACCTGTCGCCAGCGGAACGTCACAGAGCATAGGCGTTGGAATGCTGCTCGCGGTTGGTCCTTTCTCGAACTACTATTTTTTCGCGGACGCAACTGCGGACAACATCGTGATGGTAGTGGAGAAGACGCCTGGTCTCTACCTCCACATGGGATGGGGTCTTTCGCTTCAGAAGGCCGGGAGCTATACCGGCGGCGCCTACTTTTTCGGCTCTTCCTCCGGCTATAACGCCAGCTTCGCGAACCCAGTGGCAAATGTGCCGGGGTTTACGGCGACATCGGATTGTCCGTTTGCCAACAAGGATCAAGAGGCCGGTGGGTGTGCATTCGTTCGCGCGGACGTCGACTCGTGGATCGGGAAGTGGATCGGCATCTTCAACGGGGCGACCGGCTTCCTAGGATTTACAGGGAAGATCGGGGACACGTCGATGCGTGGCGCCGGCTTACCGATGAGCACCAATTTCCCCGTCTACGCTAACGGGGCAGGCGCCACACAGTTTCAGAGCGAGCAGACGAGTCAACAGGACGGCCGCGCGAATCTGCTCCCGCTCATTTTGTGGGTGAATCGCGACGGCACCACCACCGGCTTCTCGATGCTCGGGACGCCGCCCAATATTTTCTTTACGAACGGAGTCGGCCACGGATTCTCGAACGTCGACGAATATTTGCTCGGCGGGACGACGTACAAGATGTTCCCGAATTTTGCAGTCATAAAGCAGTAGGAGAGCAATGACGAATTTCGCGGGACAACTTCAGACGCTTACGATCCGACTGGATCCGGCGAATCGCTCGACGGACGTCACGGCGGGGATCTTCTCGATCTCTCTCTCCCTGAGCCTTTCCTCGGCTCCGAAGACAGCGACCCGTGGCACGCCGCAGCCGGTTGTTTCCATCGCGAATCGAACGCTCTCGGGTCAGCGTGTCCAGACATTCGGCGGTCAACTCTTCGAGAAGGTCATCGTCATTCCCCGAGTAAAGAAGCTCGGGTTCGTCCTCACGGCTACGCAGTTCGCGGTTGAGGTATGGAACGCTTTCCGCGACGCCGACCAGACGCTGGTCTCCATCACCATCAACGGGACTGGCGGTCTCACTCTTCCGAATCCTTTCGGCGTCCCGCTCATCTTCGCCGCGCTCGATTCCTACATCTACCAGGCGACGGTGCCGAGCACGGGTCCGGCGCAAATCAATCAGGAGGTGGTGTTCGCGTTCGCTTCGATGATCGGAGGAACGGACCTACAGGTCACCGGGTCTCGCATCACCCTCTTTTCCATCGCGCCTGATTGGAACGAGGGGATGGAGGAAACATTCGAGTTTCTCACTGACGTCCTCAAGGCTTACAGCGATGCAGAGCAGCGTCGCGCTTTGCGGCAGATTCCCCGACGCGCCATGCGGTATCGCGCGCTCACCCTCAACGCTCGCGACGCCGCGGGAATGGAGTCGCTGGTTTGGGGATGGCAGAACCAGCCTTACGGCGTCCCGTGGTGGCCGGATTCGCAGCCTCTGGGAGCGAATGTCCCCGTGGGATCCTTCTCGATCCCCGTGGCCACGGCTGATTGCCAGTTCGCCGCCGGCGGGCTTCTTGCGATCTGGGTCAACGAGTTCACATTCGAGGCGCTCTCCATCGCCAGCGTCACGCCGAACGCGGTCAACGTGAATTCGCCGACACAGTTCGCGTGGACGGCCGGACCTGGCACGCGGGTGGTCCCGCTCTTTCTCTGCAGGCTACCGTCTTCCGTCGAGGTGTCACGGTACAGCAGCGAAATCGACCAGATGGACCTTTCGTTCATCCCAGAAGCTGGCCAGCCGGCGCCGGCGCCGACGACTTCGCCGACGCAATACAAGGGTTTCGACGTTCTGGAGGTGATGCCGAACTGGGCGGAGGCTCCGCTGAAGCGCAGCTACAAGCGCTCGCTCGTGACCATCGATCCGAAAATCGGGCCAATCGAGGTCATTGACAAAGGTGGCACGGCCATCGTCGGGCAGGAGTTCCCCTGGTGGATTGACGGGCATTCGAACATCACCGCGTTTCGTGCGTTCATGCTCCGGCGCATGGGGCAGTTCAGTCCGTTCTGGATTCCGACTTGGGATCAGGACCTCGTGCTCTTTGGGGACGTCCTCTCGACCGACGCTGCGATTCGGATCAAGTCGGAGTTTTATTCGCGCTTCTTTTTTCCAACGCCGTCGCGCCGTTATATCGCGCTCATCCCGCAGGACGGCTCGGGGAATGTCTACCGCAAAGTCACCGGGAAGACCTTCCCGCAGGCGACGACGATGATCTCTCTTCTCACGTTCGCGCGACTCGCGACCGACCGCGTTTCGATCAAGTGGGACAGCACGGAGCACGCCGAGTCGATGGTTGAACTTCAGGAAGTGCCAAGGGAGATTCCGTCGTGAGTTTCGACGCGATAGAAAAATCCGGCGCCAGCTCGCAGCCTTACGAGCTATATCTCTTCCAGACCGTCGGACTCTCGTTCGCGCTGACGAACTCGGAGAACCCGATCACCTATTTGGGCCAGCAGTACACTCCCGCGACGATCTCGCGGACCGAGGCGGAGCTCTCGAACGAGGTCGTGTCCGGGCAAATAAAAATCTACATCGCGGTCGACCATCCGCTCGCGATACTGCTTATTCCTTACCTCCCGAGCGCTCCCGTCGCCGTGACGGTGTTCGGCTCGCACTACTCGGACACGGAGACGGTTGTGCTCTTCACCGGGGAAATCGCCTCGGCGCGCTTCACCGACCAGTGCGAGATCATCTGCAACTCCGCGCAGTACCTGCTACAGCGGAAAATCCCGCAGCAGCTCTATCAGGCGCCGTGCTCCCACATTTTCGGCGATGCCGGATGCGGTGCGGACCTCACCGCGCACACATACCACGGCACGATTAGCGCGATTGATTCGACCGGGACTGTGCTCACGATCCCGGCATTCGCTTCTCTACCGGACTCGCTGCAAGCCGGTTATTTGAAGCACGGGAACGATTTCCGCATGATCGTCGCGCACTCCGGTTCGACAGTGACGCTCATCTCCGCGATCCCTGGACTCGTCGCATCCGCGGCGGTCGATGCAACGGCCGGATGCCTGCTCGATTTCGCTTCGTGCCAGCACTACGGCCGCACGAGCAGTTTTCTCGGGTTCGACCTGATTCCGACGGTCAACCCATTCGATGGGAGCGCTTCAATCACGTAGAAGCGCTCAGGAAGTGAGGTGCTGTCTTCTTCTGGCTATTGTTACTTCTTTTCGTCGCAACGACTGTAGTGGGGGCTCTGCTCTCTCCGCACCCCCGTGGGCCGCAACCATCAGCGCTCGGGGACTTCTCCGTCCCGACGGCACAGGAAGGCCGCGCGATCCCTGTTGTGTTCGGCACTGTCATGATCAAGGGAAGCAACACCGTTTGGTGGGGCGACCTGAAATCGAAGGCGATCAAAGTCGGCGGCGGGATCCTCTCGCTCGGCAGGACGCAGACGACCGGCTTTCGATACTTTCTCGGCGTTCAGTCGATGCTCTGTCACGGTCCGGTCGACGCCCTCGTGGATATTCAGGCCGATGGGAAGAGCATCCAGCCGCGAACGACGACGACGATCCTAAATGGGAGCGGGACCGAGGATTACATTCAGATAAACTGCAATGCTCCCAAACTCTTCGGAGGAACGGATCCGGGCGGAGGCGGAGGAATTACCGGGATCCTCGACTTCTACCGCGGTCTCCCCACGTCGCAGCCGAATGCGTATCTGGGCCTGAAGCAAGGCCGAATCGTCACCAATCAGAGTGGCCTCGGCTTTACATTCTTCGGCGTCGGCAATGGCGGGATCACGTCACTCTCGGCCGGCTCTTCCTCGCTCGAGGAAACTTTCACGATCACCTTCGTTGGCATAGACACCAACACCCTGCATTCGACTTTCGGAAAAGCGAAATGGAGCATTGTCGGCTCGGTGTCCGGCACACTCAGCAACAGCGTGGCGAACGCCGAGGGTTCACGCGATCTCTGGTCCGACCAGGCGTTCTCCAATCCCCGGATCAACGTCCTGATTCACACCGGCTCCACGCAATACGCTTCCGGCGACGTTTTCACGATCAAGACGCTGCACTCGCACGTTGCGCCGTCCTATCGGAATCTCTGCTACGGCGTGGCCGAGCAGCTCTATTGGGGCACATCCAATTATCTGAAGCCGATTGCGTGGGTCCTGCGCCGTTGTCCCGATCCCCTCGCGCAGGGCGCTGCAGTGGCGAATATCTCCGGCGACGCGAATCCGGTCCTCGCGGTCTACGAACTTCTCACGAACCTGAATTATGGTCTCGGAATTCCAACCGCGCGCCTTGATCCCGTCAGCTTCTCCGCCGCGGCGGTGACCTGCTCCACCGAAGGCCTCGGGATATCGATGCAGTTCGATACCCAGGGGAGCGCCGACCAGCTCATCGGCGAAATTCTCCGCCATTGCGACGGCGTGCTCTTCACCGACCCGGCCACGGGTCTCTGGACGATCACTCTGGCACGCGGCGGTTACGATCCAACGACGCTCCCAACCCTCACCGTAGATTCCGTCCTGCAGACGCCGGACTTCTCCCGAGGCTCTTGGCGCGAGACCACAAACCTCGTGAACATCCGCTACTCGTCGCGCGCCGCGAACTTCGACGACCGCTCGATCCGCGCGTATGACCCGGCGAACATAGCCGTCACGAACGAGGTCCGTCCGCAGACCATCGATTTCAAGGGGATCAGTTCTCAGACGACGGCGGGTCTCGTGGCCATGCGCGTTTTGAAGACGCTCACCTATCCGCTGTCGAAGATCAAGGTCGTGGCGAATCGCTCCGCATGGCAGTTCCGGCCGGGAGGTCTCTTTCGTTTCACATGGGTTCCGCTCGGCATCATCAATCAGGTGTTCCGCATTACGCGCATCGGCTACGGAGAGCTCACCGACGGAAAGATCAGCATTGACGCCGTGGAGGACATCTTCGGGATCAACAGTGTGGCGTTCGTGTCTCCACCGATCTCGGGATGGGTGAATCCGTTGGGCGCCGCCACGCCATGCTCCGTACAGCAGCTCGTGGAACTTCCTTTTTTTCTGCAGCAGCGCGAATCGCTCCCGCTCGGCATCTATGCGCTCGCGATGGCAGGCCGCGATCCGGCCGTCAACGAGAGGTCTTTCGAGATTTGGCTCAATCCTGGCAGCGGCTTGGCCGACTCCGGGATTACGTCGAGTTTCTGTCCCACCGGCGTGCTCAACGCCGCCTATCCAGCCGGTCTAACGGCGTTCGATTCCACCGGGTTCGTTCTCTCCGCCGCTGGCGGGGCCGACCTCGACTCCCTTGCGGCCGTCGGCCCCGCCGACTTCGCGAATGGCGTCAATCTATGCATGATCGACAACGAAATCATGGCGTGGACTACGCCGACGCTGAACGCAGACGGAACCTACGGCATCGCAGGCGTCGCGCGCGGTTTGCTTGACACGGTTCCTGCGGATCATGCGATGGGCGCGCCGGTGTTTTTCTTTTCGCTCGGTGCGAACGTGACCTCTCCGACCCCATATCCAGCCGATCTCATAGTGACGGCGCGATTCACTCCGAACTCCGCCATCGACCAATTGGCGGTCTCCGCCGCGTCAGACGTGACGCTCACCACGCGCTCGAGGCATGTGCGGCCGTATCCGCCGGGGAACGTCAGCGTGAACGGGCATCCCTACGGAGTCCGACCAGCGACGGTCACGGGTGATCTAACGGTCACATGGAAGTCGCGGAACCGGCTGACGCAGGCGCTGACGATCCAGCAGGACGCCGGGGATATCGCCGGGGAGACCGGCCAGTCGTTTCAGGTCCAGAAGAAAATTGCCGGGGTCGCCGTTGGCGCTCCGATCAACGTGGGCGCATCGGAGACGTTCACCTACACCGCCGCGCAGCGTGGCATCGACGATCCAGACTTCACGAAGCTCACGACACTCGAGATTTCATCCGTGGTGGGGCCGCTGGCCAGCTATTTTCCGCAGGTTGTCTCGACGCTCATGTTCGGCACCGCCACGACGCTCCCGTCGCCAGGGCGCTACGAATATTCGCGCATCAGTGTCGGAGGTCTCTTCCTGTGAGTTGCACTTTCATTCAGTCGAAGAGCAACGTATCGCGCTCCGGCGCGTCGGTCTCCGCGACGTTCGCTTCGAACATCGCTGCAGGGCACGGATTGCTCGCCGCAGTGACGTGGATCGACCCGAATAACAATGGCGCCGCGTATCCGGCAATCACCGTGTCGGACACGGCTCACGGCGCATGGACTCCGAAACGATCTTCCGGGATGCCACTTGGCGGCGACATCCTAACGCAGGTGTTTTTCATTCCCTATTCGAAGGTGGGGCCGAACGGCGCAGTGATCGCCACCGCCACGTCGCCGGGATTGATGTTCATTTCGATCCACGAGGTAGCGCCGGACGCCGGCCAGATTTTCCAGTTCGACTCTTCGGGGATCAATTCGGGCATCGGATGGGACTCGCAGTTCTCTTTCCCGCTCGGGACATTGATTCAGGCGATTCCCGGTTCCCAGTTTACTGGCGACGGCTACGCGCTGCTCGTATTCGCCACCCGCACGGGCAACATCGACCCAACCGTATCCGGGATGACCGCGC
>Ga0210403_10002870_pt1 | contig 15335 bp, 12 predicted proteins | sample IncBWC19MmetaG_FD_150863 | JGI IMG/M metagenome (GOLD analysis project Ga0210403, IMG submission 150863) | Forest soil microbial communities from Barre Woods Harvard Forest LTER site, Petersham, Massachusetts, United States - Inc-BW-C-19-M | ecosystem: Environmental > Terrestrial > Soil >... | reverse complement strand
GGCGGCGAGGTGTCGTCGATCGATTTCTTCCCGCTCGACGTGACCAATTTCGGCTCGACCATTTCCAAGATCCAGGCGGCGAAGCCGGATTTCGTCTGGTCGGCGCTGGTCGGCGGCGCGCATATTTCCTTCTACCGTCAATGGGCGGCGGCCGGCATGCGCAAGAGCATTCCGATGGCGTCGACCACCTTCGCCGTGGGCAACGAGCACATCGTGCTGTCGCCGGAAGAGTGCGACGGCATGCTGGTCTGCTACAATTACTTCCAGGACCTGAAGAACCCGGTCAACGAAACCTTCGTCGCCGCCTTCCACAAGCGTTTCGGCGCCGACTATCCCAACATCACGGAACTCGCGATGGGGACCTATCAGGGCTTCCGGCTGTGGGCCGAGGGGGTGAAGAAGGCGGGCAGCGTCGACCGCATGAAGGTCATCGAGGCGCTGGAAACCGGCATCAGCATCGATGCGCCATCCGGCAAGGTGACGATCGATCCGCCGACGCATCATTGTGTGCTTGACGTGCACATCGCCGAAGTTGCCGACAAGAAGCTCAAGGTGCTGGAGGATTTCGCACAGCAGAAACCGGCCGACACCGCGGCCGTGTGCGACCTGATCAAGAATCCGAATGACAAACAGCAATATGTGATCAAGATCTGAGGACACGCACGGCTCGGTCTTGTTTGGGAAAGGTGAACGTGGATCTCGTTGCTCTACTGGCAATCCAGGTTCTATACGCGGTCGCCAGCCTCGCGCTGATCAGCGTCGGGCTGGCGATCATCTTCGGCATGATGCGGGTGATCAACCTCGCGCATGGCGAGTTCCTGATGCTTGGCGGCTATGCGGCGATTGTGGCGACCAGCCACGGCATCAATATCTGGCTCTCGATGCTGGTGATTGCCCCTGTCATCGTCGGAATCATCGGCGTCATCGTCGAGCGGGCCATCATCCGTTTCCTCTATGGTCGCATGATCGACACCATGCTGGCGACCTGGGGCCTCAGCCTGTTCCTGGTCGGCCTCACGACCGCGGTTTTCGGCAACACCACGGTCGGCATTTCGGCGCCGCTCGGCAGCTTCGAGATCGGCGCCTACCGCGTTTCGACCTACACGCTCTTTGTCATCGCAGTCGCGATCGTAGTGCTGGCGGGGATCTTCGCGACGTTGCGCTGGACGCGGCTTGGTCTGATCGCGCGCGGCACGATGCAGAACGCCAACATGGCCGCCGCCCTCGGCGTCGATCCGGCGCGCGTCTATGCGATCACCTTCGGCATCGGCGCAGCGTTATCGGGCCTTGCGGGCGCTGTGCTGGCGCCGGTGTCGGGCGTATTCCCGACCATCGGCGTCGCCTATGTCGCAAAGTCCTTCATCACCGTGATCGGGGGCGGCGCGGCCATTCTGAGCGGGACGGTCTCGGCGTCGGCGCTGTTCGGCACGGTCAACCAGATCGCCACCTTCGTCACCACGCCGGTGTTCGGCGAAGTGGCGTTGCTCGCCACCGCGATCGTCCTGATCCGCCTGCTGCCGCAGGGCATCACCGGCCGCTTCTTCCGGAGAGGGTTGTGAACGGACGCGCGCTCAACATACTCGGCCTCGTGCTGGTCGGCGTCGTCGGAATCCTGTTCACGGCTTTCGCGCCGCGTTTTCTCGAGCTTGACACGCTGCTTGAGATTACCGTCTACCTGATCATGGGCGTGCTTGCGCTCAGCCTCGCGCTGATCTGGGGCTATGGCGGTATTCTCTGCTTCGGGCAGTCGGCTTTCTTTGGCCTCGGCGCCTACACCTACGCCATCGCGGTGTTCAATTTCGGCGAAAGCACCATTCCGCTGTTGCTCGCCATTGCGCTACCGGCCGCGTTCGCGGCGCTGCTCGGCTACTTCATGTTCTATGGCCGCATCGGTGAGGTCTATCTCGGCGTCATCACGCTGACGGTGACGTTGATCCTCTTCAACTCCGTCAATTCCACCGCAGGCCCGGAGTTTCACATCGGCGTGGCGCGGCTCGGCGGCTTCAACGGCATTCCCGGCATTCCGCCGCTGAATTTCCCGGGCAACAAGAATGCCGCGATCGATCTCGAGGGCATGTTCTATCTTGCGGCCGTCTCGCTGCTTCTGACCTATTTCGGACTGCGGCTGCTGCTCGCGAGCCGCTTCGGCCGCATCATCGTCGGCATCCGCGAAAACGAACGGCGCGCCGAGCTCTTGGGCTACGACCCGCGGGCCTACAAGCTTGCGACCTTCACCATCGGCGGCGCCCTGGCCGGCTTTGCCGGCTGCCTGTTCGCCAATTGGGGCAACTTCGTCAGTCCGACCATCTTCGGCCTTTCGCAGTCCGCGCAGATCATCATCTGGGTCATTGTCGGCGGCCGCGGCACGCTGATTGGTCCGATCGTCGGCTGCATCGGCATTCAATGGCTCAGCACGGCGCTCGGCGCCAACCAGCCGACCGGCTCGGATTGGTGGGCCAAGATATTCGCCAATGCGCCGCTCATTCTCGGCACGATCCTGATTGCGTTCGTGTTGCTGGTGCCGAAGGGCCTGGTGCCGACGCTCGCTGAACTCGGGCAATGGCTGTTGCCCCACCGCCAGCGTAGCGCGGCGGAGCGCGAGCGCTTCGAACCGAATGCGGCGGAGTAGGGCAATGGCCGCACCGCTTCTTCAGACCATCGACCTCGGCGTGAATTTCGGCGGCGTGCGCGCCGTGCGCAACGTCGATTTTACGCTCGATGAGGGCGAGCTGCGCTGCCTGATCGGACCGAACGGGGCCGGCAAAAGCACCTTCTTCAAGATGCTGACGGGCCAGCTCGCGCCGAGTCACGGCCGCGTACTGTTCCGCGGGCAGGACATCTCCGATGCGCACGCCCACGAGATCGCCCGCCTCGGCATCGGCATCAAGACCCAGGTGCCGAGCGTGTTCGATGGCCTCTCGGTGCGCGAGAATATCTGGCTGGCGGCAAGCCGCATCCATCCGAGGTCGAAGGCCGCGGCTTTGGTCGACGAGATGCTGGAGCGGATCGAGCTGACATCAGCGGCGGACCGCCTGGTCGGCCAGCTCGCGCATGGCCAGCGGCAGTGGGTCGAGCTCGGCCTCGTGCTGTCGACCGACCCTGAGCTCATGCTGCTCGACGAGCCCGCCGCGGGCATGACGCATGAGGAGGTCCACAAGACGGCCGAGCTCGTCCGCGAGATCAACCGCAGCAAGGCGCTCATCGTCGTCGAGCACGACATGCAGTTCATCCGCATGATCGCAAAGAAGGTGACCGTGTTCAACCAGGGCAATATCCTGGTGGAGGATCAGGTGGAGAACATCATGCGCAATCCGCTGGTGCGCGACATCTATCTTGGCAAACAGGCGGCGGCATGATGCTCGAGGTACAGGACCTGCGCGCGGCCTATGGCCGGATCCCCATCCTGAACGGCATCAGCTTTGCCGTCGCCGACGGCGAGTTCGTCGGCATTCTGGGCCACAACGGAATGGGCAAGACCACTTTCCTCCGCGCCCTGATGGGATTTCTGCCGGCCACATCCGGGCACGTGCGCTTCGAGCAGCAGGACATCACCGCCTTCGAACCGTTCCGCCGCGCCCGGCTCGGGCTCGGCTATGTGCCGCAGGGCCGCGAGATATTTCCTGCGCTCACCGTCTACGACAATCTGCGGATGGGATGCACCAAGCAGCAGAGCACCGCCGAGCGGGAGACCGTCGAGACGGTGCTGGAGGAGTTTCCGCGGCTGAAGCCGCTGCTGGAGCGGGTCGGCGGCGCGCTGTCGGGCGGGGAGCAGCAGCTGCTTGCGATCGCGCGCTGTCTTTGCGGCAAGCCGCGCCTGGTGCTGCTCGACGAGCCGACCGAGGGCATCCAGCCGTCGATCATCGACGAGATCGTCGAGACGTTGCAGCGGCTCCGCGCCAAGAGCGGGCTGACCATCATCCTGGTCGAGCAGAATCTTGATTTCATCGCCGCGCTGTCGCAGCGGATTCTCATCATTCAGAAAGGCACGATCACCCGGGGCGTTGAACCGGATGATCTGCACGATGCAAGTCTTGTCGGGGAATTCATCGGGATCACAGCCTGAGCCCGGTTAACCGGGCCGCGTCCAGAGGGAGAACAGCCATGGCAGTCAGACGACCCACTCTCGAGCAATTGCGCGGCGTAGCCGAGGATCTCGGCATGACCATGAGCGATGACGAGCTCAAATCCTACGACGCCCTCATGCAGGCGAACTACCTTGCCTATGACGCCGTCGACGCCATGCCCGACTATGTCCCGCCGGTGAAATATCCGCGCACACCCGGCTATCGGCCGGAAGGCGAGGAGAACAAATATAACGCCTGGTACGTCAAGACGGAGATCAGGGGCGCCCCGAGCGGCAAGCTCGCGGGCAAGAAGATCGCGGTGAAGGACAACGTCTGTCTTGCCGGCGTGCCGATGATGAACGGCGCCTCGACGCTCGAGGGATATACGCCGGAGACCGACGCCACCATCGTGACGCGCATCCTCGATGCCGGCGGCACCATCGTCGGCAAGACGCATTGCGAGTATTTCTGCTTCTCCGGCGGCAGCCATACCTGCGCCGCCGGCGCGGTCCACAATCCGCACCGGATGGGTTATTCGTCCGGCGGCTCGTCGTCGGGCAGCGCCGTCGTGGTGGCGACCGGCGAAGCCGACATGGCGATCGGCGGCGATCAGGGCGGATCGATCCGCATTCCTGCTGCGTTCAGCGGCATCTATGGCATGAAGGGCACTCACGGCCTCGTGCCCTACACCGGCGTGATGCCGATCGAGCTCACCATCGATCACACCGGACCGATGACGCGCAATGTGCGGGACAATGCGCTGCTCCTGGAAGTGCTGGCCGGACCCGACGGGCTTGACCCGCGGCAGGTTTCGCCAAAGGTGGCGAATTACACCGAAGCGCTCGGCGGCGGTGTCAAGGGATTGCGCATCGGTGTCGTCAAGGAAGGCTTTGGCCACCCGAGCTCGGAAGCCGATGTCGATGCCAAGGTCAGGGCCGGGGCCGAGCTCTTCAGGAAGCTCGGCGCGACCGTCGACGAAATCTCGGTGCCGATGCATCTGGCCGCGCCCGCCATCTGGCTGCCGATCGCGGCCGAAGGCGCCACCGAGTTCATGATGAAGGGCAACGGCATGGGGACCAACTGGCGCGGTCTCTATAATGTCACGCTGCTTGACGCCCATTCCGCCTGGAAGCACCGGGCTGACGAACTGTCCGACAGCCTCAAGATCACGATGCTGCTCGGGCAATATTTCACCAAGCACTACCGCGGCCATTTCTACGCCAAGGCGCAGAATTTGAACCGCAAGCTGCGCGCGGCCTACGATTCGGCGTTCGCCAACTACGATCTGCTGTTGATGCCGACCCTGCCGATGAAGTCGACGCCGCTGCCGCCGACGGATGCGCCGCGCGAGCTCTACATTCAGCGCGCCTTCGAGATGGTTCCCAACACCGCGCCGTTCAATGCCACTGGTCATCCGGCAATGAGCCTTCCCTGCGGTATGGGGGACGGCCTGCCGATCGGGCTGATGCTGGTCGGAAAATACTACGACGAGCCGACCATCTATCGCGCCGCCGCGGCGTTCGAAGGCGCGGGCGACTGGACCAAGATGTAGTTCGTGATGCGGTCGGTTGCACGACAGCCGGCCGCGATATCAGGCGGGAGGCAGCGATGGATCTGGGACTGAAGGGCAAGAGCGTGCTCGTGACTGGCGGCAGCAAGGGCATTGGGCTTGCGATCGCCGAACTCTTTGCAGCCGAAGGCGCCAATGTCGCGATATGCGCGCGCAACGCCGACGAGGTGGCCCTCGTGGTGAAGGCGCTCGCCGCCAAGGGCGTCAAATCGTGGGGAGAGGGGATCGATGTCGCCGACCCCGTCGCCTTGAAGGGCTGGATCGAAGGCGCGGCCGTTCAGTTGGGCGGCATCGACTGCATCGTCTGCAATGTCAGTGCGCTCGCCGTCGGCGATACGCCGGAGACCTGGGAGAAATCGTTCCGTACCGACATGATGCACACGGTCAATTCGGTCGCCGCTGCCAAACCCTATCTGGAGAAGTCGAAGTCGGCGTCAATCATCATTGTCGCGAGCGTGTCGGGCTTTGAAGTTGACTTCGCCGCGGGTTCCTACGGAGCGATGAAGGCGGCCCTGATCCACTACTCCAAGGGGCTCTCCAGCCAGCTGATCCCGATGGGGATCCGCGTCAACGTGGTCTCGCCCGGAAATACCTATTTCGAGGGCGGCATCTGGCAGAACATCGAGCAAGGCATGCCGGACCTGTTCAAGACGGCAATGTCGCTCAACCCCACGGGCCGCATGGGAACAGCACAGGAAGTCGCGGCCGGTGTCGTGTTTCTCGCCAGTCCAGTGGCGAGCCGCGTGTCCGGCACCAACCTGATCATTGACGGGGCACTGACAAAGGCCGTCTAGAGTGGAATGGGTCTAGATCGAATCGACAGGGATTCCCAAATCAGGTCGCTTCTGTTTCAACATGCTGGCCGAAGAAGAGGCGGGGAGTGCATCGCGATTCGCTGGTGCGACCGTACCGGAAGGCGGATTTCACCCTGCGCGGGGTGACTGAACTCGCCGAGCGTTGGCCCGAAGGTCGACTGCCCGTGTACTCCTGGCAGAATCGGGAACCCGCGGGATGAGGCCCGAATAGTGCCAGCAGTGACATTCGAAATGAAAGCGGCCGCCAATTGAGGCGGCCTACGCTTCCGGTATCGTTGCAAATTCCAGTTCCTTTGTAAGCGCTCTGAATCGGGGTGGCGGCAGCCGTTGCTGTGGGCTTCCTGACCGGGACATCTTCATACGCTCCGGCCCGTTCACGGCTATATCCGCTGACCCAATGCGGTCCTGACCTTGCGTCCTTCTGTCCGATCCATGGCTATTTCGATTCCGTGCCGTTCCATTACAATCTGGCAATCTACCCGGGCTGCTTGCGGAAAGAGCGAGTCGAAACGCCAAGAGGACCTCGGCACCGGCTGGTTCTGATCTGCGGCTGAACCGGTCGTATAGCTATCTGTCGGGTTCGACGGTGCCGCGGTTTTCGCCAAATTCACGCTTTAATTGTCCTTCTCCAAGCAGCAATCTTTGATTGCCCAAATATTTGAAATATAAGCAATTTAACGAAGTTTTATCCGAAACATGGAACCCTGTTTTCAAGGACGACACCATGCGTCGTTCTGGGACTGGCAATACGCCGCGTCAGCGGTAGGCAATTTTTGCGTCGGAATCCCTCAGTATCATCAGGGGCTTTAGATGTTTTCGTGGCGAGGCAGCGCGGCTGCGCGCAATGCATTGGCGCAAGCTGCTGCGATCAGCGAATCGCAGGCCGTGATCGAGTTCAACATGGACGGCACAATCGTGACCGCCAACGAAAATTTCCTCAGGGCGCTCGGCTACACGCTTCCGGAAATCAAGGGCAAACACCATGGCATGTTTGTCGATACATCGGAGCGCGACAGCGCCGCGTATCGCGAGTTCTGGGCCAAGCTCAATCGCGGTGAGTACCAGGCGGCGGAATACAAGCGCATCGGCAAGGGCGGCAAAGAGGTTTGGATTGAGGCGTCGTACAATCCCATTCGCGATACGAATGGTAAGCCTTTGAAGGTCGTCAAATTTGCAACCGACATCACTGCGAAAAAGATCCGAAGCATGGAGGATGCCGGCAAGATCGATGCGATCCTGCGGGCCCAGGCTGTCATCGAGTTCAAGATGGATGGCACGATCATTACAGCGAACGAGAATTTCCTGAAGGCCATGGGTTACGCGCTCGCTGAAATCCAGGGCATGCATCACGGCATGTTCGTCGAGCCGGCCATGCGAGAGAGTGCGGAGTATCGGGAATTCTGGGCGAAACTCAATCGCGGCGAATGCTCCGCGGCGGAGTACAAACGCATCGGCAAGGGCGGCAAGGAGGTCTGGATACTCGCCAGCTATAATCCGATTCTTGATGAGCGGAAAAAGCCCTTCAAGGTTGTCAAGTTCGCAACCGATGTCACCGAGCAGAAGCTGAGCACCGCCAATCTCGCAGGCCAGATTGTTGCAATCGGGAAGTCGCAGGCCGTGATCGAGTTCAACATGGACGGCACGATTATCTGCGCAAACAGCAATTTCCTGGGCGCCATGGGCTACGCGCTGGACGAGATTCGAGGACGGCACCACAGCATGTTCGTCGATCCCGCCGAGCGCGACGGCGCCGCGTATCGCGAGTTCTGGGCCAAGCTCAATCGTGGTGAGTATCAGGCCGCGGAATACAAGCGCATGGGCAAGGGCGGCAAAGAGGTTTGGATTCAGGCTTCCTACAACCCGATCCTCGATTTGAACGGCAAGCCCTACAAAGTCGTGAAATATGCAACCGACACCACGGTGCAAGTCATTGCGCGAATGAAGAGTGAAAAAGTACGCGGGATGATGGAGTCGGTCGCTGCCGGAGCGGAGGAATTGAACGCCTCGGTCCGCGAGATCTCTGAAGCGATGCTCAAATCGAAGGAAACCGCTTCGGATGCGGTCCTTCGCGTTGAGAAGGCCGACGAGGAGGCGAAGCGGCTCGCTTCCGCAGCCGAGTCAATGAGCGGTATCGTCGAAATGATTGGCGACATTACCGGACAGATCAATTTGCTTGCTCTCAACGCGACGATTGAGTCCGCGCGAGCAGGCGAGGCCGGTCGAGGATTTGCCGTCGTAGCCGCCGAGGTCAAAAATCTGGCAAATCAGGCCAAACAGGCCACGGACAAGATTACAGACGAAATCGGATCACTCAACGGCATCTCCGGAGATGTTGTGCAAGCACTGAACTCCATCAGACAGGCAATTCAAAACGTCAGCGAATATGTGACCTCTACGGCTGCGGCGGTCGAGGAACAGAGCACCGTTACCGGCGAAATGTCGTCAAGCATGCAACGTGCCGCGGCCGAGGCGGCAAGTATCGGAGAGCAAGCGGCATAGCGTCGGGTGCCGCGTTCTCTAGTGTCGGCATCCATCCTGGCCGGAGGCGACGTCGAGAATGGGCGAACTGCTGCGCTTCCCCGACGAAGTCGAAAGCCAATCCGGCGGGCGTTGACAAAGAGGGCTTGCTGCGTCTGAGACTGCTGATAGCATCATCGGATTGACGAACGCGCTTGGCTCGCGGGCTCATGAACAACGTCATGCGGAAGATTGGATAAGATATCTTGGTTCGGTTGGTGCGGGGAAAGGCGATAGCGCCGGCGCGCTAACGCGGGGAAGGATGGCGAGAGTTGTCCGGAGCGCCCGACGACCGTCTCATCACCGTGTGAACACCTTTGAAGCTGTGCGAAGTTGGGCGATCCATGCGGCGCCGTCGTTGAACCCCTGCGCCGATTGATCCGGCCGGGCTCGCGACCGGCGGCGGCATCGGCGTGCTGCAGACAGTCAAGGCGCGCCGCCCGGCAATGTCGATCTGATCGCGCCGGCCGGTTTTGTCGACGCTGGCGACGCTGGCATCCGCGTGTCGGGCAACCTGAACATCGCCGCGGTTCAAGTGTTCAACGCGAGGAACATCCAGGTCGGCGGCACCACCGCCGGCGTGCCCGTCGTGCAAGCGCCCAATATCGGCGCTTTGACCGTCGCGAACAACGCCGCCGGCTCCGCAGCCAATACGGACACGCCAACCAGCAGTACAACGACGGATCGGCCCTCGATTATCCTGGTCGAATTCCTCGGATTCGGCGACGGCGACGGCTCTACGCCGCCAGTTCAGGATAACGACCATAGCCGCAAGGGGAACGACCAACACAGCAGCTACGATCCGAACAGTCGCCTTCAGATCATCGGTCTCGGCGCCCTTACCGACGCGCAGAAGCAGCAACTGATCGAAGCCGAACGGAAGAGACTGGTCGGCCAGTGACAAAAGGTCGGATTCCGCCTTAAGGCAGGCGCCGCCGTCCTGGCAACAGTTTGCGAAACCAGTGCGATATCGTTTCGAGACATGGATCGGAGCCGATGAGGAGGTCGCGAACCGGTTCCGCGCGTATGTGACCGACCACGCCGGCAAAGAGGATGGGCCCCGCAAACGCTGGTGGTGCGCGCCTGGCTCAATCCGGATGGCACGGTGGAGCAAGTGTCGTTTGATACGCTGAAGGATGCGCGCGCGGATGTCGATTTGCGTCCCTTTTTGACGCGCGGCAATTTTGAAAAAGCCGGACCGGTCAGCGCAGAGGCGCGTCGTGGTCCGGCTTTGATTCTTTGCATAGCTGAAGCAAATCAAGCAGCGGCAATATCAGCCTCGCGATGGCAAAGCGCACGCGCCTTGACGTGTCTCAGCAAGGGTAGTGTGTAGGTCGGACCTACTTCTTTTTCTTCTTGCCGGTCTTCTTCTTTGCCTTCGCCTTCTTCGCTTTCTTGGCCATGTAGCCCTCCGTGATCCCAAAAAATGGTTCAATGCAAGTCGAACATCGACATGCATGAGTGTGAGAGTACACCACAATTGCAAAATTGATACCGCGCGCTTCGAACAAGGTAAACGGCGGTCACGCGCAGCGCGTTGCGGGTGGGCGAACCCCTCTCCGGATGCGTACACACGATACGTGGACACGGATTGTTGCCCAACTGGAAAACATCCGCGCCTGGATTGACATTGAGCCACGACTCTAATGGCAAGCAGCTTGGAGCTGAGCAATTTTGCTCGGAGCCATAGCGTGCGCCTCGACCAGCGCGCACGGCATGTTGTGGCAACCTGTCTGGGCGCGCTGAAACGTCGGGCGCCAGACCGGCGCTAGGTCGTTAGAGCTGTCATCTTTTTTCTGGCAGCTTCAACTCGAGCGTCGAGATATTTGGCTAAGTCCACCTCATCAACTCGGATAAGGTTTTCGGTACACACAGATATGCAGCGCGAATTCCGCTGTCCGGCGCGGCGCTGTTCGGACGTAATGCTTCCGAGCGTTGCGTCGGTCGCGGTCGCATTCAGCCGTCTACAACGGCCCGTTCACCGTGGATGTACTGCTCGAGCTGAATAATGGCGAACTTCTGATCACCGATTATGCTCTTGACGAGATCGCCGATTGAAACAATGCCAATTGGCTTTTTTCCCTCAAACACCGGCAGATGGCGCACGCGCTCCTCACTCATGACGGCCATGCATTCATCAACGGATTGTCCTGACTCTGCAATGACGACGTGTCTTTCCATGATGTCCCGCACCGGCGTTGCGGGAGACGCCTTTCCCTTGAGAACAACATTCCGCGCATAGTGCCTTTCGGTGATGATGCCAACGAGTTCCTCGCCTTCCATCACTACCAACGATCCAATGTCTTTTTCAGCCATTTTCGCGATGGCGTCGAAGACGGTAGCATCCGGGTGAATAGACCAAATGTTCCTGCCCTTCTGATCAAGCAACTGTCGCACCGTGGTCATTTGGATCCTCCTTCGGACGCAAGCTCCGGCAATTTTTTTGAAAGCAGTCTGTCAAATTTCCATTTTCGCAAGCTTCGTAATGAACGGCGATTGTGAAGCGGCCGCAAGGGCACCTTACCCCCACACAATCGAATTGCTTGTGTTGTGCGGCAGCTTCTCGCTAAATCGGCCGTGTCGTGCATTTTCCATCAAGCGAGCAAACTGCGCATGACTTATACGGAGCAGCGTCTCGTGATCGCCCGCCTCCATATAGATCTCTGGCTGCGCCTCGATGCTGTCGTCCACGATGAGAGGCAGCGCGTAACAATGACCGAGGGGCGGAACAGCCCCGGGCGCGCAATCCGGGAACAGCGGATCGATCTCGGTTTCCTCGGCCATTTCAACATTATCGCCAAGCTGGTCCCTCAAATCCGAAAGGCGAAGGTGATGCGACGCTGGTAAGACGGCGAGCATGTAGTCGGCATTGCGCCGCAGCACGATTGCCTTCGCCAAACGATCCCCCGAAATCCGACAAGCCTCGGCGGTACGTGCGGATGACATGGTAGGGTCATGCGGAATCACATCGTATTGGATGTTTTCGGCAGTCAAGTATCGCTGCAGCGTGGGAGCTATGGACATGATGGACCTCCGCTGCAGCTTACAAGCCTCGTATCATTTGCTCTCACTTCTCACGGCTCCAGGGGAAGAGAGAAGCCGGGAAATCCGCCGCATAGCGGTGACCTATCGGGGGGCGGGGCTGCTCTTGTGGGGGATTCGGGTCGGGCTCCACCACCTTCCGATAGAGATGCCAGGTGGCATGACCGAGCACCGGAAGAACGACGGCGAGCCCTACGAAGAACGGTAGCGAACCGACCGCGAGCAGTACCGCAACAATCAGCCCCCATGCGGCCATGGTAATTGGATTCTTCATCACCGCCCGGACCGAGGTCCGGATTGCGTCTATCACAGTTGCATGCCGGTCGAGCATCAGCGGAAACGACACGACACTGATGCACAACGCGACCACGGCGAACAGGAAGCCGGCGCCGCAGCCGATGATAATGAGCGACCATCCTTCCGGCGTCGTCAACACGCGCCTTGCGAAATCAGGGATGGTTGCAGCCGGAGCATGGCCGAAGGTTGCAATGTAGATGGCGTCCGCGGCGGCGATCCAGGTCACGAACAGGGCGAACAGGAACGTACCGAGCCCGAGGATGGCGCCGAAAGACGGCGCGCTCAGCACGTGCATTGCGTGCCACGCCGCGGCTTCCTCGCCGCGCTCGCGGCGGCGACTAAGCTCGTACAGACCGAGCGCAGCAAAAGGACCTATCAGCGTAAAGCCGGCTGCCAGCGGAAAGAGCAGCGGCAGCACCGAATAGCCAAGGACAAGCCTGAACAAGACAAGTCCGATAACGGGATAGATCACGCACAGGACAACGGCGTGGGTCGGTATGGCGTTGAAGTCATCCCAGCCCAGGCGCAGCGCGTCGGCCAGGTCGGAGAGGCCGATTTTGCGAACGACATATGTGGTGGAGACGCCAAACAATTGCAGTTTGGGCCTTGCGAATACTGTGGCCATGGCTCCGGTCTCCTTGCTTGTGGTCGCAGTGGAACGGGGCGCCCTCAAAACGCGCGCGCATCCGCCTCATGCGCGAAAATCGCGCTCGAGCCCGGCAAACCAAGTTCAACGAGAAGGAGCTTTGCCGGACGACACCTGTCGCGACCGGTGCAGTGAACTTAGCGCGGTACGCGGTAGAAGCAAGACAGCACTCGCGGTTGGGTGAATTGTGCACCTGCACAAATCGCTTGTTGCGTTGCGTCGCCAAACGATATGCACCGACGGATGATGCTCGTCGGATTGAGCACCGCACGCACCAGATCAGGGCGTAACACTGTCCTTTATTGCGCTATTGACGGCAGGCGCAGCGGGTACCATCTTGTGATTCTAGACTGCCCCCAGCTCCGACGAGATGAGCGGCCGCGATGTATCTATGCTGTTTTGACGTCGCGACCGTTTGAATGGGCGATGCAAGAGGCACGACGATGGCGAAGTCCGCCATCGCGACAAACGTGAGCTCCGCCCTTTAAGATTCGTATCCGCTGCCTCTAATGGCAAGGATGCATGAGGGATGGTTGTAGCACTCATACTGCTGTTGGTAGCGATCGCCTCGGTGCTGTTTCACCTCTTCAGCCCATGGTGGTGGACACCGCTCGCCTCAAACTGGGGCTACATCGACGACACGATTACCCTGACGTTTTGGATCACCGGGGCGGTTTTCTCCGCGGTCATCGTGTTCATGGCCTATTGTGTCTTCCGCTTCCACCACAAGGAAGGACGGCAGGCCGCCTACAATCCCGAAAACAAGAAGCTCGAATGGTGGCTCAGCATCGGAACCGCAATCGGCGTCGCAGCCATGTTGGCACCTGGCCTGGTTGTCTGGCACCAGTTCGTCACGGTTCCGGCCGGTGCGACCGAGGTCGAGGTCGTGGGACAGCAATGGATGTGGAGCTATCGGCTTCCGGGAAAGGATGGCCGACTTGGGACCTCCAATGCCCGCAACATCAGTTCCGAGAATCCTCTGGGGTTGAATCGCGACGATCCCGCCGGACAGGACGACATCGTCATTGAAAACGACGACTTGCACCTGCCGGTTGGGAAGCCGGTGAAGGTGCTGCTCCGCTCAATTGACGTTCTGCATGATTTCTATGTTCCCGAGTTCCGAGCGAAGATGGACATGATACCGGGCTCGGTGACGTATTACTGGTTCACACCCACCCGCACCGGAACATTCGAAGTCCTCTGTGCGGAACTGTGCGGTGTCGCGCACGCGCAGATGCGAAGCAAGGTCATCGTGCAGGAAGAGAAAGAATATCACGCCTGGCTCGAGAAGCAGCGCACGTTCGCGGAGTTGTCAGGCCAGCGCAACGTCGCGAAGGCAGCGTACAAGACTGGTGGCGAATGAACATGCCGATGAGGATCGGCCAGATGTGAGGCGAACTCGTCGCTGAACAGAAGACCAAGGAGGGTATTCCGATGGTCGACATCCCGTTTGATGAAGTCGCAGGCATTCCGCCCGCCGAAGTAGGTGAGGTCGAGCTTTATCACCCAAGGAGTTGGTGGACGAGGTACGTCTTTTCGCAGGATGCCAAAGTCATCGCCATCCAGTATTCGCTCACGGCGTCGGCAATCGGACTGGTGGCGTTGGTGCTGTCGTGGATGATGCGACTGCAACTGGGATTTCCCGGAACATTCTCCTTCATCGATGCCAACCAGTACCTTCAGTTCATCACCATGCACGGCATGATCATGGTGATCTACCTGCTCACGGCGCTGTTCCTCGGCGGCTTCGGCAACTACCTTATCCCGCTCATGGTTGGCGCGCGGGACATGGTCTTCCCCTACGTGAACATGCTGAGCTACTGGGTCTACCTGCTCGCAGTCCTGGTGCTGGCCTCGACGTTCTTCGTGCCTGGCGGTCCCACCGGCGCCGGCTGGACGCTGTATCCGCCCCAGGCGATTCTCTCCGGTACCCCCGGGCAGGAATGGGGCATCATTCTCATGCTCGCATCGTTGATCCTGTTCATCATTGGCTTCACGATGGGCGGGCTTAACTATGTGGTGACGGTGCTGCAGGCGCGCACGCGCGGCATGACGTTGATGCGAATGCCCTTGACGGTGTGGGGTATTTTCACGGCCACCGTGATGGCGCTCCTGGCCTTCCCGGCGCTGTTCGTCGCCTCGGTAATGCTGCTGCTCGACCGCATCCTGGGAACCAGTTTCTTCATGCCGACGCTCGTCGAGATGGGGCAGCTGACGAAGTACGGCGGCGGCAGTCCGATCCTGTTCCAGCACCTTTTCTGGTTCTTTGGCCATCCCGAGGTCTACATCGTCGCCCTGCCGGCCTTCGGCATCATTTCCGATCTGATCAGCGTCCACGCGCGAAAGAACATCTTCGGCTATCGCATGATGGTTTGGGCTATCGT
>Ga0210403_10002868_pt1 | contig 15337 bp, 13 predicted proteins | sample IncBWC19MmetaG_FD_150863 | JGI IMG/M metagenome (GOLD analysis project Ga0210403, IMG submission 150863) | Forest soil microbial communities from Barre Woods Harvard Forest LTER site, Petersham, Massachusetts, United States - Inc-BW-C-19-M | ecosystem: Environmental > Terrestrial > Soil >... | reverse complement strand
CCACCGGGCGGTCGATGCCGAGGCGATCGCAGATGTTGCAGATTTCGGCGACGCGCCACGCGCGATAATTCGAGACGCCGAAATAGCGGATTTTTCCCGCGTGCATCAATTCGCCCATCGCGCGCACGGTCTCCTCCAGCGGCGTCGCATGGTCTTCCTTGTGCAGGTAGTAGATGTCGATGTAGTCGGTGCCAAGCCGTTTCAGGCTTTCGTCGGCGGCCTGCAGCACCCATTTCCGCGACAGCCCGGCGCGATTGGGATCGTCGCCCATGGGGTTGGCGAGCTTGGTCGCCAGCACCCAGTTCGGCCGGTTGTTGGAAATGGCGCGGCCGACCACCTGCTCGGAGCCGCCCTTGTTGTAGGCATCCGCGCTGTCGATGAAATTGATGCCGGCCTCGCGCGCCTTTGCCACGATGCGGGTCGAAGTCGCCTCATCCGTCGGCCCGCCGAACATCATGGTGCCCAGACAGATCGGCGAAACCTTCAGGCCGCTGCGGCCGAGCTTGCGGTATTGCATCGGGACCTCCTTATTCAGTCCTCAATATCTTGAACACGCCGTTTGCCATGACGATGACACGCTTGTCGACGGTCACCTCCGTGCTGACGAAAATCAGGCTTCGCGTCGCGCGCACCACGCGCGGGCGCGAGATCAGCACCTCGCCGATCTTGCCGGCCTCGACGAAATGCACGTCGAGCTGCGCGGTCGCCATGCTCGGCTTGCCCGTGACATGACGCGCGGTCATGCCGCAGGTGCGGTCCGCGAATGTCATCAGCACGCCGCCCTGCACCAGGCCGCGGCGGTTGTGATGCTTGTCCTCGGCGATCAGCGCATATTCGTTGTCGCCATCGACCAGCCGCTGCCAAAACGGTCCGATCAGATGGATGAAGCCCGTGGTCTCGACGATCTTCCAGCCATCGGATTTGAGTTTTGCCGCGGCCTTGTCGATCATCTGGTATTCCGTTCCCTTCGGGTTTGCCGTCATTCCATCAAGCGCAAACGTGATGTAGTCAAGCGCCATGAGCCGTCCATTCAACGATACCACCCGGCGGAATATCGCAGAGCTGTGCGCCGCCTTTGCGCGCACCCAAGCCCTCGACAGGGCGCCCGAGCTGAAATGCGCGGCGGTTGCGATCGCGCTCACCGGCGCAGGGGAGGGGGATGAGACCGCCTTTCTGCTGACGCGGCGCGCCGCCGGCCTGCGCGCCCATCGCGCGCAATGGGCTTTGCCGGGAGGGCGCTGCGACGCCGGCGAGACGCAAATACAGTCGGCGCTGCGCGAGTTGCGCGAAGAGCTCGGCCTCGATCTCGGCCCGGACGCGGTGCTCGGCCTGCTCGACGATTATCCGACGCGATCCGGCTATCTGATCACGCCGGTCGTGGTGTGGGCGGACGGCAATAGCGCGATCGTGCCGAACCCGCAGGAAGTCGCCTCCGTGCACCGGATTCCACTCGTCACCATAGAGCGTGAGAAGGCCTTCGATTTCATCGCCATTCCCGAAAGCGCGCGCCGCGTGATCCGCTTTCACTGGGACGAGCGGCTGATCCATGCGCCTACCGCGGCGATGATCTATCAATTCCGCGAAGTATTGGCCGGGCGAGATACCCGCGTCGCCGATCTCGAGCAGCCGGTGTTTGCCTGGAAGTAGGCGCGGTTTGGGCCGAAGCGCGATGAGATTGGGTTGAATCGTCATCGCGCTTTAACTTTTTGATTGAGCATGATCTCCGCGCAAACGCTACGCGTTTGTCGCGAGGGAAAACCGCTACACACTTTTCCGGATCATGCTCTAGAACGAACCCCATGCGCTCGAAAACGATTCGCCTGTACGCGTTCGCGTTCCTGCTTCTGGCGATGGCGCCTGCCGCCATGGCGCAGACGGCTTCGCCGGATGCGATCGCCGATTATAGCCGCAAGCTCGCCGAATATCAGGCCGCGCGCGATGCGTATGAAGCCGACGCCGGCGGCTATTGGAGTTCGATCGCGGAGAAGCGGCGCGGCCGCAACGCCAAGCGGCGCGAACGGCAGGTGGTCACGCTCGACGATTATGTGCTGACCCAGCCGCCGGTCTATGCCGGACCGCGGCGTCCGGTGAATCCGCAAGGAGAGCCGGAAGCCACGCCGCGCCCGCAAAAAATCATTCCCGTGGTCGCCGATCTCTTGAAGGCGGCGTCCGACTATTTCCAGTGGGCGCCGCAGCGGCCTGCGTCGGAGGCCGATTTCAAGCGCGCTTACGCCAGCTTCGCCGCGCGATCGGGGCTGACGCGCGAGCAGGCGGTGCGGGTCTATGCCTTCGAGACCGGCGGCAATGGCAGCCACGACATGCAGTCGGGACTGAGCTCGTGGCGGCCGGGAGCGCGCGCGATTTCGACCGCGATCGGCTACAACCAGCTGCTCACCACCAACAGCGTCGAACTGATCGCCGAGCAGGGCCCGCTGTTCGTGAAGGTGCTGAACGAGAGGGCCGCGTCGCTGTCAGGCCCGGCGCGCCAGGCGATGGACGCCAAGATCGCCGTGCTGAAAAACATGCTGGCATTCGCCCGCTCGGTGCCGGACGAATGGTCCGAGCACGAGAAGATCGGCGACACGCCGCAGGGCTGGGCGCTGCATGCCATGGTGCTCGACATCGACGTCGGTCCGATGCTGCAAACCCACAAGCTCCTTACCTCGGTGAAGTTCGCCCGGACCAAGGGATATGACCGGCCGCTGACCGCTGCCGAGCTCGAAATGATGAACCTGACCGGCGACAGCACCGGGCTCGACATGGTGACCATGCCGTCGGATCTGCGCGAGCAGGTCCCGACCGCGAATTTCTTCCAGCGCTCCGGCTATGAGCGCAACCCGGTGGCGAGCCGCAACAACACGGTGGCGAAGCTGCTCGCCGTCACCGACGCGCGGATGGACGCCAACAGCAATCTGCCGGGCGCAAAGGAACTGGCGGCGGCGTTTTGATCACCGTCGTCCCGGCCAAGCGAGGAGAATTGTAGGTGGGCAAAGCGAAGCGTGCCCACCGTCGGCAATCGGCTCTCAGATATTCATGGTGGGCACGGCGCTGACGCGCCTTTGCCCACCCCACGAAAACGTTCGCAGGACGACCGCGAATCTCAATTCGAGCCGAACAGGAACTTGCCGCTGCCGTCGAGGTAAGGCCCGGTGCGCATGTAGAGCTGGCCGTTCTGGCCGATGAAGAACAGCGTGCCCTTCGGCACTTTCTTGGCGCCCTTCAGCAGCATGCCGGCATTGTTGGTGCCCATCTTGTACTGGAAGGTCTTGCCCTCCTTGTCATAGCCGAACCGTTATCCGGATTCAGCTCCCACGGTGTCGGTCCCGCTGCTTGCGCGAACGCAAAAGTGGCGAAACCGCAGATCGCGGCCGCCAGCACCAATGTTCTGGTCGAGATTCTCGTCATGGTCATTCCTCCCCATCGCCCCCACGTCTTGAACAAATCACGAACGTCGCCACTCCGTCAAGATTATGAAGCGTCGGAGCGCTGCATCACGCCTCAACAATGACTTTGTGATTTCCTGCCGCACGCGTGGCGACTATCTTCCGCTTTCAGTTTACAACCAATTCTACAAGAGCAGTTATGGGGATGATTCGGATGAGCCACGTCATGAAACTCTGTTTGCCCGTAGTATTTTCCATGGTGACGGTGGTTTCCGCCGCGAGTGCGGACGAATTGTTCAAGCTCTCCAACAACCAGCGGATCGCCTGCAGCCGGGGGCTGGCCGCCGGCAAGCTCAACACCGCGACCTGCAAGTCCTACACCTATGTCTTCAACACCAAGACCTCGGAATATTTCCGCTGCCAGGTCTCGCTGGCGCTGACCCGCGACAACAAGGAAGTCATCAACGTGCAGGCCGACGGCAGCTGCAGCAAGAAGCTGCGCGTCTTCGAGACCGATTCCAACTACACCTTCGATGCCACCGAAACCGAGCCGCCGAACACCAATTCGTTCTTCGGCACCGGCGGTTATTCGATCTGGGCCGCCGACACCACCCAGCAGAAGGTGCGCGGCTGCATCACCATCTCCTCCGGGCTCGGCTCCGACATCTCCAAATGCCTGGACATGACGTTCCAGTAAGCGCGGTGGCGTGAGCTGAGTGCCGCGCTTGGCGAGGCGCCGTGGCGATTCCACCGCCGCGGCCAAGGTTCCGCGGCGCGGTATGCGCTGAGGTCAGTGCGGAGCTACCAGCCATCAGCCAGCAATGGTTGACCCCGGCCTCTGCTGCGTCCAATTTTGGCGCGGGCCTGGGGAGAATACGATCCATGATTTCGAGAGTGGTCGCTGCAGTGGTTGCGGCGGCAGCAATTTTTTCGGCTCCGGTGGGGCGGGCGCAATCCTTCATCAACGTACTGACCGGCGGCACCTCGGGGGTCTATTACCCGCTCGGCGTCGCCATCGGAAAAATCCTTGGCGATCATCTGCCTGATGTCAAAGTCCAGGTGCAGGCCACCAAAGCATCCGTCGAGAACCTGATCCTGCTGCAGCAGGGCCGCGGCGAGATCGCGTTCGCGCTCGGCGATTCACTGAAAGCCGCCTGGGACGGCGACGAGGAGGCCGGCTTCAAGCGCAAGATGGACAAGCTGCGCACCTTGGGCGCCATCTACCCGAATTACATCCAGATCGTCGCCACCGCGGACAGCGGCATCAAGACGCTCGCCGACCTCAAGGGCAAGAGCCTCTCGGTCGGCGCGCCCAAATCCGGCACCGAGCTCAATTCGCGTGCTATCATGGCCGCCGCCGGCATGAGCTACAAGGACATCGGCAAGGTCGAATATCTGCCCTTTGCCGAATCCGTAGACCTCATGAAGAACCGCCAGCTCGACGCGACGCTGCAATCGGCCGGCCTCGGCGTGGCCTCGCTGAAGGACCTTTCCGTCTCGGCTGACATCAACGTGGTTGCGGTGCCAAAAGAGGTGGTCGAGAAGATCGGCCCGCCCTTCGTTCCCGTGGTGATCCCCGCCGGCACCTATACCGGCCAGGACAAGGACGTTTCGACCGCGGCGGTGGTGAATTATCTCGTGACCAGCTCCGCGGTCTCCGACGATATTGCCTACCAAATGACCAGGCTGATCTATGAGTCGCTGGGCGAGCTTGCGAACGCGCATGTCTCCGGCAAGGAGATCAAGCTGGAGACCGCGGCCGAAGGCAGCCCGGTGCCGCTGCATCCGGGCGCGATCCGGTATTACAGGGAAAAGGGTTTGATTAAGTAGGGGGCTGAGCTATCCCCGTCTTCATGCCCGGCCTTGGGCCGGGCATGACGACGAGCAGCGCCGCGATATTGTAATCGAAGCACATTGGGCGGGGGCCGACTGGAATGTTGCAAGCCGAGGGCGTGGACAAGGAGCTACCCGTCAAAGTCGAATTCGACAATTTCGAACATGGATTTCCGGAGGGCTTCGGGCCCGGCGCGTGGGGGCTTCTCGCCTATGCGATCGGCATCGCCTTTGCCGCGTTCCAGCTCTATGTCGCTGCGTTCAGCTATCTGCCGAGCCAGGTAGTGCGCGGGATTCATGTCGGCTTCCTGCTGCTGCTGACGTTCGGCCTGATCGGCAATTTCACCGCGAGGAGCGACTTCGGCCGCGCGCTTGGCTGGCTGGTCGGCGGCATCGGGTTTTTGTGCGGGCTTTATCAGTGGATCTTCTATGCCGACCTGATCGCGCGTGACGGCGATCCGACCAATGCCGATCTCGCGGTCGGCGCGCTCCTGGCGGTCTTGATCTTCGAGGGCACGCGGCGGCTGATGGGGCTGGCGCTGCCGCTGATGTGCGGCGCCTGCCTTCTCTACTGGTTCTTCGGCCAATATCTGCCGGCGCCGTTCAACCATCGCGGTTACGATTTCGACCAGATCATCACCCATCTCTCCTACGGCACCGAGGGCTTTTACGGCGTGCCGATCTATGTCTCGGCGACCTACATCTTCCTGTTCATCCTGTTCGGCTCGTTCCTCGAACACGCCGGCATGATCCAGCTCTTCACCGACGTCTCGCTCGGCCTGTTCGGCCGCACCCGCGGTGGCCCGGCGAAGGTCGCAGTGTTCGCCTCGGGCATGATGGGCACGATCTCGGGCTCCGGCGTCGCCAATGTCGTCACCGTCGGCCAGTTCACCATTCCGCTGATGATCCGCTTCGGCTATCGCCGCGCCTTTGCCGCCGGCGTCGAGGCCACCGCCTCGATGGGCGGCCAGATCATGCCGCCTGTCATGGGCGCAGTCGCCTTCATCATGGCGGAGACGCTGGGCGTCGAATATTCCGTGATCGTGCAGGCGGCGGTGATCCCGGCGATCCTCTATTTCGCTTCCGCGTTCTGGATGGTGCATCTGGAAGCCGGCAAGCAAGGCCTCGTCGGCATGAAGCGTTCGGAGATCCCAAGCGCCTGGCAGGCGGTGGTGGCGCGCTGGTATCTCGTGCTGCCGCTCGCCGCGCTGGTCTACATGCTGTTCCAGGGCTTTACGCCGCTCTACGCCGGCAGCATGGGGCTCGCGCTGACGGTGGCGCTGATCCTGGGTGCCAGCATCACGCTCGGCTTTTCCAATCCGCTGTTCCGCTATGTATTCTGGATCGGCCTTGCGCTGGCTGCGGCCGCCGTCTCGCACAACGGGCTCGAGACCATCCCGGTCGTCGCTGTCGTCGGTGCGCTGGTCGTGATCACGGCCTTCACCCGCGGCGGCCGCGCGACGCTGCGCGCCTGCCGCGACTCGCTCGCCGATAGCGCCAAGTCGGCGCTGACCGTCGGCATGGCCTGCGCCATCGTCGGCGTCATCATCGGCATGATGAGCCAGACCGGTGTGGGCGCGATCTTCGGCAGCTGGGTGATCGGGCGTGGGGCCAAAAGCCTGTTCCTTGCGCTGATCATGACCATGCTGCTGTCGATTCTGCTCGGCACCGGCATCCCGACCATTCCGACCTACATCATCACGGCGGCGCTTGCCGCGCCCGCATTGGCAAAACTCGGCGTGCCCCTGATCGCGAGCCACATGTTCGCGTTCTACTACGGCATCATGGCCGACCTCTCGCCGCCGGTGGCGCTGGCCGCGCTTGCGGCCGCTCCCATCGCGAAGGAAAACCCGGACAAGATCGGCTGGGAGGCGATGCGGATCGCGCTTGCGGGCTATGTCATTCCCTTCATCTTCGTCTATTCGCCGGCCCTGATGCTGCAGGCCGGCGATCCCATGGCGGCCATACTCGGCTTCTACGGCGCCGTCGCTTTTGCCACCGTCAAGGCGCTGGTCGCGATCGGCCTGTTCGGCGTGATCGCGATCGGCTTCCTGTTTGTGCGGCTGACGCTGCTCGAGCGCGCGGTTGCGATGGCCGCCGCGCTGTGCCTGCTCGGCGACTTTCGCTTCAGTGACACGCTCGGCTTTACGCTGACGCTCGCGCTCGTGTTCTGGCAATGGCGGCAGCGCGGGCGCGCCGCGGTGGCCACGGTGTGAGCCTTTGCCTGATTTCCTCCGGTGTCGTGAAGGCGCTGTCGCTCGCCGCGTTCACGCTCGCATGGACCCATTCGGTCGAGAAGGTCGAATGGCAGGAGGACTGGCGCGTGACGCCGCGGGTGCTTGAACTTGTGCAGGCGCGAGTGAAAGGTTCCGGCGCCGGCATGGAGCCGCCGCCGGAAGCGCGCCTCATCAATGGCTGGTTTCAGTGGCAACCGCAACGTCCGCCGATGCCGGAAGTCGTGCTCGGCAATTCCGGCGCCGCCGGCGAATGGCGGTTATGCGCGGACGGACAATGCCGTACGCTCTCGGATATTTTCGGGCGTTCGATCGGTGCTAACGTGACCACGCTGCGCGCGTGCCAATAACGAGAACAGGGAGAAAACAATGGATCGGCTCAAGGGCAAGGTTGCGATGGTGGTCGGCGCCGGCTCGATCGGCCCCGGCTGGGGCAACGGCAAGGCGACCGCGGTCACCTTTGCCCGCGAGGGCGCGCAGGTGTTTTGCGTCGACCGCAATCCGGCCGCGGCCGAAGAGACCGTGGGCATCATCACCAAAGAAGGCGGCAAGGCGATGGCCTTCACCGCCGATGTGTCCAAGGCCGCTGAGGTCGAAGCCATGGTTGCGGCATGCCTGAAAGCCCATGGCCGCATCGACGTGCTCGACAACAATGTCGGCATCGCCGAGGTGGGCAGCGTGGTTGAAGTGGCGGAAGATCAATGGGACCGCGTCTTTGCCGTCAATCTCAAGAGCGCCTATCTGGCCATGAAGCGCGTCATACCCTTGATGGTGAAGCAGGGCGGCGGCTCGATCATCAACATCTCCTCGATCGCCTCGATCCGTCATGTCGGCATCTCCTATGTCAGCTACAATGCCAGCAAGGCGGCGATGAATCAGATGACGCGCTCCACGGCGGTCGAGTTCGCGGCGGACTATGTCCGCGTCAATGCAATCCTTCCCGGGCTGATGAAGACGCCGATGGTCGAACATTCGGCGGGCCTGGCGGCGAGCTATGCGAATGGCGATGTGGAAGCGATGTGGCGCGCCCGCGACGCGCAGGTGCCGATGGGCCATATGGGCACTGCCTGGGATGTCGCCAACGCCGCGCTGTTTCTCGCCTCCGACGAGTCGAAATATGTCACCGGCATCGAGCTCGTGGTCGATGGCGGATTGACCTGCCGGGCGTGATTTAAAGCGTGATGAATTTTGATTGAGCCACCTTATCCGCGGACTCGCTTCACCTCTCCCGCTTGCGGGGGAGGTCGCATCGCATCGAAAGATGCGATGCGGGTGGGGGAACTCTCCCCACACGAACAATGCGACTCGCGGAGACACCCCCACCCCAGCCCTCCCCCGCAAGCGGGAGAGGGAGCGCGGCCTCACCGCGGTTGCCATTCGACTTGATTTCATCGCGCTCTTGCCGGTCAGCCCTGGGCGCCGAGCTCGGCGCGGTCGAGCTCTTCCTCGAGCTGGTGGAAGGCGTCATCGCCGATCGCCTCGGTTTCCCGCAGGTGAAGGATAGCGCGCCGAGCCGCCAGGATGGCGCGGCGGCGCAACGGATCGGCGGGCAGCTCGCTTGAGGTGATGCGGCCGTCGGGATCGCCCTTGGCGTGCAGCAGGACTCCGCGATATTCCAGGCGCAGAAGCTCGGCTTCCTCGGACGGATCGCCGTCGATTTCCGCTAGCGCAGCGCGATAGGCGGTGCCGCGGGCGCGGGCGACTTCGTTCGCCACGAAATCATCCTGCTTGAGCCGTAGCGCCAGGATCAACGGCCGGAGCGTGACGCCCTGGATGACCAGAGAACCCAGCACCACGGCAAAGGCCGTGAACAGGATCAGGTCGCGGTAGGGAAAGTCTTCGGGCAGCGCAAAGGCGGTCGCGAGCGTGACAATGCCGCGCATGCCGCACCAGGCCACGACGATGCCGCTTTTGAACGATGGCATTGTCAAGGTTTCGGTCCCGCGCAGCCGATCCAGCGCAACGACCAGCCACAGGCTTATGCGGTAAGTCGCCACCCAGGCGACGCGCGCGAGAATGACGGCGAGGAGAACGGAAGCCGCGATTTCGCAATATTGCAGCCGCACCGCATCGTCGAGCCGGGACCAGATCGGACCGATCTGCATGCCGATCATGATGAAGGCGAGCACGTTGAGGATGAAGACCACCGTCTCCCAGACCGCATAGGTGGGCACCCGCAACCGCGCCGACGTTCGCGCCGGCGCGTAACGCGCGAGCACCATGGCGTAGACGACGATGGTCAGGATGCCGGACAGCCCGAGATGCTCCGCCACGATCCAGACGGTGAAGGTGCCGACGAATTGCAGGATGATCGCGCTCGGCGCATCCTCGAACCGCGGGGCGGTCAATAGCCACAGCTTGCCGAACAGATAGCCCGCGACGAGGCTGCCCAGGAGCACCAGCGAAACCGACGATGTGAACTCGCTCCAGTTCAGATGCCGGGCCGCCTCCACACTGACGGCGATGCGATAGATCAGGAGCGCGCTCGCGTCGTTGAGCAGGCTCTCGCCTTCGAGGATTTTCATGATCCGGTGGGGCAGGCTGACCTGGCGCAGGATGGCGGTGGCGGCCGCCGCATCGGGCGGCGCGACGATGGCGCCCAGCGCAATCGCGGCCGGCCACGGGATGTCCGGCACCAGCGTATGCACCCAGCACCGCGACAACAGCGGTGGTGACGCCGACGGCGGCGACGACCAGCGTCGAAATCGGAAGCCAGTTGGCCCGCAGGTCACGCAACGACGTGTCGTAGGCGGCGTCCATCAGCACGGGTGCGACGAAAAGCGCCAGCGCCAGCTTGGGGTCGAGTACCCAGGAGGGAGATGCGGGCACGAAGGCGAGCAGCGCGCCACCGACGGCAAGAAAGGTGGGATAGGGCACGCCGAGGCGTTGCGCCAGCGCCGACAATGCCACCGCTGCGAGCAACAAGCCGATGATCCATTCGAAGGTGATCAAGCCGAAAATCCGTGGGTGAACGACGCCGCAATGAGGCAGCAATCTACCACCAAAATCGGCGGGCATATTGACCGCACCGTGGCTGCGCGCGACTCTGCCGCAGGCGAAGCGATTGTTTGTGGAAGGCGATGAGGACCGGCTTGAAAATCCTGCTGCTCGGTTGTGCGGTCTTGTCTCTGCTGGGCGCCGGGCCCGATCTTGCGCTTGCCACCGGCGCCGACACCGGCGCGGTACCGCCGGCCGATCCCTCGCCTTGCCTGGCCGCGATCGCGGCAAGCGACGATGACAGGATCGTCGGCGCTTGCGGCGCGCTGATCGACAATGAGAAGACGGCGAAGGCAGACCGCCTCAAGGCGCTGATCGCGCGCGGCGGCGCCTTCATCCGCAGGGACCAGTTCGATCGCGCCATCGCCGATTACGACGTGATGCTGGGGCTCGACCCGCAGGCCGATTTCTTCAATACCCGCGGCGAGCTCTGGTGGAAGAAAGGCGACCGGCCCAAGGCGCTCGCCGATTTTGCCGCCGCGCTCAAGCTGAACCCCGACCATCCGCTCGCAAAGGACAATTACCGGAAGCTGGCGCGGGAGCTGGAGCGGCTGGGCGCGCAGATGGCGGTCGCGGGTAAGCCGAGCTTTAATTGCGCGACCGCACGCCGTCCGGTCGAGAAGGCGATCTGCGCCAATCCGGAGCTCGCCAATCTCGACCGCGAAATCTACGCGGTCAACGCCAGGGTCGTCGGTGAGGCGCAAGGTCCTGCCGAGGCGCGCAGGCTGCAACGGGCGCAGGATGAGTTCATCGCCCGCCGCAGCGCCCAGTTCGGCCGTGCCGGCTACGATCTCCGAAAGGAAATGAAGGACCGCCTGCAGGCGCTGACGGGCGTGGACGGGTATTAGTTACGCGTGAACCAATTTGGCGGCTGCGGCGACAACGGAAAAATCGTCGCTTCGGAGCCCTAAGCCATGTCCGGTAAGATCAAACCCACGCAGATGTCATCGACCTCGCGGCGGTCGCGGCGAACGTGCTGGCTTGGGCTCGGTCTTGCGGTGGGCTTTGCACTGGCGGCCGCACCGGCCGCGGCCGGCGGCGCCGTCGTCGAGTGCAAGTTGGGCGCCGAGGCTGCGCCGCTCGAACTGATTACCGCCTGCGGCCTCATTGTCGACAACACCGCTTTCTCGCGCGCCGATCGCGCCGCGGCGCTGGTGGTGCAGGCGGACGCCCGCGCCAAAACCTCGCAAGGCATGAGCCAGGCGCTGGCCGATCTCGACCGCGCCATCGGCCTCGATAACAAGAGCGCCGCCGCCTATCGGCTGCGCGGCGAGTTGACGCGCCAGGCCGGCGGCAATCTCGCCCGCGCGGAGGCCGATCTGACCACGGCGATCACACTCGATCCAGACAACGCCGAAGGCTATGAGTTGCGTGGCATCGTCTATACCAGCCAGCACAGGGTCGAGCGCGACTACGGCAAGGCGATCGAGCTCAAGCCCGACAATGCCCAGGCCTGGTCCGACCGCGGCGTGACCTGGTACCTCGGCGGCGACAACGAGAAGGCGGTGCGCGATTGCAGCGAGGCGCTGCGCCTCGATCCGAACCGGCCGCGCACCTATGCCAACCGCGCGGCCGCCTACAAGAAGCTCGGTCAATTGGACAAGTCGCTCGCCGATGACAATGAGGCGATCCGGCTCGATCCCAAGGTGGCGGAATATTACGACAACCGCGGCCTCACGCATGCGGCGATGAAGGACTACGACCAGGCCATCGCCGATTACGACCAGGCGATCCGTATGGCGCAGCGGCCGAATTTCCTCACCAACCGCGGCGATTCCTATCAGTACAAGGGCGAACTCGGCACGGCGCTGGCCGATTACGACACGGCGCTCCGCCTCGATCCGAATTTCGCGCAGGCCTATAACAACCGCGCCGTGCTTTACAAGAAGATGGGCGATCGCGCCAAGGCGCTGGCCGATTACGAGGCGACGCTGCGCCTCGACCCCGGCAACGAGAACGCCGCCGATGGTCGCCGAACCATGAAGGCTGAAATCGCCCGGTTCGGCAAAGAGACGCCGCGCCCGCTGACTGCGCCGGACACGCATCCGTCGTTCGATTGCGAGACGGCCAGGCTCGCGGTGGAGCAGACGATCTGCGCCGATCCGCAGCTTGGTGCGCTGGATCGCCAGATCGCCGACACCTATACCCGCCTGGTCAACAACTCGGGTGGCCGTTCCGCCGATGCGATGCGCCGTGCCCAGCGCAATTTCGTCGCGGCCCGCAATGCCGGCTTCGGCAAGCCCGGCTACGACCTTCGCGTGGCCCTGCAACAGCGCCTCGATGCGCTGCAGTCGGCGGCGCGTTAGCAGTTCACCTCGCCCCGCTTGCGGGGAGAGGTCGACGCGCGAAGCGCGTCGGGTGAGGGGGACTCTCCGCGAGTCCGTCAGTCACCGTTTACGCGGAGACAGCCCCTCACCCCAACCCTCTCCCCGCAAGAGCGGGGCGAGGGAGCAAACCTGAGTCCGCGGCGCCACCTCAACGTACCTCGTCATGCTTTAGCCGAAGGCCGCAAGCTTTTCCGGCTTGAATCGCCGTCACTTAGGGTAACAATGGCGTCCAACAAGCGGGCCTGGCCGCCGGGAGAGACGCCATGAACATTCACGGGAAAAGCCGGTATCACGAGATCCATGCCCGCTCGATGGCCGATCCCGAGGGTTTCTGGGCCGAAGCCGCGCGCGAGATCGACTGGATCGAGCCGGCGAGGAAGATCTTTGATCCCACAATCGGCGTCTATGGCCGCTGGTTCAGCGGCGGCGTGGTCAACACCTGCTACAACGCGCTCGACCGCCAGGTTGCCTCTGGCCGCGCCAACCAGGTCGCGCTGATCCATGACTCGCCGCTGACCAACGCGATCACCAAGTTCACCTATGCCGAGCTGTTGAAAGAGGTGCAGACGCTCGCCGCGATCATGCAGGATTTTGGCGTCAAGAAGGGCGACCGCGTCATCCTCTATATGCCGATGGTGATGGAAGCCGTCGTCGCGATGCTCGCCTGCGCGCGCATCGGCGCCGTGCACAGCGTGGTGTTCGGGGGCTTCGCGGCGAAGGAGCTGGCGACCCGCATCGACGATGCCCGGCCAAAGCTGATCTTCTCGGCGAGCTGCGGCATCGAGCCCGGCCGCATCGTGCAGTACAAGCCGCTGCTCGACGAAGCGATCAAGCTGGCGAGCTTCAAGCCGGAAGCCTGCATCATCCTGCAGCGGCCGCAACACGCTTGCGAACTGATCGCGGGCCGCGATCATGATTGGGCCAGCCTGCGCCGCGACGCGCTCGCCGCCGGCAAGCTCGCGGCTTGCGTGCCCGTGCTTGCGACCGATCCGCTCTATATCCTCTACACCTCGGGCACGACGGGAATCCCGAAAGGCGTGGTGCGCGACAATGGCGGGCATCTGGTCGCGGTCAAGTGGTCGATGTTCAATCTCTACGGCGTCAAGCCCGGCGAAATCTGGTGGTGCGGCTCCGACATCGGCTGGGTGGTCGGCCACAGCTACATCATCTACGGCCCGCTGCTCCATGGCGCGACCTCGATCATGTATGAGGGCAAGCCGGTCGGCACGCCCGATGCCGGCGCGTTCTGGCGCGTCATAAGCGAGCACGGCGCGGTCGCCTTCTTCACCGCGCCGACCGCGTTCCGCGCCATCAAGAAGGAAGACCCCGACGGCAAGCTGATCCGCAAATATGATCTGTCGAAATTCCGCACGTTGTTTCTCGCGGGCGAGCGCGCCGATCCGCCGACGGTGGAATGGGCGGAAACGCAGCTGAAGGTGCCGGTGATCGACCATTGGTGGCAGACCGAGACCGGCTGGTGCATTGCCGGCAATCCGGTGGGCCTGGGCATGCTGCCGGTGAAGCACGGCTCGCCGACGGTGCCGATGCCGGGCTATCAGGTCGACGTGGTCGATGAGGCCGCAAAGCCCGTGCCCGCGGGCACCATGGGCTCGATCGTGATCAAGCTGCCGATGCCGCCGGCCTGCCTGCCGACGCTGTGGGAGCAGGACGATCGTTTCAAAGAGGCCTATCTCACCGAATTTCCCGGCTACTACAAAACCTCCGACGCCGGTTACAAGGACGAGGACGGCTATGTCTTCGTGATGGGCCGCACCGACGACATCATCAATGTCGCGGGCCATCGGCTCTCCACCGGCGGCATGGAGGAGATTCTGGCTTCGCATTCGGACGTCGCCGAATGCGCCGTGCTCGGCATCCATGATGCGATCAAGGGCGAGGTGCCCTGCGGCTTCCTGGTGCTGAAGGCCGGCGTGACGCGTGCGCCTGCGGAAATCGAGCAGGAGATTGTGGCGCTGGTCCGCGAGAAGCTCGGCCCCGTCGCTGCATTCAAGCTCGCCATCACGGTCGGACGGCTGCCGAAGACGCGCTCCGGAAAAATCCTGCGCGGCACCATCAAGAAGATCGCCGACGGCGAGCCCTGGACCATGCCGGCGACTATCGAGGACCCCAAGGTGCTGGAAGAGATCGGCGAGGCGCTGAAGGGCAGGGTGTGAGGCCCGTCGTTCCGGGGCGCCGCGAGGCGGCGAGCCCGGAACCCATCACCACCAGCGGGACTATCGATTCCGGGCTCGCGCCGAGTGGCGCGCCCCGGAATGACAACGTCCGCTCGTCATGCCCGGGCTTGACCTGGCTTGACCCGGGCATCCATCATCACTCAAAAGCCTTGTTCTTGATGGATTTGCCGGTCAAAACCGGCAATGACGAAGATTGCCCATGATGGATCGGCCTATGCGACTTAGCCCCGTGCGACCACTGATGCTGTTGCTGCTCGCCGCGCTGTCGCTTGCCGCCTGCGCTTCGGGCAACGAGCCGCCGCCCTATGCGGCCGTGGCGCCGGCCGAGGACGACGACGCGTTCTGCCGCAAAGACGGCAAGGTCGCGG
>Ga0210403_10002867_pt1 | contig 15338 bp, 18 predicted proteins | sample IncBWC19MmetaG_FD_150863 | JGI IMG/M metagenome (GOLD analysis project Ga0210403, IMG submission 150863) | Forest soil microbial communities from Barre Woods Harvard Forest LTER site, Petersham, Massachusetts, United States - Inc-BW-C-19-M | ecosystem: Environmental > Terrestrial > Soil >... | reverse complement strand
CGAATTCCATCATCACCGACACCGGCACGAAAGTTGGCATCAACACCACGGCTCCAGCCTCGACGCTGGATGTCAAGGGCAGTGCCACAATCCGCGGCGCGGTTACGACCCAGGGTACGCTCTCACTACCGGCCACGGGCACCGCGACATCCTCAGGCGGCAAGAACTCGCAGGCTCTGAACCAGACCGCTTCGTCCTTCAGCAGCAGTACGGGGAAGGCCGTGACGCAGAGCTTTCAGTGGCAAGCCGAGCCCACCGGCAATAACATGGCGAATCCCTCGGGCACGTTGAACCTGCTGTTCGCTTCCGGAACGAACAAGCTTGCAGAAACCGGCCTCAACATCGCCAGCAACGGGCAGATCACGTTCGCCGCCGGACAGACCTTCCCCGGAACCGGCAACGGCACGATCACCGGTGTAACCGCAGGATCCGATCTCACCGGCGGGGGCACAAGCGGCAACGTGACGCTCAATGTCGATACGACCAAGATTCTTACGGGCGTGGTAGCAGGAATCGACTTAGCCGGGGGCGGCACCGGCGGAGTGCAGACGCTCAACCTAGACACGACCAAGGTTCCGCAGCTGGCTGCGGCTAACACCTTCACCGGCAATCAGACGGTGAACGGGAACCTGAGCGCGACTGGAGCAGTGACGGGCAGCAGCTACCAAATTGGAAGCAACCTGTTTGATTATGGCTCTTACGGAAGCCAAGATGCATTCCTCGGATTCGCGGGCAACGCGACGATTGCAGGCACAGGCAATACCGCCAGCGGTTACGAGGCTCTGTTCTCGAACACCGCGGGCAGCCACAACACCGCAGATGGTGACGTCGCGCTTTATGCCAACACCACAGGCGGCTACAACACAGCAGATGGGATCGACGCGCTCGTTAACAACACCACGGGCAGCAGCAACACTGGCATAGGAGGCTTTTCCGGGACTACCAAGGACTCTTCCTTCATCAGCGGCTCGAACAATACCTTCCTTGGTGCTAATACAACGCTCAGCACTGGATCTCTGTCAAATGCCACCGCGATCGGCGCCGATGCCGTGGTCTCCGAGAGCAATGCCATGGCTCTGGGCAGCATCAACGGGGTGAATGGCGCCACCGCCGACACCAACGTCGGCATCGGTACAACTACTCCCGCCACCACCTTGGACATCGTAAGCAGCAGTACGTATGAGCCGTTATTCGTGGAAAGTTCGAGCGGCTTCGGCACCTGGATGCAGTTGAAGAACAGCAGCTCTGGCGGAAAAAATTGGGCCATTCTTTCTGCTGGCGCCGCCAATGCCGAGGGCGCGGGCAATCTGGGCATCACAAACTTCACCGGTACCAGCACGATCGATACCTCGGGGAACGTTAGCATTAGGGGCAACCTCAGCAAGGGCGGCGGCTCGTTCAAGATCGACCACCCGCTCGATCCGGCGAACAAATTTCTCTATCATTCTTTCGTCGAATCGCCCGACATGATGAACGTCTACAACGGCAATATCATTACCGACCAGCACGGCCTTGCCACCGTGGTTTTGCCCGACTACTTCGAGGCGCTCAATCGTGATTTTCGCTACCAACTCACAGTCATCGGGCAGTTTGCCCAGGCCATCGTGGCCAGGGAAATCAACCACAATCGCTTCACCATCAGGACCAGCAAGCCCGGTGTGAAGGTTTCCTGGCAAGTCACTGGCATCCGGCATGACGCCTATGCCGACGCCCACCCCATTCAGGTGGAAGAGGAAAAACCGCCGCAGGAGCAGGGCCGGTACCTGCATCCGGAGCTGTTTGGCGCGTCCCCGGAGCAGGCAATCGGCACGCGCCCTCCAGCGCCCGCCGCGACGGCAGATCCGTTAAAAGCGCCCCTGTCCCGGCTCGCGCCAGGGAAATAGAAAGAGTGGAAGACAATGCACTCGGAATCAGTTATCACGAGGAACACATCGGACTCCTGGATAACGGGCAAACCGGAAGTAACTGTTGAAACCAGGCGATTTCACTCATTGAGAATTGGGCCGATCCGGGTCAATGAGTGATATGGCGATTTTTCGCCAACAACCACCTAGGGTAAGATACTGGAAGGTACTACGATGTCTCGCATCGTCAGAGGACGCACCCTCTTCTGCTTCGCCCTATTGCTCTGGCCTCCGCTGTTCGGCCAGTCCACGCCCCCTCCTGAAACTCAACCCGCGGCGTTTCATATCAGCGGAACGATCACCGGGTTCAATACCCATGATCTGTTAGCGGTGGCTTTTGAGGGCGTTTCGTCGAAGACGGTGATGACGAACGAGTCTGGGGTTTACGAGGCCAATCTTCCATTGGGCCTTTGGACTATGACCGTGAGGCCTTTTGTTCACGATTCTACCGGAAAGATGATCACCAACATCAGGGGCGTGTATCGCCGCCCGCCGTTTCGCATAACCGTGCCGACCAGTTTAGTGTTCGACATATCATTGCCACGGGGCATCTTCTGCACCATGGTGGTGAGTGGCCCGGACGGAGGACCCGCAACTCAGGAGCAGCAGGATCACGCGAATGCATGGTGCGCTGGCGAGCAATTCTTTTCCGTGCCGTCAGATAGTGTGCCGTTCGAGGTGCATGTCTGGGGAGGATCGAGCTTCGCGTCGTGCGAGCTTGTTCAACTGGCCCTTGGCACACCTGATAATAGCGTGGCCTGCAAACGTGCGTTTGCTACATACAACACCCTGTCAGTGCAAGCAGATGAGGTGGCTTACCATCCAGATCAGGGCATTCTTGAAGCGCACGGCAACGTTGTAACCCGAGACGAGTCTGGCGAGCACAAAGCACCCTCGATGACCTTCTACTTTCATGATGGGCAGGCCGTCCTGAGGCCCAACCAAGACCGTTGACGAAATCAGGCCATTTCACTCATTGAGAATCGGCCAGGCAGGTCAATGAGTGAAATCGGGATTTAACGCCAACTGCCTGAAAACAGGGGGTCGCTTTCTTCCGCCCACGCCTGGATGGCTCTGGCATTCAAGAGCTCTGCTTCAGCTTGTTCAAGAATCTTGGAATATCGCGAAGACGATCCAGTTCTTCGGTCTGAAACCCGCCCGTTGCCGCGTCTCGACCGGTCACGACGTCAATTCGATAGACATATGGGGTCCGTTTCTTCGAGTGGTCGGCAGCCACCCAAACAATGATTATTTTCCCACCACTCATATTGGCATCGGCTTCGACGCAATCTGGAATTCCGTGTTCAGGAGTTCCTGAACGGACCACCCAGTTCATCCGCACATTGGGGCCGACTTGCCCATCCAGCCAATCCTGCAATGCCATCTTCTTTGGCAATTGTCGATCCAGTTTGGAAACTTCTGTTCTTTGGATCACTGAGATCATCTTTTCGAATCTGGCCTGTTCGGCAGGGGCCATCGGTGTGACCTCTTGAGGCCACGCATTTACCCAGGAAGTTGCGATCCAAAGCAATGCAACCTTCACTATTCTCATGTTGATCCGCTTTCTGGGGCGGTGAGATCGCGCCCTTTAAGTTGATGCTCCGGGTTGCCTAGTGAGATGCCCTCATTCTTGGACTTGAAACTGTCGCCGCTGTGATTAATATCCAGCGTCCATGAGCGCAATGGCGATGTTACGTCAATTACGATACCCGAGGGGCGAGTGGGCTCCGCATTTTTCGCCGAGGCGGGACAATAAACTCTAAAGAAATAGATGGGATCTGGCGTCTGAAATCGACATCGTCGGCCCGATCATCGGCGCAGCTCTCTTCGTATGCGAAAGAAGACACCGACCGCCGTAAGAGTCTGCGCTAAACAACTCAATGCCTAGGGCTGCGCAATATGATTCGAGCATCTCGGCGGTGAAACGCTCGGCCACCTTTCGCTTTCGATAATTTTCAGTCTGTTCATACGGCTGAATCTCGCCCCCGGCTGCAAACTCCCAGCCACCGACGTCCTTTGTCACCCCAACGTGACGAATTCTGTTGAGCCAATCAGTCTTCTCTGAGCCGTACAAGGTAAATACAACGGCCCCCCATATTTGGAGTCCGTCTTTGGCGTGCCTGTCACTTCGGTCTGGAGCACAAACGACCTCTAGGCCTCGACATTTCAGTACCGTTGGCAGGTGCCCCACAGGGCTCGCCACATCATTAACGCGCAATCCGTTGCTGAAAATAGCCGTCCACGGGGAACGCGTTTCGATGAGAAGGTAGCGGTCTTGAGGAGTCGTGAGAGGGTCCAATCGCAGCAAGGCGGCAGGCAGCGGCGCGCTGAACCTCGTGAACTCAATCGCTGCAGGAGACTCTGAAAAGATCTGCTTCTGCCAGGAAACAAACGCATCGGAGAACTGCGCAAAAGGGCTTTCTACGAACCCGAACCGAAAGGTAATTGGTGCATAGGCGTTATCGAGAAGCGCATCGGACATGGGAGGCCTTATTCTATGATTTTCATGGGGCGGGGCGGTATGGAAATTTCTGACGATTTAGCTGTGGGCTGATTGGGGACTCGTCGTAACTGTTGTAATCAGGCCATTTCACTCAAGTGCCCGGTGCAAGGCCATGATGAGTGTAATGGCGATGTTTCAACAACAGTCCGGCAAATTCAGGCGGGTAGGGTCATGTCCCTTTGGTCATCTTGATCGGCGCCGCTACGTATATATAGTCATTCTATATATAGGGAGAGTGAGGCCAAATGGCATCGGTCAACGCGCAAATCAAGCGGGGCAGCGCAGAACTCGCCATCCTGACGCTGCTCGCCGAACACCCGCTGCACGGGTACGAAATCGCCAAGCAGATCGAGGCGCAAACGGGAGGCGTGCTTCACTTCGATATGGCTTCTCTTTATCCCATGCTCCACCGACTGGAGCGAAAAAGCTGCGTGAAGGCCGAATGGCAAACCTTGCCGAATGGCCGCCGCCGCCGGTGCTACCGGCTCACGGCTTCCGGCAGAAAGCAGATCGCGCCGCTCCGGGCGCAGTGGCGTGCCTTTTTCCATGCGCTAGAGAGCGTCACGGGGTTTCAAAATGCCTGATTGGAAGCAGATCGTCCGCAAGAATCTCCCCGTGCTCGGGGTTTGTTTGCCGGAATTTACCGAGGAGCTGGCCACCCATCTCGAAGACAGCTACGAAGCTCTCCTGGGTGAGGGTCTACCGGCGGAGGTGGCCTTTCAACACACGATTGTCCAGATCGAGGGCAGTTGCAGCGTGTGGCTCGTAATTCGGTTTCTACAGGAGGAGCTTATGACTGGTTTCATCCCCAAGGTAGCTCTGCCCGGACTGCTGACGTCCGCGGCAGCCCGTCTTCTCTATTGGGCGCTTGCAATGGATCCCATTCGGCCCAAGGTGATTTGGCTAGTCGGCGGCCAATTGCCGCTGTGGTGGTGGTGCCTGCTTCCGGTCTGCGGCGCGCTCGGAGCGCTTCTCTCTCAGCGCAATGGAGGATCGCTGCTTCGCCGCATGGCGGCATCTCAGCTTCCGAGTGCGATCCTGTGCACTTTGGTGCTGCTCCTCTTTGTCAGCGGATTCACGGTCTCGGGGTTAGTGAACCACTACCAGTCTGTCTCTGCCCGTGTGGAATCGCTGGGACTAGTGCCCCCTGGATTCGGGTTAATACCGGCGGCTTTTTCGCTGCTTGGCGCTGGAATCGCCGAGTCCGGCACCAGAAAATTCCGCGGCCTGGCTTGAACCAGCTTGCAGGCGCTAGAGAGCGTCATGGAGTTTCAAAATGCCTAATTGGAAGCAGATCGTCCGCAGACATCTTCGCATCCTCGCGACAACTGCGGACTGTAGTCGAAATCAGGCCATAGCACTGATTGACGCCCCCGTTAATAGCTCCTTCGAGCGTCCCAGATAGCACGACCGTGGTCGGGAATGCAAGGTATCGCACATTCGAGGGTGGCGTGGCACGATGCATTTCGAGGTTTGCCCCCCAATGAACCAGACAACCCCTGCGCTTAAGGAGATTGTCGATCAAATCAGAGTAGTGGCCGACAAATTGAAGCACACGAGCCACGAAGCTGATAAACGACATCTCCTAAAGCAATTCCGCCTGCTGCTTGACGACGCAGACAAAATTATTGCTCAAGAACAATCGTTGAAGTGAGCGGACCACGCCATTTCTTAGGTGCCACATTTCTACCTGTTGTAAACAGATCATTGCACTCAAAATCCCCGGCCACGGCTCAATGAGCGTAATGGCGATTTTGCAACAGTGGCCTTGTAGCATGCTGGCTCGAACCACCCACGACGGGCACAACACAACGCTCAAAATGTCAGATCTGGGAAATCAAGCACGTGGAGAGCAAGCACGTGACCGCGCGGTTAAGAGGAGCAACGGGGAGTCCGCTCAGAAGCCGGTTCAGGTTCAAAAGACCGACTGGCCCACCAGGAACGTCAATCCGTTATGGTCGGCAGCATCGACTTTTGCCAAAGGTGGAAGTCAAGGTCGCTAAACCGAAACCGAAAAAACCCACTCAGTCCTTGGGTAAGTAAATTGCCCTGTAGAGTTTAAGACCGTCTGGTTTACAGATGAATTGCAGCGAGACCCTACCCTTAGTGGCTGTTAAGAATACGTCAGGACTATCTGCGAAAACTCCAGAATGGAATTGGAACTGATCGGCGTGAGCGAAGACTTCGTTTGAGTTTAAGACCCAGCCTTCTCCGCTAAGCTCCACGCTGTTCGGTCCAGATTTACCATGCCCTGTTCCCGCCTTTTCGTAACGCGCTATCGGGTTGTTGTGACAAAAAGGCAGCGGTTGCGGGAGATAGTGTCCAAGATGATCGGTGGGCAGCACTTCCAAAGTGGAATCGTCTAGAAGTTGTGTATTAAAACCGTACCCTAGTAGTGTGAGATATTCAGGAGTAAGGGTTTTTGGTCTCGCTCCTATCATAAGAAGGGCGCTCAGTTTGAAGCGAGCCGTGTCCGAATCGGCCTTGAATATCTCTTCTATCAAGGAATCATCAGCGCAAGACAGTAGGGTTTCCAAAGCGACCGCCCGCTTGCGACCCTTCGCGGGTATTTGTGCGAGTGCAATAGGGACTACCAGCGCAAGCGCAAATAAAATCTCTTTTCTCACGGTGTTGTCTGGTATGCCAGACACGAACGCGGACATGATACGAACACTATGGGAGGATGTCCAGCGAAAAGCACGCGCTCCTGGTTGCACTCGGAAGTCGGATTCAAAGGCTTCGGAAGGCAAAAGGTTGGACACAAACCGACATGGCGATCTGCCTAGACTTGAATCGGGGTCACATCTCGGACATCGAACGTGGTAAGCGAGAGGCAGGCGTAATCACTTTGCAAATAATCGCAAGAGGGCTCAATACAACGATGTCGAAACTCTTGAAGGCTTTGTAGTTTCTCCAGATGCCTGTTTGAACTTCCTTGTAGCGAGACGCTCCGCGATAATTAGAACAATCGTGAGCACTTCCAGATTACGGGCTGGCGTCCGTGGGTCCCCTCGCATGCTTGACTACCCAATCTGCAAATCCGTGTTCGTACATCAACTCCATAGGGTACTCCGGCAGTGCTTGTTAGAATGCTGGCATGCCAAAGACAGTCTCGCAGAAGACTATGGCATAGGGATGAGTGTGCTCCGTGAACGTGCAGCGGGAGGCAAAGTCAGTGACTGGGCCTCCCGGTCTGAGCGGGATGCTAGAATCCGCCGCAGGACACTCGATCCACAGTGTCCTCGACGGGACCCTTCGTCTCCACAGGTTTCCCACATCCTCCACAGGCTCTGCACAGATGTCGTGGCAATTCGCTTTTTCTTCATGCCGGGCTCGTGCATGATGAGATAGCGTGGTTAGCATGAGTAAGTCACTCGGAACTATCTGGCCGCTGGAGCCGCACACTGCGAAGAAGCATGCGATTCTGAAGCGGTACTTCGATGCGTGGCTCCCCATTCTCGCGACAACCAACCTACGAGTCATTTACATTGACGGCTTCGCGGGGCCGGGAGTTTACAGTGGTGGTGAAGATGGCTCACCCGTCATTGTCCTGAAGGCCGCGCTCGGCCACAAATACAAACCAGCGACCGAATTTTGTTGCCTATTTGTCGAAGCCGATAAGAAGAGATACGACCATCTGACATCCGTCTTGGGCGCACTCAGTCCGACGCTGACGAAGAACATTAAGTTCCAGACGGCCCACACAACTTTTGACGACAAGATTTCACAGATACTCGACGAACTCGACCAGAAGCGACAGGCGTTATTTCCGACACTAGCATTCATCGACCCGTTCGGGTTCAAGCACACGCCCTTCAAAACGATTGCGCGATTGATGGAACATCGGAAGTGCGAAGTTCTTATCAACTTCATGTACGAAGAAATCAATCGCTTTCTCGGACTACCTGATTACGCGAAGACTTTCGACGAGTTGTTCGGATGTTCAGACTGGCGGGGTGCGCTCGAACTATCGACACCAGAGGAGCGAGTCGCCGCTATCCGCGACTTATATCTCAGGCAATTGAAGACGACTGGGAAATATGCACGGTCATTCCAAATGATAAACATGGGGAACCGTGTCGATTACTTTCTGTACTTCGTCACTGACAATCCACTCGGGTTACAGCGAATGAAAGAGTCGATGTGGAAGGTTGACCCAACCGGAGAGTTTCAATTTTCTGACCTCACTGACGCATCTCATCAACTCTTGTTATCGTTTGCGTCGTCTCCGAATTTCGACCCACTGAGGGAGATGATTGTCGCGGAGTTCGGCGGTGTGGAAATCGAAATCACGGCCCTCGAACAGTGGGTTGTCACGGATACGCCGTATCTCCCCAAGCATCTCAGGAAGCCCATACTTGAACCGATGGAAGATGACGGAAGTCTGAGTGTCGTCGCAGCGAAACCGAAACGGAAACGACACACATATCCGGCGGGAACGATTTTGAAATTCGCTACGCCAACCTTTCGGCTAGGGTGACGAGCGCAGGCATTCCGTCATAAGTGCGACCATCGAGTTTCCTGCCGTGCTTCGACTTCTGGACGCCGCCCCACTGCTTGAAGAAGAATGGCACCCGCGCTTTCCAACACTGATTTTTCAATGAGACGACCCAAGACTTGTCCATCGGTCGAGCACCGTGTCCACTCTCACCGCCGACTATGACCCAATGGATGCCGGACAACGTGAGTCGTCCGAGGTCTTCTAACAGCGGTTCGATTGATAGAAATCGAACGGCAGCGTCCGCAGCACGCAAATGCTCGATTCGCGGGAGGCCGTGTTTCCGATTCTCGACACTCACTCCCCACCAGATATGTCCGCATTGAGCGGCGAATCGCAGTTTCGAGTTCAACAACGTCATCATGCGTTCTGAACGTTTGGTGAGAACCTGAAAAGTATGCCAGTCAGCCTCACACATGACTTCGACCACTCTAACGATGTAGTCGTCGGGCACCCCCGGCTGGAAGAGGTCACTCATTGAATTGACGAAGATGAAACGCGGTGACTTCCACCTGAGCGGTTCTTCGAGTTTCTCTGGCACGAGTCGCAGGTCGAAGCCTTGCTCGTATGGATGACCGGGAACACCACGGAATCTCTCTGCGAAAACTTCTGCGTAGCAGTGCTTACACCCCGGACTGATTTTCGTGCAGCCTCGAACCGGGTTCCAAGTCGCATCCGTCCACTCGATTTTTGACTTGTCAGACATGCGTCCCCACATCAGGATGACACATAACGCCCGTCCGCTGGCGTTGCCTAACTCGGTGCCCGCTCATTCTTCGAGGGCCAACGCTCGTCAATCGTCCGCTGGATTTCCTCAGCCCAGCGGACGGCGTCAGAAATTGCAGCGACCGTGGCAGGCACTCGCTTCCCACCGTCGTACTGTGCCAGCTTCCTAGCAGCTAGGATACTCGCGGCAATCAACAACACTCGCTTGCGACCTTCATCCACAACGGCATCCTACCACCTTTCGCCTTTGCTTCGCCATCACTGCCATCACCCCCGTGCTAGGCTAGGCGTATGCCACGAGGACAGCAGATGAGGCGGGACGCCCTGCGACGGTACTTCATTTTCAGGATGAAGCTCATCGAACTCTTTCACTTCCATCTCTTGTGGGGTGCTCTTGCTGACGAAAAGTTCGTCCCCGACAACGTCATGGAGCATACGGGGAGAGACTTCGCGGAGTCGATAAGGGTGCCACTCCTAAGCTGGTACTGCACAATCGTGGACCGCACACAGGGTGGGCTTAACACCTTCAACGTATGGTGGGAACTGTTCCCAGACCACCGCCGAGAGATTGAGCGAGTCCGCGGAGAAGTGGAGCCGCAGTGGGAAGTCTTGCAAACCTTCCATGACAAGTGCGGCTTTCACGCGGACACTCCTCGCAGCTACTTCTTGGCGAAACAGAAGATCCTCGACAATCCCCAAGTCGCAAAGGCGGTGCAGGATTTCCTCGATCTTGCGAAGTTTCTCATCAACCACGAGGAGGCCGAGCTGCCCGACTTCGTTCCTGAAGTCGAAGCATTCCTACTAGACTTTGAATTGGAGAAGGGCAATCGCGGAATCAACCGGAATGCTCTTAAGAAGCTGCTGATTCTTCCCCGCACGAATTACAAACAGTTTTTCAATTGACCCGACGGACGACACTATGCCGATATCCTCTGAATTGGTTCTGGGGCTCCTTAGCTTTCGTGACCGAGTTGATAACCACCGTCGTTCCGTGGCGCTGCATTATATGTTCGCGCCCGACGGCAGACAGTTGAAGCGGAGATTCCCAGAGCCGCGCCAGCTTGCTCCATGCTTTGGCCTTCTGCCAGAAGTTCGAGAATTTGTGAGGCCGGGACTTGCGAGCGAGGGCGGCCCAGGCGCTTGCCTTTCGCCCGCGCGTTACGGAGTCCCGCTCTGACACGTTCTGCAATCAGACTGCGTTCCAATTCCGCAACCGCGCCAAGGACTGTAAAGATCATTTTGCCAGTGGGAGTCGAGGTGTCCATCTGTTCTGAGAACGAGCAGAACTCGATTCCCAGCGAATTGAAGATTTCGAGCGCGCGGATTAGGTGCGAGACGGAACGCGCAAAGCGGTCGAACTTCCAAACGCAAACCACGTCGAAAAACCGCTTGTGGGCATCTCTCATTAAACGATTTAGTTCGGGGCGGGAGTCCTTCGCCCCGCTGACCCCACTGTCAACGTATTCGCCAGAGATTGTCCAACCCCGGCGTTCACAGTATTCGCGAAGTTCACGAAGCTGCATTTCTGGCGACTGCCCGTTGTTGAGTGTCGAGACTCTTGCATAGAGTGCAACTCTCATTGTCATCTCCTCCCGCTGGATTTTGTCTTACGCTTTCGTTCGTCGCGGCGGACGCTGCCTTCACGTCTCCAATAGTCCAGCGATTGTTTCCGTTTTTTTTCTTGGTAGCAAGCCGTAGAGCAATGTGCCTGCGCAGTTTTGTCAGCGATAAAATATCGTCCACATTCTGGACAGACTTTGGCCCGCCAGCGATAGCGCATGAGTTCATAGACTGCCCGCTGAAGAGCGCAGCCGAACTCCCATTCAATCGCCCCGGTGATGCCATTGACCACGGCATGCCCGCGCGGTAGCACATCCAGATTGGTCATCGAGAGCGATTCGACTGTGGACTTTCCGGGAATCATTCCAATGGTGACTAGGGCAGCCGAGTCCAGATATCCCGAAGCCTTGGCTTGCTCCTCGAATCCCAGCAATATGGACAGTCGGGCTCCGTCGGAATCATTACGCGTTAGCACCGCACGAACGTGATCCCGGTACCACAAGAGATGAGTCTTTACCCCTGCTCGCAGATCTGGCTCCCATTTCGCCCACTCTTCAGCGCAGTGATAAAACCATTCACTCAGGCTTCTAAAGCCATGTCTTAACACGCCGATGTTAGCGGTGGGGAAGAACTCTGGCCATTTCAAACGAAAACGTCGCCAGTTGTCCGGCGCTTCGCCTAGGTTGGCGAATGCAACTAGCGCTTCGAGTTGCAGTAGACTCAGATCGCGATCCGCTGTTGCTTTCCGATTTGCGGTTTTAATCGAGATAGTGGTTTGCATTCCATTTGCTCGATGATATGATTGTCATATGAACAAGCATTTGTCAACAGAATTCTAGCTCGGATACTTCTAAGTGCGGTGATATATCAAGGGAGGTAGCAGACATGATTGCACCGGTTTTCGAACCAACCAGCTATCACTGCTGTGCGGAGTGGCACCTTGCTCAGTTGCGATGCCCAACCGCTGCGCTGGTTTATCCGTTTGCCTTGCGAATTTCAAAGAACTCAGGAAAATTCGCGTGCTCCGCGATCAGCGTGGCACATTTCTTTGGCGTGCACAGAACCACGGTTCTGAGGGCGTACCATCAACTGTGCAAGATAGGCTTCTTTCAGCTTGTGGAATATGGAAAGTTCGATACCAATATCTACAGCGTGGTTCAGCATCGCGCCTGGGCTGGAAGTCACCCTGGGGGATGTCCTGAGAAAACCAACTTCCCTTGGGCTGGAGAAGGCGATCCCCTAGCTCAAAAGCTTTACGGGGCGAGCGGCGGACGGGTGAGGTTCAAAGCATTTCAGATTGCGGAGTACCGCACAATGGGCCTTGAAGAGAGAGAGATAGTCAAGCGGTTCGATGAGTTTCAGGGTCGGGTCGGCAAGTACCGGCAACCGAGAAATGTTGGCTTTCACTTCATGCAGTATCTGCGACAAACCTGCCAGGAGAGCGCGCAACCGTAGTTTGGTTTTGCATAGTCGCGAGTCGGTTCCGTACGTCTCGAAATGTGTCAGGCCAACACGCCTCAGGCATTGTCGTCTATCTGCACAGTTCGTGGCAGATGCGTTCGACTGAAGTGTCCGAAGTAGTCAACGTTATGGGTTTCCGATAAGAAGTTGAAAGATACCGCAAGCGGTGACGGCGCACTTCTTCGAAGAAAAGGGCACGGGTAGCGAAAAAAACAGTTGTCCCCAAAATGGACAAATCGGAGAGTAGCAAACAGAGATGGACTTGAAAGAGTTTGCAGCAGAACACCGACTACCTTTGCGGCGGGTCCGAGATGACGCAACGGATACTATCCCTGGCCGCGAGGGCCGCTCGCACATTTTCGAATACGGGAGCGGGTTGCTGGGTGTGATGTTGATGCCCGAAACTGGTACTTCACACCGCTGGCGGGCTGCTCGGTCCGCCTTCATCAGCGCCAGGATGGAGATTTGTCAAAACGGAGACGGAGAAGGTACGGCCAGCTTTGACCCCGAAAATTCGAATCAAGTTCGGCTTGCTCTGAAGTACGCCAGAGTCAGACCAAGGCGCAAGGTCTCCGAAAACCAGAGGCAGCGATTGAGGGAACTCGGCTTCAAGAAAAATCCCGGTCTCGTCCGGGAGCAGAATGATTTCGACCACGCTGTAGAACGCGAGTTAACGCAGTAGGAACGACAGGAACGGGGCGTGTGGAAAACAGGTACGCCCGAACAGGTTACGAACCTCTGGAGACCTTCCAGCGCGCAAGCGACAGCAGGAGGCGGTTACGCGAGAAAGGACACTGAGCGCAACAGCCAGAGGGATTGAAACAAGAAACTAGAGCGTGCTCTGATGCTTGTATTGAGCGAATTTTCTTTGTGGTCTGAACGCTGGTGTGCGCACAACATCGGGTATCCGCATTGCAAAAACCCTGCCGGCTGAGGCTCCGCAAGTGCTTTGAAATCAGCCGAGTTTTCGGGGATTCCGACGTTGCAAAACCAGTTGTTTATGAAATGAAGAGCGCCCGTTTGTGTACCGAGCGGTAAACAAAAGCCCCCGATCCTACTACCGATCCTTCGACCGCTCTTCTGCCGCTGGTGGTTTTTGCGCGTTGGGGGTACAAGGGGGGTCCCAATTGTGATTCGGAGGCCGGGCGGCCTGTCCCCCTGACCCGCTCTTGGTGAGGGCTGAACTGTCACAACGCACTTCGGACTTGTCCAGATAATGGACAGGAGTTCAAGCATTATCACGCAATCACAATTCGAGCCACTCTGGAACGACGCGCAGGCCGCTGAATTTCTTGGCGGGCTCCATCCTAAGACAGTCCAGCGCATGGCACGCCGTGGGGAGATTCCCTCCTACCGCGTGGGGAAATACTACCGCTATCGTGGTAGTGAACTGTCAGCGTGGCTCGTGCTACATTCGTCAGGCCAGATAAACCCGCCTGCTCAAACTCGAAAGGAGACTGTGCAATGAGCAGGCGATACCAGAAAGGCAGTCTGTACCGGGAAAAACGGAAAGGCCCAGATGTTTGGGTGTTTCGCTTCCGCGAGGGACAGACCAACCGAAAGCAACAAATAGGTACCTTGGAGCAATTCCCAACCAAGTCGGCTGCGATGAAGGCTTGCGAACTGCTACGCGCAAACATCAACCGGGAAACCCGCTCACCGCGCACCGTAGCGGAACTTGTGGCCCATTACGACGCAAACGAATTGGCGACCAAGACTCCATACACTGGGGAAGTGTACACGGGCTATCTTCGGACGTGGATTCTTCCTTCATGGGCAGCGCACTCACTCTCAGACGTTAAGGCCGTCGAGGTTGAGCGTTGGCTAAGAAACTTACCGTTGGCAGATGGCAGCAAGGCGAAACTGCGGAACATTATGCACGCCCTGTACAACCACGCAATGCGATGGGAGTTCTTCGACCGCAATCCGATTTCTCTCGTAAGGCAGTCAGCCAAGCGAGGGAGAGTTCCCGATGTACTAACAGTCGAGGAAATCGGAAAGTTGATCGCGGAACTGAAAGAGCCGTGGAGGACTGCACTGTATGTGGCAGTCACCACGGGATTGCGAGTGTCGGAATTGCTAGGCCTGAAGTGGTGCGACTTCGATTTCACCGCGGGCGAGATTCACCTGTGCCGTGGAGTCGTGCGTCAGCACATCGGTCAGATGAAAACTGAGGCCAGCCGTAAGCCTGTTCCCTTAGACGCTGGCCTTGCAGACGTGCTCCTCGATTGGCGCGTGCGTTGTCCTTACAATCAGGACGGAGACTTCATCTTCGGCAGTCCTGATAAGAACGGGCAGCAACCTTACTGGCCGAACGCCGCGATGGAAGATCACATCCGGCCCGCTGCTCTCCGGGCTGGCATCGACAAGCGGGTCGGATGGCATGCGCTCCGTCACACGTATGGGACACTGGTGAAGAGCCAAGGCGCGGACGTTGCGACCACACAGGCGCTCATGCGACACGCCAATGCCAGCATCACGATGGACAGATACGTCCAAGCCGTGACGCCAGCGAAGCGTGACGCACAAAGCCGAGTGGTCAATTCGATTCCGTTCCCAAACGTTCCCAGACCGTTGACGGTTCCGCCTGTATCTGTTTGAATCGTAAGGGTTGGGCGCTTAACTCAGCGGTAGAGTGCCATCTTCACACGGTGGAAGTCATAGGTTCGAATCCTATAGCGCCCAC
>Ga0210403_10002866_pt1 | contig 15340 bp, 13 predicted proteins | sample IncBWC19MmetaG_FD_150863 | JGI IMG/M metagenome (GOLD analysis project Ga0210403, IMG submission 150863) | Forest soil microbial communities from Barre Woods Harvard Forest LTER site, Petersham, Massachusetts, United States - Inc-BW-C-19-M | ecosystem: Environmental > Terrestrial > Soil >... | reverse complement strand
TTTTCCGATTATCCGCCACAACCGTGGCTCCGCCCGTCAACGCGGAAACGAATTCGCCAAAGTCGTTCGCGCAATTTTTCCCAGCGACTATCATTTTGTCCGATCCGCCGAGTTGAGAGAGCTTAACTTCTTCAATAGAGCGTCTCTGGATTGACTCGAAGTTGACGTGAATAAGTGAGCCAGTTGCCATCGCGCTCGATAGCATAAGCAATTCCGGCTCGTTCTCGTCCCTCGCCTTCAGTCCTCCAGCAAAGCCCTGCCGGACTGGCGTCATCTCTCGACGTTGTCTCCTCAAGCGATTAACCTCGGATGAGACAGGAATCCATACATTCTTCTCGTGGCGTAGGGGGCAAATATGTGCGCAATTCGTCGCAGACACTCCGATCGTGGCCGCCAGTTCGCGATTCCGAAAGCTATCCCACATGTCGATACAAGAACTTTCCAGCAGTGGCTAGGGTGGGAATCGGCACGACGCCAGCTATTTTTTTTGCCATCTTAACCTGCCAGCTGTCCCCACTCCCCAACGTCATCGGAGCAGGCATTGGATACCGCCAGTAAGTCAGCAAACTGCGGCTGGCCCCCCAGTGCTCTTTGAAAGCGATAAGCCCGGGCTCGTCACAATCAGTCCGACCCATATCCAATTCCTCAAGCCCATGGCTCTTTGCGTCCTGGATAGCTTTCCAGAAGAGCAAGGCCATTCCGCCCAATTTGTTCTGCTTAGGGTCTGAGCATCCGTATTTGTAGACTATGGACTTCTTGTGCGTCAGCGTGATAATCCCGGCAATTGGCGCTCCGTTCTGAGACGCAATGCGGATTTTCAGATCCGTACCAAGACATGCCACCAAGTTATGGAACCATGCGACTGGTTGCGGAGGCAGACCGATTCGGCGGCGGCTGTAGATCAGCAGCTGATAAAATTGTTGGACAAGCTTCTCGGACCGCCCTTCTGTGTAGTCCAGCTTCTCTCGCTCGGCTCGCCGTACTTTCCGCTGCACGCAGCTCGGATGAAAACTTCGAAATAAATCCTGTAAATCGTCCTTGAGCGAGAGCCGGTGAAAATAAAACGATTTACTCCCAGCGAATGGTTCATTGCCCGCAGTGGGTGACACCAATGGGCGGATTTCGACATATTTGTATTCTTTGCGGTCGACTTTCTCCTGCAAAAGAGATCCCAGCTCCAGAAGGTCATTTTGGCTTTCCAACAAAAGCGAGGCGTGATCTGAAAACGGCAGCGATACGAGCCTTCGACCGGTGATCCAACTGTTGATGTGGCAGAAGACCTGTCCGCTTCGTATCTCGTTGCCGCCGGAAGAGGCGGTGTACGCGACTGGCCGATATGCGTAGGTACGAGCCAATGCATCGAGCCAGCCAACAGTGTGAAATATAGATGAGTCGGGATGTCTTGCGACAAAATCCTGCCATCTATTGTCCGTAATTGGGTCGATCGATTGAAAGGTCAAGCGCTACCTTGAGAGGAGGGTAAGTAACTAACCCCGTAAAATGTCCGCTATGCGGTCTCCGGCATGGCCGTCCCACAGAGGCGGAATGGCGCCTTTCTTCGCGTTCCCTTTCAAAATATTCCTTAGTTCGGCTATCAGTTTCTCTTTATCTTCTCCAACCAGGATGTTAGTTCCAATCGTCACCGTGATCGGACGCTCGGTGTTGGAGCGCAAGGTCAAGCAGGGTACGCCCAAGTAGGTGGTTTCTTCCTGGATACCTCCAGAATCGGTGATCACAACCACGGCGCGGCTCTGTAATGCCAGAAACTCTATGTAAGGAATAGGGTCGAGCAGATGCAGCTGGTGTGTGGAGATCCCGAATTCCAAAATGCGTTGTCGGGTTCGTGGATGCACCGGAAAGATAATATCCAGGCCCTCACTCGCTTCGATAATTGCACTCAACAAGTTCTGCAGATTATCGGGACTATCAACGTTCGATGGCCGATGCAGTGTTACCAAGGCGAAACGTTCAGAGAACCCGTTCCTCGAGCACTTCGCTGCAGCCGGAAGAAACTGGACAAGAGAATCGATCATCACATTACCAACACGATGAATTTTCTCTCGAGGAACGCCCTCGCGGCTAAGATTCGAATCCCCATCTTCAGATGGCGTAAACAAGAAGTCGGAAAGACGATCCGTCACTATGCGGTTAATCTCCTCCGGCATGGTGCGATCAAAAGAGCGAAGACCTGCTTCGACGTGGCCAACGCTAATTAGAAGCTTCGAACAAACCAGGGCGGCAGCCACGGTAGAGTTCACGTCCCCATAAACTAAGACGATATCTGGCTTTTGTTCTAACACCACAGGCTCAAAGCGGCACATGATCTCGGCGGTCTGGGACGCATGACTGCCGGAGCCCACTCCCAAATTAACGTCTGGCTCCGGAATTTCAAGTTGCGTAAAAAACACGTCCGACATGTTGCGATCGTAGTGCTGCCCCGTATGCACAAGCGTTTGCCTGATGTTGCGATTCTTCAAAGCCCGCAGCACGGGAGCTGCCTTTACGAAATTGGGACGCGCGCCAACAACATGAAGAACATGCATTAACTAGCCCTCGTTTTCCGCCTGACAAATTAACATCGGCCACGTACCTTAATTGAGTAGGAACTAGACTCGCTCACCGCTTCGCGGTTGCAGATTCCGCTATTGAGGGCTCAATGGTAAGCTCCAAACAACCCTCTTTTTCACTTGCGTACGCCAAAGAAGCTCTTTCCTTGCCAACTCCCTCGATCTGCCATCCGCCGTCTTTTTCTACAAGAGTCAAATTCGCCCGTTGCCTCCACCACTTGTCCACTTCTTTGGGCGTAGAAATCCATATTTTGTTTTCGTTTCGCAAACGCACAAGATGGCGGAGCAGATCCTTGTAAGTTTCCTGTTCGCGATGGCCACTGATGTAGTCGGGATGGACAATGAAACTTAGCAGTCCATGGCTTTCCATGATCAGTTCGATTTGCCGCTTCCACAGGTCAATCGAATAATGTTTCAGGATGTGGAGCAACGAATAGTCCTGCGTGGTAGTGACCGGCAGCTCCAGCAACTTACCCAGGAAATATGGCATTACGGTGCAGCATCCGCCGCGCTGTGGATCTAAATGTGCAACATTCGGGACGGACATATCGTAAGAGAAATCGAGCGCGTCGAACCATTCCTGGCGGCGATACAAAACGGCGGCGCGAAAGCCTTCCGCCCCCCACTGGCGGCCATAGGAGTTGATCTTCGCCGCACGCGACATGAATTCCCGTTTGTTCCTGTACAAATGCCCGTCATGGTTCAAATCCTGTACGCCTATTTCGAAGCCACGGCTAGTAATTGAGTCTAAAAATTGCGGAGTAACCTTATACCGGCGTTCGGGAACCACTTGGAACGATGCCTTCATTCCGAATGAGTCATCGATGTCCATCAAAGTAGTGCAGAAATCCTTCCCTCTCGCGGTCTCCACGTCGTGGGTTATGATCGCGGCGCTTGTAGTGCCATTGGGCCAAAACCAAATGAAGGGTATTCTGGCCACTTTTTGCGCGTTCAACGAGAGAAGAAGTATCTGTTGATGTAGCTTATCCACACTTCGATCTACCGGCCAGTGTGGAAAGGGCATTTCATTCCACCCATTTAGGTGGATTTTCTGCAGATGCTTCCGCACTGAAATGGGTAGAACCGGGCGGACGAAATAATATGCGCGGTTTACGGCGCTCTGCAATCCAGAATCCCCACCTAAGCCCGGGTTCGCATACAGCTCATATCGAAGGTTGTCGCTTACTTCGTTCAAATCAAAAGGAAGGAATAGATTCCCGTCCTTTACGCCGGTATCGAAAGACGCATCGTGAAGAGTCTCAACCGGAGCGGCCGTTGGGCGTGCCCCATTGCATTTCCCATAGCAAATGGCGCTCTCCCCAAAGCGGAAGTAGCCGCTTTCGTCGGGATACGGGGTTTTTACGGCAAACCTCGCATACCGCTCCGGACACCGGTAGTAGTCAACCAAAGAGTTATTCATTATTTGTTTTCAAGAACAAAGAAAAACTCTGCTAAGCGCCTTTGGAGCCGGAAATCTACATCTTAAGAATTACACGGTAGCAGCGACTTGGACCGGGAATTACTTGGGGCAGTAACAAACTTTCGATCGCGCAGACGCTGTCACAGACTTGACGGAGTGGACCTGCGCGGCGTTGAATTCAGGTGCAACAAAGATCGCACTCTTCCCTTTTGCTCTTCTCTGAGGAAGTTGATTAGATCTTGGGGAACGGCCCGCTTGTGTTGTTTGAACCAGGCCCAAACGAATCCAGAAAACCGAGCCAACGCTCCGGCTATATAAGGACGACCGTGCAGGCGGCTCAAACACTTGAAAAATTCAAATGATGGATCACAGCCTAACGAATAGTCCATGAGGCCCTGCCTAAATCGTCCTTTGAGAACGCCCCCCGCGGAGCACGTGGGCCTGTAGTGGCGGACCGGGAGTTCCGGAAATGATTCGACCTCCCAACCTTGTTTCCGCGCCATTATCTCAGCCAGCCAATCTGGTCCTCCATAAGGTAGAGGCACATATCCCCCAACCGAAAGGAAACAAGCGCGCCGAAACAATTGAACCGCATGCGCCACTGCCCGTTCGCTGTTGCCCGCACGGCTGCGAAAAATGCCGTTTTTCTCCTCGTAAATGTATCCTCCGGCAATTCCCAGATTCTGGTTTTTCGCAAACTTTCCCAGCAGCCGCTCGTAGTATGTGGCCTCAAATGAAACGTCGGCATCAACGTTTCCGATAAACTCGAAATCTAAATCCCGCACCAGATCGTAGCCTTTATTAATAGCATTTACTTGTGCTGCGAAATTGCGGGCGTGCTGTTCGGTTATCCGATAAAGCTTTATGAAGCCGTGCTTGTCAGAGTACCCTTGCACTATCGAGTCGGTGCGATCTGTCGATCCATCGCTGACAATGATCCAAGTTTTTGGCCGAACAGTCTGCGATATGACAGACTCAATGGTCTGGCCTATGAATTGTTCCTCGTTGTAGGCAGCCGTCAAAAGAATGTACTCACCGAATTTGGATGATGGTTCCACTGTTAGCTCGGCCTAAGCAATGTGGGTTCCGGAATCTGCAGTGCTTGCTTTGTGCACTGTATGCCGCTTTTCACTGAATCGAAAGAAGGTCGATAGCTTTCGTTTGGCGGTAATTGCCGCAGGCAGCCACCGGTATGCGCCGGCAAGTTTCAAATAAAATTCAAGAGGCCAATCTGTAGGATCGACGCGCACCCGGCCATACACGAAGTCGTTTTTCTGCAGAGAAATGTCCTCGGGTAAAGTAGTGAACACGCGTTCATATCCGGCATCCCGGCACCATTGCAATAAATCCTCGTTGAATAAGCCATACGGAAAACTGAATAGAGTAATCGGTTTATTCAGCAGGCTCTCGAGTTGAAGCTTCGACTCACGCAGTTCCTCGCGAACCGCCACTTCGGTTAACGCCGGCAAAGCAGGATGAGTCTGCGTATGACTCCCAATCGTCACCAGGGAGTTCTGGCCCAGTTGTTGAAGTTCTTCTGCCGACATTATGCGGTCTGGCTTGGCGTACCAATCAACAGATGTTCCCAGTTGGCCAGGAATAACGAAAATAGTAAAAGGTATGTTGCGCTTTCCCAGTTCGGGAAGTGCCTGGGTCAACACCGTCTCTGAGGCGTCATCAAACGTGACGACAATCTGACGATCTGTAGCAGACAAAGGAGCTTTAAACTCCGCCCGGATAGGCGTAGCCCAGCGCAGCAGCGAGTCCATCTGACAACCGAACCGCTGCCGGTTTTCACTCTCGACAACATGGTAGTAAAGAATCAGCGACACTTTCCCGGGCTTGAGGCCGGCAAGCCTCAGTAACAGGTCACGAGCCTCAACCAGCACGTAGAAGATCAACCCTATGCAACAGAATAATGCTCTCTTTGGGCTGGACATTTAGTGAGTCCGGATACTCGACGCGGCGACTCTCTCCTCCAGGTTATTGGGAACCTGGTCGCTCAATCCATGCCTTATGTTCCGATGCGAATCCCTACTGGCGACCTGCGCATAAATTTTTGCCAGTTTCTGCCCCTGTTTGCCCAACTCCAGTTCCCGTTCTATGAGTTCGCGATTGGCTGTCAGCAGTGGCATCCAATCTTTTAGGGCAACCAACTTTATGATGGCGTCGCAAAGACGAACAGGATCGCGCTCAGGTGCCAGGAAGGGTTCGTTCATTTCAGACAATATGTAGGGGATATCACAATGCTGGGTGCTCACTATTGGCATTCCGCTCGCCGCGGCTTCGATAATACTCACTGGGGCTCCGCCCTCCGAATCGCCGTCTCTGGCAGTTACGCTAGGAGAGACAAATATGTCGTTTGAATAAAATTGAGACCTGAGAGAATCGTGTGACTGGTAGCCCATGAATCGTATTTTGCTCTCCAGTCCATACTTCTTAGTCTGCGCGATAATTGATTCTTTCTCGCGCTGCCCCCTCAGTTCAGTACCTGCTGCCCCCACTACGGTTATTTCGAAATTCGGATGTACCTTACTGAACAGGCCAAGCGCTTCAATCGCGTAAGGGATGCCTTTTTTCTCCCTAAATGAGCCTGCAATTAAAAAGCGAAGTTCGCGACCGATAGGATTGGTCCTCGGCCGGAAGGGAGCTTTTTCGAGATCAATGCCCAGACGTAGAATCTTTATCTTCGTGGAATTTACTCCCACCATCGACATCGAATGCGCCATGAACGGGCCTTCGCAAAGAATTAGGTCGACTTTCGTTGACATGCTGCGATACCTCGCGACCCACTTCGGGTCGGTATGGGGCAGGTATCCAACATCAAATCCATAAAAACTGACGACGTGGGGAATAGACATCCTCCTTAAAATCTTACTGTTGATCCATCCATAATGCCCAAAGTGAGAATGCAAAATATCTGGCTTCACTTCCTGAATTGTTTTTCGAAGCAAAGGCAAATGTCGTTCTCTGTCATCCCAAAGGTTGGCCCGACGCAGGGCTCGGCCAAGAAGTGAAGTCTGCGTTGGGGGTTGGTTCGCAGATTGCAACTGCCTGAAAGGAAACGCATCTAAATTGTTTGTCCATTGACAAACGACGTGCGAATCCACTTCCTCCGGCAACGCGCTAATGTGGTTGAAGAGCCAATTTTCTGTCAACGGCAACCAACACTCGACGAAGTGCAACACCTTGAGTTTTTGCATTTCCCCCTATTCGTATTCTTCGCGGTCAGTTCAATAAGACGTTTTTGACCGCCTCAACGACGGTGCTTACGTCATCGTCCGTAAGCTTGGGGCCCAGCGGAATCGAAACCGTGCGTTCACTAATCCATGTTGCATTAGGGAAGTCGGCAGCGTTGTAGCCAAATGTTTCGCGATAAAAGGGTTGAAGGTGGACACCAACATAATGGACTCCTGTACCTATCTTGGCCGCTTGCATGCGCTGCATAAAGGTATCGCGGTCGATGCCAGAGCGACTCTTGTCTATCATCAGCGTGTAAAGGTGTCTCGCATGGACGGTGTTAGGTTCGTCCGCAGCTGGCAAGCCAACGGGGATGTTTTGAAACTCCCTGTTGTAAATTCGCCAAATCTCGTTCCTTCTTCGGAGATTTCTATCCACACTGTCTAACTGGTGAAGGCCAATCGCGGCTTGTATATCCATCATGTTGTATTTGAATCCCGGATACACGACTTGGTAATGCTTGTAGCCCTCATCCGAAAAGCGTTTCCAAGCGTCTCGGCTCAGTCCGTGAAGCCCATATACCTTGATTTTGTCGGCGAGATCGGGATCATTTGTGGTAACCATCCCACCTTCGCCTGTGACCACGTTCTTCGTTACATAGAAACTGAAGGCGGTCATATGTGCAATGTTCCCTATCTTTCGGGCCTTATATTTTGATTCGATCGCGTGTGCCGCATCTTCAATCACTACCAGATTATGTTTACGGGCGATATCCATAATTGAATCCATGTCACAGGGTCGGCCGCATAAGTGCACTGGAACTAACGCACGGGTTCGAGGAGTAATCGCATCGACTATGCGCTGCGGATCGATCAACTGAGTTTCACGATCGCAGTCGACCAACACCGGCTTCGCACCGGTGTGGACAATACTGTTGACAGTCGCGCAGAAAGTCATAGGCGTTGTGATAACTTCGTCACCTGGGCCCACACCCGCTGCGAGCATTGACAGGTGAAGCCCGGCGGTGCAAGAGTTGACCGCCAAGGCGAATTTGGAGCCAACATACTGTCCGAATTTCTGCTCAAATTTTGCCACTTTCGGACCGGTACCCAACCATCCCGATCGCAGTGTATCCAGCACTTCATCCATCTCTGGCTGTTCAATCAGCGGCGACCCAAAAACCAAAAAGTCTTTGCGCTGATCAGCTGTTTGAAGGGTTGTCTTACTGGAACTACTTTTCATGATTCCCTCTCAGATATTTCTCTAACTTTAGTGGCCGGAGCACCAACATACACCCCAAACTCTTCAGTATTTTCCCGTTGCAGGCTATGGGCGCCGACTACAGAATTACGCGCCACCACGACGCCTGGCAGGATTGTGGCGCCGAAGCCGATCCATGCGCCGCAATTCACAATAATCGGCTGACACTTTCGAGGGAATTTTTCGGCTAATAGGATGGAACGGTTACAATCCGCGTGGGTTATAAAAGACGCCCTACCGGAAACCACGGCATTGTCCTGAATTTGAACTTCGTTAGCGAGGTCAAAGTAGACATCATCTCCAACATAGCAGTTTTGCCCGATCTTAAGGTTTGAGAAGTTTCCTGTTGATTGCTCATCTTCAAAGACGTTGTCCAACAATACGCTGCGCTTAATCGTTGTACGATCCCCTACTTTCGCCCCGAACGCACGCAACAACTTTACAGTAAGTAGAGGATTTGGATTTCTGAGATATCTCACAACATGAGATATCCCAACGATGGCAGCGAGAATTCGGACGATAACGTATTCAGAAAACCTTAGTATGCGACTCATTGTTTTGTAGTCTGCGTCGGAGCAGCCATCTTAGGCTTGCAGTTTTGCCGCACTCAGGCCCATCATGGACCAGCACTCTTTATAGGAAGAGACTTTGAATAGATGGAGCAGGAGCCAATAAAAAGCCATTCCAACGGGAATTTGAATCGCCAAATAAGCCGCCTGTGGCATGGTCGAGGGTAAAGCCTTCCCCACCCCCAAAACAACGATCGCCATGGCACTGGCACAGGCCAGAGCAGTCCAAACCGTGCGGACAACGTCTGACAATGTGACACCGATTAGCCTGCCCGGAATGCCAATCGCTAGCGGCGCTAGTATAAAACCAGCAACCACAAGAGAGATTGCGATTGCCTCAATCGAACCAATCAGAATGCCTACAATAATTGCGCCGATATTCAAGCTCCCCGAGAACATTTCCCAACGAAACATCCAATCGGTTCGCCCCTGCGATTGATAAATCCATCCCACCGTGGAAAAGACCGATTGCATCATTCCTAGAATGCAAAAAATGCGAAGAGTCGGGATAACCGCAGCCCACGTTTGTCCATACAGAGCCAGAATGAAATGATCCGCGACCGCCAACAAACCAAGCATCAGTGGGAATGTAAGCAACGCGATGATTGAGATAGACCGGAGATAAATATTCTTGACACGCGGCGTGTCGTCTTGAATTCTGGAAAGAGCGGGAAACATCACGCGAGATACGACATATGTGATCTGAGAAAGTGGCAACAACATTAAGTTAAAAGCTCTGGAATAAATTCCCAAGATGGCGCTGCCGAAGAACTTTCCCACAAGGAGGTTGTCCCCATTCCGGGACCAGTAATTCACAACCGAAAAACCGGTGAGATTTGCGCTGTACGCGAACAACTGTGATGCGGCACGGCGGTCAAATATCAGTCGCGGTTTCCAGCCGGTAAACCACCCCATCGCAACGGCTTGAACGATGAAATACGCGAGCGATTGCCAAACCAGGCTCCAAACCCCGAATCCGCGGAAAGCCAGCGCGATCGCGACCACACCGGAAATAACTATGTTTGCGATCTCTATGATTCCGAGGAGGCGAAAATTCATTCTCCGGGACAAAATGGCTTTTTGAACCACGCTCAGCGAGCTCAAAGGAAAAGTTAAGCCACTTAATGCCACGATGCCCAGAAGACGCGGCTCCTTGTAGAACCGGGCAATAATGGGGGCGGAGCCCGTAACTATGACGGCGAGCACAATTCCTATCGCGAGAGTTATCCAGAAAACGGAGGAATAATGCCGGTCATCGATCTTTTCCCGCTGAATCAACGCCGCGCTAAACCCGCAGTCGCTGAATAGCGTGGCGAATCCGGTAAAAACTAAAACCATTGCCAGCAGACCGAAATCGGATGGCGCAAGCAATCTGGCAAGAACGACGGAAATTATGAATTTTGAAATCTGCCCCGGAACCTGTGTCCCTACCGTCCACCACAAACCGGAAACCGTCTTGCTGCCAAAGTCACTTTGGGACCCGATGGGTGGTTCCTCCAACAAGGCAATTGGCGTCGGACTGGGTGATTGAAAGTTCATTGCGCCAACATACCGGGGCGCTTCTTGGCAATGGCAATGTAGGCCCATGTATATTCATATCCCCGGTCTCGTCCAAACTGCCTCAAGCGATAGGCGCCATGCTGTAGCAAAGTTTGGACAAGTCGAATGGGACCTCTCAGAAACTTGTTCCGGAAGCCGTCGATGTAGTAGCAAAATTCTTGGACCGCGGTCACGATAAAGCCTCCCATCGGAGTAATTTCGACAACCTCCAAACCGGCGGCGTCGATGAGGTAGGAAAGTCCATACTTTGTATACCGAAAAAAGTCTCGGGGCTCTTCATGTAAATGCCAAAAGAGTGGGGCGGCCAGGATCAAATATCCACCAGGTTTAAGAATCCGAAAGATCTCTGCCAAGGCCTCTTGAGGGCGTTCTAGATGTTCTAGAACAGCCGTGGACAACACTGTGTCGGCGGAAGCATCGGGCAATGTCGTATCGTAGGCAGTTCCGAAAACGTCAACATTACTAACCGCATGCTGAGTCCCGGCATGGTCAACGCCAATGTGTTTTTCCACCAGACCTTTCGTCAAGGAAGCGTATGGCTTTATGCCGCAGCCAATATCAACGAGGGTGCCCTTCGCATACTTCCGAAGTTCACTATCTAAGCACTCCGAAGTAATTTGGTGGACAAGCCAGTTGTGATGCTTTTGCTGACCATGCGCCGTCTTCCTGGATGGTGGTGTCGTTGGGCTCAGTGGGATTCCTTTACGGTAAACTGCTTTATTTATGAAGCGGGCGTTTCCCGCGGTTTTCGCCACATGATCGTTATCTCTCCTGCAGTCAGTTCTTCTGACGAGTAACCCGGGACCTACTGCGCAAGTTCCCGATACTTCCAACCGCCGGGGGACACAAAAACCCGCGAATCAGGAAGGGGGTTTGCGAGATCCTTAAACCCGAAACGGTCTTGCTGCCAAAGTCGCTGGGCGCCGCCCGACCTTGTTGCTTCGTCAATGCGCAACTGTCCAATCCGAACCGAGTACATTGAGATTCATGACAATAAGGCGGGTACTGACAAAGGCTCAGAATTGCGGCCCGTCTTTGCAACTACGACAGACTTTTTTTGGTAGACAAAATAGATCTGGTATCCCAATCCGAAGGGCTGAAGGAGAAACCCGGCGGCAGCAAAAAACGTCCTCAGGGCAATCAGGAGTGGGAGCTCATGAATCTTAGCGCTCCTGAGCCCCTTCTCCATGAAAGATCTTTCACACTTTGTCTTCCTAAAAAAGCTGTTCGAACTCAGTCCTCGCGAGTACGACTTCACTTTCGCCAAGCCCAGGGCAGTAAGATAGGCGTCAAGACTCCGCAGCGAAAAGTAGCAAACGTGGGACGGCGGCGCTATAACCGGATCCTTATCCTTACACAGGCGGATGTTCGCTGATTTAAAATTTGGCGTGTTTCCGATCAAGAAACCACCGACCGGTAGGCGATCAAGGAGGCTGATCATGATGTCCCGTGATTTCTCGGGGGCTAGATGCTCAATCACGTCGAACATAAAAATTGCGTCACATTGTACGTTTATGTCCTCTACAGATTTGTACACCGTGTCAAACTTCACAGTTTTCCGCGAAAATTCAATGAGCTTATCCGAAGGCTCGACCCCAAGAGCTTTGAACCCATACTCCTCAGCAGCCTTACAAAAATATCCAGCACCGCTGCCGAAATCCAACACTACTGCGTCATTGAATTCTTTTCTTAATTTCTTAAATATCGGCTTCATGGTCTTGCCGACGCAATCAATCCGCCTTCGAGCGTCAGCTTCATTAAGTAGGAGGTAGTCACCGTAATCTGAATAGTCGAAAGAAACGGCCTTATCCACCGCAAAGGCCTGCACCATCCTGCAGTTCGCACACATACCGAATGAGTAATTGTTGACTATTGCCCCGTCGAGGACTGCTTGAAACTGCCTTCCACCACAAACGAGGCAGGTCGCGTCTTGGCTGAGATGCATTTATGAAAGAAACACTTGTGACTAGGGGCGTTCGAAGATAGTGACAACGTCACGATCTTCCTGGTTGATTTTGAAGTCGGCCCAAGCCGAACGTTGCTCGACGACCCTCAGTCCATACTGCCCGCAGAACTCGGCCATACGCTCAGTCGTCATGTCGCTGCGCCAGAGTTTTTCGCTCACGCCCTTAGCGGAATGATGAATGATCCCCCGCCCTCCGGGGGTGAGAACAGTAGCGAATTGACGAACATAGTCTTGGACATCACTCGCCTGAATGTGAACGAAAACGTCAAATGACCAAATGCGATCAATCGATGCGGGGAGGACGAAACTCAAGTCTTTTCCATCATTCACGAAATAGCTTACATTCTGGAATGCTGCAAAACGTTCTCGACAGAGCCGAATGCACTCGGGGGTCAAATCAACCACCGTAAGATACTTTGCTTGTCGGAGTATCACTTCTGTCCAGCGACCAGCTCCTGGGCCAATTTCAAGGACACGAGAACCGGGGGGGACATTGGGTAGAAGGATGTTGTCAATAATCCCCGTCTTAAATTCCGGAGAATTAGTCCATTCCTCCCCATTTGCCGACCAATCGTAACGGGACCAGAGATCGCGGTTGGCGGAAATTGTGTTTGAAGGTGAAAGCCTACCGCTTGTGGCGAGGTGGCCGACGCGCGAGCCAATGAATTTCGCGGTCGCAACCGTGCCCTTTTCGCTCCACATTTTTGAGAGATTATCCCACCGTTTGCTCACTGTTCCTCCTGGATCACGATTCTTCAACCTCCAAAGGCTCTTCCCGAAATGTATCAGTTGCGACGGGTTTGGAAGCGACGCCGTAGCAGCAGTTACGATCACGGGTCACCGAATTGTGGCCGATGAGTCCCGTTATCTCAGCATAAATTTGATAATACGATTTTGCCACCTGCTCCGTTGAGAAATATCGCGCCGCAACGAACCAACAGTCACGCTGGGCTAGACTGTAATGTTCACGGAAATCAAAAATTGCTTGCGGCAGTCGCCCCAAGTCTCCATCATCGAATGTGACCCCTAAACTGTATTCCGTCATTAGTGTTTTCAATCCCCCTACGTTCTGGTTGACAATTATCGGCAGACCCGTCGACAGATACTCCGCGACCTTTGTTCCGATCATGGTCTCCGCCACAACTGACATAGGAGTATTTCTTGAAATAGTTTTGAGCGGTACCAGTCCATAGTCGCCCGTTGCCAGGTAACCGGGCACTTCGTTTGGTTTGGCCGAAACAACCAAGTAATCTCGTTGGGTAACTCCTTCGGTTTCGAAAGCGGCAGCGAGATGCTGTTTGCTATGTCCTGTAATGAGCAACAGCATAGTATCGGAAAACGATTGGCTGATTGTCTTATAAATCCGCGCTAGCAATGCGGGATCATGCCAAGCAGATAAACCACCGTTGTAAACAAATACCATCTTCCCTTGCATTCCTAGGTCGGCCCTTTTGGCGTTCCGAGACAATCGCGCTTGGTCGAATTTGTGCACGTCTGCACAAGTGAATATCACCGAACAATCGGCGCCATCTGCCAAAGACTTCACGCGGTCTGCAAATGGCTTGGACAGAGCAATGACCTTGTCCGATCCAGTAAATAACTTTTTTTCGACATATTTCCAAAACTTAAACCTTAACGATGTCTCACTCCACCTGCCCGCAACCACACCCTCTTCCGGCCAAAATCCTCTGGGATCGAAAATTACCTTGATATCCCTAAAAACAAACCTGGCCAGTACGGCAAGCAGAGTTGCCATATAACTTCGGCAGTGCACAACGTCAGGCCGCGTTCGATAAATTTTGTAGAGCAGCAACGGAGTCGATAGGGCCAACGCGAGAGCAAGAATCGGGAAGGGGAGACTGGATGCCCATCTCTTCCGCAAGATTATCGGCAAAAAGAAGATGGATGTCGTAACGCCAGAAGCTCCAAGATCGTGCTTTAGCGCAGCCAACTCCTTGCGCTCGGTTGCGAACCGAAGGAGCACTTCAGTCCTGCCAATCTCCACCGCCGGCAGTAAGGCGCAGTAAGAGAGCTTCAAGGTATTGCCGCAGGTTGTTCCCAACTGGTAAAGAAGCTGCCTCACCTGGGTTTCATGAATCCCGTTATGGACAACAGGTTCAAAAAACGTCAGATACAGGACGCTCATAGAGAGCGAAGTGCCGGTAACGTTAGGTTTCACTTGGATGGTGGTGGTGGATTCGTGACCAGCGAAAACCCCGGCTCAATTGCCGGGAATTCGCGTGTAGGTGAATGAACGTCTTACCGCTGTCGAAAGCCCAGCGCTCACTGGACCGATGCCGAAAGGCCAGTCGGAGCGCTCAAGTTGGATGTCCCACTCACTTCGTACGCCCCGACATCCCATGAAGGTGTCCGCGAGACTAGATTGATGTCCTGAGATATGCCGCTGCAGGAAGCGCACGAAGCAGAAACGCTCACACCCTTACCCGCGGTCGGGGGTGAGGTTTGGCCGCCGGATGGCGGCGCATAGTTATTAGCGGCAGTGTAGCCCTGGCTCGTCGCGTTTGCCGTCGTCATTGTGACGTTGTGGTTGCCCGTTAAGGTCGTCGCGCGGAATTGCCAATCCGTACCGCTATCTAAAATGCAGTGGTTATTTTGGTACACCGTTATCGCGATTGGAGTGCCGCCACGTGCTCCGGTGTATCCACACCCCGGACCGGTGGCCGGGACTTGGACTGTGTTGTTGAAAATATAGACAGCCGCTGCTTCGCTCCCGCAACCAGCCAACCCTGTATCGATCCCAATTGCGTAAGGAAAGACATAAGGGCCAGCTACGATATTGTCGTAAATGTAAACTGTC
>Ga0210403_10002864_pt1 | contig 15344 bp, 13 predicted proteins | sample IncBWC19MmetaG_FD_150863 | JGI IMG/M metagenome (GOLD analysis project Ga0210403, IMG submission 150863) | Forest soil microbial communities from Barre Woods Harvard Forest LTER site, Petersham, Massachusetts, United States - Inc-BW-C-19-M | ecosystem: Environmental > Terrestrial > Soil >... | reverse complement strand
CTTGACCCCTTCCGCGCGCTCCGGGGACCTGATTGCAGGCGACGGGACGAAAAACGGCCTTTCCCGCTCCGAACAAAAAACTGTCAGCACAACCCAAACAACCACTTGACAGAAAAACTCCCATACAAGTTCGAATCCGGCTTGCTCCAGCGGCGAGTCAGCTGCGAACTCGGTTCGGCTACGATCCCGATCGCGGCGACCCGGCCACCACCCTATTCGCCGCCCTCAGCGTGCTCGACGGCACCGTGATTGTGATTGGCCGCTGCATGCAGCGCCATCGCCACATCGAATGCGTGCGCCCCCGGTCCGGGCATCGGTCTACGAGAACGAGGGCCGCAGCCAGCCAGGCCGGATTGAACCGTCTTACAACGCCGACGGCCGATTACGCGTCCTTGGTCGGCCGGGTGTCACCGATTTTGATCCGCTCGGCCAAAAACTCCAGGAGGACTCGGATCCGGATCGGCAGGAGCCCACCCTGCCCAAGATAGACGGCATGCAGTTCGTCGATGTCGCCGGGGTTGAATTCCTCGAGAACAGGGACAAGCCGATTGGCGGCGATATCGTCCTTGACAATGAATGAGGCCAATCGAACCAGGCCGACACCATTGATGGCAAGTGCCCGTAGCGCGTCGCCGTCGCTGACCTGGAGGTTGCCGGAGGGCGGGATCGTTTTCTCCACGCCGCCGTCGATCAACGGCCAGCCCTTCGCCATGCGGGCATAGTTGAAGCCGAGACGGTTATGCCGCGCCAGATCGCCCGGTTTCCTCGGAACGCCGTATCGCGCGAAATAGGCCGGTGATCCGACGATTATCATCCGCGCGGCTCCGAGCTTGCGCGCGATGAGCTGCGAGCTTTTGAGCGGACCGCTGCGCAGCGCCACATCGGTCCGTTGTTCCAGCAGGTCGATCACCTGGTCCGTCAGCGATATCTCCAGAGAGAGCTTTGGATAGGCCTCGAGGAAAGCGGGGACGAGCTCCTGACTGAGCGGCTGCGGTGGGAGCAGCCGGTCGAGCGCGGCTGCTACCGCCTGCATCCTGCGGCGCCATACTGCTTTCCAGGGCTCCTCGGCGACAAGCGTTGTCCTTGCCACGAAAGCAGGGTTCGTCGTCATCATCATTCCCTCCAAAATGGCTTGTTGATTTCATACTCGGCGTCGAAGCGGGTAACTCCGATATCGCGGAGCATTCGTTCATCGAGCCGAGCAAGCTCGAGCCGACCGTTCCTGCGCCGGCGCCACTCACGCAACGCCGCACGCACGCCATTCAGAAAGCCGCTCAGCCGGTGCGGAGATGCCTGCCGCTGCGTCTCCTGCGGGATCCGATCCGGATAGCAGAACGCTGCCCGCGGCAATTCGGCTCTCGTCTTCACTCTCCAAGAAAGCGGTTGCTCAACCCGATCTTCCTTAACGATCGCAGACATATCAGTTTTACTCCTTAGCAGCTGTCTCGATGATCTATAGATCACGTGTTGCGCTTCTACCCGTTTGTTGCGATCTCACTCAGTGATGACCAACATGATTTTGACGCTTAACGCACTCATCTTTGGGACACTACTGGACAGAGGGCATCAATTGCTTCGGTTCCGGCCGAAGGATTGATCGAATATTCGAGTCGGCTGACTGGATCAGCGATCCCGATCCAATCGATCGAGGCATCGTGCGGGGCGGTTCGCGCTCGTCATCGCGCTCTCCCTTGCCATCCGTCGCGGATACTATATAGGCTCCCCCTACTGACAGTGATTTGTCAGGAGTAATCGGGTGCCGCTACGCCGCGCCGACCGCCTGTTCGACATCATCCGCATCCTGCGCGCCGCTTCGCGGCCGGTGACCGCCGCCGCGATCGCCGACGAGCTGGAGGTCACAGTGCGCACCGTCTACCGGGATGTCGCGACATTGCAGGCCCGGCGCATCCCGATCGAGGGCGCAGCCGGCGTCGGTTATGTGCTGCGGCGCGGGTACGAGCTGCCGCCGCTGATGTTTACCGAGGACGAGGCCGAGGCCATCGCGGTCGGGGTGCGTCTGCTCGCCCGCACCGGTGACCCCGGCCTGCAGAAGGCAGCCAAGAGCGTCCTTTCAAAGGTGACGCTGGTGGTTCCTGATCCGCTGCGTGACTACCTCACCACAGCGCCAGTCTATGTCTCGAAGAGCGGCGCGCCGGTTCCTGCTCGGCCCGACCTGCCGTCGACGATCCGCCGCGCGATCCGCGCTACGCGCAAGATGCGGATCGCCTATCAGGACGGCGACGGGCGCAGCACAAAGCGGGTAATCCAGCCCTTTGCCGTCGCCTATTACACGGGAGCGACGCTGATCTGCGCTTGGTGCGAGCTGCGCAACGATGTCCGCCATTTCCGCACCGACCGGGTGGTCAGCGCCGATGTGCTCGAGGCGTCATTCTCAATCCCTAAGACGGTGATCGCCAAATGGCTCGCCGAGCACCAGGACGATTAGCCGACTGCCACCCGGATACGCGGCGCCGGTGCCGACGTCGGCGCGGTACGCGCTCCGCCAGATGACCCACGGTGCTCCGGACGCGAAACCGGCGCCCGGCCGGTCGAAGGCATTGTCGCGATGCCGCCGTTGCTAGATGAAACGGAATAGACCCGCGACAGCTCTGTGTCGGTTCCCTCGTAAGCCACTGGTGGCAATAGCGTCACCGGCCTCCTTTCTGGTTCGGGAGGGCTTCGGCGCGCCACTCAGTCAGGAGGATCAAGCGTTGTGCGCCTGCCGGCCGGTATTCAGCGTGCACGAGCCAGTCGCGCTAGCGCACTCGCCGGTCGCCTGTGCGTCGGCCTCGCGTCGGGCCTTATGCTGCTCAGCATATCGAGGGAAGGCGCCGCCGGAACCTATCCCGCTTTCGAGCCACGATCCATCTCGCCTCGCGACTCTAAGCGCTGGCGCGGCGTGGAACGACGCTCTGCGCCGGGAGCACGCGCTCGCTCATTGGCGCCGCTGCCGATTTCGTCGCGCTCGGCCGCGCGTTCTTCGTGGCTTCGGTGTACAGCAGGAGGTGTTCTCAGAGGTCGGCATCCGCCAACGGGTCTTTCGCTTCGATGGATCGGTTGCGCGCGGCCTGAGCCTGTGTGTCGGGCGTAGCAGCGAGCCGGCGGAATTGTCCATATTCGCCCAGACCGTTCCCACGGGTGCTTCCGTCGCCGTTGTGATCGTTAGTGATGCGGGCGCACGCAAGTCTCGGCTTGCATGGGAGCTCAGCGGATCACTTCGGCCGGACACCTGGCAAGTGATCCAGGCCGAGGCCGTATCGTACGGTCGGGATATACCTTATCGCCTCATCGGCCGTGCGCGGCCGGAGGACGATCGGCGGTTTCGAGGAGCGCGTTCAGTAGGACGTTGCATCCGGCGGTCAGATCATTGGGCTTGGCGTCTTCGATCTCGTTGTGGCTGATGCCGCCGACGCAGGGCACGAAGACCATCGCGGTCGGGGCGACGCGCGCCAGATAGACGGCGTCGTGCCCAGCGCCGCTAATGATGTCCTGATGTCGGTAGCCCTGTGCCTCGGCGGCCTTGCGGACTGCGGTGATGAGGTCGGGGTCGAAGGGCGTCGGCGGGAAATACCAGAATTCCTTGATTTCGACTTCGAGGCCGCCCGAGGCAGCAGCGGCGTCGCAGGCCTGCCGCAGCTCGCCGTCCATAACGCGCAGCACCGAGTCCTCGGGATGGCGGAAATCGACCGTGAAGAACACGCGTCCGGGGATCGTGTTCCGCGAGTTGGGGCTGACCTGAACAAACCCGACCGTCGCGCAGGCATAGGGCGCATGCGCGTGGCCGATGCGGTTGACGGCATCGATCATTCGCGCGGCGCCGACCAGCGCGTCGCGGCGTCGCGGCATTGGCGTCGGGCCGGCATGCGCCTCCTGGCCAGTGACGGTGATCTCGTACCAGCGCTGGCCTTGCGCGCCGGTCACGACGCCGATCGGCTTTTGTGCGGCTTCGAGGATCGGCCCCTGCTCGATATGGGCCTCGAAATAGGCGGCGACAGGCCGGCCGCCGACCGGCTCCGCGCCGGCAAAACCGATCCGCTCGAGCTCGGCTCCGAGCGTGACGCCGGTCACGTTGTCCGGCCGTCCCAAACCTTCGGCGAGGTCGAAGACGCCTGCGAACGCTCCCGAGCCGACCATCGCCGGCGAGAAGCGCGAGCCTTCCTCATTGGTCCAAGCGACGACCTCGATCGGCGCCTCGGTCTCGTAGCCGAGGTCGTTGAGCGTACGCATCAATTCGAGCCCTGCCATCACGCCGTAGGCGCCGTCGAACTTGCCGCCGGTCGGCTGCGTATCGAGGTGGCTGCCGGTCATGACAGGCGGCAATTTCGGGTTCCGGCCGGGGCGGCGCGCGAAAATGTTGCCGATTCTGTCGACCCGGAGGGAGCAGCCGGCCTCCTCGCACCAGCGGATGAACAACCGCCGCGCCTCTCCGTCGAGGTCGCTCGCGGCGAGCCGGCACACGCCGCCCTTTGGCGTCGCGCCGATCTGCGCCAACTCCATCAGGCTCGCCCACAGCCGTCCGCCGTTCACCTGCAAGTTCCGCATTCCGCTGTCTCGCTTTGGAAGGGTGTTCGGTCCATATCGAACGAGGTTATACATTCTGCCCCACCGGCACGGAGGGAAGGAAGGTTAATGGCGGAAGAGGCGCGGCTCACGGCTGGCGGGATCGAGCTCGAAGCCGTGCGTCGCGGCTCGGGCCGGCCGATCCTCGTGCTGCACGGGTTCCAGACCATTGATCCGCAAGCGCGTTTCGTCGATCTTCTCGCCCGGCACGGCGAGGTCATCGCACCCTCTGGTCCCGGTTTTGGCCATTCTCCTCGGCCCAAAGATTTTTACACAGTGTACGACCTCGTGCGCCTCTATCTCGAAGTTTTGGAGAACCTTCCGGGGGAAAAGGCAACTCTCCTCGGGTTCTCTTTCGGCGGCTGGCTGGCGGCGGAGGTCGCGGTTGCGTTCAGCCACCGCATCGATAGGCTCGTCCTCGTCGATCCGCTCGGCATCAAAGTCAGCGATCGCGAAACCGCCGACATTCTCGACATCTTCAACCGATCGCCCGATGAGGTGCGCCGGCGCAGCTGGCACGACCCGGACAGGTTCGCACCGGACTTCAACGCAATGTCCGACGAGGCGCTGGTCGTTTACGCCCGCAACCGCGAGGCGCTTTGCCTCTATGCGTGGCACCCGTATATGTACAACCCGCAGCTGCCTCGCTGGCTCACGAGGATCAAGGCGCCGACCCTGGTGCTGTGGGGCGAGAGTGATCGGGTCGTGACGCCGGATTATGGCCGCGCCTATGCCCGCCTGATCCCTGGTTCCCGGTTGGAGCTGATCGAAGGTGCCGGGCACCATCCTGAGATCGAGCAGCCCGAAGCCTTTGTCGAGCGGGTTTCCCGTTTCCTCGAGGAGTAGCTGCCATGCAGGCTTGGTATCATTGCGAGAACGTCTATCCCTTCGTCCCACAGGAGGTGCTCGACCGTGCCGACTCGGTGCGCGCCAGCTTGCCAAACAAACACTGCGATCCAAAGATCGCGGCCGATTTGTTCCAGGAATGCCTCGACGAGCACCTGCTGTGCGACGATCTCGGCGTCAATGTCGTCTCGATCGAGCATCATTCCGGGATCAACAGCCTTTATGGCGCGAGCCCGATGATCCTCGGCATCCTCGCCCGGCAGACGAAGAAGGTGCGCATCCTGAGTCTCGGGACGTTGATCACCGTCCGCCCGGACCCAGTGCGGGTCGCCGAGGAATACGCGACGGCGGACGTAATCTCGCGCGGCCGGCTCGAGATCGGCTTTGTCAAATCGGGCGACAGCGAGATGGTCTCGGGCAACGCCAACCCGGTCGGCTATGTCGAGCGTTTCTGGGAGGCGATCGACCTGATCCAGAAGACCCTGACCTCGCATGACGGGCCGTTCAGCTGGGAGGGCAAGCACTACACTCATCGGCACGTCAACATTTGGCCGCCGGTCTATCAGCGCCCTCACCCGCCAATGTGGGCGGCGACCGGCGATCCGGAGACATCGGCCGAGCTCGGCCGGCGCGGTATGGTCAACGCGCTCGTTCTGCGCGGTCCCGAAGCCAGCAAGCGCGCATTCGACACCTACCGAGACGCAAGGCGCGAGGCGGGTCTGCCGGCACCCGGCACCGACCGTTTCGCCTATGCCGCCCTATGCTATGTCGGCGACACCGATGAGCAAGGGCTGCGCATCGGCGGCAAAACCTTGTGGTTCCTCAACACCAGCCTCAAGCAGTCGCCGCAGATGTCGAAATTTTTGCCAGGGCGGATGCCTCCGGAGGTCACGGCGCAGAACTATCGCACCCAGCCCCAGCCTGGCGCGCAAGCGATGCGACGCCCCGCTGACAGCCTGATCGGCATCACCGCCGAGCAGGCGATCGCCCGCGGCATTCTGTGCGCCGGCAACCCTGATACGGTTTATAAGCAAATAATGGAGATTTACGACAAAGTCGGCGGCTTCGGCCATTTCATTTTTATCGGCCGCTCGGGCTTTCTCGACCACCAAGAGGCCGAGAAAGGGATCAGGCTCCTTGCAAAGGAGGTTCTGCCTCGCCTGCCAGCGGCCACACCGACATTTCCCGCCGAGCCTGCCCGCGCCGCTGAGTAGCACAAGGAGAGAAATCATGAACGACGCGACACCCTGGATCGATCCTGAGCTCGTCGCTGCGGCGCAGCTGCTGCAGAACCGCGGCCTCGTCGCGCCGGACCGCACGCAGGCGTCGTTGAGTGAAGTCCGCGCCGCAACTGATCGCATCGGGGCGTTTCTCGGCGAAGGGTCCGTCCCGCTCCGGCGTGAGCGGGATCTGAGCCTGCCGGGACCGCACGGCCAGGTGCCGTGCCGGCTCTATTTGCCGGACAACGCCGGACGGCCGGCGCTGATGATCTACGCGCATGGCGGCGGTTTTATGCAAGGCAGCCTGCCAAGCTGGGATGCGATGCTGCGCGAGCTCGTCCGCCAGAGCGGCGTCGCTGCGCTTTCGATCGACTATAGGTTGTCGCCCGAGCACCGGTTTCCGGTAGCCTTCGACGAGACGGTCGCGATAGCCCGTCTTGTCGCGCGCGAGGGCTCGGGTTTCGGCATCGATCCGACACGGCTCGCGGTCGGCGGCGATTCCGCCGGCGCCAACCTCGCCCTGGCAGCCGCTGTCGCGCTGCGGGACGCCGGCGAGCGCGCGCTGGGCTTCATGCTGCTCATCTATGGCTGCTTCTCGACCGACACCGAAAGCGAATCCTGGCAGCGCTTCGGCCGCGGCACCGGTCTGTCGCAGTCCCAGATGCACTGGATCTGGGAAACCTATCTCGAACGCCCCGAGCAGCAGAAGGATTGGCGCGCGGCACCAGCGCTCGCCGAGCTCTCCGGCCTACCTCCGGCACGTCTGATCGTCGGCAGTCTCGATCCGCTGCTCGATGACAGCCACCGCCTCGCCGCGCGCCTCAAAGACGCTGGGGTGCCATGTGAACTCATGGTTTATGAAGGTCTGAACCACGGCTTCATCCGCTACGGCCGATTGATCGCTGCAGCACGCCGCGCCGTAAGCGATTGTGCCGCAGCCTTGTCCAAGACGCTGGGCCGATAGCCCCTCACTTTCGCTGAGGCCTCCATCGCCATCGGTCTATGAGGCGAGATGATGCCTCGCCTTGCGGCGATCTGCGCGTTGCTGCGCGGGCCCCTGCGCACGGGTCAGGTTGTAAGCGGTGTTGACCAGCGCAACGTGCGAGAAGGCCTGCGGGAAGTTTCCGACCTGGCGAGAGAGGTGCGGGTCGTATTCCTCTGCGAGCAGTCCGACATCGTTGCGCAAGGATAGCAGGCGCTCGAAAAGCTCGCGGGCTTCGTCGACACGCCCTTGCAGGACATAATTGTCGGCCAGCCAAAAACTGCAGGCCAGAAAAGCCCCCTCCCCGGGAGGCAGGCCGTCTGCGACCTCTCCGGTGTCGTAACGCATGACGAAACCGTTAACGAAAAGGCGCTGCTCGATAGCCTTGACCGTTCCGACAATGCGCGGGTCGGTGGGAGGAAGAAAGCCGACGAGCGGCAGCAGCAGGAGGCTCGCGTCGAGCGAATTTGACCCGTAGGCTTGGACGAAGCTGCCGAGATCCGGATCAAACGCGCGCCGGCAGACGTCCTGGTGAATGTCGTCACGTATCCGCCGCAACGCCTCGCTCTCATCCGCGCCGCCTACCTGGTCGCCGACTTGTTCGCGAATTTTGACGGCCCGGTCGAAGGCAACCCATGCCATTACCTTGGAATGTGTGAAGTGCTGCGGCGGCCCGCGTACTTCCCAGATGCCCTCGTCAGGTTGGCGCCAGATCCGCGCCAAGTGGCCGAGCACAGAGCTGCCGATCGCAATCGCGCGGTCGACCGTCGGCAGGCCGTGGCACTGAGCCACGTAGAGCGCGTCGAGGACCTCACCATAGACATCGAGCTGTGTCTGCTGCACCGCGGCATTGCCGATCCGCACCGGTCGCGACCCTTCGTACCCGGATAGCCATGGCACCTCCCACTCCGTCAACCGACGCTCGCCCCCAAGCCCATACATGATCTGCAACTGGTCAGGGCTGCCCGCAACAGCCCGCAGCAACCAATCCCGCCATGCGCGGGCCTCGTCATAAAACCCGCCATGCATCAAGGCCAGCAGCGTGAAGGTGGTGTCGCGCAGCCAGCAGTAGCGATAATCCCAATTTCGCGAGCCGCCGATCTGCTCGGGCAACGAGGTGGTCGGGGCCGCGACAATTCCGCCGGTCGCGCTAAAGGTCAGGCCCTTCAGCGCGACAAGAGAACCTTTGACTGCATTCGTCCAAGGACCGGCGGGACTGCATCGTGAGGACCAGCGGCGCCAAAAAGTCTCGACCCTGCGCAAGGCCTGCTCTGCGTCGACGGGCTGTGGCCGCGGAAGGTGAGAGGGCCCATAGGTCATCACGAACGGAATCGTTTCACCGGCGTTGACTTCGAACTCACCAACAGTCTTCAGATCCTCGCCGCGAAGCGGCACCGGCGTGCGCAACACCACTCTTTCCGGGCCGCCGATGGCCGATATCCCGCCTTCCGGCAGCCGCTCGACCCAAGGCACGACGGCACCGTAGTCGAAGCGCAGAATGAATTCGGTCTGCAGGGGGACACGACCGCGCAGGCCTCGGACGAGCCGGACGATGTCGGAGAAACCGTGCCGCAGTCCGACGAAGTCGACCACCTCGACTGCGCCTCCGGCGCTCTCGAACATTGTGACGAGGATCAGCGAGCCGTTCAGATAACGGCGCTCGACTCTATACGAGGAGTCGACCGGTGCAATCAGCCAACGCCCGTGCTCAGGCTCGCCGAGAAGCGCTGCAAAACAGGCTGGGGAATCGAACCGCGGCAGACAGAGCCAGTCGATCGATCCATTGCGCCCAACCAGCGCGGCCGTAGCGCAGTTGCTGATGAGCGCATAATCTTCGATCCGCTGGGTTGCTGCCATGACCTTCCCGCCCTTTTCCCGCAATGAATAGCTCAGGATATCGGTCCGATGAAGCGGGTGGCCGCACTTTCTTTACTGAGGCTGCCCCTGGGATCAGCGCAGCTTTGACGAGAGCGCCCGGTGGGGCTCGGGCCGGCCGCTTGCCGGCCGAGCCGCCACTCAGCGGTAATCGAGACTAGGGGCTGCCGTGACCGCTGGCCCTCGGACCGGCATTGTCGGAATACGGGCGCTGGGCAACATAGGGGTCTCAATACGCCTTGGGGGCCGGAAACGGTGATCCGCCATAGTAGTTATAAGTCGGGTAGTTGTACGCGTACCCATACCCCGGATAATAATAGTACCATGGGTTTCCTGAAGTGCTGGTCTAGTACCCCGGGTAATTGTAAGGGGACCACGAAGAGGTGCTCGGCGCGCCATAATAGTTGTAGTACTGGGCGTGCCCCGTGGTCGCAGCTCCCGCGAGCAACCCGAGCCCGACAACCGCTGCTGTTGCCAGTTTCTGCATTTATCACGCTCCTGTTCAAGTCTCTCCATGGCTGATAAACATGAACCAAAGGGAATCGTTCAGTTATCCACTTCAGAGGTCTCGTTGAAATCCGATAAGTTGAAGTTATAGGCGTTATTCAGCGTACAACGTGATGCATATTTGCAATCGGAGCTCGACCAACCCACAGATTGATCTTAACGTAAGCTGTTGATCTCCTAACTAATCTCGGGGATTTCCTTCATAAACAGGAGAAGGCTTTAAGCCGAAATGATGCATCCGACGATAACTCGCCCCAACTCCCCATCTTCCGAGTCGTCACGGAAGCAAGGGACAAAGATAGCAAAATTGGCTGTAGTGCTGTGCCCTTAGGATCAGCGGAGGGGGGTAGTACAAGTTCATGAGGAGACGAGCAATGAATGAGCGAAAGATGCGATATGCCTGGCGAGGAAAAGCAGGGACCCTTTGCCTCGCAATCTTTGCCGCTGCGGGCCTCATTACGCCAACATCGGCGGCGGTTGCCAATCCCGAAGAGGCAGTGAGAAGCTTCTACGGTGTTTTGCTCGGCAACATGCAGCAAGGTCGAATGCTCGGGGAAAGCGGGCGTTACGCCAAGCTGGCGCCAGTCATTGACCGTACCTTCGACATCCCCTTGATGACCCGGTTAGCCGTCGGCCCAGCCTGGGCGACCCTCCCTCCGGCGGAGCAGCAACGGCTGCAAGCGGCGTTTGCGCATTATGTCACCGCTACTTATGCCGATCAGTTCGACAGCTATTCAGGGCAACAACTGCAAGTCACCGGCAAGCGGCAAACCGGCGATGATATCATGGTGCAAACGAAGATCATCAAATCGAATGGCGAGACGACGAAGCTCGATTATCTAATGCGCCCCGATCAGGGGGCGTGGCAGATCTCCGACGTGTATCTCGATGGCACAATCAGCCAGCTGGCGGTGCATCGGTCGGAGTTCTATTCGATCCTGCGGCGAGAGGGCGTCGACGGTCTCGTTATGGCGCTGAACCGCAAGACCGACCTGCTGCAAAGCGTCGCCCGCTCGTCTTAGCCCGCTCGTCTTAGTTAGCAATTAGTCGGCGCTGCCCTCGCTGCTCTTCCTCAGCCCAGTTACAGCGGGCGGTGCTTCGCTGATAGGCATCGGCGCAGCTTCGCCCGCCGGTTCCTCGATGAGCGGCTCGAGCTGCGGTTCGAGGGCTTTGAGCAATTGCACGGCCAGAGCGCTGGTGAAATGGTAGGTGCCGGCGATCGTGCCGGGGACATAAGCTGTGATCGTACCGAAGAAGCGATCACCGAGGAAGAACACGAAGGTGGCGGTGCGGTCGACGACGCGCTGGGAGATCAGCTGGCCGCCGCGGCCAAAGCGGTCCAGGCGATTGTCGCCAGTCCCGGTCTTGCCGCCGACCGGCAGCAAGGTTCCGTTCGCCGCAGGGTAAGCGCCGCGCAACCGCGTGGCGGTCCCCTCCACGACAACGCCCATCAGCGCCTGCCGCACCGTCTTGGCGATCTCGGGAGCCATAACCCGCTGCGGCTGGGGCTTGAGCGTCATGTCGGTGTCGTAAGGTGTATCCGCCGCGAAATGGACCCGCTGCAGGTCGGCATTTGGTTGCTGCACACCGTCGTTGAGAATGACGCCCATCAGATCGGCGAGCGCGTCCGGCCGATCGCCCGAGCTGCCGATGGCACTACCGTATGACGGCACGAGATGTCCGAAAGGATAACCCTGCCGCCGCCAATCCTGAAGGATCCGGTCGAAAGCGTCCTCCTCGAGCAGGATGCGGATACGCGTGTTCTGCTTGTGCATGTTGCGGCTCTTGAAAAGCCACCCATACACGTCCTGCCGCACATCCGCGCTCGCCTCGAAGACCTCGTTGCGTGGCGCGTTCGGATGGTCCTGCAGATAGGTGACGAGCCATAGCTCCAGCGGATGAACTCCCGCGATGTAGCCCCGGTCCTGCAGCGAAAAGCGGCCTGGCCCATACTCCCTCCATAAATCCCAGAGCTCGTCGTTATCGACCGATGAGGGCGGCAAGTGGTGCGCGAGAAAGTCGCCGAGTTCGGCCCGGGTCGCTTCGGGCCGCGCCGAGAGGTAGACAACCGCCAACCGCCGCGCTGCCGGGCGCGTCCGGCGCGCCAGCTGGTCCACCGCCTCTTGCGGCGTCAGACCCTTGTAGTCGTTCCAGAACCGGCCGAGATAGCGGCGCCCCTCCTGATCGGCGAACCGCCGCAGAAAGGCTTCCCGGTTCGGGTCGTCGACGTCCGACAGGAGCTTCTCAGTCTCTATTCCGCTCTGCGCCTGGTAGTAGAGGACGATGTCCCGCATGATGCGGATAAAGGAATTGTTGATCGAATGCTCGAACGCCGCGAGCACCGTCGGGTTCGAATGATTTTCCCATTTCTCGAAATTCGCGAAGGCGTGCACGCCGCCGCCGGTGAAGAATGCCGAAGGACTGCCCGAATATTGGCGTTGCATCGCTGCGTCGATCATCGGCTGAAGGCCGTGATCACCCGTTTTGCTGAGGTAACCCGCCGCCCATGCCGTCAGCGGGTCATCTTTCGCCGCCGCCATGGCCATCAGATCGCGCCGCGGGAGCGGCGCCAGCTTGCGGAGCAACTCGTCGACGATATTGAGATAGGTGACGAGGGTGCGCAATTTGGCGGTCGATCCGAGGATCAGCTTCGCGCCGGAATTGATGTCGAAGGGCGAGTTGAGGCTGTCCGCGTGTATGCGGAGGTAATTCCGCTCGGCGCCGCGCTCGTAGAGCACGACGCTCCAGGCGAGCCTGCCCGGCTTTTCTCCGCCGAGCAGATTGTGGCCGACGAGCCCCAGCGAACTGACGTAGGCGGGATCGCCGAGCTGCGCGAGCACATCCGTGACCCGTTTCTGAGCGGGCGTATCGACCGTGCCATATCCCGTCACATCGAGCCGGTCGAGGGCGTAGAGGTCGGGCAGGTGGAGCAGTGTCATCAGTTCCGCCCGCAGGCGATCCGTCGCCTTGTTTCCAACGAAAGATATCGCCGCGGGGGGCGGCAGCTGGGTGCGGAAATGCAGCTTGGCAGCAAGGGCCGAGTCGCGCAGCGCCGGGTCGATGATCCCTGCCCCTGCGAGCAGGCGCAGATACCCATCGGTCAAGGCGGCGAGAGCGGCTCCGTCGCCGTTCAAATAATAGGCCGGCCGGCGGTTGGCGAGCAGCAGGCCGAGGATTTGACGATATATCTCGCCCTTGCGCGCCCATTGAGCCTTGGTTGCCGCCGGCGTGTTCAGCACCCGGTTCGCCTCGGCGAGATCGGTGCCGTACCAGACCCACAGGGCCTCCGGAACGCCGATGATTTCGCCGTAACCGGGCCGCGACCCGAGCGGCGTCGAGTCGAGATAGGTGGTTACGATGTCGCGGCGGGCTGCGGCCGTCTGCGGGCCATTGCGGTAAGCTCGCGCCGAAGCTGTGACCATCTGGCGGAATTTCTCGGCGATGCCGGGTGTGCGGCCGCCCGGCGAATGGCGAAACTTTTCGATCTGGGTAGCGAGAGTGCTGGCGCCGCCTTCTCTGAAGCGGCGATCTACGACGCTGGCGACCCGTCCTGCCGCGGCGAGCGTGAACCGGCCCCATTCGACGGCTGGGTTGCGCTCTGGGTCCTGCCGATCGAGCAATTCGTGATCCTCGATGAACAGCAGGCTGTCGACCACGAGCGGCGGTATCGACGAGAAATCGTTGTAGGCCCGTTCCGGATAGCTCGCCTGATAGAGTGGGTTCTGATCGCGGTCGAACAGTTTCACCCCGGCTCGCGCTTTCTCGCCGTAGATCGCGTACCCTCCCCGATCGACAAACCGCTCCAGCGGCGGCGACCAGCGCGCTTGCCGGGCGACGGCGAAATGGCGGGCGGTCAGGGCTTCGACAAACGACGGCAGCTGCGCATAGCCGAGCCGCTCGTCATAGGGCCCTGATTTGGGGAAGCGGATGTCCTCGCTAGGGCCTGGTTGAACCACGAATTTCATATCCGTGGCCCAGCGCGACAGCAAACGGGACTGCAGGTACGAGGTCCGGACCTCGGTCGTGATACCCCAGCCCAGCAGAGAACATACCGCGAGTACCGTGGCCCAGCGCAGCATCGCTACAATGCGAAGCAGCCAACGGATCCACTGGCCTGTGTCGGGCTGATGTCGCCGACTGATCGGGAGCAAACGTCCCCAGACCGCCTCGACCATTACCGCTGCTCCCGCGTTCTCAACCCTAGCGCTGAAAACGCCGGATGTGCTCTAAGCGATCCTTAACCTTTCTCCTGAGGTAAAGATCGTGACCAAGGATTATGCAGAACCCCGGCCGAGGCTAATAAAACGATAGTCGATATTAACGCAGCGCCGACCTGGGCCATTCTTTTTTCGCTCGAAATTCACTGTTATGGTCGAGCGCGGCGGCGCAAATTGTCGCCGGGTCTAGCCGCCGCCGATTTTGGGGATCAGGTAGATTTCGCTCTCGGGGTTGAGCGGGGCGAGATAGGCGTCCTGGAAAATCTCGCCGTCGATCGCCACCGCCATGCTCTCTTCGATCTGGCGGCCGAGGCCGGGGAAGCGGCGGTCGAGCTCCAGAACCATCCGGCGGAAATTGTTCGCCTCCACCTCGAGCTCGGTCAGCCCGCCGGTGAACCGGCGGGCGGCCTCGCCCGAGAAGTGGACGTGCGGCATCGCTACTCTGCCGCCCGGCGCACCGGCTCCTGCGCGTCGATTGCGGCGCGCAGCCGCGGCGGCGACATCGGCAGGTCGCGCATTCGAATGCCGATCGCGTCGGCGATGGCGTTGGCGACCGCCGCCATTGGCGGGACGATCGGCACCTCGCCGACGCCGCGGGCGCCGAACGGGTGCCGCGGGTTCGCGTTCTCGACCATGACCGCCTCGATCATCGGCAGGTCGGAGGCGACCGGCACGCGGTAATCGAGGAAGCCCGGGTTATCGAGCCGGCCGTTCTTGTCGTAGATGTATTCCTCATTGAGGGCCCAGCCGATCCCCTGGGTCACGCCGCCCTGGATCTGGCCCTCGACGTAGCTCGGGTGAATGGCGCGGCCGACATCCTGGACCGCGGTGTAGCGCAGGATCTTGACCTGGCCCGTCTCCTTGTCGACCTCGACGTCGCAGATATGCGTCGCAAAGCCGGGACCGGCGCCCTGCGCGTTGATCGACCGCTCGGCGCTGATCGGACCGCCGGTGCGTCCCGATTTGAGCGCAATCTCGGCCAAAGGCAGCGGCTCGAAGCTGCCGGCGTTGGGGCCGGCGGGGTAGGCCTTGCCCTCCTTCCATTCGACCGCGTCGGCGGGGATGTCCCAGATCATCGCGGCGCGCTTTTTCAGCTCCTCGACGACCTTCTCCGCGGCTTGCGTCGCCGCCATCCCG
>Ga0210403_10002861_pt1 | contig 15353 bp, 9 predicted proteins | sample IncBWC19MmetaG_FD_150863 | JGI IMG/M metagenome (GOLD analysis project Ga0210403, IMG submission 150863) | Forest soil microbial communities from Barre Woods Harvard Forest LTER site, Petersham, Massachusetts, United States - Inc-BW-C-19-M | ecosystem: Environmental > Terrestrial > Soil >... | reverse complement strand
TTGCGCGACCACATTCATTTCTTTTTCCAGCGAGGAAAAACGCTGCATGATCTCGTGAATGCGCAGAGTCATATTTCGAATTGTCTCAATCTGAGCGCGCGTTTGCGCGGAGAAGCTGCCGGGCTCCAGCAGGAGCAGGTCGGAGTTTCCCAATACCGAGGTGAGTGCGTTGTTCAAATTGTGGCGCATCTCGAGCATGTATCGTCCAAGCATGGCCTGACGCTCGAGTGCGGAGCAGGCAAACTCCGCAGCACGCGCCCGGGTTTCGGAGCGGGAGCGGTGTACGGCTTCCGAGGCCGCCAGCACCAGGGTTTCAAGCCAGTGCTCGCTCGGCCGCAACAGGGTGACACGAGGCCAGCGGTCTCGCACCAAATGTGCCGTCGCCGCATCGTGGCATAGACAGAAAATCGGTTGCGACGTGGAGTGCAAAGGCTCGAGGACAACTGAAAGAAGATCACGCCGCAACTGCCCCACGATGGCGACGTCGAACACATCCGGAGCAAAGCGGGGCCACAACTCGCCGCTCAACAGAGTGAATGTAGGCACATTCCGCTCCATCTGCCAACGGGCAGTGATCCGCCGCGAGAAGTCGGGTTCGTCGGAGATGATTAGAACGGTGGGCGTTTGCACGTGCCAGTTTCCTCTTTTTACCTGCGGACCATTACAAGTGCATCGACGGACAAACCCTGTCCGCTCATTTCTTTTTTGGCGGCTGCGGCGCCGAATCCGGATCCCATCCGGGCGAACTGGAAACTTCAAACTCAGGAGCGTCCGCCTGTGATGGGGCGGGTTTGTTGGACTTCGCCATGGGCGCAGCCGCGGGTTTTGCGGTGGCGCCAGCTGAGGCGGCCGCGGCCTTCGCTGCAGGCACTGGCGGTTTGCTGGCCGGGACAGCGGCCTTGGCCGGAGGTGCTGACACCGGTTTCGGCTGCGCCGCCGCAGGTTTCGCGGGCACCCCGGGTTTCGCAGCAGCAGCAGCCGGCTTCGCCTTGCCATCTGCCTCCGCTGCCTTGCCTCGGCCCAGCGCGTGCTCTACCGAAGCGCGCAAGTCGACCAGCATGCGCAGCGGTGATCCGGAAGAATACTCCGCCTGGAACATCACCTTCCAAGACTGGCAGATCATTCGCAACCGGATGATCGGCTCCTGAGCGGAGAATTGCGCGCGGCGGCAGTCGAGCGTTTCTATTCCCCTATCTTCAAGCTCGGTCAAGCCATCGAGAATCAGATTCAGGTCGCCGAGCATCAGCCGGAAAAAAGCCCGGCGCATCAGATAGCCGAACCGGGTAAACGCAACCAATGCGACTGGCAGGTAGAACAACTCTCCGGCAAGCCCCTTGGCTTTTCGGCCTTGTTCCAGAACCCCGCCGTGCAACAGTTCGTCGAGCGACTTGCATTTGCGGGCTGCATCGAGCACCCGGTCGAGCGCGTTGAGCCACACGGGAGGTTTCAGTTCAACCGGGCCGAGCACTGTCTCCATCGCTTGAGCCACGTAAGCGAGATCAACCTCTGCATCGTTGAGTCCCGCCGGCGCGTTCTGGCTGAAGTACTGCACCAGCAGGAAGTCGACCTTGTCACGAATGGCATCACTCTTGGTAGATTTACCCAGAAAATGCTGCAACAGCACGGCGGTCCCATCTTGACTCACCAGCGAGCTGGTTTGCAGGAATTGCCGGAGCTGGTGCACCTGGATGGCTCCATCCATGTGGTCAAGCCATTGATTGGCCTGTTCGACAGCCTCTTTGCCGGGCATTTCCACGCCGGCTTCCAGTTCAGCGCACGGTTTCACATCGATCGCAAACTCCCGCGACAGTTCGAAGTAAATGGGATAGAGTTTGCGCGCGAAATTCCATTGCGTGGCGAGATCTTGCACGGGTGTGGTTGGAGTCATGGTTTCACGATCCAGTTGGGCACTTCGCGGTTGAACCGCGCGGCCACGAGTGTGTTCCCGGGGTGATACTGCACCGCGACCACGCGAGCATCCTCCTCAAACGAGCCGTCGGAATTGCGCAACCTCAGAACATCGGCAAATTCCAGAGGAGTTTTGCAGGCGAACAAGACTTCGCGCGCCGTGCCAAATTCAATCACGATGCTTTCGCTAAAATCCGGCGATTGGCTGGACTCGACCATGCGAGCGAACTGCACCGGCATCCGCATGGCGGTCGCGTCCGGGAAAAAACGAGCCAGGCCGGCAACGGGGCTGGCGTCTTGCGGGTAGCGCGCGGTAGCTGTGGCTTGCTGCGCCAATTGATGTAGATCCTCTTACCTTAAAACTCTCTAACCGGAACTCGTTCGCCGCCTTGAAATGCGGTCGGGCTCCCCCTCTTCCTGGTTTGGAAGAGCTTTGGGGAGCCGGTATCCGCGGTTCACAGGAAATTCAAGCAAGGGGGGCACCATCTCGCGGAACGGAAGGACTAGCACTGAGGGGAACGGGCTTTCAGCGAGTTAGGGCGAGAGAGATGTAGTTGCGGCCGCCGCAGAGCCATTTGGCGTCTCAAGCTGAGATGGCAGTCTCACTTCGCTCGCCATCACGACAATCTCAAAAAACATCACACGCGCGTGTGTGACTGCGACTTGTGGAGAGCGGAATCAGAATTGATGCTATGCGGCTGCTGCTGCGCTACCCAATCCAGATGGCACCCGTCTACATGCTCAAATCGTGACGGAAAAATCGCAAGTCAGGCAGCTGCTTCACGAATTACAAGTGACAAATGTATGAACGCCACCCGGTACTTACCTCTCGCCGTTGTCGCCGTTCTCTTTGAATTCGCTGCGGTCTGTCAAACGCCGCAGTCACTTTCCGTTCCGGCCGACTCGCCGCGATGGGAACTCCAGCAGGGCGCCAAGGTAGCGGAATTCCTTGGCCGTAAGTGCCTCGCGATCGACGGGGGAGCGGCGGTATTGAAGGACTTCGAGATGCGCGACGGTGTTCTGGATGTAGATGTCGCAACCGCGGCGAAACGCGGATTCTTTGGCTTCGATGTCCGGATCGATAAAGATGGGGCCAACTACGAAGAGATCTACCTTCGACAGCATAAGTCTGGACTTCCGGACGCGATGCAGTACACGCCGGTTCTCAACACCGGCCGGAACTGGCAGCTGTTCAACGGACCTGGCTTTACCGGCGCAGTCGATATTCCGAGTGATGAATGGTTCCATATCCGCCTGCAGGTCGCGGGCGCACAAGCAAAGCTCTACGTCAAAGACATGGATCAGCCAGCCCTAGTCATGAGCGATCTAAAGAGCGGCGTCCAGAAGGGTCAGGTCGCTCTGTTCGTCCTCACGGGAGCAACGTACTTCTCCAACTTCGAGGTGCGAATCACGCCGGATTTGCCCTGGGAGCGGCATCTCCAGCCCATGCCTCAGAACGCCCTCACGCACTGGAGCCTTTCACCGGCCTACGATGGACTGGCGCGCAATCTGGAACGCCCACTGGCCAAGTCAGAGAGCGATGCGATTCAGTGGCAGGACGTCGAGGCCGAACCACCCGGCTTTGTGGTCCTTTATCGTTATCGCCAGGCGCCGCATCCGATGGTCACGTTTCAGGGAGACTTCTCGAAGCGCCTGGAACCTCAACCGGGGATGAAGGTCCTCTACGCGCGCACCACCATCCATTCGGACCGCGACCAACTGAAGAAGCTTGAAATAGGCTACAGCGACGATGTCAGCGTATTCCTGAACGGCAAGATTCTGTATCGCGGACGAAGCGCCCAGGGATTCCGCGATCCAGGCTTTTTGGGCATCGTGAATCCGGAGAACGACGCCGTGTACCTGCCGTTGAAGAAAGGTAGTAATGAGTTGATGCTGGCCATCACCGAACTCGGCGGAGGATGGGGATTCATCTGCAGGTTAGCGGACGTCGAGTGAGGTCAACGGCTCACTCATCGCGCAGAGTCTGCGCCGGATCGATTCGTGCAATTCGCAGCGTAGGCACGGTCCCGGCAATGACCGTTACAGCCGCGAGAATTAGAATGACGCACAAAATTGTGGGGATATCGTAGACGCCCACCCCATACAACACGCTGCGCATCGCCCTCAGCGCTCCCGCGCACAAGACTAGTCCCAGAATGAGTCCCAACCCCGAGGCCTGAACTCCGGGACCACCTATATTGACCATGGCTTGTTGAATAGTGGAGCCCAGCGCCATACGGATGCCAATCTCTCTTGTCTTTTGCGCGACGATGTTTGCCACCAGGGCAAAGATTCCGACAGCGCTCAGCAACAGAGCGAGACCTGCCATGGTGCTTAGAAGTGCTACTTCGACACGTTGCGTCGCCAACGTCTTCGCCAGCAGATCGTTCATCCGGTAGAAGCCGGAGAAGGGTAAGTTGGGATCGACGCCCGCGAGCGCGCGCTGCATCTGCGCGGTCAGTCCCTCGACCGGGCCTGCCGTCCGAACGATCCAGCTGGGCTGGAACCAAATGTGGAGTAGTGACAGCGACTGAGCGTCTACCTGGGTGGCGGGAATATACATCAACTCTTCGGCGGAAAGGGGAGCAGTAGGATCCAACCCCGGCTCGATCGCCACATCTTCTACCACCCCGACAATCATTTTGTCTTTATCCACGTAGTGCCCCAAGGGGCTTGCCCCGTGGAAGAACTTGCGGACGAATGTCTGATTGACGATGGCCACTTGTTGCGAATTGGGACCGTCTGCGTCAGTAAATGCCCGGCCCATGAGGATGGGAATCTGTAATGCCCCGAAATAGTCCGGCGTAATGTACGCCTCGCCGGTCATCACTTGCTGGCCGGATTCTTTGCTGTCGCTGAGCATCACTCCACTGTTGAGCGTGCGCTCATATGGCAGACTCAGGCCGACCGCAGCGTGTTGCACTCCTGGAATCTGCCGCATCGCGGCGATGCTCGCGTCCAAAAGCTTTCGAAACGCTGCTGAATCATGGAAACGTGTGTCATCGAGGGACGCTTTCGCTGTCATGACTCCGGTTGAGTCGAATCCCGGCGACAGGGTTTGAAGATGAACGAGAGTGCGAATCAGCAGGCCCGACGACGCCAGCAACACCACGGTCAACGCAACTTCGCCGGCAAGCAATGCCTGCCTTAAACCCATTTGATCGGCGCTGCCCGTGGAGCGACTCGCGATCGCCGAGCGCAAGTCATACCTTAGCCCCGTAACGGCAGGAATCATGCCGAACAGCACGCTCGTGAGCAGGGATATGAGAACCGTGAAAGCCAGTACACGCGCATCCAGAGGCACGTCAGCCACAGGAAAGAAGTGTTCAGGTAAAAGCTGGAGCAGTCCCCGCAGAGTCACGAAACCGACTGCTATTCCAGCGATTCCACCGACGAACGCCAATAAGAGAGTTTCGACCCAGAATTGTTTCTGAATTTGCCAGCGCGAGGCGCCGAGCGCGAGTCGGGTGGCGACTTCCGAGGTGCGCCGCAACATGCGAACGAGCGTCAGGCCAGCCAGGTTGGCGCAGGCGATCAGCAGAATGATCCCGGCTGCCAGCATTAACGCTAAGACCTGCGGGCGCAGCGTAGCCGTCTCTCCTTTTTGGAGCGGCACAGAATAATATGTCACTTGTGCGCCGGGGTTGTCCTGGAGTTCATAGCGCACGGTGCGGAGGGACCAGGCACGATTGATCTCGGCATCCGCTTGCTGCCAGGTAGCGCCATCCCGCAATCGCGTGATCAAGTCAAAGTTCGTTCCTCCGCCTTCACCGTCGCGGCTGGCCTGTAATGTTGTATATACGTCGGCATCCAACGGAATCGTCACGCCATCGGGCAGTACTCCCACTACTGTGTACGGCTCTCCTTTCAACAGAATGTTCTTGCCTGATATGTTGGGATCAGAACCGAAACCATTTCGCCACAATCCATAGCTGAGGATGGCTGTCTTTGCTCCGTGCGGAAGATCTTCCGCATCCGAGAACGTACGACCGATGATGGGATGAATGGCCAGCACATCGAAGTAGTGCGCGGAGACGCGTCCGGCGTGAAGATACTGCACCTGCGAATCGGCATGGAGATTGACGCCTGAAGTTCTCGTCGCTGAAACGGCCGCGATCAGCGAGGGAACGTTGTCGCGCAACAGTTCCCATTGTTCGCCGTTTACATGATGCCGCTCGTCCCAGCCCATGGGGCCGGTGACGCGCGTGTAAATCGTTCCCATCCGTTCGGGATGGGAGTAGGGCAACCTCTTAAGTAGAAGCGCATTGACCACGGAGAAAATGGCTGTATTTGCACCAATGGAGAGCGCCAGCGTGAGGACCACCGTGACGGTAAAGCCGGGATTTCGCCACAGCTGGCGAACTGCAAACCTAAGATTCTGATTGAGTATTTCCACGAACATATCCTCGGAGATCGACGTTACGCGCCCTTAACGAGTCTCGAGCCGGAGCGGCCCTTCTACGGGTGCCGTCTGCATCTTGTCTACCGAAGTCTACCGTTCGGAAAAGCAAGAAACGATGGCGTTTCTACCCCCTGAAACCTGATCCTCGATTGTCCGCTTGTGAACATTCCTGTGCGCTGGTGGACAGGCTCGGCTTTGCCGGGGTGATGTATGCGCGGCGTATCGTCGGTTATTCGGAGCTAGAGGACTCCCTCATTGCAAGGTGTGGCTTGACGAACTTGCCCCGGAGGGAGATCCCATTCCGATGTTGTAACGCTTGAGTTTGCGGTAGAGGGTCGCGCGACTGATACCGAGCATTCGTCCGGCAAGCGCCTTGTCGCCGTTGACCTGTTCAAAAACACGCTGAATAGTGGCGCGCTCGATATCCTCCAGATCGGTTGTGGACAACGGCGTTCGAGGCGCCACCGCAACCACCGCCTCTGCCAGATCCGGATCCAGTACGGGCGGTTTGTTCGTGTGTACCACAGGAGTGGTCGTCAAACCTGCACCCGCGGCAATGGCCGGCGGAAGATCACTCAATTCGATGATCTGTCCGTTTCCCAGCGCAACAGCCCTCTCGACGCAGTTTTCCAGTTCTCGGACGTTGCCCGGCCATTCGTATTGCATCAGGGCCTTCATCGCGGCGCTGGAGACATGCTGCTCGCCTCCAGGGGCATAGCGTTCCAGAAACCAATGCACGAGCATCGGGATGTCGCTACGGCGCTCGCGGAGAGAGGGTACGAAGAGCGTGACGACATTCAGACGGAAATAAAGATCTTTGCGGAAGGTTCCGTTCTTGTAAGCGGCCTCGAGATCACGATTCGTGGCAGCAATGACCCGCACGTCTACCTTGATCCGCTGATTACTGCCCACCGGCCGTACTTCTTTTTCCTGCAGGACGCGCAGAAGCTTCGCCTGCAGTTCCAGTGGCAACTCGCCCACTTCGTCGAGGAAGATGGTGCCGCCATCAGCCGCTTGAAACAGTCCCTGCTTGGACTTCAAAGCCCCGGTGAACGCCCCTTTTTCGTAGCCGAACAGCTCGCTTTCGATGAGCGTGGGAACGAGGGATCCGCAATCGACCGCGACGAACGGACGGCCGGCAAAAGCTCCGCGAAAATGCATCGCACGGGCGACGAGCTCTTTTCCAGTGCCGCTCTCGCCATAAATCAGCACCGGCGTGCGCGTATCTTTTAATCGCGCCACCAGACGCATCACTTCCTGGATGCGCGTGGACGAACCGACAATCCCATGCACAGCAGTTTCCGAATCTGTGCGCTGTCGCAGGAATTCGTTTTCCTCGACCAGCCGGACTTTCTCGGCCATGCGCCTCAGAAACAGCCGCAATTCTTCCAGCGGTGAAAACGGCTTGGTGATGTAGTCGTAAGCGCCCAATTTCATCGCCTGCACGGCGGTTTCAATCGATCCATGTCCGGTCATCAGCGCTACTTCGGTGCGGGGCAGAAGTTTCTTGATCTTCTCCAGGAATTCCAGTCCCGACATGTGCGGCATCACCATGTCGGACAAGATCATGTGGACCGACTGCTCTTCCAGAAGAGCCAAAGCCGACTCGCCGCTCTCGGCTTCCAGGCAAACAAATCCGAGCGCTTCGCCTACCGTTGAGCACAACTTGCGGATGGTCTGCTCGTCATCGACGATCAGCAGGCGTATGCGGAGATCTTCCTTACCGTTGTTCACTACTCGGCCTTTCCAAACGTTTTCGAGATCACATCAATGAATTGTTGAACGCGGAACGGCTTCTCCACGCAGGGAGCGCCCGTCGCGCGCAAGGTTGCCACCGTCTCTTCGTTCGCGATATCGCCGGTAATGAAGACGACGCGAGTCGCCAGATCCGGCCTGTGCTTGGCGATCCAGGCATGCACCTGTCCGCCGTCCACCCCGCCGGGGGTCCGCATGTCAGAGACAATGCCGAGATAAGATCCGCGCTCCAGCAGCCGCAAGGCATCGACGCCGGACTCGCAGCACACAACCGGATATCCGCTGCGCTCGAGAGCTGCTTGCACGTAGGCCATCACCGCCGGCTCATCTTCGATGAGCAGGACCGGCAAAGCTTGAGGTTTCAAGGCTGGCAGGCTCATGGTTGTGTCACTCCCGCGGCCACGCCCAGAGACGCGGCCTGAGGCGTTGCAGGCAAGCGAACAATGAAGGTCGCTCCCTGGCCCCCGATGTTGTTGTGGCAGAGAATCTCACCACCGTGTTCTTTCACGATTCCGTAACAGATGCTAAGGCCTAAACCCGTACCCTTGCCCACTTCCTTGGTCGTGAAGAATGGATCAAAAATCTTGTCAGGATGCGAAATTCCATTTCCATTATCGGAGAAGGAAACTTCGACCGAATCACCGGACTTGGTCGACATGATCTCGATGCGCGCGGGACGTCCGACCTCGCGCACCGCGTCGTAAGCATTGTTCAGGATGTTGAGAAAGACCTGTTGCAACTGGTGCGCGTCGCCGATCACGTCGGGAAGTCCTTCATCCAGGTGTTCGACCACGTCGACGCCGTGACTATTAAAGTCATAGGAGCGCAGCTGAATGGTGCGCCGCAAAATCCCGTTCAGTTGCACAGGATTGCGTTGCGGCGGCATCTGACGGGCAAAGCTGAGCAGATTTTGCACGATCTGCTTGGTGCGCTGCGCTTCTTGCAGGATCACTCGCAGGTCCTTCCGCGCAGCTTCGGTCAAATCGGGATTTTCCATCAGCAAGTCGGCGAAGCCGAGAATCGCGGTCAGCGGGTTATTCACCTCGTGCGCCACACCCGACACCAACTGCCCGACCGCCGCCATCTTTTCCGTGTGGAGTAACTTGTCGCGCAGCACTGCGGAATCCGTGATATCGGTGAGCACCAGAACGATGCTGGTCACCGTTCCCTGCTCGTCGCGCATCGGGCTGAGGTTCGCTGAGAATTTCCCCGCGGCACCGCTACGTCGCACGATTTCCAGTTCGAGGTTGTCGACTTGCTGGCCGTTCAAGGTGCTGTGGACAGCTTCGGCCAATGGCTGCGCAAAGTTCGGCGAGGCCAATTCGAGCAGAGGGCGGCCAAGCAATTCCCGCTGCTCAAATCCGGCGTCATACCAGCGCCGGTTCGCGTAACTGATCAGTCCTGCGGTATCGGCCACCAGAATCAAGCTCTGAGTGTTGTTGAGGATCTTGCCCGAGAAATCGCGCTCCCGATGCAACTCCGACTGGTAGGTTCGAAGGCCGGTGACATCCAGCATCAGTCCGCGAATCTGCAGCACGCGGCCCTGGTTGTCGTACATCCCGAAGGCGTTAATCAGCACGTGAATCAGCGAGCCGTCCTTGCGCCGAAGGGTAGCCTCAAAATTGCGCAGGCTGCCCTGTTCCTCCATGACCTTCGAATGTTGCTGCCGCTGCTCGGGAGTGAGATAAAGCTGGGTCGGGATATCGATCTGCAGCAACTCTTCGCGGCTGCCGTAGCCGAGCATCCGCACCATGGCATCATTGACTTCCACAAATCGCCCGCCCGGCGTGCTGAAGAACAGACCTTCCTGAATATTGTCGAACAGCTCGCGGTACCGTCGTTCCGCCTCGCTACGGTCAGAGATGTCTTTCAGAACATGAATCGTCTGCAGGCCCTCCCCGGAGGCGTCGTGCACGCGCGATGTTGAGACCAGGTAGGTGCGGTCGAAAACCGGGTGAGCAAACTCGCCGGAGTCATCCCCCATCGAACGGCAGAAGGGGCAGGAATACGAAGCGGAATCACTGGTCAACGCCATCAGTGCGCGAATATTGAGTCCGATCAACTCTGCCGGAGGCACACCAATCATCGCGGCCAGCGACCGGTTCACTCGCAATACCTTGTCGGACTGGTCGTGCACGACAATGAAGTCCGAAATGGCATCGAATATTTCGACCCAATGGCGGTTCGACTTTTCAATCTGCGTGAACATCCGCGCATTGTCCAGCGCCATAGCGGCATGCCCCGCCATTGTCTCCAGGAAGGCCCGATCCTCCTGGTTCAGGGCTCCCGCGCGGCCGGAAAGACATAAAATTCCGGCAAGTTCACCATTGGCGCCAGTGAGCCGTACCAATGTGCAGTCGGTCCAACCTAGTTTGGCGGCGGGTTCCACTCCCAGCATTTCTTGGGCAGAACCGCAGGCAACATTTTCCGCGTTATGAGTGACAAACTCGCCAAGCGTAGCGCCCAGGTCTCGCTCACTCTCACGATCCATGGAGATCGTCTGGGTTTCTCTCTTCACCAGATTCGCCTCAGCCTTGTGTAAAGAGCCGTCCGGCTTTTGTTCTTCGGATGGCGGGACGATTTCCAATGTCGAAGGGGATAGCTGCGTCTGATGCAGCGCAGCGGGCTGCCAGCGGCCGTCATGATACAAAGCCAGCAGTCCGCCGCGTGAGCTCGTCAGTTCCACCGTGCGGCGAACAAACCGGGACGCAAACTCGGGCAAGTGCAGGCTGCCGTCAATGTCACGCGCCAGTTCGATCAATGCCTCGGCCCGCCGCCGGTGCTGTTCCGACAGGTGCAAATTGCTGGCAACTTCCAACACGACCGCAGCCTGGTTCGACAGGGCCCTGGCGCGCCGTATGTCCTCCTGTGAAATCCCGGTGCCATCGAGACGATCGAGCAGGCCAAACATCCCGAGCAGTTTGCCGCTGGCTCCGAGGAGCGGCACGGCAAGAAATTGTTGCACTTTGTATTTCGCAACGACTTCAACATTGGCCCCTAGGACCCGGCTCGCTTCATCCGTCCAAAAGACCTCTTTAGATCGAAGGGCTTTGGTAGCGATCCCTTCAGGAAAAATGGTGTCGACCGGGCGCGGTTGTCCGCGTTCTACTCCGTAATGTACCTGGAATTGGTCATTCTCCAGCAGGGCGATGAAGCATCTCCCGAAGCCGAGAAATCCTGAAGCGCGAATGACAAACGCCGGTAGAAAACGATTCAGATCTCCGCTGGCGCTGAGTTCCAGCGAAATCTCAAGGAGTTGATGAAGTTCCTGCGCCTGCGAGTGTGCAGTGGCATGCAGTTCCGCATGGGCCACCGCGACGGCGCCAAAGCCCGCGATGGCTGCGACCAGCGCACGTTCCTCGGCCGTAAAGATGCCGTCTTGCCGGGGATAAATTAAGATCGCGCCCTGGGTGCGGGCCGTGCGAAAGGGTGCCGCAATGAGCATGCCGGGAGAAACCAGGTTCCCGAGGGAATGGACGTCCGCGCCGATCGAGAGAGTCAGGGGCTCTCCCGCCGCCACCGCCCGTTGGGCAAGGTCGGCTGCGAAGCGCAAAGTTTGCCGATCGTGGCGGGCGCGCGCCGAAGTCGCCAGTTGCGGAGTCTCCGCCGACACCGCCTTCAACTCAAAGGGACCTTCCCGGCGCAGCAGCACGCATACCAATCGGGTACGCAACAGCAAGCGAAGCCGGTCGGCCAGTGCCTCGATAACAGCGCCCACATCCGGGCTTCCGTGTAAGGCGTGGACGACGTCCGCCAGAATCTCGGCGCGGCGATGCTCTTCCCGTGACGCCTCGCCGAGACGGGCCGCTTCCAGAAGACTTCCCAGTTGACCCGCCAGAATGGTGGCTTTAGCGGCGAAATCCTCGTGAAACGCCTCATCGTTGGCGTCGTGCAGGAAGGTGAGCGCACCGATGACTTCATTGAAGACCAGCAAGGGCGCAGCCAGTAGCGAGCGGGCCTCAAACTCCCGAGCCGCAGGGAAGGCGGCAGAATTCACATGATTCGCGAAGATCGTACGCCGCTGCCGCACCGCTTCTGCGGTCACGGTACTCTCCATCGGACGCAGACGAAGTCCGACGAAACGCTGGGACATCTTGCCGTCGGCCTGCTCACCTATGAGTTCGTCCCCAGCCTGGCAGCGCCAGAAGTAGACTCCGGAAACATCAAAGAATTCGCGCGTGGCCTGGCAGAACAACTGAATCAGTTGGTTGGGCTGGGGCCTTTCGCCGGATTTGGCAGCAATACGGAGCAGTAGCTTCTGAAAGCCCTCATCGGAACCGGAGAAGGCTCGGTCTCCCGGAGGAACCATCGAACTACGAACAGAAGCACTGACATCTGCACCGGCGCTGGGGAAATAGTTTTCGCGATTCACAAGTGCTTGAATCTATTGGGAAACTAACTGTCATCTCAATTTGAGTCAAGGGAAATGGATCACGAGGTGCCTGGATGTGAAATCCCGTGACTCGGAGTGAGATTTTGTCTCACCGTGAGAAACAGTACTCGGTTTTTGCCGAATGAGACAACGCTAATTGCGAGCAGGCACAAAAAGCACCCTCCGTCTTGAAGTAACGCATTGCTGTTCAATCATTTACAGCCCATTACTTTGGTTTTTCCAAGAAGGTTCCGTTGGCCTAGGCATTGCACTCTTGCCTTTGCCAGTTCTTGGAATCGGAGGAGGATTTGTGTCTCAGCGAATCGCGGCCGCAGTGCTAGCAGTCGTAACAATTGTGGCGGCTTTCAGTCTGTCCCACGCAGGTGCCCAGACATCGCAGAGTGACGAGATCAATCGTCGGGCGAAGACTAAGGTACAGCCTTTTTACCCGGAATTAGCACGCAAGATGAATATCGCGGGAACGGTAAAGATCGAGGTAACGGTCGCCCCCAATGGCACCGTCAAGGAAGCTCGGATCGTTGGTGGACACCCGGTTCTCGCCAATTCGGCCCTCGACGCGGCCAAGAAGTGGCGCTTTGAACCAGCGCCGTCGGAGAGTACGGGCGTCATTGAGTTCAAGTTCGAGCCGCGGTAACTCGGATTACCGCGGAGGAGACAGGCATGACTATCGGCAAGAAGTTATACGTGAACTTCGGCATCATCCTCATCATGGTGCTGGCGCTGTTCCTGGCGAATTGGCTAGCGGTAAGGCGCGAACACGATGCCAAAAAGGCCGCGCAACAATCGCAGGACCTGGCCGAGGCCACCAACGCGGTCCGCTCCCAGATGATGCAGAACCGCCTCTATCTGAGCAACTACTTGCTGAGTGGAGACACGCGTGAAGTCGACCGCATGAACGAGGGACTTCGTACGCTCAACGAGAAGCTCGAGCTGGGCAAGTCACTGGCCAGCTCCGACCAGATCAAGACGTCCCTGAACAAGGTGCAGCAGCTGGAGCAGTCCTGGGGCAAGGAATTCGCACAACCGCTGATCGATAAACGAAAGGACGTTGACTCAGGCAATGCCACGGTCGCCGAACTGCAGATCTATTACTTGCAGAAGGATGCCTCGTCCTGGGTCAAGAATTCCAGCGATTCGCTCGACGTCGCGGATGGCGAAAACCGCAAAGTGGTCGATGAGCGGAGCAATTCCGACGTAAGTGCTGCGAACTGGACCATCTGGATTTCATTCGTTGCCACACTGGCCGCATTGATCGCCGGAGCAATCATTGCGTACCGCACCGCCAAGTCAATCACCGAGCCGCTGACCAATCTCATGAACGTGGCGCGCGCCATCGGAAACACTGGCGATCTGGAACATAACATCGACCTCGGCCGTGACGACGAGATTGGCGAACTGGCCCGCACCTTCCACAAGATGGTCACCTACCTGAAGGAGATGGCGGGAGTTTCCGAAGCCATCGCCGGGGGCGATCTGACACTCGAAGTAAAGCCGCGCTCCTCGCACGACACCCTGGGCAACGCCTTCGCCAAGATGGTCGAAGGACTTGCCGGGCTGGTGCGGAGTGTTCGCGACGCCTCGTCGCAAGTCGCCAGCGCCTCCAACCAAGTCGCCGGAGCTTCCGACGATTCGGCCAAGATTGGGCTGCAAGCCTCGTCTGCCATCGATGAAGTCACCAGCACGATGCACGAGATGAGCGTCAACGTGCAGAACATGGTGAAGAGCACACAGGTACAGGCCTCCAGCGTCAGCGAAACCTCGGCCTCGATCGACCAGATGGTCGCGTCGATTCAGCGAGTAGCCGATACCGCCAAAGTGCTGCTCGACATCTCCAACCGCTCACGCGAAGAAGTCCACAGCGGCATCGGCACCATGGAAAAGGCGACCGATGGCCTGAACCGCATCAACACGACCATTAACTCCTCGGGCGAGATCATTGGAGCCCTCGGACAGCGCGCCGACGACATCGGCAAGATCATCGAGGTCATCGACGATCTGGCCGAGCAGACCAACTTGCTGGCATTGAACGCCGCCATCGAAGCCGCACGCGCCGGAGAGCACGGCTTGGGATTCGCTGTGGTCGCCGATGAAGTCCGCAAGCTGGCGGAGAAGTCCGCGCAATCCACGAAGGAAATCTCGGAACTCATTCAAAGCATTCAGAAGGAAGCCCGTAAGGCGGTCGAGAACATGGATCGCTCCACCGCCATTGTGAACGAAGGACTGGATCTGGGTTCCGAATTGAATTCAGCCTTAAAGAAGATCTCGAACGTGGTCACCGAAGTCTACAAGTTCGCGCAGGAAATCGGCGCCGCCACTAACGAGCAGTCGCATGGATCTTCGCAGATTGCGCGAGCCACCACGCGGCTGAACGAAATCACGCACGAAATCAACTCGGCCGTCGAAGAACAAGCTTCAGGCGCCCAGGCTGTCGTCAAGGCGATGGAGCGGATGCGGGAACTGGTGCAGCAGTCGACCTCGAGTTCCACGGAACTGGCCGCTTCATCCGAGCAGATGTCAAAGATGTCGCGCAGCCTGCTTGATTTCATCGACCGGTTCGCACTGGCGGAAGCTCTGCGGGAGAAGGCGGCGGATTCTGCAGGCCGCAACGCCAAGCGTGCCGCCGCAGCCGGGGCGCAGTTCTAAACCTTAGGAGCCCAGACCATGAGTCGTGAACTCCATATCGTGGGTTTCCAGGTGGGCCGCGAGACCTATGGCGTCCCCATCACTTCCCTGCACGAGATCGTGCGGGTGCCGGAAATTACCGCCGTGCCTGACGCCCCCGACTACCTCGAAGGCGTCATCAACCTGCGCGGCAAGATCGTTTCCGTCATGGACCTGCGCAAACGTTTTGGAGAAAAGCAGGCCGCCGTCAAGAGGACCAATCGCATCCTGGTG
>Ga0210403_10002859_pt1 | contig 15358 bp, 15 predicted proteins | sample IncBWC19MmetaG_FD_150863 | JGI IMG/M metagenome (GOLD analysis project Ga0210403, IMG submission 150863) | Forest soil microbial communities from Barre Woods Harvard Forest LTER site, Petersham, Massachusetts, United States - Inc-BW-C-19-M | ecosystem: Environmental > Terrestrial > Soil >... | reverse complement strand
TTTCAGGGTCGAAGCCGAAGGACAACTTACGAAGCTGCGTTCACGGCTGGTGTCTCGCGACGCATTAAGGACGCATGCTGCTGCGCTCGATCTGGGGCGTTACATTTTGCTGGGACGCGGCGAAGAAGCCAGTGGCGGGCGGGAACGTACGTCCACATTGGCCGATGCATTTGAAGCCTTGATCGGCGCGCTTTACCTCGATGGCGGCCTCGAGGTAGCCAGGAATTTCATTCTGACCCAGACCCGCGCCGATCTCGAGAAACTGGCGGAAGAGCCGGTGGATATTAATCCGAAGGGCGATCTCCAGGAATTGTTGCAAAGCATCTCGCCCCATAGTCCGATTTATGAACTCGTTTCGCAGAGCGGGCCTGAACACGAAAAGACATTCGTCTCACAAGTCGTTTGGGAGGACATTGTTCTTGGTCAAGGCAGCGGTCACAGCAAAAAACAGGCGGAAACTGCGGCTGCGCTCGAAGCGTTGCAGTCAAGGCGCTGGGAGAAAAAATTGTAATTCGGCTGTTTTAAACAGGCTCCGTAAAACTCTGACACTGTGATCGCAGACTAAAAGGGCTTAAGCACCGGCGCTGCCCTTGTCACGTCTTAACGTTGGCGAAGGCGGATAGGCCTTTTCATACCCAATGGTTCAGCGCGTCGATTTTTCCAGAAGCTCGTTTCCAGCGGAAATGTCGCGCGATCGATTTGGTCACAAATTTCTTGGCCCGCCCGACAGCCTGTTCCAATGAGAGGCCGGATGCCAGACCAGCCGTAATCGCGGCTGAATAAGTGCAACCGGTACCGTGTGTGGCAACACCCCGCACAAATGGCGCCGAGAACTCTTTTAGTTGGCCGTTGTGGAAGAATAAATCGATCGCGTTGTCTCCTTGAAGATGGCCACCTTTCAATAAGATCGCGCAGCCAAATTGCTTCGCGAGCGTCTTCGCCGCTCTCTGCATCTGTTGCCGTCCTCTGATTCGCGTTCCAAGCAACAAGCCGGCTTCGTCCAGGTTCGGCGTGATGAGGGTCCCCAGCGGAAACAGTTTGTTTTTGTAAGCGTCGATAGCTGCGCGTTCCAGAAGGCGGTCGCCGCTGGTCGCAATCATTACCGGATCGATCACGAGCGGGATACGTCGCCTGTTGTCGTGAAAGGCCTTTACCACAGCGGAAACGATCTGCCCCGAGCAAAGCAGGCCGGTTTTTATCGCGTCGACCTGGAAATTTCTAAGCAGCACTTCGATTTGATCGTGGACGATTCTCGGCGTGACCGCTTCAATTCTCGACACTTTTCCAGGAATTTCCGCGACGACGCATGTCACAGCGGTCAATCCATAAACACCAAGAGCGTTAAAAGTTTTTAGATCCGCCTGAATACCGGCGCCGGCGCTACAGTCGGAACCGGCAATCGTTAGAGCTACGGGAACTGTGGCGGCGCTCTCTGAGCGCCGACTACGTTGCTTACCCATCGGATTCGGCGCTCAGAACGCGCCGCTACAAAATCACGCGCCGTTCCCGTCGTTGCCGATCGCTTCGACGGGACAGCCTTCCATCGCTTCTTTGCAGAGCCCTTCTTCTTCGGGCGTTTCCGGCTGCTTATAAACATAAGAGTGGCCGCCGTCATCGTTCCGTTTGAAGTTTGCAGGGGCGGTTTCGCGGCACAAATCGCAGTCGATGCATTGATCATCGACGTAGAATTTGCCCGGTACGTTCTCGGTGTATTTGTTCGCGGCGTCGGCCATGTTTTCCCTGAAGGTCAAGTCGAACGTTAGGAGGAAAGACTTCTAACGCAATAATGTGCCCGCTGATTGGTTGAGACGCAACCGCAACGTGGCGCTGGCACGTATCTCCTCAAACATCAAAGGCATTGACTGTTCAAACGGAAAGAGCATGATGGCCGACCATTCAGCGAGACCTGAGCGACTTCAAAGGCCATAACGCTTTAACCCTTCAACGCTCCCTTCATGAAAAAGGACAGTGCCAAAAGCCTGCGCGTGTTTGCAATCGAGCTGGCGATCTATGCGGTTCTTGTCACCGCTTATTTCTTCCTGGTCCTGCATCTTTTAGGCAATTGGCTGTACCGGCTCGATATGCAGCATCGTATCCTTTATGCGGTAGTCGCACTCTTGCTTATTGTTGGTCAAGCCATTGTCCTGGATGCAATAGTGACCCTGTTGTTCCGGTTCCTGCGCCGCCGTTGGAGATAAGCCATGTTTTTCCCGATCTCCAATTCACACATCAACCCCCTCTATCTAGCGGTTGTCGGTTTTCTCATTGGAATTTTGGGCGGCTTCTTTGGCGTTGGCGGAAGTTTCATTGCCGGTCCGGCGCTGCGCCTGATGGGAGTGGATTGGAATTACGCTGTGGGAACAGACCTGGCGCACATTGTCGGAAAATCGATCGTGGCGGCCAGACAGCACCGCACTTTGGGCAACGTCGATCTCAAGCTGGGGTTCTTGATGGCTTTTGGAACCATCGGCGGCGCCGAAGCCGGTGCGCAAGCCATTCAGGCACTCAAGCGTGCGGGCAATGTGAACACCGTCGTCAGCTGGGTCGCCATTTTCGTCTATTTTAGCATCTCTATCTTTATGCTCTGGGAGAGCTACACAACGCTGAAGTTACACAAGGACCGCTCGCGTCGACCACTGTCGGATGGGAAGGCTGCAGAATCGAAAGCAGATCACTCAGCATTCGGGCCCGTTACGAAAAGGATTCAACGAATAAAAATTTGGCCGATGGTCAGCCTGCCCACCTCGGGCATACAGGAAATTTCCCTCTGGACCATACTGCTGGTCGCCCTTGTCGGTGGATTCTTTAGCGGTTTTTTGGGCGGCGGCGCGGGCTACATCCGAATGCCGTCCATGGTCTATGTGCTCGGTATCCCCACTCATCTGGCCGTAGGAACGGATCTTTTCGAAATCGTGATCTCGGCCAGTTATGGAACGTTCACTCACGCAATTAAAGGCAACGTCGATATTCTGATCGCGCTCGTCATGCACACCGGCGCAGTCATTGGCGCGCAGATCGGCGTGGTCGCTACGCAGTATTTTGCAGGCCCGAAGATCCGCCTCGCTTTTGTGCCGCTGCCGTTGATTGGCGCGGCGATCGTCGTCTATACGCTCGTGACCGGCCACAAGCTCTAGCCATGAAGATTTTGATTTGCAGCGACGGCACATCCTCAGCTGGAACCGCAATCGATCTCGGCGGATTGCTGGCCGGACCGCTCAAAGCCGAGACCACGCTCTTGGGAATCGCAGAAAAATCGGAAGACGAGCAGCCCCTGCGCGACGCGCTTTATGCTCAGGCGCAATCGCTGCGGCAACGCGGCGTATCGCCGGACGTAGTCGTGCAATCGGGTGAGCCAGTGTGGCAGATTGTTCAGCAAACATCGAAGAGCAAATACGATCTCGTCGTGATCGGTGCGCGTTGGACTGGTGCGGTAGGAGACTACTGGCGATCAAGAAAAACGTACGAAGTAATCAAAGCCATTCAGCCTCCGGTGCTGGTGGCGATTGGCGAACGCAAACAATTGAAGCGTTTTGTCATTTGCACAGGTGGAAAAGAATACATCGAGCGAGCGGTCCAATTCACCGGCAGACTGGCCACGGCCGTAGGCGCATCGGTCACCTTGCTTCACGTCATGGCTGAGCCGCCGGCGATGTACGCCGATCTCGTACGCATGGAAGAAAATGTCGATCAGTTACTGCAATCAAAGTCGGAGCTTGGGACCAATTTGCGCCGTCAAAAAAGAGAACTCCACCGGCTCGGCGTCTCCGCTGAGGTGCATCTGCGGCACGGGATCGTGATCGATCAGGTGTTCGAAGAAGTCCGCGACGGCGATTACGACTTGATTGTGACCGGCACATCCCAGGCGCGCGGTTTGCTTCGTCACTACATCATGGGCGATTTAACCCGGAGCATTTTGAACCGCGCCAACGTCCCCGTGCTCGTCGCTCGCGCCGGCCCGCCAAAGGCCGCTCGAACGCTCTGGAAAGCTATCAAAGGATTGTTTGGGAGCCGCTAATCACTTGCTCTGCTTCGCGTAAATCCGGGCAGCGCGTTCTAGTTTGGTCTCGATGGAAATGTCTAATGGGCTAGCTCTGCGCACTTCGCGAGTGCGTCGCTGGCTCGGTCATCTTTTCCGTGAATGGACCATTGAAACCTGGCGCCCGATTGCTCCAGCCTCAGCCAAACCCGAGCCATCCCAATGGAGCAATACACGCTTCACGTTGGCTTGGATTGGACACTCAACGGTACTGATCAATTTTTTCGGTGTCACGATTCTCACCGATCCCGTGCTTTTTCCTCGGGTAGGAATTCGTCTGCCGGGATTCACAATTGGTCCAAAACGACTGACCGCGCCTGCGCTCGAGTTTCATCAGCTGCCGCAAATCGATGTCATTCTTCTTTCGCATGCGCATTTTGATCATCTCGATCTGCGAACGCTGCGTTGTTTTGATGAGTCCACCAGCGTCATCACCGCGCGCGCTACGAGGGATTTATTGAAAGGAACCCGGTTTTCCCACCTGACCGAGCTCGATTGGGAGCAAAGCAAAAGCCTTAACACTGCTACGGGTGAAATCGAAATTACTGCGTTTCCGGTGAAGCATTGGGGCGCCCGCACACAGCGCGACACGTACCGCGGCTACAATGGATACCTGATCGAACGAAGCGGACGCCGGATAATTTTTGCTGGCGACACCGCAATGACCGACAGCTTCGCAACGCTACGGCGACACGGCCCAATCGACGTCGCAATCGTGCCTATCAGCGCGTACAATCCGTGGATCCAATCACACAGCACGCCCGAGCAGGCGGTCCAGATGGCGAATTCCGCGGGCGCTCGCTTCGTTGTGCCGGTGCATCACCAGACGTTCCGTCTCAGCTTTGAGCCCTTCCGCGAACCGATCGAGCGCTTCGAAGCCGCGCTAAGTAAGACTCCCGAGCGCATTGCGCTGCGAGAAATTGGCGAGACCTTCGTGCTCCCTCTGTAGCCGCGTCTGTGTGAGACGCGCCCGGTCAGCGTCGGGAGCCGCTACGTATATCGTCTTGCGCCGCGTTCTCTGTCGCTTCGCATAGCGAAGGGGCTACAGCAGCGCGCTTGTGTGAACCGCCGCTGGATGCAATGTTTTGCCCGCTTCCCGCCGACGTAGCTCAGCTGGTAGAGCAACGGTTTCGTAAACCGTAGGTCACGGGTTCGAATCCCGTCGTCGGCTTTTTACAACAAGAGTCCCCACGAAAGCAGCGCAGAGGCGTCGCGCCACACCCGGCTGGAGCTGTCGCCCAGCACAACCGCGATTACATCTTTGCCGGGACGCGTCCCGCTTGCGATCAGGCATTTGCCCGCACCGTCGGTGTAACCGGTCTTCATCCCGTTGCAGTACGGCAGCCGTCGTAAAAGTTTGTTTGTGTTTTCAAGCTCGCGCGTGCGCCCATTCGAATAGCGGAAGACAAGCTGGGGAAGACAGACAATGGAACGGATGGTCGGGTTCGCGTAAGCAGCGCGTGCGATGAGCGAGAGATCGCGGGCGCTCGAATATTGTCCCGGGATCGGCAGACCATTCGGATTCACAAAGTGCGAATGCACAGCTCCGAGTTGCACTGCGCGTCGATTCATCATCTGCGCAAATCCCTCGACGCTCCCGGCATTGTCTCGCGCGAGACATCGTGCAACGTCATTGGGGCTTTTTACCAGCAAGGCCCGTAACAGATCCATCCGCTGATAAGTCTCGCCCGACTTGATTCCCAGCTTCACCGGATCACACATCGTATCTACCGACTGCACCGTCACCGGCCGATCGAGAAAACCCGTCTCTGCCACAATCAGCGCAGTCAGTAATTTTTGCGTGCTGGCCGCCTGTCGTACCTGATCCGCATTTTTTTCATACAAAATCCTGCCGCTGTTCGCGTCCACTACGATCACTGAAGCCGCGCTAGTCTTCGGTATTCCATCAGGCGTAAACTCCGTGGGCGCAGGAATCGTGTCGTCCGTATCTTTCGATTTTGCGCGCGCCCGGTGCGAGCGAGCATGACTCGATTTCGACGTCTTGGGTTTCGGAGCGGCGGATTCAGCATCGTCATCCGCATCTTTCTCCGTTACGGCCTTTGCTTTCCGAACGGGCCCATTAACGCCGCTCGGCCGGACGAGATCAGAATCAACGGTATCCTGTGCCCATCCGCTCAGCGCTGAGCTCAGGATCAATGCGCAAAGAAACCAAATTCGATTGCGCCAAATCATGGACGGAAAATTAGCGACAAAACGCGTGACTGCGCAAGTGCCTGCGCTGCATATCTGCTCCCGTCCTGAACGCGGCCGGAAAGTCATACTCTCCGAAACGAGTGGCATGCCGCAACAGACGTCCTGCTGCGTTTCAAGGAAAAGTTACTTTCTGCCACGTTCGATCAGTTCGATCTCGTACCCTTCGGGAGCGTCGATGAACGCAATTCTGCCGCCGTTGGTTGAATGTGGCCCATCCGACAATGGATAACCTTTCGACGCAGCGTGCTTGGCGAACTTGTCCAGGTCATCTACTTCAAATGCGAGATGTGTCAGATCCGGGCCGACCACGATCGGTCCGCTGTCATCAAATTTGCAAATCTCAATTTCCTCATCGCTGCCGGGCGCTTTCAAAAAGACAAGTTGCGAGCCGCGCTCGGAGGTGTGACGCCGAAGTTCTTCAAGACCAAGGACGTCCTTGTAGAACGAGACTGTTTTCTCCAAGTCGTTTACGCGATAGCGCGTGTGCAGTAATTTCTTGACCATCGCGTAATTTATTGCTCGAGCGTGCCGATTCAAACGCCTGTCTCTGGACAAAGCCGTTAAAACGGCTTCATTGCGCGTGCCGCGGTGCGCGCTGGGCCAAGAGGTCCGGTGTTAATGAGATCGCGCGGAGTCTCCGCTGTTCAATTTCCATTCTGCGGTTATCCGTGTAATCCGCGCAATCCGTGGTCCTCTGTATATGAAAAAAATCGGAATACTTTTTGGACAGGAACAGAGTTTTCCGCCGGCGTTTGTCGATAGGGTGAATCAGAAAACCGGCGGCAAAGACATTGCCGCGGAGTTTGTGAAGATCGACAAAGTGATTCAGGGCGAACCGTGCGGATACGACGTGGTGATCGATCGGATTTCGCAGGACGTGCCGTTCTATCGCGCCTGGCTCAAGAACGCCGCGCTAACCGGCACCGCTGTGGTGAATAATCCGTTCTGGTGGAGTGCTGACGACAAATTTTTCAATAACGCGCTGGCGACCAAGATCGGCGTCGCAGTTCCGCGCACAGTGTTGCTTCCGTCACACCAGCTGCCTCCCGACACGAGCGAAAAATCATTTCGCAACCTCGGTTACCCGCTCGATTGGGAAGCGATTTTTAATTACATCGGCTGGCCGGCCTTCTTCAAACCGTTCATCGGCGGCGGATGGAAGAACGTTTATCGCCTGCACAATCGTGACGAATTCTTCCGTGCCTACAACGATACCGGACAGCTCGTGATGATGCTGCAGGAGGAAATTAAGTTCGACATGTATTTCCGCTGTTATTCGATCGATCAGCGCCATGTCCGGATCATGCCGTACGAGCCGCGGAATCCGTTTCATTTGCGTTACCAAACGGAGTGGCACGCGTCGAAGGAAATTCTGCAACGAGTCGAGGAGGGCGTGCTGCGGCTGAATCAATTTCTCGGTTACGACCTGAACACCGTGGAATTTGCTATGCGCGACGGCGTTCCGTTTGCCATTGATTTTTGCAATCCCGCCCCGGATTGCGAAGCGGCTTGGATCGGTCAGGCCAATTTCGAGTGGGTGGTAGAAGCAATCTCCGAAATGGCCATCCGAAAGGCGCGCGAACACCTCCCCGGCCGGGACAACCTCAGCTGGGGCAAGTTTTTGCAAGCCGCGGTGACGCGAGGTTCGTTAGGCGAATTGGCGTAAGAATGACAATTGAGAATGACGAACGCCCTGCATCAAACGCATTCGGGCGTGAAGGTCTCCAGTGGTCGCTCGATTCCCTCTATGCACTGCAGCGGCAGGGCGCGCAAAGTAAGTGGTCGCCGTAAAGCGTCTCGTGTAGCCCGGCTCAAAAGCAGAGTCGTGCCTAATGTTTTGTTCAAAGCTTGGATACGTGAGGCGATATTGACCGTGCTACCGATCACAGTGAACTCCATTCGTTCCGGCGATCCGATGCTTCCGACGATGACACGCCCGCTGTTGATACCGATTCCGACCCGGATGGGTTGTTCGCCGCGGTGGGTCGGATCGGAATTGAGTCGTTCCAGCCTGCGCTGCAAAGCATGCCCGGCCGCCAACGCCTTGTCCGCATGATCACGCTGGTCACCATCCACTCCAAAGAGCGCCATAAATCCGTCGCCAAGGAATTTGTTGATTATTCCGCCGTGTTCGATTTCAACCACTTGAACCATTGCGTGCAAAAAGCGGTTCAGGAAACTCACTGCCTCATGTGGCTTCAAATTCGCCGTGCGCGCGGTAAAGGAGCGTATATCCACAAACATTACCGTCACGTGCTGTTCGCTGCCTCCGACTCTGCCATCGCGCGCCAGAATCTGTTCGGCCACCTTCGGGCCAACGTGCAGACGTAACGTGTGCCGGACGTGTTCGAGTTGTTTTCTCTCGTCGATTTCCGCTTGCAGAGCAGCCGTTCGGCGCTCGACGGTTTTCTCCAGTTGAGAATGTGCCTGGCGAAATTCAGTCAACAGCCAGACAACGACAACAAAGAACACGAGCAGCATCATCGCATTCCACACTGGAATCAGCGGATGCTGATAGGCCGGACCACTGAGTAGGTCACTGAGGAACCACACACACGTGCACAGACTTCCCACAACCAATCCGGACCATCGCCCGGCGACCCATCCCGCAAGCAACGTGGGCAGCAGGTAGAATGCCGAGATTGCCCACTCGCGTCCGGTAACATAATCCAAGTAGCCGAGAACAATTGTCAGGACGACAGCAGCCGTTGTCGCGGCAACTTTCGATCGAAACGAAAATTCTCCCCCGTGTTTCATAACAAAGCCGAGACCCTGAAAAGGTTTGACAGAACGCTTCGCCAGTCCGTTCACGCGCTGGCCACGTGTTCAGAACGAGTGAAAAGCAGCGCATCAAAGGATTCAGAAATGCGTGCACACACAAAGCCCCTCGCGAACTGCCTCGCTCGCGCTCCGGATGACATCTTCACATTTTTGATGGACATTCCCGCCCCGCCATGAGCGCGAAAGAGCACGTCTTCACGCTGGGAATTGAGGAGGAGTTCGCGATTATCGATCCGGAGACGCGCGAACTGCGTTCGCACATTCACGAAATTCTTGAAGGCGGAAAGATCACGCTCAAGGAGCAGATCAAGCCCGAGATGCACCAGTCGGTGGTTGAGCTTGGCACTGAAATTTGCGATTCCATTGCGTGCGCACGCGATCACGTCATCGCATTGCGCACGAAACTCGCAGAGTTGGCCACGCGCAGCGGATTAGAAATCGCGTCGATGGGGACGCATCCGTTCTCGCACTGGCGGGATCAGCTCATCACCGAAGGCGAGCGCTACCAGGAAATACTCAAGGACATGCAGTCGCTTGCGCGCGCGAATCTGATATTCGGATTGCATGTGCACGTCGGCATTCCCAATCGGGAAACGGCGATTCACGTGATGAATCAAGCCCGCTATTTTCTGCCGCACATTTATGCGCTGTCGGTCAACTCACCATTCTGGGTTGGTCAAAACACGGGACTGAAAGGCTATCGCCTGAAGGTGTTTGAGCGTTTTCCTCGCACCGGGATTCCGGATTCGTTTGAGTCGCTCTCGGAATATGAGGATTACTGCAAGCTGCTGGTGAAAACCGGTTGCATCGATAACGCCAAGAAAATCTGGTGGGACATCCGGTTGCATCCGTTCTTCGACACGCTGGAGGTGCGCGTGTGCGACGCGCAATCGCGCGTGGACGACACGCTCGCCATCGCGGCGCTTATTCAGGCCGTGATCGCCAAATTGCACAAGCTGCTTCACCAAAACATCACTTTCCGGATTTATCGGCGCCGTCTTCTTGATGAGAACCGCTGGCGCGCGGCGCGCTACGGCATTGATGGGAAATTGATCGACTTCGGCAAGGAAGCCGAAGTGGACGAACGAAGTCTTTTACAGGAGCTCCTCGATTTTGTGTCAACTGAGGTAAAAGAACTCGGGAGCGAGAAAGAGATGGCTCACATCGAGCGGATCATTCGCGAAGGCACCGGCGCAGACCGGCAATTGGCTGCGTGGGAACCCGCTCAGGACATGAAAGTGGTCGTTGATCATATCGTCGCAGAGACGTACGAAGGGTTAACATTGCCTCGCTAACTCCGACGGAGATCTCGCGTTGCTATACAACCCTTCTGGACGCCTTACAGCGCTTTGTAATCGACGCTGATCGTGCGATAAACGAGATTGTCGTGTTGCGCTGAGAAATAAAAAAGCTCCAGCATCGTTGTGCCGACCATCCATTGGTAACCGACCAGTGTTTGAATAATCTCGGTGTTGTGGTCGCGAGAACGTGAGACGAGTTTTCCGGTCCCGTACTTTTCGTCGAAATATTTGCGGATTTCTCCCATCCGCTGGTTGTAACGTTCGATCGACCACTCGGGGTATTCGTACTGTAGCTCTACCGCCATGAGCGCCCTCTCCTTAAAAGTAAACACGGTGCGCTTCAGTCCGGGATGAATGAGGCCCTCGACAGTCCATACTTCCCGGTTCTCTTTTTTTTCGCGTGAAGTGATCTTGGCTTTTGCACCATGCAGCACGGCCTCTACGCGCACCATTGAATCGTTCCAGCGAAATCCGAACGGCGGCACGAGTTCATCAGCGGCGCGTATTGCTGACACAGAAAGAAGGAAAAAGCCGATGAGCCCAGCCAAAAGACGACTGAGTACCGACCGGTTCCAACGGGCGATGCACTTGGAAAATCGCCGCGTCATATGGATATCACTTGCCTTCATCTGCCATTTATTAAGCGTTTCCCATCCGCTGCCAGAGAGCGGAAAAATTGCGTGCACCGGGTATTTCGGTCAACTGAGCGGACGCCGAAGACAACCGAACCGCCAATTAGTTCATCGCAGCGACTCTGAACAATCGCGGTTCAACTCAGTCGAAGATTTTATAAAACACCCTGTTGTTTTCTTTTTCCCTCGCAAACGCGCGCTTCATTTTTCTAGTCAAGAAAAATTTCTCGTCGCCACAGAAAATAAAATTCATTTTTTTCTTGTCGGTTTCCAAACCGATTTCTAGTCTCAAGCCCGCTGGCGAGGGAAGCCACAAGGCGCATGTGAATAAGTTGTGAACATTTCTGAGAACCTTCCAGCAGCGAGAATGAACAATACGGAAAGCTTCGCCATAGAACGATTGATTGAGCACACGCGCGGGCTCGCAGACAAAGAGACACTGAATGAGGCGCGCAGGCGTTTTCCCTCGTATTTACGCGTTTTTGGCAATTTTTTTCAAATTTGCGCAGCGAAATTACACGCCGGGGCAGTTCAACAATCTGCCCGCTGCTGGATGCGATTTTCCGTCGCAATCCCCAGTGTGGCATTTGTGTAACACTGTTAACAACTTTCGTATGGACAAGAAATGCGCGCAGCTCTGGCAGCTATTGTCGGCTGCGCTCAAGCCACAGATTAGCGCCGATAGTTTCAAACGCTGGTTTTCTACGGTCGAGTTAATCGAGGCGAAGGATAAATCGATTACGCTCACTGTTCCGAACAACATCTACCAGCTTTGGATCGAGAGTAATTACATGCCCGCTTTGCAGAATGCGATCATCACCACTTTTGGCGGGCCGCGCTCGGTAACGTTTTGCGCTCCGTCGGCAACTGGCGCGCAAAGTTCCGTTGATGAAGCGGCCACAGTAAAGGAAACGTTGCCCACGCAAGTAGATGCCCGACCAGGCACAACAGTTCCCGGGCTCAATCCGCGGAACACATTCGAATCTTTCGTCGTCGGCCCGAACAACGAAATTGCCCATGCGGCCAGCCTTGCCGTCGCGCAGACGCCGGCGCGCACGTATAACCCGCTGTTCGTGTACGGTGGTGTCGGTCTCGGCAAGACCCATCTGATGCAAGCGATCGGCCAGTACGTCTGGGCGAAGAGAAAAAATGTGAAGGTGATCTATGTCTCTAGCGAGCTGTTCATCAACGAGTTCATCGACGCGATCCAGCACAGTAATCTGGTCAAATTCCGGAAGCGCTATCGGCAGGCCGACGTTCTCTTGATTGACGATATACAATTTCTCGGAGGCAAGGAGCGGTCGCAGGAGGAATTTTTTCACACATTCAACACGCTCTTTGATGGGCATAAACAGATTGTGCTGTCCAGCGACCGGCCCGCTTCAGAAATCGCAAATCTGGAGCACCGCTTGGTATCGCGGTTTGAATGGGGACTCACCGCCGAGCTTCAGCCGCCAGACATCGAAACGCGCCTCGCCATTCTGCGAAAAAAGGCGGATACGATGCAGATCAAATTGCACGAAGACGTTTTTCAATTCCTCGCTACCCGCATCCGCACAAATGTGCGTCGTCTGGAGGGCGCGCTTATGCGAGTGGCTTCCTTTGCATCACTCAGCGGCAAGGAACTGACCAAGGAGACCGTGGAGCATTTACTGAAGGACATTTTGCAGGAAGAAGGACGGCAATCCATCACGATCGAACAAATTCAGCGACGCGTGGCTGAGCACTTCGATGTGCGCCTTGCCGATATGACGAGCAAACGGCGCCCGGCCAGCATTGCCTTTCCGCGCCAGGTGGCGATGTATCTGGCGCGCGAACTTACCAAGGCGTCCTTGAATGAAATCGGCGATGCTTTTGGCGGGCGCGACCACGGCACGGTGCTGCACGCCTGCAAATTGGTGAAGAAACGAATGTCCGAGCAGGACAACATTCGCCAGACGATCTCGTACATCGATAGCTCCCTGCAGCGGTAGGGGCGCAACGCGTGCAAGCCTACACGGGAGAGATGAGAGATTGCGGTTGCCGAATAAAATCGAAGGCTTTACATCTTAAGGCGCTTGCCGGTTATCATGAAATTTAGCGTTACCAAAGAAAAGCTGCTCGAAGCTCTGCAACAAGTGCAAAACGTAGTCAGCACCCGCACCACGCTGCCGATTCTTTCCAACGTTTTGCTGCAGGCTAATGAGAGTGAACTGTATCTGACAACCACCGATCTCGACGTGGGCGTGCGCGGCACTTGCGAAGCGCACGTGGACAAGGCAGGAGCGACCACGCTCCCGGCGCGGCGCGTTTTCAACATCATCCGCGAACTGCCGTCGAGCGAGATTCAGATCGACGTCGATGGGAAAAACGCCGCGTCGATCCGGAGCGGCCAAAGTTTTTTCAAGATTCTCGGACTGCCGGAGGATGAATTTCCGCCGCTGCCCAAGTTCGAGGGCGCAAAAGTCGTCACGATGCGGCAGAAAGATTTGCGCGACGGCTTGCGCAAGACCTCCTACGCGATTTCCACCGATGAGACCCGCTACGTGCTCAACGGCGTCCTGTTCAGCTTTAAGGACAACAAGCTTACGCTCGTGGCAACCGATGGACGCCGCCTCGCGATGGCGGAGATCGAACTAGAATTTCCGCGTAGCCACGAATCGGACCTGATTATTCCCACCAAGGCGGTGACCGAACTGCAGCGTCTGCTCACGGATGACGGCGACGTGAAGGTGAGCATGAGCAATGGCCAGATCGCGTTCGATCTCAACAAGACGCTGCTCGTGTCGAAATTGATCGAGGGCAATTATCCAAATTATCGTCAGGTAATTCCAGCCGAGGCGAAAGAGCACGTGAAACTCGAGCGCGAAATGTTTTTAAATTCACTACGGCGCGTTTCGCTGTTGGCCAGCGACAAGTCTCACTCGGTGAAGCTAAATTTCACCAAGAACAATCTCGACATCACCGCGAACACGCCGGAGGTCGGCGAGGCGAAAGAGTCACTCGCTGTGCCATACAAGGGGCGTGAGTTTTCCATCGCCTTCAATCCGGAATTTCTGATGGCGCCGCTGCGCGCGCTGAGCGAAGACGAAGTCTTTCTCGACCTCATCGACGAGATGAGCCCGGGCGTTGTGAAAATTCAAACGCCATTCCTCTACGTCATAATGCCGATGCGCATCAGCTCATAGCGGTTGACAGGCTTAACACGCTGTCCGCTGTGAGGACAGCGGACGCTACAGCCCTACAGAACCCGGCGCTGCGGCATCGCTGATTGAACCATCATTAATTCTGTGACGTTCTCCGGCGTGAGTAAACCTACCAGCCGTTTCATCCGATCCAGCACGGGCACGGCCGGGCAATTGCACTCCTGCATGATGCGAAAAGCGTCTTCGAACCGCGTCCCGGTGGTCACGGTAGGGATATCGCGCCTCATGACATTGCCGACGCGTAGCGTCGGGTCGTTCTTGCGCAACGCAGAGATGAGATCCTGACGTGTTAACAAACCGACCACGTTACCTGTGTCATTCACAACCGGAAAATCATGTTGCGATGTCGCTAACAATGCGTCCACGGCCTCTTGGAGCGTAGCATCTTCACAGAGCGTGCGGAACTCGCGCACCATTGCGCTGGAGACTGGAAACCGACGACAGACATCCTTCATCTGCGCGAGGGCCGCCTCTTGCGACGCGCCGATGTAGACGAACAGCGCGATGAAGATTAGAAATGGATTCCAAAGCAACCCGAGGAAGCCGAAGACGAACGCGAATCCTTGTCCAACGGTGGCGGCGACCTGCGTGGCACGGGCATAGTTCATCCGGGTGGCGAGCAGCGCGCGCAGAACCCGACCGCCATCCATCGGAAATGCCGGCAGCAAGTTGAAGAGAAGCAACACAACGTTCACGCTGAACAGCAGGTCAGGAATACTGGTTTTGGTGGTTGGCGGATAATCCCATGAAGCACCGCCCACAAACGCACCAAGCGCAATAAGCGCAGTCACAGCTGGGCCTGCAGCTGCAATGATAAGTTCCTGCACCGGTTCGTCGGGGATGCGTTCCAACCGCGCTACACCGCCAATGGGCAGCAAGGTAATGTCGGGCGTATTGATTCCGAAAGCCTTCCCCGCCAAAGCGTGTCCGAACTCATGCAACACGACGCATGCGAACAACAACAGAACAAACAGAACTCCGCCCACCGCTGCGGGCGAGCCGCCCTGGGCATAATAAGCAAATGCGACCCAGCCGATCAGCAGCAGAAACGTGATGTGAATCCGCAACTCAATCCCGGCGATACGGAGGATTGGAATCGACCAGCCCATGCGAATAATTGTGATCTGTGATTAAGTCGCGCGCCAGTGCTGATTCGGAGGCCAACGACGTTTGTCATCACGAGCGCACCGTGGTCGAGGGATGCTGCGG
>Ga0210403_10002857_pt1 | contig 15364 bp, 17 predicted proteins | sample IncBWC19MmetaG_FD_150863 | JGI IMG/M metagenome (GOLD analysis project Ga0210403, IMG submission 150863) | Forest soil microbial communities from Barre Woods Harvard Forest LTER site, Petersham, Massachusetts, United States - Inc-BW-C-19-M | ecosystem: Environmental > Terrestrial > Soil >... | reverse complement strand
TCGGTGTAGATCTCGTCGATCGCTGCGCGTCTCCGCTCCGGGTCGTTTTCACCGAAGACGTCCCGAAGGTTCCGTATAAGCAAGGTCGAAATGCTGTTCGACATATTTGTCTCCTCCTTTGAAGCGACTGGGCCATCCGAGCACCGCCTCGTTTATACGATCGATCGGTCAGGGTGCTCTCGAGAAGCAAGGCTATCTTGGAATGGCGCCAAATCGCCAATGCGCTCGTTGACTGCGGCGAAGGGGCTGAAGCTTCTGGGTTGTGGGCGTGTGACGAGCAACCCGCGCCCGTCATTGGGTGGTCGGGCGCGTAACGGAAGAGTTGCCGACCATCGAGGAGCAACCGACGAGAAACGCTTTATAGGACCGATCGTCAGCTGGCGTACTAACCTAAGCTGAATGTGCGCTTTGGCTGACATCCCCAGTCTGTTGTAGCGGAGGCGTTGCGTCCAGGCGCTAAAGCCGGGTAAGCTGCTTGGCGACTCTTAGGCGTAGAAACCCGCGATAGCGTCCCGTTCAAGTCAACGCGGAGCGAACTTGGAACCGCATCACTTTGCCACACGGCGAACATCTAAGAGTTCGAATGTGGAGACCGGCTATGCTCACTCTAACGTGTCAAATCTCGAACGCCCTGAAAGAAGAACTTGCCAAACGATCCACCTCGACCGGCGAGTCGATTGATCATCTGGTATCGACCGCGCTCTCCCATTGCTTCGACGTGCCTCTGCATACTCTCTTCCAGGTCTCTACCTCCGGGGCTCTTGTGCAGGGAATCTATGAGCGCGCGGTCTCCAGCAAAGTGCTGCTCAATTATGGAGACTTCGGCCTCGGCACCTTCGTAAATCTCGATGGTGAGATGGTCGTGCTTGATGGAAACGTCTACCAGGTACGCAGCGATGGAACGGTATTAAAGATGGCCGACGATGTAGGGACGCCGTTCGCGGTCGTCTCGCATTTCACGGCAGATCAGGACGAGATCATCAACGATGCTTCGAGTTTCGAGGTACTCACGAAAGTCTGCGATCAATACAGAGACTCCAACAATCTCTTTTATGCCTTCCGTATCGATGGCCACTTCACACACATCCACACTCGCGCAATGAAAGCCTCGCTTGATGGCCTCCCGCTGGCGAAGGCTGCGGCGATCCAGCCGGAGTTTGATTTTAAGGATGTCGAGGGAACCCTCGTAGGCATCTGGTCTCCGCCGTTCTCAAGCGCTCTCAACGTTGCGGGCTATCACTTCCACTTTCTTTCGCAGGACCGCACCCAAGGTGGTCACCTGCTCGCATGCAGCGGAAAGAACCTTCGAGTGCGCGTGCAGAGATTGAACGACTTTCATCTCTCCCTCCCCGAGTCGGAGGAGTTCTTGAAAGCAGACCTCACCCGAGACCCCTCAAAAGACCTCGCCTACGCAGAGCAAATTCACAGAAATGAAGGTGCCTGATGCCCAGCGACAACAAGCAGAACGAACAGCCTACTGGCGCAGAGATCGTCGTCAAGACACTCGAACAGCGTGATGTGAAATGGGTCTTCGGTGTCCCCGGTGCGAGGATCGACAAGGTCTTCGACACACTTGTCGATTCCTCCATCCAGACCGTCGTATGCCGCCACGAGCAAAACGCCGCTTTCATTGCCGGCGGCATCGGACGCATGACGGGCAAAGCCGGCATCGCCATCGCCACCTCCGGTCCCGGTGTGTCCAATCTCGTCACTGGCCTCGCCACCGCTAATACTGAAGGCGACCCCATCGTCGCGTTGGGTGGCGCTGTGTCCCTCTCAGACAGATTGAAGAAGATCCATCAGTCGATGGAATCCGTCGATCTCTGCAGGCCCGTCACAAAGTACAGCGCCGAGGTAGACTCGCCAGAGTCGATCTCGGAGGTGCTGACGAATGCGTTTCGCAGTGCTGAGTCAGACCGTCCTGGAGCGTCCTTTGTAAGTCTTCCCATGGACATCATGATGGCACCCGCCAAATGCAGTGTTCTTGCGCCGCCGGCGTTCTCCGGCGCGGGTCCCGCAAACTCTGCTGCAATCAACGAAGCCGCACGCCTCATCAATCTGGCAAAGAGGCCCATAGTTCTGCTCGGTTTACTGGCGAGCAAGCCGGAGAATGCCGCTGCGGTTCATGAGCTGATACAAGGAGGAAAGCTTCCGGTAGTCGGAACATTTCAGGCTGCCGGGGCTATCCCCGTGAACCTCTTCAGCAACTTCGGCGGACGCGTCGGTCAGACTAACAATCAACCTGCAGATGAAATTCTTGCCGCGGGAGACCTGATCATCACTATAGGTTATGACACCGTCGAATACTGGCCATCCATCTGGAATAGAGGCAATAAGCGCCCCCTCGTGCATCTTGACGCGCTCCCAGCAGATATCGACAACTCCTACAGTCCAGTAGTCGAGTTGATCGGAGATATTGCCGCGACCATTCGCCTTCTTACGCCTCTTATCTCGCATGCCGCTCCCGACTCGTCGATTCAACGGCTGCTCGATAAGATCACTCAAGATCGTCAGGAACTGGCACGCTCCTCCGCCGCGTTGAATGGCACTCCGGTGCATCCGTTGAGGCTGGTCGCTGAATTGCAGAATATGCTTACGCCGGACACGACGCTTTGCTCAGACATGGGCTCCTTCCACCTCTGGATGGCGCGTCACCTTTACAGCTTCCGGGCGCGGCAGATCCTCATCAGCAACGGACAGCAGACGCTTGGAGTCGCACTCCCGTGGGCAATAGCTGCAACACTTGTCCGCCCATCCGAGAAAGTTCTCTCAATTTCAGGCGATGGCGGATTTCTTTTCTCTGCGATGGAGCTCGAAACCGCTGTCCGGCTCAAATGCAATCTCGTACACATGATCTGGATCGACGGCACCTATGACATGGTGGCCGTTCAGGAAGAACAGAAGTACGGCCGGCCGTCAGGTACGAGCTTCGGTCCGGTCGATCCTGTGAAGTACGCCGAAGCATTCGGTGCCCGCGGCCTCATGATTCAGTCCCCGGATCAGATTGCTCCCATCCTCAAACAGGCGTTCGATACTCCTGGGCCTGTACTAGTCGGGGTTCACGTCGATTACCGCGACAATCGCAAATTGTTTGAGAACGTAGATGAAAGGAGCATCCACTAGAACTGACGGCAGAACGGAGAACGTGTCTGAAGGCCATCCCCGATCTGGTTTTCGTCAAGGAATATCCGAGGCCAAACCTTATCAACCTCTAAAACCCGCATTTCTCTTGATAGGTTGATGGAGCCACGCGACATCGGTCCTCGAAAATTTGATAAATCGCCGATGCACCTGTTGACTACTGATTATCATCATGAAGTCGGCTTGCGGGGTGATATGTTGCTCCCGAGTAACCGCACCTTACCCGTCGTCGTTTTCCTATTCAGATCGGCCGGAGGGAAGCCAATTACCTACGACAAGGGGCAATGTCGTGGGCAATTTTCCGGCAGGTCATAGTCGCCGATGCCCCCGAGCCGCTGAATGCGTCTCATGGAACTGACGGAACTGACCGGCGGTGCTATGTCCAAACAAAATACATTGCTCCGCGTCTTGGGCGGCGCATTCGCGGTAGCTGTCACCGTCGGGGCCACCATAGGCGTCGGTATTCTGCGTACGCCAGCATCTATCGCTGCGCAGCTCCACAATGGTGGACTCATTCTCGGCGCCTGGCTATTGGGCGGTGTGTACATTCTGATGGCCTCTCTGTCCGTCGCGGAGTTAGCGACCATGCTCCCCCAGGCCGGGGGATTTTATGTCTATACCAGACGCGCTCTTGGCGATGGTGCTGGCTTTGTCGCAGGATGGGTGGATTGGCTGACGAACTGTGCTGGGATGGCGTACCTAGCGGTCTCGATGGCCGATTTTTCAGCCACACTCTGGCCGGCCGCCCATGGTGCGCCGATGGCAGCCCTATTCATAATCTTCTTTGCGCTACTCCATTGGCGCGGTACAAGCATCTCGGGGCGTGCGCAAGAGATCACCTGCGCGTTGCAGGCCTGCGCTTTCGTTGTACTGATTGTGGCGTGTTTCGCATTCGCGGGCCCACCGTCGTCTTCGACGCCCCAGCACGTGCTAACGGGCAACGAGGCGAGCTTATGGATTTCGTTGGTAATTGCCTTGCGGCTAATCATCGGAACATATGACGGATGGTACGGTGCGATCTACTTCAGCGAGGAGGTGAAGGGCCAGGCTCAGGTTTTGCCGCGTTCAATGATTACCGGCATCATGGCGGTGATTCTCGTCTATATACTTGTGAATGGCGGATTGTTGCATGTTCTGCCGATCTCGGTTCTGGCCAAATCGGAATTACCCGCGGCAGATGCTGCGAAGGTTATATTCGGAGCTTCCGGCGGTGCGGTGGTCACATTCCTCGCCTTGATCTCTCTACCCGCAGTACTCAATGCTGCGCTGCTCTGCGCGTCGCGCATTCCCTTAGCCATGAGCCGAGATGGTCTATTTTGGGGAAGGGCCTCCTATGTCTCTCCTCGGGGTACTCCGCTGGTTTCGCTGGCGCTAAGCACTCTCGTCGGCATCGGGCTGGCCCTCAGTGGCACTTTCGAGCAACTACTCGTGCTGGCTGCTGTTTTGGACGTATTGACCTACTGCTCGGCATTGATTTCGCTCATGGTACTGCGAAGGCGGGAGGCTGAACTTCCGCGGCCGTTCACCGCAAAGCCTTATCCCGCCGTAACATTGGTTGCGCTGACGGTTGGATGCGCATTCCTGATTGCAGCCCTGATGGAAGATCCGAGGAACAGCTTGAAGGCGCTCAGCATCGTAGCGATCAGTTATCCGGGATTTTATGCAGCCAGATGGTTTCGCGCGGGCCGAGTGGTCTGAAAGTAACCGACCAAGATGCGAGCGGTGGGAAGGGCCCACGCCACCTGACCTTTCTCCCGAGCTGCGGCGGGGCGGGTCCAGCGGGGGTGCAGCTGTAGTTTTGACATTATTTGACGCGTGCTTTTGACATTACTTGTCGTAGTCTCCTGGACATGCAAGCGCTCTCGGAGCTGTCGGCGGAAGGTCGGGAGCGAGCTCAGGGGAGTAAGGTGCTGTTTGCCGACCATCCGGACATTACGCATTCCCAGGTCTCAGGGGCGAGACCTGGGGCACCCATTTTTATGGTTGGAAATTGAGATGTGGCCACCCGTCGATTTGACGATCAGCTAGATGTGACCCACCGTTGAAACAGAAAGACCTGCCGATGATCCGGCAGGTCTTTCTGTTTGGTTGGATTGAATCTACTGATGATCCTGATCGTTGCTCGTGACAGGCTCGAGCAGCCACGGTGTGAAAAGGATGTTCGGACCGCTGGTTGTCGAGCAACCCTCTGCGCCGGGGCCCTTAGGGCATCCCCAGAAGTTTTCAGTTGCAACACTTCCGCCCTTGCAGCTTGGGTCATCAAGTGTGCACACGTTTGCCACTCCCACTTTCCCCCCGCGCAGATCGTTCAGATGAATGTTGACCGAGGCAGGTGTGTTGACCGCAATGTCTACATCCTCGTCTGTAATGACATTGCGGGCGATGATGGTTCCGAGGACTGGAGAACCGCCGCCTCCGCTGTTGATATTGACGCCTACACGTCCTGGCGTCGCGGTGTCGCAGCAATCCGCAAGGTTGCGGGCGATGTAGTTGTCTGTGATCACGTTCCCGTTCATGTCGTCTGCGGGCAATCCGAAATTGGGTCCCACATGGCTATGCAGTGCGACACCGCCGAGTCCATTGCCAATGAGCCTGTTGTGGCTGATCACGTGTTGCGAGGAGCGGCCCTGGCCGATCCCATCAGTAAAGATGCCAACTCCAGCGCCTCCTACCTGCACGCCATTGTTCTCGACGTCGTTGCCGTCGACCGTAACGTGAACGACTCCATAATGCTTCGACCCGATTGCACCCACGGGGGGATGCGACGCAAGCACAATGCCGCACTCTCCAGGATTGTCGTTGACATTGTTTTGAGTGATGAGAATATCGTGGCTCGCTGCTGACTCATCGCTCACGAGAATTCCATCGTCATTTTGAGTAATCGTGTTGCCCGAAACGATCGAATCCCAGACGCCGATCAGGTGCAATCCGCCGCCACAGTCGCCAGTCTCATCCAACTCGAATGACGGCTGGCCAGAGCAACCTGTCGGATCGCCGGTAAAAACGGCCGGGGCCTTGGTGTTGTTTGCGATTTTGTTGTCGCGGATCGTAACGTCTGAAGCACTCACGACGAGCACGCCTTCCCATTGAGCGCTCTTAACCGTGAAGCCAGCAATCGTCACATGACTGAGCCCAGGGTTGTTAAATCCATCGACAAAGACGCCGTTTGCGAGGCCAGTTGCGTCAATCACGGAGTGTTCGGAGCCCGAACCAATGAGGGAAAGTGGAATTCCAATGACGACGTCTTCTTTATAGGTGCCCGGCCAAACGTTGATCACGTCATATGCAGCGGCATGGCTGACGGCGAGACTGATTGTCTTGTAGCAACCGCCGGAACCGGCCGGATTTACGCAGAGGGTGGAAGCGGTGGCGTTTTGTGAAGAACTTGCAAACAAAACGGCACAACAGAAGAAAAGACACGTCCTGAAGTTTGCTTGGGGCATAGAACCTCCTGCCACTTTAGGGCGGTCAATCTTCCCCGGTCCTTCCAGCTTCGTCAAGAAATCTTTGGTAACGCAGGCCTACTCTAAAAACTCGGTTCGGGGAAGTGAAGCTAGCAAACCGTGACTGGTCGCAGGGGCATTGTCAAGATGAATCGGCAAATTAGGGCAATCATATTAGCCTGCATCTTCTGTCGTTGTTCTACAGTTAGCTACGTCGGTTGCAGTCAAGCGAATTCAGTGGGTTGCGTGGAGATTCCGTACGAATCCTGGTTCGGAAGTATCTGCTGGAAATTCTCCCTGCGTCCTTGTGGACGGTCTGTAAACAGTCGATTGGGCGGTTCCGGTGACGGGCCACACTTCCACAATCCGGGGCCGACGATACGTCCAGAATCGTCTGTCTCCCGCGCACGGATGAACTGGGAAATTCGGGGCTGGCACATACGGGAATTGCCTGTTTTTCAGGATGTGACCCCGGTGCTGGGGAATTGAGGGGGCTGACTTGTCGCGGAAGTGTCGGCACGGCCCCACACTGACCAACTCACGAGAGTAACGACCCATGTACCGGTCCGCTTTCGCAGCATCCACAGGTGGCTTCCGTGGGCTTGTCTGCAACTCGAGTCTTCGGCCAACGAAAACGTGGTTCGGTAGCTTGCGGTCAAGTAAGCAATCTCGTTTGAACCCCGAATACGAAGGTCAGTAATCTCAGTGGAGTGAATTTTCGTCATCCCACGCGCCATCTGCGCTGAGACCGCCGCACGTCCAAGCAGAGGCTGCGCGTCAGGCGGCCACAGTTCGATGTCATCAGCGCACAACGCCATTTAAGCTGTGATTATCTCCAGCGACTTCGTACTTGATCCAGTTTGAATGGATCCGCTCAATCTCTCGGAGAGCATCTTTTGTGAGTTCGTCCATACATCGAGCATGGATAGCAGATGCGCATATCACCCTGCAAGACCGCACTTTCGCTCCCTGTTCTCGAAAGTGGGCTGATCTTTCCAGCTGGCCCGTTCGGCTACGGGCAGAAGGGAGTCTTTTCAGGTGACTTAGCGGCACGTTCTCACGATTGTGCCTGGATACGGGCAAACCGCACCTTACCCGTCGTCTTCCGATTTAGATCGGTTCGGAGAGAAGCCAATTGCCTACGAAAAGGGGCGTTGTCTTGGGCTATTTCCCCTCGCAGCCATCCGCGATTGTCGTAGGTGACAGCATCAAATTGGGTTCGAACGCTCCCTGACATCCGCATCGCAGTCTAGCGCATCTCCGCCTAAGAAACATCACGATTCCGAGCATGCTCATCACAGCCATCACAGAGGAGGTAAGGAAATGAAGACCACCTGCAGACGGTTCGTACTGGCGTTTGTCGTGCTGGCGCTTGCGTTGACGATAGCTCCGAACGCACTGGCGCGATGCGGCGGGCTGACAGCGTCGATGAAACGCCCGGCTAAATGGGATCCGCAATACGGCCGTGCATACTTGATGAACATGGCGCTCACGGACGACTTCCACGACGACACATATTCGATCGTGGGAATGTGGCACGTGACGTTCACAGCCGAAGGCAACAATGGGGCGCCGCCGGACAACACCCCGGTCGATAACGCCGTTGTCGTGTGGCATAGCGACAAAACGGAAATCATGAACTCCGGACGGCCTCCGCAAGATGGAGATTTCTGCATGGGCGTCTGGGAAAAGACCGGAAAATCCACCTACAAACTCAATCACTTCGCATGGGGAGGCAACGACACCACTAACGCACCGGGCGGGGTCGGGAACCCCGCAGGCCCGACTCAAATCGTGGAAGTGGTTACCTTGAGTCCGGACGGGAATAGCTACACCGGAACCTTTACGCTGGATGCATACGATACTTCCGGGAACCTGACCACCCACATCGTCGGGGTGATCAAAGCAACGCGCATCACGTTGGACACGACGGTGAACGATTTGTTATGAGGCGAGCTGATTCAGCTCTCTTAGGGCGGCGGGAACTCGAGACCTGCCGCTCGCTTGTTTTGCGACACCAACTCGGCAACGGCATCGAGAGTGTCCTGTTCCATCTGAGGGACACTCATTGTTTTTTCTTGAATTCCATCCCGCGACGGTGAACTGCTCCTCCCATACCCCTTGAAACGAGTTCGCGAGCGGAATGAAGGCCAAGCCCGGCCCCACCGTGGATGACCAGCAGTATCGGGTTGCTGACGTTTTAGGAGCATTCGGACTGTTATCCCGGAGCTGCGAAAAGGGGGTGGGATATGGCATAGGTCGTTTCGATTAGAGACGGCCCCGGGGTTTGGCGCTGGCGTCCCGCTTTTTGAGCAGGCTTCGACCGGTCGCAGGAGTACCATTCCGGACGAGAGACGCCCGGGAGAGAATTCACATGACTTCGGACAAGCCGTTGGTCTCGGCGCGATTTCCGCGCACTGCGAAATACAATTCCGAATGGATTCTTGCCAGCATCAGCGGCGCGGCGAATGCTCTGTGGCTGAGCGAATGGCTTGCCGCGGCGCTGGACCTGCGGCCCGGCATGCGCGTGCTGGACCTGGGCTGCGGACGAGCGGCATCGTCGATTTTCTTGCATAGAGAATTCGGGGTGCAGGTATGGGCAACGGACCTCTGGTTCAGCGCCTCGGAGAATATGCAGCGTATCCGGGATGCTGGCGTCGAGGACGGCGTGTTTCCGATCCATGCGGATGCCCGCTCGCTGCCGTTCGCCGTGGAGTTCTTTGACGCCATCGTGTGCATCGATTGCTTCTCGTACTTCGGGACGGAAGATCTGTACCTCAACTACTTAGCGCGGTTTGTCAAACCGGGCTGTCAGGTGGGGATTGCAGGCGCCGGGCTAATGCAAGAGATCGAGGGGGCTCCTCCTGAACATCTTGGCGAGTGGTGGACTCAGGATCTCTGGTGTCTGCATTCGGCGGATTGGTGGCGCCAGCACTGGGACCGAACGGGCATCGTGGACGTGGAAGTGAGCGATACCATGCCCGAAGGCTGGCGACTTTGGCTCGACTGGCACAAGGTGATAGCTCCCGACAATCAGGTGGAAATCAAGGCACTTGAGGCTGATCAGGGCAGCTACCTGGGCTATGTTCGCCTCGTAGGTCGCCGACAAGGCAGTGTAGAGCTTGCAGCTCAGATAGAGTCTTTGCCCATGCAGTACACCAAAAAGGCCTTACTCCGCAGCCATTTGTGATGCGAGGAGATATCAAGGGAAATTTACGTCCCTGCAGATGAATCAGGAGCTGCATCAGAACGCAGCGGGTGAGCCGGGGTCGTCCTTATTCTTATTCTGTTCCGAGAGACCGGCGCCCCCTCCATAATCCCGCAAGGTAAGAGTTGCCGACAAACCGGGAACAAGATTTCGCGTACCCAGAATTGCGAGATAAGGAGGCTCTTGATTTAGGCGTTTGTATTCTGCTGGAGATTCCGGAGCCGCTTGAAACAGCGCCAGCGTGATCGACCGTGCTGAAACTCCAGACAAGCAGGGTCGCATAAGGTCGAGCGACCAACCTGGGACTATCGCACGAGCCATTCTGTAAAACTCTTCCAAGCTCGAGTGTCCGCAATCATGAATCGCAGTGGTGAGCACATGTTGATTAGAAGTACGCCAATTACATTGGTGGCGTAAATGCGCCGAGTGGAAAGTGCGTCGTATGCCAAGCCTGCGAGCGAGGCGGCAAAGATGGCCCATCCAATCATGCTTGACGGTATAGGTAGCCTGCCAAACGCCGGTATGATCACGCACAACATAGCAAGGATCATCAATCGTTTGTGTATCTCCTTTCGATGTCGCAGTAACAGTGCAAGACCGAAGAAGAGACAGAAAAGAAGCAGGTCGATCACTGCATCGATTAAGAGCAAGGGCATGGCCGGTCTTCCAGCAGCGTAGCCGGCGCGGACCGTATGAAGGGTCAAGAGTAGGCCGAATATAACAATGCCGGCCGCGAAAATGGCTCCCGTCCACCCAATGCGCCGATGCAGGTCCGTCCGGCCAGCCGCAACGAGAGCGGTTTGAAACACAAAGAACGCTGTCCAGGCCGTGAACACAACACCGTGCAGGTGGAAGATCCACGATAGATGGGGAGTTCCGAAAAGGCCTTTCAAGTAGAAGGTGCGAGAGAACCCCACAAAAACCGTCAAGGCGTATACGACTGCAAGACCGCTGTAGTAGAGGTGCTCCCGCGCAGGTAGTTTTCTTGCTCGCATTGTCATGATGCGCAGCGTAACAGGCTTGGCCTTGGCAAAATAGTAAAAATCCGACATTTCGCCAAGCAGTGCGTTTACGTAAGTCGTGCTATACTCAACGCGTGCTTCGCCCGGCTGAACCCGCGCAAGAGTTAAAGCCGTTCGTGCGGAAGTATTGTCAACTGGAAGTCTCTGCGCATAACTCAACCCTGGTTTGGCCGATTCCGGCGCGAAGCATCCCGTGCATTGAGTTCACATTCGGTGATCCCTATCTAGTCCGTTCCGTTGACGACTCGCGGCTGGGGCTTACTTACCCCGTGACACTGATCGGAGCCAAGACGCACCAAAGGATTCAGCTGGGGTTGCAAGGTCATATAGAGACGTTCACCGTTCTCTTCCAGCCAACTGCTCTTCACCGGCTGTTCTCTCTGCCTGCCGGATTGATTGTGAACGAGGGCTATGAGGCAGATGCTGTTCTCAATTTGCGCTTGGCACTTTTACGCACGGAGCTGGGGGAAGCCAAGTCGTTCAGTCAACGGGTAGAGATTGCCGACAGGTTCTTCCGCAGATTGATTGCGCGGGTGAATAACCGACCCGGGCTTGAGGCTGTGGTGGGAAAAATGATTTCGCAGCAAGGCTGCGTTCGAGTACAGGCACTCGCTGACTGCACGGGGCTTGGCTTGCGACAATTTGAGCGGCTCTTCACGAGTCATCTCGGAATCGCCCCGAAGGCCTACGCGCGTATATTGAGGTTCGAGGCTGCAATTCACAGGAAGTCGGTGTCTTCCCACAACTGGACGACAATCGCGCATGAGCTTGGCTATTTCGATCAAATGCACATGATCCACGACTTCCAGGCATTGTCCGGCGAGAGTCCGAAACAGTTGACCCCGCATTTCGAACTTCTCAGTTCAATGAGCGCCGACTGACGGGTGTAACGTTGAGCGAGGCTGGGTAGCCAGAAACGCCGCACTAATGGTTGTTCCCGTATTACGGGCAATCCGGAAGTAGTGGAGACGTTACTGACAGTTCTCGTCCCAGCAACTACGCGCAAAATACATCGATGCGCCGCGCAAAAACCCTTCGCGCACTATTTGAGACGATGTGTGAGTCCCAGTGCAGTGCCCTAGCCTAGCAGGTCACGTGGAGAATGGCGTTTGCCGCGGACTCTCTTTCCATTAGCCGAATGGCCTCACTGGTCGGTACGACGACCAATTCGACGTGTCGGCGTTCCGCTTCAAGCTTCACTTCCTTCATAACTGGCAAACGGCCGTATGCTCCGGTGCCGATCACAAGCCGGTGGCATTTCCATGGAATCTTTTCGCCGATGGACAGAGGCGTATGCCCAAACTCGGCACTGAACTTCCTGGAAGGTGTCTTCTTGCGTTTGCGGATTTCTCCGCGGTCAATCACCACGTCCCGCTCGTACGTGCTGCCGTCGATTCGGAGGCTACCGAAGGAGAATTTGTCGAAGTGCATTCGCATCTCCGTTTGCTGCTGTGTTCAGACGCTCTTCTTCGAGGTGACGGCCGAGAATGCAGACCAGCGCTGTTCTATCTCGTGACTACCGCAATGTGGGCAGACGGGCTTTTCCGCGTCATGCTCTCGGATGGTCAGAATCATCGAGAATGTTTTCTTGCAGGCTTTGCAGATGAACTCATGGTTTGGCATGCAGACCTCCTGCAGCCTTTGAATGGTTGCAGCTGGATTCTAGACCTGCTCCTGGAGCAGGTTCAACAGGCATCGGCTCGAATCCTGTGCTCTTGGGTCGCGGATTAAATTCCAGGTACACTGCTGGCGTATGGCGCCGACGATTGAAAAGATTGCTGCGATTACTTTTCGGGTTTTAGACATGGAGGCCTCGGTGCGGTTTTACCGAAGTGTGCTCGGCATGGAGCTACTTTATGGGGGAGAACGCGCGAGGTTCTCTTCACTGCGAGCGAGCTATTCGGAATCTGCGATCCTAAACCTCGAACGAGGTGACACCGTTTCGCGGTGGGGCCGACTGATCTTCCACGTTACGGATGTTGATGCGTTCTGGACACATTTGAAGGAGAAAGGATTTGATCCTGAAATCCCACAGGACGCGTCTTGGGGTGAACGCTATTTCCACATGCTCGATCCCGATGGCCACGAGCTGTCGTTTGCTCGGCCACTGCGATGAGTGGGCCCAAGAGGATGTGTCTGGACGAGGTGTGTACGGCGGTAACAGTGTGGGGCGCGTAACGGAAGGGTTGCCGACCACCCGGAACTCAAGAATGTCTCAGCCTTTGGTGAAGCACTTGGCGCATATGGCCATATCGGCACTTCTGACGGTTTGCCCCTTGGCCAGACCGTGAAGTGAACCTAGCCGTTTAAGCGAACTACACGAAATATCGAGCGTATTCTCGGTTTCCCCAGTAAACTTCTCACGATGAACGAAGAGACCTTCGATCCTGCCCATGCGACTGTCCTCAGGGAACAGATTCCGTTGCCCTCCCCGCCGCTTCTTGGCAAGACGGCATTGGTGACTGGCGCTTCACGAGGGATTGGAGCCAGCGTAGCCCGGCAGCTTGGGCAACTGGGAGTGGATGTTGCGCTCAACTACCGGAGCAAGGGGCCAAGGGCGCAGGAGGTCGCAAATGCGTTGGCTGCTACGGGAAGGCAAGGGTTGCTTGTTCAAGGCGACATCACAAACGCTGGAGACATCGCGGCTACGTTTGATCAGATCCGGGCCGCTTGGGGACGCCTCGACATTCTGGTTCTGAACGCGAGCGGCTGGCTGGAACAGGATAAGGCAGCTGATTATGCCATGCAGTTGAACCTCACCGCGCAAGTGAACTTGGTGAACGGAGCGCTGCCGTTGATGCCATCTGGAGGCCGGATTGTCTTCGTGACCAGCCACCTTGCCCACTTCTACGGAACGGCACCAGGTTACGGCGGTTACGAGTTGGTTGCGGCCAGCAAGAAAGCTGGGGAAGAGGCGCTCCGCGGAATGATTCCACGCCTGTCCGCTCTAGGTATCCGCCTCACTGTCGTGAGTGGTGATTTGATCGAGGGAACGATTACGCCGAAGCTCCTAGAGCGGCAAAGCCGGGGCTTGATCGACAAGCGGAGACAAGCGGTCGGCGCCTTACCTGGGGTGGACGAGTTTGCGGCTGCCATCGTTCAGGCAGGTGTAAGCGAAACGTATGCAAGCGGTGAGACGATATACGTCGGAAGCACAGAGTGGAGCTAAGACTGGCGGCGGATCTACACCGCTTCCCAGTTCTCGCGACTGAACGGAATGGGTCTGGAGATGGAAACAGCATGGCTGTGACAAGTGAACGTAGTGATACCGATTACCCGACGGAGCCGAAGGCAACGAGCAGCGCAACGGCCACGATGGAGAAAGAGACTCAGAAAGAAAGGCCACTCGAGTCCCTTGCCTCGATCTGCACTTTGTTAGTGCTGGTCATCTTCGCCCAGGCCTTCATCTTCCAGAACTTTGAGATCCCCTCCGGATCCATGGAGAAGACCCTGCTCATCGGCGACCACGTCCTCGTCGATCGCACCACCTTCGCTCCGCCCACCCCGTGGGCTCCCTTCGTCCACTACCGCGACATCCGCCACGGCGACATCATCGTCTTCTACAAGCCCAACCCCGAGAGCCCCGACCTCATCCTGGTCAAGCGTGCCATCGGCCTCCCGGGGGACCGCATCCATCTCCGCAACGGCATCGTCTACCTCAACGGCGTCGCCCAGAACGAACCCCAGGCCATCCAACCCAACAATTACGACGGAGATCCCAACCACGCCATTGTTCCCTACCGCGACGACTTCCCAGCCGATCTCGCCGGGATCCAGGAACAGGCGAGCGCTAGCCATTTCGCTGTCTGGGCCCTCGACCTTCCCAACCACATCCAGGGCGACGACCTCGTCGTCCCCCCCGGCATGATCTTCGCCATGGGGGACAACCGCACCGAGAGCGCCGACAGCCGTTTCTGGGGCTTTGTCCCGCGTGAGAACATCCTCGGCCGTCCCCTGTTCGTCTACTGGTCCTTCCAGACCCCATCGGACCAGATCAATAAGACCAGCCTCGGCGACCGCATTAGCTTCATGGTCCACGTCGTGATTCACTTCGTCACCGACACCCGCTGGGCCCGCACCTTCCACATCATTCGCTAGCGGCTGCTTGAAGATCCCATCGCTTTGGCCAGGGCCGATTCTGGGCTGACGCCAAAATCGCCAATGCTCTCATTGACTGCGGCGAAGCGTCCGAAGCTTCCTGGTTGTGGGCGTGTGACGGGCACCTTACTGCCTGATTGCTCCGACCGGAGTCGCCATGCGCCGCGGACCGCTGGATTTGGCAATCGAGACCGCTTCGCATTGAATGGCAAGATTGGATTGCACGGGCGGCAGGGTAATAGTGCATTGGAGTGCTGCCACTGGCAGCATAATGTTGCATTCCGTGGCAGCATTCCATTGCAACCAGCACAAAGCCTGCGAAAGCTTCTCGCAGTCATTAGTCAAAATGGAGTGGTGCGCCGTGGAAAGGCGCTGGTCAACAGCGGGTGCAAATCCCGCCCGGGAACTGGATCGCTCCACCCGGTAGCAATCGAAGCAGCGGTGGAGGTAAC
>Ga0210403_10002854_pt1 | contig 15377 bp, 10 predicted proteins | sample IncBWC19MmetaG_FD_150863 | JGI IMG/M metagenome (GOLD analysis project Ga0210403, IMG submission 150863) | Forest soil microbial communities from Barre Woods Harvard Forest LTER site, Petersham, Massachusetts, United States - Inc-BW-C-19-M | ecosystem: Environmental > Terrestrial > Soil >... | reverse complement strand
AGTAACCCATACGCAGGCCCCTTCGGCGAACGGCGTCGGTGAGGTCGCCAAGCACATCGCGCTTGGGACCGACTTCGACTGCGTTCCAGGGCCGGCCCCAGGTCGCCGAGGCCTCCTTGCTGGGCCACAATCCAAATCCCTCATGGTGCTTCGAGGTCAACACAACATACTTCGCGCCGGACCTCGCAAAGACGTCAGCCCAGTGATCCGGATCGAACAGTTCCGCGCGAAACTGGGGCGCGAAGTTCTGATACGGAAAGTCCGCTCCGTAGCGCTTCTGATGAAACGCCCACGTGCCGGTCTGAACCGCGTCGGCTTTGGGGTCGTCCCTGCCGTGCGTCATCGCATTCCAATACCACTCTGAGTAGGCAAGCTTGCCGGCCAGGACTGGAGCGTAAGCTGGCACCGAATAGGTGCCCCAATGAATAAAGATCCCGAACTTGGCATCGCCAAACCAGGCGGGTGTGGGTCGCTTGTCAATCGACTCCCAGGTAGGTTGATAGCTTTGAGCGCTCAGACTTCCCATTAGGAGCACAGTGATGATTAGGCATTTCATTTTTTTCCCCGCTCATTTGGTCGAGCCGTCCATGACGACTCTTTATGAAATCATTGCGGCCGACGCCGAGACCCGCGAGCCCTCACAACTTAACTGAGAGCGGAAGATCCACGAAGGTGGTTGCGTTCGCATCCGTCCAGGCAGAGTAGCGGGCAAATTCACTTTCGGCGTGATCACTTCCCTACTTATCTCTGATTGCGCGCCGCAATTGGCGCATCGTGTCAAGAGAACTCTGCTCAATGGTGCCGTCCTGGTAGATTCCGATGTTGATCGTCGTGACGGCTTGGTGTTCCATGTTGGCCTTCACGTATGCGATCAAGTCCTGGGGGCTGAATTGCGGTGGTGGAATCGGGCCAGGTTCGCTGTGCACCCATGGTTCCAGCATCGACAACAGTCCATGCGCCTGAAGTCCTTTTCCTGCACCCCACTGAATGAAACGAGACGGGAACGGATTCTGCAGGCGGTTGAGTTCGCCTGCCCAGTAATCCTGCCACGGAGTCAAAACCGGAAAGACCCAGAAATTAAAGGCGGTAATCCGGTTGGGGTTGCCCACTCTGCAATAGCGGTAAATTGCCTCGATGGGAATATCTGGATAGGCCGCCAGTGATTGATACCAGGAATCGAACCAATAGCCGGCGAGTTTCTCGCCATACCGGGATCCGATTTCGCTCAGAACATTCTTATGAATTTCGGTGAATTGCTCCTCGCTGAAAGTTAGCTCGTAAAGCCCGGTTGGCCCGGTCTTGCCAAACTTGGTCAAAACAGGAGAGTTGATATAAAGGATCAATCTGACGCCGCGTTTCTCCAAAGCACCGGCGATATCGCCGATCAAGTCGCGCCGGGTTGTCCATCCCGGATGGACGGCTTCCCACGCGCGGATAGGAGCGGCGCAGTGCGGATGAGCATGGTTTAACGTGAAAATGACGTAACCCGCACCCATCTCTTCTACAAGACTGGCAAAAGCATTAACGTCAAAAGCGTCGACGGCACCATGATAGAGCTTTTTCGCGCCCTCTCTGGGTTGGGTAAAGTCTGTCCAATGAAACATCGCCCCATAGCCGGCTTTGACAAACCAATCGGTGCTTGCCCGGGCAGCGTGCGCACTTGCTTCACCGGCAGTTATCTCAGCAGTCGCCGAGACAGGAAGAACCTCAAGGCATCGAAATCGGACTGCTTGGTCCTTGTCAGTACCGGATAGTTGTAGCGTGACAGGGTTTACTCCGCGGGTGAGGTGCAGCCTGCCATCCAGTTGGCGTTTTTCAAAATTAAAGAACCAGTCGCCATCACTTAAGCGATATACGCCCTCGTTCGGCCTTAGGTCTGCTTTAGCGGAACTAGACCCTGAGGATACCTCGAGTCCAAAGCCAGGGCCGGGAACAGCACACGAAATAAATAGATCGTACTCACTTTCTTCTGGAACAGTAACGTTCCATTTAATGCTGCTTGAATCCTTGCATTTCACAGAGATCTTCAGATCGTCCAGTCTTGCGTTGCCCCCGATCTCCGCCGCTGTTGCTCCGTACAGACGGATATATGGCGTGAGTCCATGGATGAGAGTTTCTGTTGCCGGGAGAGTCGCAGCTCGAAGGGATAGTGGGGAACTAAAGCCTGGTGAAAGGACGCCGGCAGCGCCACTCATCATAATCTTTAAAAAGTTTTTTCTGCTGAGGGTGTGAGGTTGAAAGGACGTTTTCAAATGTTATTCCCCTCACGCAGATCACGCGTATGTCCAGGTATAGTAGCCATAATCACCTGATTTGGCGCAGGTGAAGCTCTGGTCGATAAAAGCGGACCAACTCCCGACGTGAATACGGATCAAACCCCTACTGTAGAAATGTTGTACCCGCTTGCGGGCGACAGCAGATCGTCGTGCGAATCACCGAACGGAAGGCTAGTGGCCGGCGGTCCGCCAGCTAGCCCCAGTTCATTGAAGTCAGGGCGCAGCCCAGTTAGAAGTAAAGCTTCAAGGCCAATTGCAACTGCCGCTGAGTGCTACGAGTACTCGTTATTGATCCGAACTGCTTTGGATTGTTTAAGTCGTTGACCGGGATCCCCCAGGTCGGAGTATTCGTAACGTTAAACGCCGCCGCCTGGAACTGAAGTTTTATCTTCTCGGTAAACGGGAAATCCCGGAACAGTGATACATCAAAATTCTTAAACCAGTCGGCCCGGAGTGAATTCCTGCCGGAATTGCCAAACGTAAAAGCCGCTGGCTGGGTAAAAGCGGCCGTGTTAAACCATTCCTGCGTACTCGGATTTGACAAGTGAGGATCCCCAACGAGGTTCGCCCGAACATTGCCACTCCAGGGTGCGGAATTTCCGACATTGGGAATATCAGTTGAGATGAAAACATTGTATGGCACACCTGAAGTGAGCGTCAGGATGCCATTCAGCTGCCAATTTCCAACGATGTAGTTAACAAAATCACTGGAACTTGCAAAGCGCTTCCCTTTACCGAACGGCAGGGGGGCGACGGCGCTGGCGGTAAAGTCATGCGTTAGATCAAAGCCGGAGACGCTGCGGTCTCCCGCGATGTTGTAGGGGTTCTGCACTGAGCAGCTTTCGATACCGAAGAACCCAGAGCAACCGACGTCAATGGACTTTGACCAGGTGTAAGCAACCAGATAAGTAAGTCCATTCGAACTACTGTGGTTGGCAGAAAATTGGAAAGCATTGTAGGAGCTATTACCGATGCTTCGATCATAAAAGGTCGGACTGATATATGGGTAGGGCTGTCGAGCTGCAACCTGCGCCGGTGTCCCCGGTCCTGGCGTTAGCGCGACATTGTACAAACCACCGACTGTAAGACGGTGGCTTTGGGAGCCCACATAGTTCGCCGTCATGACCGTGCTCGACCCAAGCTGCCTCTGGACTCCAAAATTCCACTGTTCCGAATATGGGTCCTTGGCCTTCGGGTCCCGATACCACTCAACTTGGCCGAATGGCGTTGGAGCGGGAATATCCGCCGAGCCTAAGCTTGCAATCGGATTTTGCCAATTTACTGTGGCGACCTCGTTGGATGTGTTCAATGCGGGAGACATTACTTGTCCTAACGAAGGCCAATCGCCGCCAATTCCCTGTACGGTTTGTGTAATGCCGGCCCAGATGTCATTGAACATCCCGAATGAGGCGTGAAGAACTGTCTTGTCGTTGAGAGCATAGGCTAGGCCGATGCGGGGTTGGACATTATCGTGCGTGTTGGAGAATAAGTGACCGTTTTTGGAAACAACGACGTTAGGCTGCGGGAGTCCACCCGGAATGCACGGAGCTATCCCTGTGGTGGCACAATCCGGCGAAGTGGTTTGGAGGACGTAAGTCCCATTGTTGAAATCAATATTTCCAATCGCATTGGTTCCATTGCTGGCCTTGCCGTACGTCGGTAGCAACGCCACGTCATAGCGGAGCCCGAGATTCACCGTTAACCGGTCCGTCACCTTCCATTTATCCATGAAATAACCGCCGTAAGCGCGCTGGCCCAGCACCGGCGCTACGGTATTTCGACGGGAGCCGTTGGTAGCTGTGCCGATAAAGAACGAGGCCATGGCATCGCCCGTGCCGGCTACCTGTAGTGGATTCGCCGTTTGATCAACCGCAAATACAACTTGGTCGGAAGTGTGGCTGACGTTAAATGAGTCGGTCTCAAGATCGAAACCTGCGGTTAAAGTGTGCTTGCGAAAGACTTTTGTAAGATTTACTCGCCACTGATAGATATCGGTGAGCTTGGTGTCGCTAGTTCCTGGACCACCGGTGAAGTAAGAGGGAATGGACAGGCTCGGGATCAAGCAAGAATATTTGCCCGAGAAACCACAAGCGAAACTCTCTGAAATACCCGCAGCACTGATCGTGGACGACGCGTTTAAGCCATAGTTGGCGTCCACGTTGTGGGTGAGCTCTACGTGCCCGAATTGCGCGTCCAAGATTGTCGTCGGGCTGAACTGGTGGTAGTAACTCAATACGTATTGCTTTCCGAATGTATCCGTCGTTTGGTCTAGTCCAACGATGCCGCCAGTTCCAGTCATCGGCTGGTCGACTTTCGAATAACGAAAGAAGAGAGTGTTGGACGGATTGAAGTTCTCGTCCACCCGGAAACTGTATTGGTTTTGCGGAGTCAGAACCGAACGGAGATCATAGCCATTGAAGCCATTAATGAGCGGTTGCGGGGCAGGAAATATCGCCTTAGCAAGGGATATGGCGCCTGGATTCAATACGCTTGAAATATTATTATTCGGGAAGGGGTTGCGGGTGTTGCCACTCAGTGTGAACGGATTATACAGCTGGTGAATGACGTTACCTTGGGCATCCCGGTCAAGGCACACACCGGCACCATTAAAGCCGGAGTTGCACAGTGCGCTGAAGTCGCCCGATAGTTCCGCATTTGTGGGCACATTGTAAAAGGCGCCGGTTGAGGGTTGAGCGCGGCGAAACCCTTCATAGCTTCCATAGAAGAAGGTCTTATTGCGGCCGTCGTAATGCGGAAAAATCACAGGACCGCCGAAATTGGCGCCGAACTGGTTCTGTTCTAATTTCGAAGCAACGCCCTTGAGCGGGTCCTTAGCATCCAGAACAGTGTTGCGGAAGTACTCCCACGCAGTCCCGTGGAAGCTGTTCGTGCCAGACTTACTGACTACGTTGATGATCCCGCCCAGCACGCCGCCGAACTGCGCCTCATCACTATGGGATTGGACCTTGAACTCTTGAATATCATCAAGGATTGGGGCGATCGCGTAAGTGGTAAAGACTTGGTCGGTATCGTCGATCCCATCTAGCATGAAGTAGTTGCTGCGGTTCGACTGTCCGTTAACTGCCGGAAAAACAAATGATCCGACTGGAGCGGCTTGTGCGCCACCCGAGTTTTGCGCCACGCTGACTGGACTCACACCCGGCGTGAGGGCCAGGAGTTGCGTGAAGTTTCGCCCGTTGAGCGGCAGGTTTGTAACTTGCTTGGACTCGATCACCGTGCCGAGCGTCGCATTCCCGGTTTCGAGGTTGACTGCGGAGGCCTCGACTGTGACGGACTGCGCGGTCGATCCTATTCCTAGCGCAAAGTCCTGAGTGCTGGCCTGATTGACGAGAACACGCAGTCCCGCCTGGGTCGCGGTAGTAAATCCATCTTTTCTTACAATCAGAGAGTATTCACCGGGTGGCACGCTCACGAACGCATACAGCCCGGAATCGTTAGTGACACTCTCTCTCTCCGTGCCGGTGTTGGTATTGTGGAGCGTTACCGTTGCCCGCGGGATTACCGCACCGCTCGAATCCCGAACAACTCCGTTGAGGGTAGCTGTGGCCTGCGCTGAAGCGCTGTGCGGAACCACAAATGTCAATACAAGCGCCACTAGCAGCAACCAAATGCGGCGGCCTAATCGGAATTCACGCAAGCCAACTGAATCCTTGGATCCTCGAAGCAGCGCAAAAAGACTAGAAGCACGGTTATCCATAAACGTCTCCCCCCAAATTAGTTTCCGATCGATAACCCACAACACTCCTGTACGGTCACTTTAAAAATCGGCCCTCTCTAGCTCAAAGCAACTGCTGCACTTTTATACATGAAAATAACAGTTCGCATATCAAACCGCTTACTTATAGGCTCGATTAATAATGCTTGTCAACTATTTTTTTTGTTAACTATAAGGAAGACGTTATTTGGGTGGCCCAAGCCACGAGTTTTCGCTCCCCAACTGATTGATCAACGAGTCACCTTAAATCGATTCTGGGGAACGGACTTGCCTATCGAGAGCCGTCCGCGGTTGTTCGTTGCCCATGTAATAGATAGTGGGAGAATGCGGATGAACTGGCGGCGATCCAGTTCATTGAGGCAGCAGTTGCTTTTCCAAAACGAATTCCTGAGACGGAAGCCGTTTCTTTGCGCGACCAGATTTCTTCTAGGTTAGAACTGAAATCCGGTGATCATTCCACTCTGGACCGTCGGGGTAACGGTATGCCAGCAAAGTCTCCGGAAGTATCTCGGTGCTGTAGCCGGGTTTTTCAGGCAGCAGATAGTGGCCATTTGCTATGCGAGGGGGGTCAGCAAAATGTTCATGTAGATGATCTACAAATTCAGTGACACGGTTTTCGAGCGACGCTGATACACGCAAATAGTCAAAGATAGCAAGGTGCTGCACGCATTCGCACAAGCCGACTCCGCCCGCGTGAGGGCAAACCGGTATGTTGAATTTAGCGGCCATCAACAGTACCGCAAGATTCTCGTTCACCCCCGCGACCCTGCAACTGTCAATTTGACAAACATCCATTGCGCCCGCCTGCATGAATTGCTTGAACATCACGCGATTGTGGCAATGCTCACCGGTCGCGATGCGAACGGGCGAAACCTCGCGCCTAATGCGGGCGTGGCCCAAAATGTCGTCAGGGCTAGTCGGCTCCTCCATCCACCACGGATCTAATTCAGCCAGTTCTTTCGTGCGCTGAATTGCCTCGATTACCCCCCACTTCTGGTTTGCATCCATCATTAGCTTGTTGTGCGCGCCGATTTCTGCGCGCATCAGCCGCCCCCGGCGGAGATCATCGGCCGGGTTCCCACCGACCTTTAACTTGAAATGTGTCCATCCTTGGCTGAGAGATTCACGGCAGACCCGTCGAATCTTTTCATCACTGAAGCCGAACCACCCTGCGGATGTCGTGTATGCGGGATAGCCTTCCTGTTCAAGCTTCTTTAAACGCCCGGCTTGAGAGGCGGTGCGCGTCCTTAATAGATCAAGAGCTTCACACGGAGTAATGGCATCATCGATATATTTAAAGTCAACCGAACGGACAATCTGCTCGGGCTCAAAATCTGCCAATAGCTTCCAGAGAGGTTTGCCCTCGGTTCGCGCATAAAGGTCCCAGACCGCATTGATGAGGGCTGCGGCAGCCAGGTGGATTACCCCTTTTTCGGGTCCGAGCCAGCGGAATTGGCTGTCTTCCGTGAGCTGTCTGGAAAAGGCGACAGTGTCATCTGTCACCGATGATAAATTGCGGCCGCGGACAAATCGCGCAAGGTACTCAAGTGCAAGCACGCATAGTTCTGTTCCGTGGCCCAAGGTGAAGGCGAGGCCGTATCCCTCGACACCCACATCCGTTTCCAGAATGCAATATGCCGCCGAGTAATCGGGGTCTGTGTTGACCGCGTCCGAGCCAATCCGGTGGCGTGAAGTCGGAAATCGCACATCAAGGACACGAACATTCGTGATTTTAGGGTCGCTCAAAAGATCAACTCTCCTTCGGAGGGTTTTCACGTCGAGGCCAGCCCTCGACCATGAAAGTGAAAATGTTCCTCCGCTGACGCGATCTCGCCACTAGACTGCCTGCCCAAGACGCAATTTTCTGCACCGGCTGGCTCAGAATCATCATTTCTATTCCTGAAATATTAAATTTGTCAATAAAAATCACTGATGCTTGCGCTCAGGCGAAGATTTTTGGGATTGGCCAGCCGCTGCGATTTGGCGGGCCTAACTATCCAACTTCGGGCGCTCGCGCGCGATTCCCCCGATTCCGTGGGAAAGCTGAGAACTCGCTCGTTTCAAGGCTTGGCGCACAATAGTCGTAGTAGTGTTGTCGCCAATTCGGCGGATGTAGGGAACGGTCAACGCGGCAACCGCATACCCATGCTCATCCAAGACCGGATAAGTAACATTGATGATTCCCTTCACCTCGTAACTTTCCTTCTCTTCGTAGCCGCGCTCCTTAATGACGGCAAGGTGCGAAGTCAGATCACGCGGAGCTTCAGTTCTGTTGCGTTTGCACCAGCTCTGTATGGCACGTGCACGAGCTTCTTGCGTTTGGTGTGCCAGGATGACATGACCGGTAGCGGCATGCATCAGATCCACGACTGCTCCAGCCTTAACATAGAAGCCCGGGCTCACGGGGGAATCTACCTGCGCGATAATCACGACCTGATCCCCGTTAAGCACTCCCAAATGACAAGACTGACTAAGTTCGTGAGCAACTTGCTGCATAATCGGCAAGGCTTGCATAGTCATGCGTTTGATCGGCGGATGCTCTTGCGCGAGCCTAAACAGGTGTAAGGTGAGATGGTAACGATCGCTGTCCGGGCTCTGCGCGATGTAGCCACGTTCTTCGAGACAAACCAACATCCGAAATATCTCTGAAATCGTGCGGTCGAGCCTGCGTGCCACGTCGCTCTTTGTCAGTCCTGACGGCTCGCTGGCAAACAGCTCCAATATATCCAAGCCTTTTTCAAGAGCCGGAGTCGGGTACCGGCCGGAAGCTTTAGGCGCCTTTGTCTTCATAAATTGTCGAAGCCAACCACAGGGTTTGGGTGAACGCAAATGGTAATGATGCAACGAATCTTCTGGCAGCATTGGTCCGTTGCGAACCTGACCGCCGCTGCCCGCCGGGTTGTTGAAATACTATCGCACTTAAAAAATTCTTGACAAAGCATAAAAGCTGGCGTAACGTCCGCTTCGGTTTTTGTGGGCGCATATAATGTTTTATATATGAAATCTGCGGGAATGACAAACAACGGAGTGGTGGCGCTGACTGTAATCAAAGAAGAGCCGCGCGGTGACGTTCGGAAGAGTTTTTAGGGGTTACTGAATTAACCATGGTCAAAAGACAACGGCCGCTACCGCGAGTCGTGAACATAAATGACTTGCTGACTCTCGCAAAGCGACGCTTGCCAAAAGCAGTGTTCGACTACGTCGATGGAGGTGCTGAACAGGAGGTCACCCTCCGTGAAAATTGTGAAGCATTCAAACAAGTCACGTTCCGACCAAAGCAAGCTGTCTCAGTTCGGGATTGCGAACTCAGCACACAAGTACTAGAAGCCGACTTGGCTTTTCCGGCTATGCTGGCGCCAATCGGCTATAGCCGACTTATGCATCCTGGTGGTGAAGTGGCTGCTGCTCGCGCTGCCGAGAAAGCTGGCATCGGATACATACTTTCTACTATTTCTGGACACAAGATGGAGGATGTAAAAGCGGCGATATCGGGCCCGGCATGGTACCAACTGTATTTGTTGGGCGGCCGCGAAGCTGCCGAGGGCGCTATCGAACGAGCACGAAGATGCGGATTTCGTGCCTTGGTGATCACAGTTGATACCTCTGTTGCCGGTTTGAGAGAACGAGACCCCCGCAACGGCATGAGAGAACTTCTGGGAGACAGCCTGCTTCCTAAGATTCCTTTCTTGCCTGAAATTTTGGCACATCCGGCGTGGTTGATTTCTTTTCTTTGCGATGGTGGCGTACCAAAGCTCGAAAATATTGTGGCACCTGGGCTTGGACCGATGCCGCTTATGGATGTTGCAGCTGGCCTGAACCATTCAGCTGTGACATGGGAAGACTTCAAGTGGATCCGAACTTCTTGGCAAGGCCCCCTCGTAGTTAAGGGCATTCTCACCGGAGAGGATGCGCGACGTGCTGTAGACGAGGGTGCCTCGGCGATTGTGGTGTCCAACCACGGAGGCCGCCAGTTAGATTGTGTATCCCCGACTCTAGCTGTGCTTCGCGAGGTGATCGCAGCAGTCGATCGACGAGTCGAGGTTCTGATCGACGGTGGAATCCGACGTGGCAGCGATATTGTGAAGGCAATCTGCATGGGTGCAAGGGCGGTGCTGATTGGCCGCGCTTACGCCTATGGATTGGCCGCTGCAGGCGAAATTGGTGTCGTGAGGGCACTCGAAATCCTTAGGGACGACGTGGAACGAACCGTAAGATTATTGGGTTGTCGATCTACGAGAGAATTGGATATCTCCTTTGTGAGATTTCCGAGCGAGTGGCAGGCGACGGACTGATTCCGTACTTTAGGCAAAGAAAACCGGTCCAGCAATAATTGTCATATAGGAGAACAAATCTCTGAGCCTTCAAGAATTAAACGCGGAGACCTTTAGGTTGGATGACCGCATGGCAGTTATTACAGGTGCTGCCAGCGGCATCGGTCGGTCGATTGCCCACAAGTTTGCGGCGAACGGCGCTTCAGTGTGCCTGCTGGACGTTAATCAAACACATACAGAAACGGTTGCGGCAGAGATTACCAGGGCTGGTGGGAAAGCCTGGGCATATGAATGCGATGTGAGTGATAGAGTTTCAATCGAATCGACATTCCACACAATTTTGCAGCGGGATCGGGTTCACATCCTCGTAAATAATGCTGGTGTCTCGCACATTGGTACGGTAGAAAGCACGACTGAGCACGACTTCGACCGCGTTTTTCGCGTTAATGTCAAAGGCTATTTCAACTGTATCAATGCTGTAATCGGAACGATGAAGTCTGCAGGAGGTGGAGTCATTCTGAACATGGCTTCTGTGGCCGGATCTGCCGGACTGGCTGATCGCTTCGCATATTCCACGAGCAAAGGCGCGGTGATTGCGATGACCTATTCCGTCGCGCGTGACTGTATTGGCTACAACATTCGATGTAACTGCATTTCCCCGGCCAGGGTACACACGACATTCGTGGATGGTTATCTGAAAAAGAATTATCCCGGCCGCGAGCAGGAGATGTTCGAGACACTGGCGAAGACGCAGCCGATCGGCAGAATGGGAAAGCCGGACGAGGTAGCTTCGCTCGCCCTCTTCTTGTGTTCTGATGCGGCTTCGTTTATTACCGGCGTGGATTACCCTCTGGATGGCGGTTTTCTGAATTTGCACGGTTGATTGCGAGAGAACAGTGGACTTGCAACTTGAAAATAAGGTAGTGCTGGTCACCGGCGGAGCCAAAGGCATAGGCGCCGCAATCGTACGAGCCGCCGCTGTGGAGGCCGCGATTCCCGTCATTGTGGACCGTGACGCCGAAGCCAGCAAGAACCTTCATGCCGAGGTACGCACAAGCCACGTGATCATCGCGGATCTGTCATCCCCGGCCAATTGCCAAACTGCGATCGATTCGACAGTTGAGAAGTTTGGCCGCCTTGATGCTCTCGTAAACAACGCCGGGATAAACGACAAAGTCGGTTTGGAGTATGGAACTCCAGAACAGTATGCAGACTCACTTGGTCGCAATCTGCTGCATTACTACAACATGGCGCATTTTGCGCTTCCATATCTGAAGAAAACGCGCGGCTGCATCGTGAACATCAGTTCAAAAACCGCTATAACCGGTCAAGGTGGTACGTCAGGATATGCGTCATCGAAGGGAGCAATCTTGGCTCTGACCCGCGAATGGGCGGCGGAGCTGCTGGGCTACGGCATTCGCGTGAACGCGGTTATTCCCGCAGAGGTCATGACGCCGCTCTACCGGCAGTGGCTCAACACCTTCCCTGATCCCGAGCAGAAGCTTCAGTCCGTGCTGGCCAAGATCCCTCTGGAAAATAGAATGACCTCTCCGGACGAGATTGCGGCCATGGTAGTCTTCCTGCTCTCTGCCCGCGCCGCGCATATAACTGGCCAACATCTGTTCGTGGATGGCGGCTACGTGCACCTTGATCGAGCTCTGACCTAAAAAATGACAACCTCAGCACCCATCACCGAGCGGCGGTACGTCGCCCCACTAATTCTCGTCACCACCCTATTTTTTCTCTGGGCGCTAGGGGTCAACCTTAATGATGTTCTCATCCCGCATTTGAAGAAGGTCTTCGACCTGAACGACTTTCAATCGGCGCTCATCCAGGTTGCATTTTTTGGCGGTTACTGCCTTTCCGCGTTGCCTGCAGGACGTCTGCTGGAAAAAATCGGCTACAAGAACGGAATAGTCGTGGGTCTGTTTACATGCGCTATGGGCGCGTTGCTGTTTATTCCCGCGGCCTCGATTCAGGTCTATGGACTATTTCTTTTTGCGTCATTTGTTATGGCGTGCGGCCAAGGGGTCCTTGAAGTCGCCGCTAACCCTTACGTAACTCTCCTGGGCCCAGCAGAAAGCTCAGAGAGGCGATTAAATCTCGCACAGTCGTTCAACGCCGTGGGCGCTGTGGTGACGCCATTCATTGGCTCGGCTTTCATTCTCTCCGCTCTCGAGTATTCCCGTGAGAAGTTAGCCGCCATGACGCCCGCCCAAATGGCTGCCTATCGCACGGCCGTTGTCAGCACCGTGAGGATGCCTTACCTGGTCATTGCAGGAATCTTTCTTGCCTACGCTGTTGTGATTTTCCTTTCCAAATTGCCAGAGGTCGGCGCAACCGACGGAGCGGTAAAGCAGGAGTCTACCCGGGAAGAGCTACGCGATATCTGGCATTATGGCCACTTGGTAAAAGGAGTTATTGCACAATTTTTCTATGTCGGCGCTCAGGTCGGCGTTGGCAGCTTCGTCATTCGACTGGCGCAGCATAGTGTTCCTGGAATGCTTCAAAAGGATGCTTCCTTCTATTTGAAGTTGCATTTGATTGGATTCATGATCGGAAGGTTCTCCGGTTCCTACATCATGAAGCGCGTGCCTGCCGCGCGGCTGCTTTCACTCTTTTCGCTCTCGACTCTGGTTTGTCTTCTCGTGGTTCTTCTCGGTTCCGGCGTGACATCCCTTTGGGCGGTTGTCCTGATCGGTTTCTTTCATTCGATCATGTTCCCAACCATTTTTGCCCTAAGCATCAAGCAGCTTGGGCGATACACAAAGCTTGGGTCGTCTTTGTTGGTGGCTTCGATCATTGGTGGGGCTATCTTCCCCGCAATTATGGGATTCATTTCCGACCACAGCACTATTCGGGTGGCCTTCGTAGTACCGCTAATCTGCCAGGTTTATGTGCTCTACTTCGCGGTGCGAGGCTATCGACCTGTCCTGGTGGCGGGGTCCAGCATTGCAGAACTGAGTACGGCGAAATGAGGCGCCGATTTTGCTTCACTCTCGACTTGAAAGACGATCCCGCTCTGATTGCCGAGTACCGGAAACACCACGAGAGAATCTGGCCCGAGATCACGCAAGGCATAAAGGACTCTGGTATCGAAGATCTGGAGATCTATCTGCTCGGTACACGCATGTTCATGATCATGGAAGTAAATGAGAGCTTTTCGTTTGAAAAGAAAGCCAAGGCCGACCAGCAGAATCCGAACGTACGAGCGTGGGAGGAGCTCATGTGGAAATTCCAGAAAGCGTTGCCGGAAGCGAAGCCTGGCGAAAAATGGCTGCGCATGGAACTTATTTTTAGGCTAGAGCCCTAGCTGCGAGGTCGCAATTCGGCTCGTTGCGAGAGTAAAACATTGAGACTTATTCGATTCGGCGAAGCTGGCGGAGAACGACCAGGAGTACTCCTCGAAGACGGCTCCCGTCTGGATGTGTCGGATTTCGTGTCGGATTATGACGAGGCATTTTTCGTGCGAGGAGGCATTGATGCTCTTCGCGACTGGGTAAAAACCCACTTCTCTCCCGCTTCGCTCGTCCCGTCGCCAATACGTCTGGGGCCACCGATTTGTCGTCCCAGCAAAATCGTTTGCATCGGACTCAATTACCGTGACCATGCGGCGGAGACCGGAGCTGCGATTCCGAAAGAGCCAGTCATCTTCTTCAAGGCGACAACATCTTTAGTCGGACCAAACGATGCACTGGTGATTCCGAGGAATGCCACCAAGGTGGACTGGGAAGTCGAACTTGCGCTGGTAGTGGGAAAGACTGCGCTCTATGTCCCGACAGACGAAGCGCTCGATTACGTGGCCGGATACGTCCTGCACAACGACTATTCTGAACGCAGTTTTCAGCTCGAGCGCGGAGGACAGTGGGTGAAAGGCAAGAGCGCAGATACTTTCGCACCCTTGGGCCCGTTTGTTGCCTCTCCGGACGAGCTTCCTGATCCGAGCAATCTAAAAATGTGGCTCAAAGTTAATGGGGAGATTCGTCAAAACAGTTCCACCGCCAATATGATCTTCGACGTTGCGACGCTGCTGTCATACGTGAGCCAGTTCATGACGCTACTTCCCGGAGACGTAATCAGCACCGGCACGCCCGCCGGGGTTGGGCTAGGAATGAAGCCGCCGCAGTATCTGAAATCTGGAGACGTAGTCGAGTTGGGGATTGAAGGGCTTGGCGAATCGCGGCAGCACGTCGTGAATTTTTCAGAACAGCGCTATTCAAAAAAGGGGTGAACCGCTCATGCGCATCGACGCTCACCAGCATTTCTGGCGTTATATATGTCTGGATCGATGATTCGATGTCGCGTCTTGGTTGCTGGAATAAAAGATCAAGCTTGAATCGTTGGCAGACCGGAAAACAATTAGGGACCTAGAGTGCCATACGCCAAGATCGATGCTCACCATCACCTATGGAAATATTCGGCTTCCCAATACCCTTGGATTTCGAAGAACATGGGCCTTCTTCGACGTGACTTCATGATCGAAGATTTAATGGATGTCCTCGAAGAATCTGGCATCGGGGGTGTTGTTACCGTACAGGCTAGGCAGGAAGTGGCTGAAACTCGATGGTTGCTAGATCTTGCCGGCACCCACGATGTTATCCGAGGTGTCGTTGGGTGGGTTGCGCTCACCGACCCGAACGTGGACCGCGATCTGGAACATTTCTCCACGCGTACGAAGTTGAAGAGCGTGAGGCATGTGCTCCACGACGAACCGGATGACTTGTACATTCTGCGCGAGGACTTCAACCGTGGAATCAAGTTATTGAAGGACTTTGGTCTGCTCTACGATCTCTTGATATTTGAGCGTCATCTGCCGCAGACGATTCAATTCGTTGACCGCCATCCCAACCAGTTGTTTATTCTCGACCACATTGCGAAGCCCCTAATAAGGGAGGGCGTGATATCCCCATGGAGAGAGAACCTTATGGAGCTGGCACGACGGGAAAATGTTTTTTGCAAGCTTTCGGGCCTGGTCACTGAAGCAACTTGGCAGTCCTGGACAGAAGCGGATCTCGATCCCTACTTGCAAGTTGTTCTGACAGCCTTCGGCGCAAAGAGACTCATGTTCGGATCTGATTGGCCGGTGATGCTGCT
>Ga0210403_10002852_pt1 | contig 15383 bp, 10 predicted proteins | sample IncBWC19MmetaG_FD_150863 | JGI IMG/M metagenome (GOLD analysis project Ga0210403, IMG submission 150863) | Forest soil microbial communities from Barre Woods Harvard Forest LTER site, Petersham, Massachusetts, United States - Inc-BW-C-19-M | ecosystem: Environmental > Terrestrial > Soil >... | reverse complement strand
GAACATTTCGATCATCGTTTCGTCAACCTGCTTGCCGGCGACGACTAGATCTTCGATCAGCCCGACCTGTGTCAAAACCTGCAGCAGGTAGGCGTTGTCGGCGAGCGCTTCGAAATCGAAAACAGGGCCGATCGGCGTGCCAAACAACAAGTTCTCCGCCACCGACGCGTTGAGATTGAACCGCTTGGGATCGTAAGTTTCGACGAGGTTGGTAATTCCGTCCTCGGCAAGCCGGCGCGCGAGTGCCTTGCGGGCATCAAGCAACTGAATGGCCGCTTCGCGGTCAACCTCCGGATCCAGTCGCCAGCGCAAACCCAACGAATAGATCGCCTCGTCAAGATCGAGACGGACGAGCACCTCCGTAATCCGCCGCGACAGCGCGTTCAAATCTTCAACCCCCGCAGCTTCGTAATCGATCCAGTCGGCATGAATATCAAAGTCGATATTCCCAGAACGTTGAGCTTCGTATGCTTGCCGAGTTCGGCGTTTGAGCGTTACCCCGCTGTGATCGGCCGGTCGCACGGGAATGTGACGAAGACCAAACAACAAATTGTCGCGCAGAGTGCCGGCGAACAGGTATGGCACCGCGCCGACATATCCAATCCGGCGCCCGATCACCGCCGTCGGAAGCTTCGCCAAGTCGAGGCCTCCAATTGCGATCCGCCCGCCGGTAGGCGTGATCAAGCGGGCAAGCAACAACGCGAGTTCGTTCTTGCCGCTGCCGCCTTGTCCGATGACAGCGACGTGGTCGGCGAGCGAAACCGTGAAACTGATCCCATCGAGAACGCGGCTGGCGTCCTCCTCGGCAAAAGACAAATTGACGACCGAAAGTTCGCCGGTGAGGGGTGTCGAAGTCTGCGGCTCCGCCATCTGAAGACGGGCGTCGATCATTCCGGCCGGTTGAAACTGTTCTACGATTTGCTCGTACTTGATACGAGAATCCTCTTTAATCTGATAAAAATCGAGCAGTTCTTTCCAGGGCGAAGCCAAATCCTTGTATGCCGCCAGCACCGCAACAAGGGCCCCGAAAGAAAGATTTCCGCGGATAACCAGATATCCGCCGATCGCGTAGAAGAAAAAAGGCGTAAGTTGAGCAATGAAATTATTGAGAAATTTTACAAAAAACTTGCGTTGATAAATCTCGAATCGGATGTCGTAAATCGTACCCAGAAGATGCGCGAAGGCTGCCAGCTGCCGTTTTACCGCATCGTTGGCATGGATGTCGACAATTCCAGCCGCCGACTCGTGAACCCGGTCGGCCACTTCGCGCACCGTGCGGACACGGCGTTTCCCGAGCTGATTGACCTTGCGTTGCAGTTTAGGGATCGCATAACCCTGTAGCGGGTAAAGTGCGACTGCGGCTGCGCCGAGGACGGGGTCCTGCATGAACATGAAAACGATGATCGTCAGTAGTGTTCCCCCCTGGAACACCGGGGTGACAAAAGCATCGCCGATAAAACCTCCAAGCGATTCGCACTCCGACGTGATCATCGGGATAATTTGTGCCGAAGAAGTCTTGCTAAACTGAGACAGCGGGAAGCGCAGCATCCGGTGATAAAGTTGGTATCGGAGCCGCCGAAGCATGCGTTCGCCAAGCCGACCTTTGAAGGTATTTATGTAATATTTGAATCCACCATTTACAAAGACAAGGATTAAAAACAATCCGCATAAAATCAACAGGAATGTTATTTGGGCAAAGTCAAATCCGAATAGGTGTTGCGGAAATTGTTTGCCACCGATTGCTCTATTAATGATTGTTTTAGGTAGGTCTAGAGAAAAATAAAGGAAAGGAAAGGAAACTATAGTGAACAATATAAGTAGCAGCTGTTGTGGTAAGCTGTGCCGCAGAATAAAGCGGTAAATAGTCGGCTCGAGCGCGTTTAGCTCACTGGATTCTGCTTCCGGCGGTGGGGCGGCCGTTGAACCAACTTGGTTATTTGGTCGTAGCGCATCTCGACGTGCAGTTCGCGACGGCGGAAGCACGCCTTCCAAAGGGCTAAGCGCCGCCGCCACTCCCTTCATCACCATCGCCTTCATGAAAAGATCATTTCGCGATGAGACCGCTTATGCAATAGTCGGGCGGTCGGTTAACCTGAGAGAGCCCTGTGTGACCCTTCGCCGTCATCACAAACGGGTGCTTGTCTACAGCCACGACAGCTTCGGACTAGGCCATTTGCGGCGGTGTCGGGCGATAGCAAACTCGCTGGTCGACACCGACCCCGCGGTCTCGATTTTGATCCTCTCCGGGTCCCCGATCATAGGCAGCTTCGACTTCCGTTCCCGAGTCGATTTTGTACGTGTGCCGGGCGTCATCAAGCTCCGAAACGGCGAATACGTCTCGCTCAATCTGCACATTGACATTGATGACACGCTCGCGATGCGCTCGTCGATAATTCGCCACACGGCAGACATCTTCGATCCCGACTTGTTGATCGTCGACAAGGAGCCCCTAGGATTGCGCGGCGAAGTGCGCGATACCCTCGATCTGCTGCAGCGGCGTGGAACTGCCCTGATCCTGGGGCTGCGCGACGTCATGGACGATCCTGAAGCGCTCGAGAGCGAGTGGGAGCGCAAGCAGGTGGTGCCGGCGTTGGAGGAGTACTATGACGAGATTTGGGTTTATGGGCTGCCGCAGATCTGCGACCCGCTAGCGGGCCTGCCGGTACCACCAAGCGTTTACGAGCGTATGATCTATACCGGGTATTTGAGGCGCACGGCCGGCGAACTACAGCTCACCCCGGAGATCGTAGGCATCCTCGGCAATTTCCTGCTGGTCACACCGGGCGGCGGCGGGGATGGCGAAGCTTTGATCGATTTGGTACTATCGGCTTACGAGTACGATCGGGATATTTCTCATCCGGCCCTGCTCGTTTTCGGTCCTTTCATGCTGCCGGAACAGCGAGCGGTTTTCGCCAATCGAGCGGCCAAGCTCGACAATGTGCGGGCGATCACCTTCAACGCCCGGCTCGAAAGCCTGATGGCGCGTGCGGCTGGCGTCGTCGCGATGGGCGGCTACAACACCTTTTGCGAGATCCTGTCTTTCGACAAGCGTGCGCTGATCATCCCGAGGACGGCGCCACGCTTGGAGCAGTTCATCAGGACCAAGCGCGCCGCCGAGCTTGGCATGTTGGCGATGCTGTCCGAGGATGAAGGGCGCGATCCTCGCGTAATGGCGGCCGCCCTTCGCCGTCTCCCGCACCAGTCGCCCCCTTCGGCCGTTCATATTCCGGGCCTGCTCGACGGCATGCCGAAAGTGAACCGCATGGCCCGGTGGTGGCTCGACCAGGGGCGGGCCGGTCTCTTTGCAGCACGAGCGCGCTACGGAACTTGAGGGTGGCGGCATCTCCGGCGGCAGCAGGACGCGTCGCCTTTGTCCTCAAAGGGTATCCACGGCTTTCGGAAACCTTCATCGCTCAGGAGATTTTGGCTCTGGAGCGCCTAGGGCTCGAGATCCTGATCGTTTCTCTGCGTCATCCCACGGATCGCACGACCCATCCCATCCATCGCCAGATTAGTGCGGCGTCGCTCTATCTCCCGGAATACCTGCATCAGGAAGTTGGCCGGATTTGGCGCGGCTGGCGGCAGTCTCGCCGACTGCCCGGATACTCCGCGGCGCTGGCGGCCTGGCTCTCCGACCTGAGACGCGATCCGACCCCGAACCGCATCCGCCGCTTCGGCCAGGCATTGGTGCTGGCAGCCGAGCTGCCGCACGATATCGGTCACATTCACGCACATTTTCTGCATACGCCGGCCTCTGTCGCCCGATATACTGCGCTATTGACCGGGCTCGACTGGACAGTCTCGGCGCACGCCCGGGATATTTGGACGTTGCCGGAATGGGAGAAGCGCACAAAGCTAGCGCAAGCAGAGTGGATCGTGACCTGTACCGCGATCGCGCACAGCCATCTCGCGGGGCTGTCATCGCGGCCGGACGCCGTATACCTCTGCTATCATGGGCTTGATCTCCAGTGTTTCGAGGCCCCACCACGGCATGCGAACTGGCGCAACGGCGGCGATCCGCGCCAGCCGGTCAACATCCTCTCAGTCGGTCGGGCGGTCGCAAAAAAAGGCTATGACGACTTGCTCGAAGCGCTCGCGCTTCTTCCCGCCAACCTCGAGTGGCGCTTTGTTCATATCGGCGGCGGAGCGCTCGCTGCGGCGCTGAGACTCCAGGCGAAACGCCTCGTTATATCGCACCGGATAGAGTGGCGGGGCGCCATGGCCCAGCCGGAGGTGCTCGCCGCCTATCGCGAGACCGACCTGTTCGTGCTCGCCTCCAAGGTTGCCAAGGACGGCGACCGGGATGGCCTCCCCAACGTGCTGATCGAGGCGCAAAGCCAGCGGCTCGCCTGCGTTTCGACCGACGTTTCGGCAATCCCGGAATTGATCGAGCACGATGTGACGGGCTTGCTGGTTCCACCGGGTAACCCGATTGCACTTGCCGAAACGCTCGAACGCCTGATCCGCGATCCTGAGGAGCGCTCTCGGCTTGGGGCGGCCGGCGAACACCGTGTGCGCCGCCTTTTTTCGATGGAGGCGGGCATCAATTTGCTGGCAAGGCGCTTCGGGCTCGCTTCTGTCTGCCCGTGGGGAAGCGATCCCAGTGAACCTATCCTCTCATCCATGGGAAGAGTTTCCGGCAGGCAGTGGAACGCGGCTCAAATGGAAGAATGCGTATCGCCTTTTATGCGCCGCTGAAACCTCCCGATCATCCAGTTCCTTCGGGGGACCGAAAGGTCGCGCAGCTGTTCCTCGCGGCCTTGCGGATGGCTGGCCACGACGCCCTCATAGCCTCCCGATTTCGCAGCTATGACGGGCGCGGCGACCCGCTGCGCCAAGCGCGGGTGGCGTCTGTCGGCGCGCGATTTGCGGCCCGCTTTGTCCGCCGCTGCCTCGAGGCGCCGCAAACTGCTCCAGAGCTTTGGTTTACCTACCACCTCTATCATAAGGCGCCGGATTGGCTGGGCCCGCAGATTGCAGATGTCCTCCGCATTCCCTATGTCGTCGCCGAGGCTTCCGATGCGCCAAAGCAGGCGTCGGGCGGCTGGGCGGCGGGTCGCCGGGCAGCTGAGCGCGCGATTAGGCGCGCCGACGCAGTGATCGGGCTGAACCCGGCCGATCGGGAGTGCGTCCTGCCGTTGTTGCAGGACGCGCGGCGTTGGGTGGCCTTCAAGCCCTTTATCGATGCTGCGCTCTATGGCGGGCAAGCATGTGCAAGGGCTGGGCCGCCGCGCCTGATCGCGGTCGCAATGATGCGCTACGGAGACAAGCTCGCGTCCTACCAAATGCTCGCGTATGCACTTTCGCACCTCCTCGATCTGCCATGGTCGTTGGAGGTGATCGGTGACGGGCCGGCGCGGTGCGCTGTCGAGGACGCGCTCTGTCCGCTCGAAGAGCGGGTGATCTGGGCGGGAGAAATCAGTCCCATGGAAATTGCGCGGCGCTTGGCCTCTGCCGATCTGTGCGTGTGGCCGGCTCTAAACGAAGCCCTGGGCATGGCGCTTCTGGAGGCGCAGGCGAGTGGGGTACCGGTGGTGGCAGGCGCCACGGGCGGTATCAGCGAGATCGTCGTGCATGGGGTAACCGGCCTTCTCGTCCCACCCACCGATACGCCGGCCTTTGCCCTGGCGGTGCGCAGCCTGCTCGTCGACCGCCAGCGGTGTGCCGCCATGGCTGAAGCCGCGCGGGCCCGTGTCAGGGCAGAGCACGATTTATCCTCAGCCGCTCGTCGCTTGAATGCGGTGTTCGATGCGGTATTGCCAGGAAAGCTGGGTGGAATCGCGAGCCCACGAATTTCATGACCGGCTCCGTCCTGCTCTATGTACAGCACCTGCTCGGAATCGGGCATATGCGCCGCTCATTGCGAATTGTCGAAGCGCTGGCGCGAGAAGGTATCAGGGTCACTCTGATCTCGGGAGGAGAGCCGCTTTCCTCTCTGGCGTGCACTTCGGCCGAACGCGTCATCCAGCTGCCTCCGATCAGAGCCCTCGACGCGGGGTTCAAGGTGCTCGTTGACGGGACAGGCCGGCCGATTGACGACGAGCTGCGAACAATACGTTGCTCGGCGCTTTTGGCCGCCTTTGCGGACGCGCAACCTGATGCCGTGGTGATCGAAGCGTTTCCGTTTGGCCGCCGGGCGTTTCGTTTTGAGCTTGATGGGCTGATCGAAGCCGCCCGGGCGCGGCTTCCCCGGCCGCTCATTCTTTGTTCGCTGCGCGACGTCGTGGTTTTGCCGAGCGACCCGCGGCGTCCCAAGGAGATCGTCGATCGGGTTCGCAATGACTTCGATTTCGTGTTGGTTCATGGTGATCCCGCTTTCATCGCGCTTGAAGAGAGCTTCCCGCTCGCATCGGAAATCAGCGATCGGCTGATCTATACCGGGTACGTAGCCAAGGCACCCGAGGCCGGTCATGCGGCTGCCTCCGAAGAGACCGCCGGCGCCGACGAGGTTGTGGTCTCGGTTGGCGGAGGTGCAGTCGGCGGGGCATTGCTGAGCACCGCAATCGAAACTCGCCGACAGGGATGCTTGGCGAACCGTAGATGGCGTCTGCTTGCCGGCCCCAACCTGCCCGAACCGGAATTCGCGGTACTCGCCGCCAGTCTACCCGAGGGCGTCATCCTCGAACAGTATCGGCCGGACTTTCCGCAGATGTTGGCGCGCTGCCGTGTCTCGGTGAGCCAAGCCGGGTACAACACGGTGCTCGATATTCTCGCGGCCCGAGCAGCTGCTGTCGTCGTGCCGTTCGCATCCGGGCGTGAAACCGAGCAGAGCTTACGCGCGGAACGGCTCGCGGCCCGCGGTGTCCTCGAGCTTCTTCCCGAGAACCAGCTGTCACCCGACCGACTCGCTTCTGCCATGAATCGTGCGATGTTTGCTCGCCCGGCAACGATTGCGATCGACACGGGGGGGGCTCGCAGAAGTGCTAGGCTGATAGCGGACATGATCCGGTCTCCCGACCGAGAATTTGGCGTTCGGTCGGGACTATCGGTATGATCCGCCTATAACCGGGTTCTTGCCGGGCCGACGATGGTGAAATGGCCGGATCTAATGGCCGAGTTTGATCGCTGGGAGGAGGCGGGAAAGGTCGCGACGCTATGGTGGCGCGACGACGACGCGGTGGTACCGACCGCACGACTCGGCCGCTTGCTGTCGATCGCGTCCGGAGTGCCGGTCTCGCTCGCAGTGATCCCTGCCGATGCTGAACAAGGGCTTGCTCAGTGGCTCACCCACTATCTGCGATCAGCGCCGAAGGCCTCTGTTGCGGTTCTTCAGCATGGTTGGCGGCATTTGAACCACTCGGGCGTTGGGAAAAAAAGCGAATTCACAGCGGAACGCCCAACATCCGAGATGGCCTCCGAGCTGGCCGCCGGCTGGGCGCGCCTGAGTGATTTGTTCGGAGCCCGCGCGCAACCGGTCTTGGTACCACCGTGGAATCGGTTCGATGGGTCTCTGTTGGGTTTGCTCGCCCGTTGTGGCCTGACCGGAATTTCACGAGCACGAGCACGAGCGCGAAGCGGCTCCTTGCGGGCACTGGGCATTATCGAGGTGAATATCCATGTCGACCTCGTTGCCTGGAAAGAAGGTCGTGGATTCATTGGGGAAGATGCAGCCTTGGGTGGTCTGGTGGAACACCTGCGGGCGCGCCGTCTTCGCGCCGCGTGCGCGGACGAGCCAACAGGAATCCTGACCCACCACCTGGTCCAGGATCAGGCGACGGATGCGTTCCTTGACCAGCTGATCACGGTAAGCGTCGCCCATCCCGCGGTGCTCTGGCTCGATGCAAGCGAAATCTTCACTTCTCATATGCTTGATTTGGCATGACCCGCCACGTCTATCCACCTTCGGCTCTTTTGAGTGATTACCTTCGGGCTGCAGCCGGATTCTTTCCGACGGTCGGAGTACTCGCGATCGCGCCGGTTGGAATTGTCGGCGAGACAATGCTGGGTGGATTTGCAGCCCTTTTTGCGGTGTTTGGTATCAGGACCGCGCTGCGCCATTGCACTTCCATCGAAGTGACCGAGACATTTTTGCAATCTTCGGGTCTTCTGCAGACCTCGATCTGGTGGAGCAAGCTCGACCAAATGACACTTTCTTATTATTCCACCCGGCGGGACGGGCACGGGGGGTGGATGCAGCTCAAGCTCGGCGCCGGCTGGTCGACTTTGCGAGTCGACAGCCGGGTTGAGGGGTTTTCCGAGTTAGTGAGCGCGTCGGCCAATGCTGCCGAGATGCGCGGCCTGTCGTTAGATCCGGCCACATTGGCTAATCTAAAGGCTCTCGGCATCGAACTGCGGCCCACGGAACCGCGATTTGGAAACGCGACCGGAGTCGTTGTATGACCGACCTCCTGCAGGTTCGCGACCTCCACGTCCGGTTCGCGGCACCCGGCGGCTTCATCCGCGCGGTCACTGGCGTTTCGTTCCGTGTGCGCCCGCAATCGATTGTGGCTCTGGTCGGCGAATCCGGGTCCGGAAAATCGGTCGTCAGCCAGACAATCCTCCGGATTCTCCCGCGCAGCGGAGTAATCACCCGCGGCGAGGTTTTGTTCGCCGACCCTCGGCTCGACGGCCGGGTTGTCGACATCGCGAAGCTGCCGAGTGACAGCGCGGAAATGCGGGCGATCCGCGGTGGCAGGATTTCGATCATCTTTCAAGAGCCGATGACCTCACTGTCGCCTCTGCATACGGTCGGCAATCAGGTCGGAGAGGCATTGCGGCTTCATCGGCCGGTGACTGCCGCGCAAGCAGCCGAGTTGACCGAGGAGATGCTGCGCCTCGTCGGGTTTCCCGACCCCAAGCACGCATGCCGCAATTACCCTTTCGAGCTATCTGGCGGATTGCGCCAGCGCGCGATGATTGCGATGGCGTTGGTCTGCCGGCCGGCGCTCCTGATTGCGGACGAGCCGACGACCGCACTTGACGTGACGATCCAGGCGCAGATTCTGAGGTTGATGATCGACCTGCGGCACGAACTCGGCATGGCGGTGCTGCTGATCACCCACGACCTCGGTGTCGTCGCCAACGTTGCCGAGGAAATAGTTGTCATGTACCGCGGTGAGGTGATGGAGAGCGGGACGCTCGACGACATCTTCCGCCGGGCGGAACATCCCTACCTGAAGGCGCTGCTTCGCGCGGTGCCGCGCTTCGATATGAAGCCCGGCGAGCGCCTAGTCCCGATACGCGAGATAGCGTCCGGAGATGCTCCGCACTTGATGGCGGAGAAGAGAAAATGGCCGGCCGATGCGGTCGCCCCGCTGCTTGAATGTATTGACGTCAGAAAGACCTACACGATCCGCAAAAGCGGATTGTTCGGCAGCGCCAAATCGGGGCCGCGCGTAGTCGCAGTCGACGCAATTAGCCTCAAGATCGAACGTGGCGAGTGCCTTGGACTGGTCGGAGAGAGCGGTTGCGGCAAGACGACCCTCAGCAAGGTTCTGTTGCGCGCCGTCAATCCGGATTCCGGCTCGATCATTTTCAACGATCACGGGCGATTGATCGATGTCCTCTCGCTCGAGGGGGAGGATTTGAAGCAGTTTCGTCGACAGGTGCAGTTTGTTTTTCAAGATCCGTTCGGATCTCTAAACCCGCGCATGACGGTTTACGACATAATCGAAGAACCCCTGATCATCCACGGTATCGGCGATCAGCGCTCGCGTCGTGAAATGGTGCACGAACTCGTGACGCTGGTCGGACTGGATTTACGGCACGTCAAGCGTTATCCGCACAGCTTTTCCGGGGGCCAGCGGCAACGCATCGGCATCGCCCGGGCTCTTGCACTGCGACCCGGCCTTGTTATCTGCGACGAGCCAACTTCGGCTCTCGACGTTTCGATCCAGGCACAGATCCTCAATCTGTTGATGGATCTGAAGCAAAAATTAGCCCTGACTTATCTTTTCATCTCACATAATCTCGCCGTCGTCGACTACATCGCCGACCGCATCGCCGTAATGTGCGCGGGGCGTATTGTCGAAATCGCTGACCGCGCGATGCTGTTTCGCAGCCCTATTCACCCGTACACGCAGGCCCTGCTTGCCGCCGTGCCGACTCCAGATCCGGCGCAACGGTTGGATTTCAATCAGCTGCTCGCCGATAAGGCATCGGATCCGACTGCCTGGCCCGAGCCGTTTCGTCGCGATCCCGTAAACCCTCCGCGACTGATTGAGATCGCTGAAGGTCATTGCGTCGAAGCCACTGCGCCGCCGGTAGTATTGGCCGGCTGGGCGGCCAGCCGCGTCCGGGCGTAAAATCCATCGGCGGATGAGCGAGACCCGTTTCAACCGCCGCGAGGTACTGCAAATCGGATTTGCGGCGACTGTCGCGCTCGCCGTACCAACCGAAGCACCAGCCGAATTGCAGGAAACCCCAGCTCTCAAGAACGATGTAGGAACTGGAAATCTACCCAAAGTCGAAGAACGGGTGCCGGAAGATCCGGCAGTGGCAGAGTTGGAAACCATCGGCACTCCGGGGGGCGAGTTGCGGATGCTTATTGGTGGCCCCAAGGACACCCGAATGATGGTGGTGTACAGCTATGCGAGGCTGGTCGGGTACACTCCCTCGCTTAAATTTGCGCCGGATATCCTCAAATCGATCGAAATCGAAGACAATCGAGTCTTCACGCTCCACTTACGCAAAGGACACAAATGGTCGGATGGACAGCCGTTCACCACTGAAGATTTCCGATATTGGTTCGAGGACGTCGCGCAGAATAAACACTTGTCGCCATCGGGACTGCCAATTTCAATGCTGCCGCAAGGCGAGGGACCTCGCTTCGAGGTGTTGAGTGAAGTAGCGGTTCGCTATACGTGGGCACGACCGAACCCACTCTTCTTACCGGATCTGGCCGGGCCGAGCCCGCTCTTCATCTACCGGCCATCTCATTATCTGAAGCAATTCCACGAAAAATATGCCGACAAGAAGGTTCTAGATGGCTTGGTAACGCAGGCAAAGCAACGCAATTGGGCAGCGTATCATAATAAATTAGACGCGATGTATCGGGATGACAACCCTGACTTGCCGTCTTTGGAGCCTTGGATACTGAAAACGAGACCCCCTGCCGACCGTTTTATATTCGAAAGGAACCCATATTATTATCGGACCGATAAGCAAGGAAATCAACTTCCGTACATCGATCGAGTAATATTGTCTATTGCGGATAGCAAGATCATCCCTGCCAAGACCGGGGCTGGCGAGAGCGATCTCCAAGCACGCTATCTGCGCTTCGACAACTATACTTTTCTAAAAGCAAGCGAAGACCGCAACCACTACAAGGTGCGGCTTTGGCGAACCGGTCCCGGCAGCCAGCTGGCGCTTTATCCAAACCTGAATGTCAATGACGATGTCTGGCGTGGTCTCGTGCGGGATTTGCGCTTTCGACGCGCCTTATCGCTCGCGGTCAATCGCCACGAGATCAACCAGGTTATTTATTTCGGGCTGGCTATAGAGGGGCAGAACACTTTGCTGCCGCAGAGCCCCCTCTATGATCCCCGGCATCGTTCCGCTTGGGCACAATTCGACACGCGTGAGGCTAACCGCCTCCTCGACTTGGTCGGACTCGCTAAGGGGAGCGACGGCATAAGGCAGCTTCCGGACGGAAGGCCGGCAGAGATCGTCGTCGAGAATTCGGGAGAGTCGACCGAACAATCGGACGTCCTTGAGCTGATTAGAGATTCCTGGCGTCGCGTTGGGATCAAACTCTTCGCCAAACCGTCGCAGTTGACCTTGTTCCGGCGACGTGTCTTTTCCGGCGAGGCGTTGATGTCGATCGATAAGGGGATCGAAAACGGCTTGGCGACCCCCGCCATGTCGCCCTGGGAGTTCGCGCCGACTACTCAGCAGCAACTCGAATGGCCCAAATGGGGTCAGTATCATGAGACAAAGGGCGCGGCCGGGGAACCCCCGGGTTTACCGTCCGCCATTCGGCTGCTGCAGCTTTACGAAGAGTGGCTTGCCGCAGGGACTGAGGAAGCACACACGCGCGTGTGGCACGACATGCTTCAGATTTGGGCCGACGAAGTATTCTCGATCGGAACCGTCGCGGGTGTGTTACAACCCGTTGTGGTTAACGACAAACTTCGCAATGTTCCCGAGCAGGGGATCTACAATTGGGATCCGGGCGCCTATTTCGGGATTTACAAGCCGGACGGGTTTTGGTTCGACCTATCGGAGGCGTCGGCGAAATCGGCGTCAGCAACGATCTCGCCCCCAGGGCCTCGATAGGAAGCCGGCGAGATGCTCAGCTATATTGTGCACCGCATTCTGATAATGATCCCAACACTGATCGCGATCAGTATCGTGATCTTCACGATTATTAACCTACCGCCGGGCGATTACTTTACCACCTACATCGCCGAACTGCAAAGCTCGGGCGAGGCGGCGGACCTCGCCAAGATCAATTTCTTAAAAGCGGAGTATGGTTTCGATCGCCCGCTTTGGGAGCAATATATATTCTGGGCCGGCGGCCTCCTCCATGGCGACATGGGGTACTCTTTTGCGTATAATTTGCCGGTGAACCAAGTGGTCGGTGACCGATTATTAATGACTTTCATTGTGTCCTTGTCGACGATCTTGTTCACTTACATTGTTGCGTTCCCGATTGGAGTCTATTCAGCAACTCACCAATACGCCTGGTCGGACCACCTATTGACCCTGCTCGGATTTCTAGGGTTGGCGACTCCGAGCTTTCTGCTGGCTCTGGTCCTGCTTTACCTGGCCAATGTGTATTTCGGTATTTCGATCGGCGGACTAATGGACCCGAAATATGTCGATCAGCCTTGGACTTTCGATAAGGTCGTATCGGTGGCGGCGCATCTCTGGATCCCCGTTGTCGTTATCGGCACGGCTGGAACTGCGAGCATGATCCGGCGGCTGCGCGCCAATCTGCTCGATGAACTGCAGAAGCAGTATGTTGTGACCGCCCGGGCAAAAGGCCTCCACCCCCTCAAACTATTATTCAAGTATCCTTTACGAATGGCCCTCAATCCGTTTATCTCCGATATCGGCTCACTCTTGCCTCACGTGATCTCCGGTGCGGCGATCGTCTCTGTAGTGATGTCTTTACCGACCACCGGACCGATGTTGCTCGACGCGTTACGCAGTCAAGACATGTATCTAGCCGGTTCGTTTTTGATGTTCATGGCATTTCTCACGGTCATCGGCGTCTTTGTATCGGACCTCGCGCTCGCAGTGCTCGACCCGCGCATCCGATTGCAGGCGGGCCGTCGCGAATGAGCGAGATGACTTTCGCAGGCGGCGTCCCGCGGGACCGGGCTGACACCCCGTCTGCGCCGACCGCCGACCGACTGGCGCACTATATTTCCGACGCGCCATTCGACCCTTATTCCGTCGAGAGAATGACGCCGGCGCAGGAGCGCTTTTATATGGCGTCGGAGTGGCGAATGGTGTGGTGGAAGCTACGCCGCCACCGCATCGCCGTCGTTTCCGGCGCGATCCTTCTGATCATGTACGCATCGATCCTGATTTGTGAGGTCCTCGCCCCATACGACCTCGACGCCCGCAATACCGATTTCATCTATGCTCCGCCACAACGGATCCGGATCTTCGACAAAGGTCAACTGGTCGCCCCGTTTGTCTATGGGTACGATTATCGGCTCGACATGAACACCCTCGAACGGGTGTATACGAGCAACGGCAACCGGGAGCCGATCCGGTTCTTCTGCCACAGCGGCGAGTATCGCTTCTGGGGATTGTTTCCGGGTGATCTCCACCTGGTTTGTCCCGCGGTTGGTGGGCAGCTTTTTCTGGCCGGGACCGATCGGCTAGGCCGCGATCTGTTGTCTCGAATGATTTACGGGGCGCGCATATCGCTGACCGTCGGGCTTCTCGGCGTGGCGGTCAGCTTTACCCTTGGTATTCTGATCGGCGGGATTGCCGGCTATTACGGCGGGTGGACCGACATCCTGATCCAACGCGGGATCGAGGTCATCCAATCGTTCCCGCACCTGCCGCTGTGGATGGCGTTATCGGCAATCATGCCGGTGAGCTGGAGCCCGATCCTTGTCTATATCGGCATTACCCTGATCCTCGGTATGATCGAATGGACCCATCTCGCCCGTGCAGTACGATCGAAGCTCCTGGCATTGCGCGAGGAGGACTTTTGTACCGCCGCGGTGCTGATGGGCGCGAAGCCCGCGCGAGTCATCGGCCGGCATCTGCTGCCGAGCTTTATGAGCCACCTGATCGCCTCGGCTACCCTGATGATCCCCGGCATGATCCTCGGCGAGACTGCGCTTTCCTTCCTCGGCCTGGGGCTGCGGCCGCCGATGACAAGTTGGGGAGTACTGCTCAACGAAGCTCAGAACATCAACGTCGTAGCGCTCTATCCATGGCTGATGTTTCCCGTCGCCTGTATCATCATCACTGTCCTGGCCTTCAATTTCTTCGGAGACGGACTACGCGACGCTGCCGACCCTTACCATTGAGGGGGAGCTTCCGGGGGAAGAAACGTGGCGAACTGGTTCGATAGATTGAAGCCGCTAAAAGGACGTGCCGGGCTCGACTTGATGAGCAGCGCAGCCTTGCTGCTTATCATCTCGGGTCCCCAAGCTCTGGCCGAAGATGAGCCGGCCGCGAGGGCCCCGCTCCCGCCGATGTTGCGGGGCACCCCGGCCGAAGCCCGCGAGCGGCAGAGGCCCGATCCAGCCCCGAATCACAATCCGTCGAACCTTCACACACCGGCGATCAGGTTCGATCGACTGAAGTCCCAATTGTCGCAAAAGAAGCCTCGCCCCTATTCCGCCTCGCATTTTGGGTACTTCGGCGGCCAAGAAGTGGGAAAGGCCTGCACGGCTTGCGGATCATTCGACTGACGCCGCCTTTCCCAGCCAACGCCATCGCACTGTCGCCTCCGAAAAAAGGGAAAGACAGGACCGATCCCCGGCCGAGCCTGAAATCGGCTCGTTTTCCCCCTCAAGCGACTATCCCGATCCGCGGATCGGGAGCACCACCGTGCCGCCAGAGTACCCGCGGCACGCTCCACCCCTCTACGATCGCAATTAATTTGCTGGACCACCCGCATATGGTTACGCTCCGAGCTATCCCTATGCATGGGCACCACCCGGACCCGGAGTCTTTCGGTAAAGGTGATCCCTGTCCAAAATGCCTAACATCGCTGCGAGGGAATGCAGCCGGGCCTGCTTTTCAAGTTGATGGAGGTCGACCAGCTCGATGATCAAACGATTTCATGCACTCTATGTCGGCCAGATCGAACTGGACAACATCGGCCTGCAAGGCACGCCGGCAAACGACCGCTGGTATCCGAAGGAGCGGCTCAGCGAGGTATTTTGGACGGCCCGCGATGTGGCCAAGGAAATGGACGAGCTGGGCTATTATGCCTTTTGGACGGCCGAGCATCATTTCCAGCGTGA
>Ga0210403_10002851_pt1 | contig 15385 bp, 8 predicted proteins | sample IncBWC19MmetaG_FD_150863 | JGI IMG/M metagenome (GOLD analysis project Ga0210403, IMG submission 150863) | Forest soil microbial communities from Barre Woods Harvard Forest LTER site, Petersham, Massachusetts, United States - Inc-BW-C-19-M | ecosystem: Environmental > Terrestrial > Soil >... | reverse complement strand
GCCACGGCGTTGACGATGCGATCTGCGCCCACTTCGGCCGGATTGTCGTAATGCACGGGCATGCCAGTCTTCACACCGGGCTCGATCAGGAGCGGCTTGGAATTGAAGTAGCGCTCGCACACCTGGCGCAGGACGGGATCGAGCGGCGGAACTACGGAGGAAATTACGATGCCGTGAATTTCCGAAGCTTCAAGACTAGCCATCGAAAATAAATTGCGGAACAAGACTCCGTACTCGTCGACGGTGCTGCCCTGCCGGGTCGCGACGCGCCAGTTGGCCACGAGGCGCTCGTAGCTCGGAGCGGCTTCGTCATCTTCGACGGGATGAACTTTCGCAACCCGGGCAAAGACTCCGAGCACCGTATTCGTGTTGCCGACATCGAGGACGAAAAGCATGATTGTGTACGAAGCAATTAACAATTAGCAGTTAGCAGTTAGCGATCGGCAAGTAGCGCTTGTGCTAACTGCTAATTGCTAACTGCCTTCTTTCTTCTTTCACTTCTCTCTTACCGTCCCGCTCAAGACCGTTTGTAATCCTTTCGCGGTTCTGACTCGCAGGAAGCCGCGTTCGTCCAGGCCTTCGGTTGTTCCTTCGACCTTCGAACCATTCTCTTCGATGCGAACCTGCTTGCCTTGCACCCACGACGATTGGCCGGCAAAACGTTGCAGGATCGACTGCCGCGCATCCGCTTGTTCGATTAACAGACGATATTCCCGGTCGAGCGATTTTACCAAAGCCGCGGTCAGTTCGACCCGCGACCATTCGCTTCCCGTCGTCAGGCGAAGCGAGGTTGCCGCGCCTTCGATCTCTTTTGGAAAGTTCGGCTGGTTGACGTTGACGCCAATTCCTACGACCACATAGCGCACGCGCGTGGCCTCGGCGTTCATCTCGGTGAGGATGCCGCAAATTTTCTTGCCCGCGATCAGCACGTCGTTAGGCCACTTCAGGTCGGGGGCGACACGCGCGTCCACCTGTTCAATGGCCGCGCGCACGGCGAGACCAGCGGCCAAGGAGAGCACCAACACTTCGGAAGGTGGCAGCACCGGACGCAATACTACCGAGCAGTAAATGCCGGTCGAACGGGCCGACTGCCAAGAGTTAGCTCCGCGTCCGCGGCCGGCGGTTTGTTCTTCGGCGAGAAACACGCTGCCTTCAGGAGCGCCATCGGCAGCGGCCGCCATGGCCGCCGTGTTGGTCGAACCAATCTTGTAGAAGTGGTGGAGCTTGCCGTCGAAGATGGTGCCGCGCAGCAACGGCGCGAGAATCTCCGGCAGGAGAAGGTCAGGAACGGATTTAAGCTGATATCCCGTGGCGGGGTGGCCGGCTACGTCCACGCCGAGGCCGCGCAACTGCTGAATGAGCCGCCAGACTTCGGAACGATTCGAGGAGATTTCCTGGGCGATCTTGGTCCCGCTTACCACCATCGTCGCGTGCTCCATGAGCAGGCGTACGATGCGGCCGAGGCGAACGTCGGTGGGCTGGGTACGGGCTTCGGCAGCTTTCGCTCGGGCATCGACCGCTGCCACACGAGTTGTTTTGGCTTTCTTAATGACGGAATTATGCGCTAGCGAACACCCGAACAACAAATCTCAAGAACATAGCGACGGTGCTACCTAACGTCGATGGTGGTAACGCTGAGAGCTGGAAGCGCGATGCTCAGCGATGAGCCGCTGACTGGCATTTGTCCGGCCAACACGGGCTTGATCGGATTCTGTCCCTGGGCCGAACTCGCGGTAATTTGATAAATCGTCGCGGTGCCCGAAAGAGACTGGCCGTTGATGGCGGTGACCTGCGGGGACGTGGAACGGTTGATGGCCACGAACACAACGCGCCCAGGAGCGGTGCTGTCCGAACTGGCGTAGACGACCACATTTTGGACGTTGCTTGAGGTTGCCTGAAGTGAGGTATCGCCGAAGTCGGCAGTGGCACCGTCGAAGCCGCGGAAGGCTCGAAAGCCCGCAAAGATGTAAGGACAGGCGCTGTTGAGAGGCCACAGGGTTGCCGCGTAGACTCCCTGGCTGCCGAAGATGCCGAGGTTGTCGGCCTGGGCGATGGTTCCGGCGATATGGTTATCGCCACCGTTCTCGTACTCGGTGATGGAAATCTTGGTGCCAGGGAATTCCGCGTTGATCTTCGACTGCAGGCGCGGCAGAATCTGAATGGGCTCGCTCAGAACATCATTCGTAATCCAGGAGTTCTCTGTGAACGTGGGATCCCAGAGGCTGCGAGGGCTTTGCACAAGGGCCTGTACCTGAGTGTCCGTCAGGGACGCGCTCGTCATGCTTGTAACCCGTGTCGTTCCATCGGTGGCCTCGGAATACCAATGAAAGTCATACACGTCGATGAGTGGCCGGCCGTAGGTATTCGATGCCGCCTGAATGGCGGGAAGATATTTGTCGGGGAACCAGTTCGCGCCGTCGGGCGTGGCGCTGAGTTCGCCTTGCCAATTGTAGATGCCTCCGAATCCGTAATGAACTGGCCCAAAAATCTGGACATCGGGGAACTGGTCTTTCAAGGCTTCGGTGAGAGTGATGGTCTTCGCGATGTAGTTGTCGGACGAAACCGGTGTCGATCCCTGCACTTCGAGATGGGTTGAGTTCCAGAGTTCGGGCTCGTTATCGAGGCTGACAAAAGTTGGGACTGCCGGGCTGGCGCCGAAGATGCCGAGCCCGGTAAATTTCTGGTCCAGGGCCCAGAGAAATTCGTCCATGAAAACGTACGCGTCGGTGGTCGGAGGCGTGATGGTGAAGGGAGCGCTGGAGACCGTGCTCTTTTTGTCGACCACGGTTTTAAAACGCGTCATATCCGGAGGATTCGCTACGCTGACAGGGCCGTTCTCATCTCCGGCCACCAAACCTTGCAATTGGACGGTCATCACGCTGGCCATACCAAGGCCCTGGTCGGCAGCAACGATGCTGCGGACCGCTTCGGCTGGGGTGGTGCTGGAACTTAGGTAGTTGTCGTTCTGGTAGAGGTAGTCGCTACCAGCGTTGGAGGCGTTGGTCTCCCAGTTGTACGCGGTCCAGCGGTTTCCGCCGGCGCGGTCGAGGTTGATGCGCGGCGGAGCGCCAGTCAATCCGGTATAGAAGTTGATCCCGTAAATCCAGGGCGAGATGGGCGTGGCCTGATTGGGATTGACCGTAACTGTCACGTCGGGAACGCCCACCGGGGTGGCGCTAACCTGCGTCGAATTCGCGCTCGCACCGGCGGAATCATAGGCTGCGACTACGTAGTAGTAGGTTGTGCCGTTGGTCAACGAGGGATCGACGTAAGCGGTTCCGGCCTGTGTAGCGATTTTTGTGTACGGACCTCCTGTCACAACGCTGCGGTTCACGTAGTAGCCGGTGGCGCCGCTGCTGGCGGACCAGGAAAGGCTGACTTGCAGGTTTCCAGGAGTGGCCGTCAGGCCCGCGGGAGCGGCGGGCACCATAGGCTGCGAGCCGCCTCCATTCGACGAAGACGAGCCGCCGCACGCCAACGCAATCGATAAAGCGAGAACTGTGAGAACTGCGGATACGACGCGTTTGAGGCCAATTTCACGCTGCGGTCCCATGGGTGGATGCTATCGAAAGAGAAGCCTGTTGGGGAAACTCAAGAGTACGACTCGCCCCCTGCCCAGTTGCTTGCGAAAACCGATCGGAAGGACATGCTCAGGCCGGCACCACCCGCATGCTCATATCCACCGCTTGCGGCGAGTGGGTCAGAAGGCCGACAGAAATGAAATCCACGCCGGTCTCTGCGTAGGCGCGAACATTATCGAGACGAATGCCGCCCGAGCACTCAAGCGGAACGCGGTGCTCGAGGGTGGAACAGCGCTCGACGGCGAGGCGCACGTCTTCAGGAAGCATGTTGTCGAGCAGTATCGCTTCCGCGCCATGGGTGAGGGCGTCTTCCAGTTCGTCTAGAGTACGCACCTCGACCTCAAGTATCTGGGAACCACGGCGATTGTGCAGGGCGCGCTCGATCGCCGGCACGATGCCTCCTGCGAGTGTGATGTGGTTGTTCTTGATCAAAACGCCGTCGGAGAGATCGAGGCGATGGTTCTGTCCTCCGCCGCAGCGTACCGCGTATTTGTCGATCACGCGCAGGCCGGGCGCGGTCTTACGCGTGTCGAGAATACGCGCTTTGGTGCCGGAGACGGCGTCTACGAACTTGCGGGTCAGGGTGGCGATGCCGCTCATGCGCTGCAGGAAGTTGAGAATCACGCGTTCGCAGGAGAGAATCACGCGCGCGTTGTGCCGGATCACCGCGACTGACTGGCCTTTGTGTAGCCGCACGCCATCGAAGATTTCGGGATGCGTAGTGACTTCATAATGCGAAGTCACCGCACCGTCAAGCGCGGCGTAAACGTCAAGGATGCGGCCGACGCAGCCGATTCCGGCCAGAATGCAGTCTTGCTTTGCAAGGATGGTGGCCGACGCCCGCTGGTTGGGGTCGATGCAGGCGTAGCTGGTCGCATCGCGCGTGGCCCGGTCTTCGAGCAAGGCGTTCTCGAGAATCGCGGTGATGCGACGGCTGTTAAAGTCCATAGCAGTTGCCGGTTGCCAGTTACCAGTTGCCAGTTCTAGCCATTAGTTTCCCATACCCTTCAGCTCATCTAATTGACGCTTTATCTTTGCAATCAGATCGATCAGTTCTTGTTCGCGCCGTCGTAAGCCCTCCACGATCTTTTCCGGAGCTTTCGCCAGGAATTGTTCATTGTTCAACTGCCGCTGATTGTTGGCAAACTCTTTTTCGAGCTTCTCCAGTTCTTTGGTGAGCCTCTCGCGTTCGGCGGGTACATCGATCTTTCTTTCGTAGATTACGTGAACGTCGAAGCGTGCGGTGCTGCGTGCTCCGGCGTGTTTGGCCAGCGAGTTGTCGACAAACGTAACCTTCTCGACATTCGCCGTACGATCAGACAGGACTGCGCGGAGATTCTGCTCAATCATCGCGCGAATGCTGGATTCAGGCGCAAACACCTCGATCGGCACCTTCACCTTGGGCTCGACCTTCAATTCCGCACGGACGTTCCTCACGTTCACGATCAAATCCTGCAGAATTGCCATCTCGGTCTCAGCGGCGAGGTTGAACTGCTTCTCGTCCGCCTGCGGAAATGGCGCCAGCGCAATCGACTTCAGTGGCGGCTGGCCTTCATACATGGCCTGCCAGATTTCTTCGGTGATAAACGGCATCACTGGATGCAGCAGGCGCAACGACGCGTCAAACAAGTTGACCAAATTCGCGCATGCAACGCGTGCCTGTGCTGTGTCCGCGCCCTCTTCAAACATCAGCCGCGGTTTGATCAGCTCCAGATACCAGTCGCAGAACTCTCCCCAGAAGAAATCGTAGATTCGGTTCGCCGCTTCGTGGAAGCGGAAGGTCGCAAGAGCGTCATTTACCTCGGCAGCGACGCGATTGAAGCGGGAGAGAATCCAGCGGTCTTCGAGAGTGTGGGTGTGGAACCGGGTCTCTGACCCGATCGCGGGCCGCAGGCCCGGTTCGACTCTGTCCACATTCATGAACATGAACCGCGCCGCATTCCAGATCTTATTGGCGAAGGCGCGATAACCCTCGGTGCGGCTCTCGTTGAAGGCGATGTCTGTTCCCGGCGCAGCCATGGCAGCCAAAGTGAAGCGCGTCGCGTCGGTGCCGAAACGCTCGATGACCTCCAGCGGATCAACCACGTTGCCTTTGGTCTTCGACATCTTCTGCCGCTCGGCGTCGCGCACCAGCGCGTGAATGTAAACCTGACGGAAGGGCACGCTGTCGTTCTGCTTGTCACCCCAGCCGCTCGCCCGCTTGATCGCGGGATCCTGCTGGTGACCATCCATGAAGTGGCAGCCGAACATGATCATGCGCGCGACCCAGAAGAAAAGAATCTCGTAAGCTGTGATGAGCAGCGTGGTCGGATAAAAAGCCGCCTGATCGCGCGTCTTCTCCGGCCAGCCCAGCGTGGTAAAGGGCAGCAGTCCCGAAGAAAACCAGGTGTCGAGCACGTCGGAAACCTGCTCCAGCTTTGCGCCGCCGCACTTTGTGCACTTCACCGGAGCTTCCCGGGCGACGATGATTTCCTTGCAGCCGCCACAAGTCCACGCCGGAATGCGATGTCCCCACCACAACTGGCGCGAGATGCACCAGTCGTAAATGTTGTTCATCCAGTTCAGATAAATCTGGCGGTAGTTGCCGGGGAAGATCGTGATCTCGCCGCTCTCGACGGCTTCGATCGCCTTCTGCGCCAGCGGCTTGATCTTGATGAACCATTGCTCTGACAGACGCGGCTCAACCACGGTGCCGCAGCGCTCGCACTTGCCGAGCGCGAGGGTGTGATCTTTTTCGCCCACCAGAAATCCCCGCTCTTGCAAATCCGCTAACACGCGCTTCCGCGCTTCGTAGCGGTCGAGATCTGCGTACGCGCCTGCGTTCTGGTTCATATGCGCGTGCTCGTCCATGATGTCGATCTCGGGCAGGTTGTGCCGCTTGCCCGCTTTGAAATCGTTAGGATCGTGCGCCGGCGTCACCTTCACGGCCCCGGTGCCAAACTCCAGCTGCGCCAGTTCATCAGTGATGATCGGGATCTCGCGATTCATCAGCGGCAGCAGAACTTTCTTGCCGTGCAGATGGGTGTAACGCTCGTCTTTTTCGTTCACAGCAACGGCTGTGTCTCCGAGCATCGTTTCCGGCCGCGTGGTCGCAACGGTGATGAACTCATTCGTGCCCACGACTGGATAGCGGATCTCCCACAGCTTTCCAGCAACCTCTTCGTGCTTCACTTCGAGATCGGAGATCGCCGTCTCGCAACGCGGACACCAGTTCACGATGTACTTGCCGCGATAGATCAGCCCTTCTTCATACAACCGGACAAACACTTCGCGCACCGCGCGCGAAAGATTTTCGTCCATGGTGAAGTACTGGCGGTCCCAGTCCACGGACGCGCCGAGACGCTTCATCTGGTCGAAGATGGCGCCGCCGTAGAGCTTTTTCCACTCCCAGACGCGCTCGATAAACTTCTCGCGGCCCAGGTCGCGGCGCTTCTTGCCTTCCTTGGCAAGTTGCCGCTCCACCATCATCTGTGTGGCGATGCCGGCGTGGTCCGTGCCCGGCAGCCACAGGGTGATGAAGCTGCGCATGCGGTGCCAGCGCACAATGATGTCCATCTGCGTCTGGTTGAGCATGTGGCCCATGTGCAGGCGGCCGGTCACGTTGGGCGGTGGCAGGAGCAGCGTGAATACCGGACGCGTCTCGCCTGCGGGCGGCGTGGCGACGGAAAAGAGTTTTTCTTCGACCCAGTATTCGGCCCAGCGCGTTTCAATCGCGCCCGGCTCGTAGGATTTGGGTAGTTCGTGCGGCATCGAGGGTCAATTTGCAGTCAGTAAAATCTTAAACACACGGGATCACAGGGTAGATCTGGAGTTCCTCAGTGAACCTCTGTTCTCTCTGTGGTTAAGACTTTTGATCTTACAGGCGCGGGAAAAGAAGGGTCAAACGAATGAAGGAAGGGAATACTGACCGGAGGCTGAAAAGCTGACCGATGCTTACTTCTTCTCCGACATTTTGCGGGAGATCTCTGCCATGAGCTTAGGGCGAAGATCGGCCAGAACGCTGTCGACGATGCTGGCGACGTCGCCCCGGTTCTCGGATGAAGGGGATGATGCTTCCGCCAAACTCTGTTCGGCGCCCGCCGCCGCGGCGCGGGCAGCCTCGGTGGAAGCTGACTCGGATGCTTCGAATTCTTTGGACTCAGACTGCACCGCTTCGCTGCCATTGCTGGTGTCGCGGATTTGACGCCAGTTCGCCCAGGCGGCCGCAGTGGTTTTAACGGTCTCGGGGTCCGGCTTCGATTCCCCGGCGCGCTCCGCTGCATCTTCGTCTGAATTTTCCGAAGCCCGCGCGATGCGCGCGAAGGGTTTGCTGGTAGCGGCGGTTGCTTCTGGCGTGGCACTTTCGGGCTCCGGTGCCAGCTGCGACTCGGCGCTCAGCCCGACCAGACCAGCAAGACCGGCAATTTCAGATTCCGAGACCGGACCCATGAACTCAGCGGTCGTTGGCTCTGGTTTCGGCGCCGCTAACTCAGGGGTTGGGGAGGTCTCGGCACTTGCCTCAATCGGCGCGGCTTCAACTGGGGCGGCTTCAACCGGAGAAGGAACGACGGGCTGGTAAGCAGAAGTTACCACTTCCGATTGGGCGACCGATGCTGGTGGTTCAGGCTCGGGAATAGCCGCAACCGGCGCTTCCGGCGCGCTCACGGCGGCGGAGCTCGCTTCCGCGGCAAAGGCCGCATACGCCGTCTGCATTTCCTGGTCGAGCGAGATAGTTTCGTCTTCGCCTTCCAGCGCAACCGGTATCGCTGCCCATCGCGATGCGCCCGTACTCGACGGCGCAGATTCAGCCGTTGCCGCCATGGTCACGGGAACATCCTGCTGCACCTCAGGCTTCTCCTGCAAAAGCTCGGCCTTCGCATCCGCGATCACAGGCGTCGGCGCGCCTTGAATGTCCAATGAGGGTGAAGCATTTTCTGCGATGCTGGCTGGAGTGGCCTCTCTCGCCGGAGGCGCCGGTTCCATAACCTGAGCTTCAGAACTCTCGGCTTCAGAACTCCGTTGTTCACCCTTGCCGGATGCGCCCGCCATTTGAATCTGGGCCGCCGCAGCCGCGATGGCGGCAACTTCCTCCGGCGTCACATCCTGCGGCAAGCCTGCTGGAGCCAATGCCGCAACATCCACGCTGGTTTCACCGGCTGCTTCAGCCTTGTGGGCAGCCTTCTCGCCGGCGGTTTCGACGACCGTGCGGAGATCCCGGTTCATGGGGTTATAAATTGTCGACTCGTCGGCAACTTTTTCTTCGGTCTCCGGCTTCTCGTGAGGGAAGCCAATCCGGCTCTTCCATCCATTCTGGTCGCCGGCGGTTGGGTTGGCGCTGCCGCGGCCGGATTCCTCCGCCGCCGCAATGGCCCGGGCAAATCGCCCCGGCTTGGAGGGTTCGGCGCGCGGCACTACTTTGTCTTCGAGCTTTGACAGGGCGCTCAGCAGTTCGCTGGCTTCGAAGGGCTTGACGATATAGCCGTCGGCGCGCACCCGTTGCGCTTCTTCCGGCTTGAAAGGTTCCAGCTTGCCTACGCTCAGCAACACCGGAATCCGCGAGGTTTCCCCTGATTCCTTGAGGCGCTGGCAGACTTCCAGCCCGCTGTAGCCGGGCATGTAAACATCCAGGATCACGAGGTCCGGTTTCAGTTCGGCGATCTTCTTCAGCGCGGCCGAGCCGTTGTTGACCGCAATCACCTCATAGCCCGCGTCGGCGAGGATCTTTCGCCCCATGTTCTGGGCGGTCACACTGTCGTCGGCAAGCAGTATTTTCCGAGCCAAGGAAATTCCTCTGATGAGGGGAGATAACGCGAAGGTAACCTGCCCGTCGCCGTAAGTCAATGATCAGACGGTATGTTACCCGGTTACTAGTGGTCAGCAACTAGTGGCGCGAACCGTCGCCCAGAGAGGGTGTCGGCCGAAGGATTACACAGTTAGAACGAGACGACCTTCTTCAATCCCTTCTTTTTCTTCTTCTTGCTACTGGAAATATCCTGGTCCGTCGCCATCTCGGAGGTTGAACTGGAACTGGCGACCGCCCCGTTGCCGGAGGGCGCTTGTCCCGGTTGAATCTCATTGACTTGCACCGGCGGTTGAGCGGGGGCGTCGGCCGGACTGGGCGTCACCGGCCTCAGCTCATTCGGGTCCGGAGGTCCGCTGGGCTTCAACTCATTGGCATCCGGCGTGGTTGGCTTCAGTTCGTTGGGATCAGTGGCCGTGTTCAACCGGCCAAAAGGATCAGCCTTGGGCTGTACCGGAGGCGCGTCCGACCGCGGAGCCGGCTCATTCGCCGCCGGCGCGCCACCGTTTATTGTCTCCACGCTTAGACCATGGTCTCCGGCCGGCGCTCTCATCGCTCTCCGCATGGTGTCTCCTGCCAAGGTATTGGCTGAAACCGGCGTCGGGTCCGTCAGAGTCGGCTCGCCCACGGTGGCCGCCTGAGCCACGTCTGGCCCCTTCTTCAACAGGCCCATTGCCCGGTCATATGTGCTGGCCTCGCGCCGACTTTCTTCCTCTTTACGGTTTTGCGCCACTGCCGCCTTTGTAGGTCGCGGGATCGGTTGATGCAGTGCCGCCAGGCGCTTCTTCGCGTCGTCTCCGCGCTCCATGACCGGATATCGCGTAATAATCTTCGAATACGCCTCCGAAGCCTGCCTGGTCAGTTCCCCAATCATCTTGGCCTTGTCCGTTTCCAGTCCGGCGCAGCCCGGAGGCACGTTCAACGCGGTGCAAACTGGTCTCGCCCGCAGAATGGCGATCTGCCCTTCGGCGTTCTGCCCCAAAAGAAACAACGCCTCATCGGCCCGGCTGTAAAGCGGGTACTTATCCACCAGCGACTGCAGCCGCGCAGCCGACGCCATATACGACCCCCGCATGTAGTAGAACTTTCCGATGTTGAACTCGCGGTCGGCCAAGACTTCCTGCACTTCCAGCAGCCGCAGCTTGCCTTCTTTCACCAGTTTGGGATTGTCCGGGTACTGCATGATCAGGTCGCGGTATTCGTCCTCCGCCCGCTTGGCGTGGGTATAGTCGCGGTCCGACTTCTCCATCTGCTGATACTGGATGTTCGCGATCTTCAACTGCGCCTCGGCAGCTTCCGGCATGTTGGGGAAGAAAGTCTCGAAATCGCGATAGACCTGTTCGGCCTGTGCCAGCGACGCAGTACCGCCCTCCGCGTACCAGGAATCGCCCTCCGCCAGCTTCGCCCGGGCGATGAACTCCGAATCAGGATAGGTGTTGATTAAGGTCTGCAGCGTCATGCGCGCCACGTCGAAGCGGTTGTGCTTCATCGCATCCATGGCCCGGTCGAACAGAACCTTATCGGGTTGCTTGGACCCAACATTGGCCAGCGGGTTGACGGACTTCTTGTTGGTGCAGGCGACGCTGATAGCAAGCAATAGACTCAGCGCCGCAATGAATGAAATTCGACGTGACATAAGACCTCGATATGTTCGTGTAGGACCGGGGTCCTACAAGCTAAACTCTCAGCAGCGCCGCTTCTGTCGCCGCCTTCAGCAACGCTTCTGCATTCTTTCTTGGATCACCGTTCCCGAACACAGCGTTGCCCGCCACCAGAATTTCCGCACCCGCCCGCACCACGTCACCCACGGTATCGAGCCCCACCCCGCCATCTACTTCGATGCGGTAGTTCAGCCTGCGTTGGCCGCGAAGCTCGCTTAATTGCCGCATCTTGTGCAGCGTGGCCGGAATAAACTTCTGCCCGCCAAACCCCGGATTCACCGACATCACCAGCACATAGTCCACAATATCGAGCACCTCGGCGAGCGTACCCACCGACGTAGCCGGATTGATCACCACACCAGCCAAACAATCGTGGCTCTTGATGAGATGCAGGGTGCGGTTCAAGTGCCAGCAAGCTTCCTGATGCACCGAAATCCAATCCGCACCGGCGTCGGCGAACGCCGGAATAAACTCGTCCGGATTCTCGATCATCAGATGGCAATCCAGCGGCAGCTCGGTCACCCGGCGCAACGACTTCACCACCGGAGGCCCAATCGTGAGGTTAGGGACGAAATGCCCATCCATAATATCCACATGGACGACACTCCCGCCACCATCCGCCGCGGCGCGCACCTGCTCACCAAGACGGGCAAAGTCCGCCGAAAGAATCGAAGGTGCCAGTTCGATCAAATGAGTCTCTTAGGACCTGAACTCTCGCAAGTGAAACGGCTTCCTGAAATTTTAACACGCGAAAAGGCCTAATCAAACGCGTGCAGCGGCTGTCCGAAATTGTCTAAGTGGCGCGTCCTTGTCAGTTTTGCTTCTCTGCGGGCGGGGTCCCTTCGCCCGCCTTCTTTTGGGAGTCCTTCATCATTTGAGCGATCTCTTGCTGGGTACGCTCCGTCATTCTGTCAACCGTCCTGCGCATGATCGGCATCATCGACTCCATGCCTTCCGCCATTACGGCCGGCGATTCCCGCAAGAACTTTTGCCCGGTTGGTGTGGAATAAAATGCGACCAGTACATCGATGTCGCCTTTGCTGAAATGTTTCTGAAATGCGGGCACCATTGCCTGCATCATTTCGTCGAAGGGCATGTCTTTCCACATGTTGTCTGTCCGCTTGTTCATCTGAGCTTCGCAGTCCTCAGGAAGCCTGTCTTTGTACTTTGCGCATTGCTCCTGCGCCAACTGATGCAAAGGCTTCGACATTGCGTCTACCATCTTCTGCATCATGTCGTGGGAATGAGTAGCCTCGAAATATCTTTCGACATCTTCCTTTGAGGCCGGAGCATCAGCTGGGTTCTGCGCCAAGGCGTTGAAACTGAAAGCGGCACACAAGAGTGCTGCAGCCAGAAAGCGATTCATCATGACCCTCCAAAACTGGCATGAGCGTATCTCATCTATGCCCTTTAATCCAGAGCTTCGTCAGGTTGCCTGTTCTCTGCTCGAAAGAGGCTGCCGGCGTCACTGCAACCTCGCAAACTCCGCCCTGGCTTCCTTCAGAACAGGGATGTCCGGATCAGCATCCTTCCACAGCGTGAGGAAATCCTGATACGCGGCTCGGGCCTTCGTCTTGTCGCCCGCCTGAGCGTAAGCACGACCCAGTTCTAGCTGAGCCAGCGCGCCGGTGGCGCAATTCCACACCAGGCCGGGACGATCGATAATCTTCTGAAATTCCGCCGCAGCGCCTTCCTGCCCCGCTAACAAATAGGCTTCGCCGCGAAGATAGACCGGAAGCAGGCACGAGTTATTCGCGCTGCTGATGCTCAGGCCATACTCCAGAGCAGCAGCGTTTCTTAATTGCGTAATCGCACCCGGCGCATCTTTAGCGTTCAATGCGATCTGCGCTTGGATCGTGGGCACCCAGTAGGACTGCACCAGGCTGTGCAGCGGGTATTGCTTGGCCAGTCCCGCTGACAGGGTCCGCGCTCTCGCCGTGTCCCCAGCCCGCGCTAGAATCACTGCCCCCAACTGCTGTGCGTCCCGGCTCTCTGGAACCAGAGCAAGCCCGGCGGACGCTTCGCGCTTTGCCTCTTCAAGATTGCCGAACGCCGCTTCCCGCCACGCACTGTTCAGCTGCCAAAAGGCCGCCGATTCCTTGTTGTCCGCCCGCAAGGCCGCCTCCACAGCGCGGCGTGTGATTTCCCTGGCTTTGACTAGATGCCCGGCATACGCTTCCGTGTCGGCCTCCATCCCCAGAATCTCATGCTGAAGTTCGGGTCTATTCTCAAACCATGCGGCCTGCTCAGCCATCCCCTTGGCGTTCTTTTCGACAAACTCCACGCCGTAGAGAATCGTATGCAGCGTATCGTCGTCCAGTTTGTGCGCGATGGTCTGTTGATAGATATTCCGGGCCTCTTCGAAGCGGCCAAGACAAACCAGAAATCCGATCACATTCTCAGCCGCAATCACGTTGTCCGGATTCAGGCGCAGGCCCTCGCGCGCTTGCTCCTCCGCCTGTTCCATCTTGCCTTCAGTGGCGTAAAGCACGCTGAGGTTGGTATGGGCAACGTCATCGCGGGGATAGTTTTCTCCCCACTCCCGGAAGGTCTCGATCGCCTTGTCCAACTCACCTGTAGCCCCCAGGTAGTACATCGAGGTAATATGCAACTTCTCCCGCTCGCTGGCGCGCTCGCGCATGGCGAAGGCCTTGCTCAAGTATTCATTTCCACGCGTGGGCTGGCCAATGTTGCCATACATAATCCCCACGCCTTCGATGGCAGTGGCGAAGTTGGGGTCCAGATCAATGGCGTGCAGAAAAATTGGCAAGGCCGCCGCCGAGCCCTTTTCGTTCTCGATTTTCCGGGCGATGCTGGCGGCCTTCAGCGCCTCCAGTGAAGGCGTTGTCTCCTGCGCCAGTGGCGCGTCAAACTTCTGCACCGAAGCCAGCGATTCGCCCAACTGTCCCCGCAGTTTCGCGGCAGCTTCTCCCAACACATCCAGCACTTTCTCCTTGCCCGCTGCCGTGGCTTGTTCCTGGGCCAGGGTGTCGCCATTCAGGCAATTCACTGCTTTCAGTCCCACCACGTATTGACTGCCCAGGTTGGCGATGGAGCCGGCAATGTATGCCTTGCTGTCGGCGCGCTGGCACAACTCCCGTGCCACGTCCGGGGTGAGCGGTGTGTTGACCGGCCGCGTCATCAACTTCAACGTGGCCGCCACCCTGTCGTCCGAGAGAACATTCAGGAAAGGTGATTGCCTCAGGGACACACTCAGCGCCTGCTTCAGTGCATCGTCAAACACAGGATCCCCGGTCGAGTTGGCGAAGTCTCCCACCACGATGGTATCTTTTTCCGTGAGCTTGGGGGCAGGACGGTGGGTGAAGTAATAGCCGGCAATCGCCGCCGCGATCACGATCACGGACGCCGCAACGATCCAGCCCAGCTTGGATCGCGCGCCGACCGCCACTGCCGCAGGAGTGCCCGAACCAACCGCCACGACGCCTTTCCCGCTTGAATCCCGCTTCGGCGTGGGAGTACCAGAGGCTTTTGTTGCTTCCTCCTCGGCAGACACCGCGGATGTCCCGCTGCTTTCCACTTCCCGCTTCAGCCGTTTCAAGTCCGCGCGCATGTCGGAGGCGTGCTGGTAGCGCAGGTCACGGTCTTTCTCCAAAGCTTTATTGATGATGCGTTCCAACTCGCCGGGCAGATCGGGATTCAGCCGCACTGGCGAAACCGGTGCTTTGTGCAGGATCGATTCAAACAACACCGCCGTCGTGTCCCCACGAAACGGCAGCGTGCCGGTCGCCATCTCGTACAGCACCGCGCCGAACGAGAACAGATCCGTGCGCGAATCGAGTGGCTTGCCGCGCGCCTGCTCTGGCGACATGTAGGCCACGGTTCCCACGGTCGATCCCGCATCGGTCAGTTGATCCGCGCCCGGGCTGGTCTGCGTTGCGTCTCCCGGCACCGCCGTCACTTTAGCTAACCCGAAGTCGAGGATCTTGCCATGTCCGCGGCTGGTCACAAAAATGTTGGCTGGCTTGATGTCGCGGTGCACGATGCCCTTGGTGTGCGCCGCGTCGAGAGCATCCGTCACGTCCAGCGCAACCCGCAGCAGCGTCTCCATCTCGAGCGGCGCGTTGTTGATGGCGTGCTTCAGCGTCAGGCCATCCAGAAACTCCATGACAATGTAGGCGCGCCCGTCGGCCTCGCCGATGTCATAGATGGTGCAGATGTTGGGATGGTTCAGCGCCGACGCCGCCTGCGCCTCGCGTTGAAACCGGCTCAGCGCTTGCGGATCGCGGGCCACGCTTTCGGGAAGGAACTTGAGCGCGACGAAGCGGTGCAGCCGCGTGTCCTCGGCCTTATACACCACTCCCATGCCGCCTCCGCCAAGCTTTTCCAGAATGCGAGAATGAGAG
>Ga0210403_10002849_pt1 | contig 15389 bp, 10 predicted proteins | sample IncBWC19MmetaG_FD_150863 | JGI IMG/M metagenome (GOLD analysis project Ga0210403, IMG submission 150863) | Forest soil microbial communities from Barre Woods Harvard Forest LTER site, Petersham, Massachusetts, United States - Inc-BW-C-19-M | ecosystem: Environmental > Terrestrial > Soil >... | reverse complement strand
CTCAATGCCGTGCGGACAATGACGGTGCTTCGAACGGAGGACTTCATAGAGTACTATATAGAAGGTTGGTCGAGAGAAGCGTTCGTAACAATTCAAAAAGTGGGACGATGATATCATTTTAAACAACGGAAAAAACTTTACATAAAAACCGCACCAATGCCAGTGCCACTCATGCCCTCTCACAACCAAACCACTTGCATCCGTGCGGTTAAGTACGGTGTAAGCGCGGCAAAGACCGACTAAGATTTAACAGCGCACCTCATACATAGTTTCTTTACACGATGACTCTATCATGTATAAATATTATCACTATCTTTACATGATTTCAGGTCACATATAAAAACGTTTACATGATAGTGTCAGCCGAAAAGCCATATAATCAATTGCCAATGTTACCCCCTCCGCGGGAAAAAATTGAAACTGTGAAGGTACTTCGGCAATTAGTAAGATCATCTGTTGCTCTGGCCGAACTGAAAGGCTTGGCCGCTACATTACCAAATCCATCCATACTATTGAATGCAGTTATCCTGAAAGAAGCAAGAGCTAGTTCTGAAATTGAAAATGTAATTACCACGCAGGATAAATTGTACCAAGCACTTTCGGCAAAGGGCTTAGAGCCAGACCCAGCTACCAAAGAAGTATTGCGTTATAGGGAAGCTGCATTATTCGGATTTCACTTTATTCAGCAAAAAGGATTTCTGAGTACCAATGCTATAATTTCTATTCAAAAAATACTGGAGGAAAACAATGCCGGCATACGCAAACTGCCTGGCACAGCCCTTAGGAATGCTTCCACGAATAAAGTCATTTATACACCGCCTGATGATTATGATGCCATTTTAAAATTGATGAGGAACCTTGAGGACTACATCAATGAACAGGATGACATTTCTCCATTGATTAAAATGGCAGTTCAACATTATCAGTTCGAGAGTATCCATCCATTTTATGACGGCAACGGAAGAACGGGCAGAATCATTAATATACTGCATATCATACTAAACGGTTTATTAGAAAGCCCTGTTCTTTATTTAAGCGATTACATCATTAACAATAAATCTGACTACTATCGCCTGCTGCAAGAAGTACGCACAAAAAATAAATGGGAAGATTGGGTTCTCTACGTGTTAAAAGGCGTTGAAGAAACTTCCAACGAAACAATTGCCCAGATAAAAGCTATACAAAAACTATTCATCAATACACAAGAGAAGATTAAGAAAGAAGCCCCCAAAGCGTATGACAAAGAATTGATAGAGATTCTATTTGAGCATCCCTACTGTAAAACCGAAATCCTGACAACCCGTTTAAAAATATCCCGCATCACCGCATCAAAATATTTAAAACAATTGCAAAACATTGGCATTCTCAAATCAAAACAAGTTTGGAAAGAGACTCTCTACATCAATACCAAACTGTTTGACTTGCTTAAGAAATAAATTCGCTTTGCATGCTTCAGAAAAATCTCGGCCTTCCTCAGTTAGGGCTCTCTTAAATTCCAAAAGATTTGCATCTTTAGGTGTCACAAGGAATCCCACTTGCAGTAACTTGGGATAACAGGCGGGATTACGCAAAAAGTGTTTCAGTTTTGTTTCAGTAGCTAAAAAATCGATCAATTAATTGTTTGTAAATCAGTCAATTAAAAATTATTTCGGTAACCCCAGCGGGATCACAATGGGCCTCAAACAGTGTTGTTTGAGGCCTTTTTTATTGACAGATCACGGGAGAGATCACGGCATTTTTAGGCATTAATAGGCAGATATAGTAATGCATCTCCTTTCACTCTATAATATCATGGCCTTGTAGGCAGATATAGGCATCAACTTGTCAACCATATAAATCAAATTTGAAATTTAAGAATTGATGTGATCGTAATAGGATCACACAACCCTTCCCTCGCATCGGAAAGGGCATTTGAGAGCGGAGCGTTACAGAATAGGTGCAGATGCGGGTAATTGGTCTTGCACTCAATATTTATATCGAGCGACTCTTTTAAAATAAATCACTGCTAATATTCAATTTGAATGTTCAAGAAGGCGCTTTAAGTTTTGTCCAAGAAGATTATCCCATCCCCATTCAAACCGTTCTCTTTTGAAATGCGGGTGATTTGGAAAACTATCCAAATTAGTTTGAGTAACCCTTAATCTAGTTTTGTTCTCCTCTGAAAACAAATCAAATATAACCTCTGAATTTCCCGGATAGCCTTTATAAGCCCAACTATGTGCTAACGTTCTACCTTCCGTCACTATAGTCACAATCCATTCTTTTTGATACTCGGCACTGTTATCGTCAAATTGAAATTTAAACCCGACTATGGGTTCAAATTTTTGAAGTTGAGGAAAATACCATTTCTCCATTTTATCCTTATGAGTTAAAGCCCGCCAAACTTTCTCGATTGGCACATTGTAATTAAACTCTTTTATCAGTGGAGTGCTCATATTCCTTGTCTGTTAATATCTTATAAAGCAATAAATGGTTTATTAGTTGTAATAATATTGCAAAATGATATTTTGTTTTCAAATGACGCTAACCTTTAGCTATAAAACGTGTCCGTTCATTATTGGGCAGTCCTTCCTTCGTGGTAAAATTTAGAAAGGATTTCCCATCATAGCAGCTTGCTCCGTGTAGAGTGTCGAACCAAATTATTACCTGACTTAAGAAAATAAAGGTGTATTATCCTGCTGACAAGCCAGCTTTCCGCAAGAAATAAATTCAATTACAACATCTGTCCACCTGATACTTCTATTCGTTGTGCGTTGATCCAACGGGCGTCGTCAGTACAAAGAAAGGCAACGACACCACCAATGTCATCGGGTAAGCCAACACGTCCCAGCGCGGTAACTGAGGTAATGAAAGCGTTGAGGTCTTTGTTGTCGCGTACAATGCCACCACCAAAGTCAGTTTCAATAGCACCTGGCGCCACCGTGTTTACCCTGATTTTTCTTTCACCCAATTCTTTTGCCTGATATTTGGTGAGTACCTCAATGGCGCCCTTCATTGCTGCGTACGCTGCATAGCCAGGAGTAGCAAAACGGGTTAACCCCGTTGAAATATTTACAATACCTCCTCCGTCATTTAAAACGGGTAACAACTTTTGCGTTAGAAAAAATGGGCCTTTTACATGGACATTCACCATGTCGTCAAACTGTTGCTCCGCTGTTTTCGGGAAGTAAGCATAGTGACCGAAGCCTGCATTGTTCACCAGGAAATCAATTTTAGCAGCATTAAACGTTACCATTAATTCTCGACCGACATTTTCCACAAACGCGTCGAATGTTTTTGTTTTGGCCACATCCAATTGGACGGCTTTGGCCTTTTGTCCTAAACTTTGAATTTGATTCACTACTGACTCTGCTTCTGCTTTGTTGTTGTTGTAGGTAAGCATTACGCTGAGCCCTTTTTTAGCAAGACTCAACGCGATTTCCTTTCCGAGTCCGCGATTGCCACCCGTTACCAATGCAATTTTACTTGTCATATCTATTTTGTTTTTGTTTAGTTAATTCTTGAAAAAATCTATTAAAGCTTTTGCAACCGTTTCAGGATCTCCCCCACGGTCGGCATTCCATGGTGCTGAGTGATCAAGTTTCTTAAATTCAATTCTTTTTTGGTTGGGCAAAACTTTCTCCAAAGTATCAAGAGCATCATGCAGATATTTCGGACTTTTAGCGCCGCCAAGTAGCAACACCGGTTTATCGATGCCTCTATAACTTTGCACTTTTCCACCTCTTTGCAGTACAGCCGTAAAGTCGAATCGCATTGTTGATATCAGGTAACTTATTTTGGGATAACGTCCATTCTGCTGCTTATCTTCCGACTTTATAAATGCTTTGGTCATTTGCTTGAGAATGGGCAATGGGACATATTTGAATATTTTCGGTCCCACTTTTACGATCTTGAAAACATTGGCCAGTGCAGCACTAGTATTCCCCTCCGATATATAACTAAACACACGATCAATCTTATTTTCAGGAACTGGACGTTTTACATAAAACGGTGGCTCATAAATCGCAGCCTTCTTTATTGACTCCAGTATCTTGGTGGCCTCCAAGGTTATGATTGCACCGGAGCTTAATCCAAACACATAGCTGGCACCTGAAGCATTGATTACGCAGCTCAGATCTTCAACATCGTTTTCTATGGAGTGATCGGGCGTGTATTCTTTAGGACTTAATATGCGTCCCCGCCTTTCGGGAACATATACGATAAAATCATGCGACAGTGCTTTTGCTAATTCGTGATAGTTGACAATTACACCCATTGCACCTTGCACCAAGATCAATGCAGGGTTGTTGCGTCCATATTTGCGATACCCGATTTTTGTTCCATCCTTTGAAAGCACCGATCCTTCGACAAATGCTGTATCCGTTGCTGCCAATTGCGCGAAAAGATTTACACTCATAAGTAATGACATTAGTATTGCTATTGTTTTCAACTTTGTCTTATCAGTCATAATTCTTCTGTTTATCAATGATCTAACTATGTTTAGTTTAATTTCTGAAGAGGATGCTTCAGATAAATCATGATGAGCGGGATCAATAAAAAAGGGATTTCAATAAGAGCCAATTTTACATTGCCTGTTTTCAGTGCCAGAGCGATGATGAAAAATATTACGGTTGCGCTCAGCAAGTTCCCTGCAAAAAAAGTTTGTGGAATTAGAATGAGAGCCACGCTCACTAACATCGCAATACCGAGTACTCGCCCTGTAGTTCTGCTAAGGCCCAAGGCAGCAAACATTTTCGCTTCTTCGGGACTCATACTGTTCGTAAGGGCACTCCAGCCGTGTTTTGTATTTAGGTATACGGTAAGGACGACCAACATTCCGCTTATTATTTTCATGCGTTTAATGACTTTTAAAGTATGGCCACATTATCCTTGGATGAACTCAACATTTTATCCACCGGCTTGCTTAGTTGTTTGAGCAGGAAGCCTGGAGCTAAACGACTCATGATTTTGATTGCCGCCGCAACACCAGGATAAATTTCATATTGATCTTTTTCCAATCCTTTAATCGCTACCGCAATCAGTTTTTCTACATCCATAAGCGCTTTGTAATCCACATCTCCGATGAACTTATCATTCAAGGGTGTCTTGGCACCGGGTGCCACTAGTTCAAACACTTTGATGTTGGTATCTTTCAGCTGTACTCTCAATGATTTTGTGTAGGAACGCAGGCCGGATTTTGTCGCTCCATAAACTGGGGAGATGGGGAATGGTATTAAAGAAAGACCGGACGTTACATTTACTATGGCCGCCGCCTTTTGTTTTTTCAGGTGGGGCAAAAACCGCTGAACCATTCGAATAGGGCCGGACAAGTTGATCTCGATTTCGTCTGCGATGTTGTAAATAGTAGTGCCTGCATCATGCAAATTGATCCTTCGCATTTCTCCGGCATTATTAACCAGGATGTTTAAACCTGGAAACTCATTGATGACGGTTGAAAACAATGCTTCAATGGCCTTGAGATCACCAACGTCACTCTGGAAGACGTGAATCTTGGAGTATTTCGATTTTACCTGATCCAGTTTTTCTTTATCGCGGCCCGTTACAATAACGGTATTGCCCAATTGAAACAATTCTTTAGCCAATTCTAGGCCAATGCCACTCGTGCCTCCGGTGATGAGTATAGTATTATTTGCCAGTTCCATCTTTTAATAAATTTTTGATGGAACAAAATTGGTGTATTGGCCAGAATGATGTTTTGCAAACTTCAATCAAACATTTGCAAAATTCAAATCCTGGTTATGCGCGGAAGGCGATTGGCGTTAACGAGGTTTGTTTTTTGAAGAAATTGGAAAAATGTGCAACCTCCTCAAAGCCTAGGCAATAGGCAATTTCCGAGATATTCCAGTTGCTTTGCTTTAGCAGTATTTTCGCTTCCTGGATAAGCCGGGTAGCTATAATTTCCGTAGTTGTCTTGCTTGTAGTTTCCTTCAATACCTTGTTCAAATGGTTTACATGAACCGATAACCTGTCGGCATAATCCTTTGCCGTACGTAAACTTAGTTTTTGCTGCTGCGATTCAATTGGGAATTGCCGTTCCAGCAATTCTATAAAGAGTGAAGCAATCCGCGATGACCCATTGTGATCAGCATATAATGAGGTGCTGGGCTGAAGCTTTTGGCCGAAGTGGACAAGCTCTAGCAGATAATTTCTGATCAAATCATATTTGTAGGTGTAATTCGAAGACATTTCATCAAACATCTTCTGGAAAATGGCCGCAATGGTTCTTACCTCCTTGGTTGAAATATCGAATACCGGGTATCCTCCGGGCTTGAAAATCGGGAGTTCATCCAAAACGAGACCTGTCTTGGATTTAACTAAAAAATCTTCTGTGAAGATGCAGAAGAAGCCAGATTGGTTTTCATCCAACGGATAATAATTGTAAGGGACCTTGGGTGTTGCAAAGAGTAATGCGTTTTTTTCGATATCAATCACTTTGTCTGCATATTCCGCTCTGTTCCTGCCATTGATCAAGCTGATTTTATAATAGGCCCTCCGGTTATACGGCATGACGTGCTTCATTTTGTACTGCGCCACCACCTCGTCAATCCGAAAAACATTGAAGTGACCGATTTCCTTACTTATTCCCTCAGGAATAATCCTTGAGGTATCCCTGTAAAATTCCTCCACCGTGGCTGGCTTCATATTACGATAGTTGTTTTTGTAAAATTCAAATATACAAGATAATCGTCCAACGGTGGGGTACTTTGATTAGGATTGACAATTTCCAGACAGAAATCTGCCTTGTTAATGAAAAATAAGTGTCAGGCCGCTCCAACTTCATTAAAAAAGACTATGGTTCTAATGGCTGAGTTCTTGAATGAAGCGCTGAAGAATTTTTACGGGGACATGCAAACGCAAATTCCCTCGGGCATATTAGATTTTTTGATTTTGATCAAAACCTGGTGATCTTGACGCGAGATCCTATGTTACTTTGAACCCAGAGAGTTTCCTAGCCTACTCGACCTTTACCAGTTACTTCCATTTCTGTTGCCACATGCTTGATCAATTGTTATCAAGAAATTCTAATAGGAACCAATAGAGATAAATAGGGAAATGCTTCAATAAACAATCAAACAGGCCTTTCAACATTGTTAAGGAACGCAATAGGGAAATGTGGGTTTGTATTCTGTTTTTTTTAATTGCAACTGTGATGTTTGGTTATCTTGTTCCCAATGGAATAGGAATTGTCACCAATCAACGAACGCTAGCTCCTAGAATTCTAGACGAATACATAATGACGTGGACAGCCGCTGATGCGCAACATTTATTTGCCGCACTCGGTCAAAAAGGAAGGCAAGCATATCAAAACTTTTACTTACATCTGGACTTCTATTTTCCTGTATTATCATTGACAATTTGCTACATGAGTTTTTTGTCGCTTGCATTCCGTAGCTAAACCCCCATATTGATTTAAATCAACCGATTTTGATAAATTGTAAAGTCACCTTTCGAAATTTTCACTCATACTTGAGCGTCTTCACTTGCTGAGTCATGGCCGCCCTAATGGTCTGCATACCAACAAGAGAAACGCAAGTATAAGAACGCTAACGCCCGCTGTCAGAAAAATTAGCACATTGCTTGTCGTCCGGGATGGGAAACCTTCCAGCCAACACCCTCATCATTTTAATGATTTTAGTTTCCTTAGAAGAAATAGAGTTCGCAGATTAATGTCTGTAACACCCCACATGTAGTTACGCATAACAACTACCCCATAATGGCTATCCTTGTCGAATGAAAACTTTGATATATATCCGGATACCCCGCCAGCGTGCTCCACGATATTGAATGGTGCTTCCTGAAACAGGCCAACGCCAAAACCATATCGATCATTATGATCGTTTGGTGGATTCTTAGGGGCCTGCATTAGATTGATGCTTTCGCTCTTAAGCAACGGAAAGTAACTCATATTGCACATGATAAATTTTGCCAGATCGTTGGGCGTGGAAAAGATGCCACCGTTTGGGACTTTGTATCCACGGCCGTCAATCTCTGTTAAAGGCACTTCCGTATTGATTTTGCCAAGCGGACCGCCATCCAGACCTTTTGCCAGAAAGGCTCTCTTTTTCTCTGGCAAAATGAAAAAAGTGTTATTCATGTTCAGCGGCTTAAATATCTTTTGCTCTACAAGTTCAACGTACGGCTCATGAGCAGCTCTCGAAAGAGCCAAGCCTAGGATTGCATAGCCAATGTTTGAGTAGTTAAAACTCTCCCCTGGACGGCTAGCGAAGGAAGTCATGGGCAAGGAAGCGATCACTTTGTTTTCCCACTCGGCGATCGGGCCTTCATCCGCACCCTGTAATTTAGGTTCCCTAATCAGTCCGGAAGTGTGACTGGCAAGCTGAGCGAAGGTGATTTTAGTTGAGTCGGAATAGCCTTCCAGTTTGTTGATTTCCGGGAAATACAATTCAATAGGGTCATTCAATTTTATTTTCCCCTCCTCCACGAGTTCCATCATCAGAAATGCGGTGAAGGATTTTGTAATGGATCCAACGCGATAAATACTCGAAGTATCGGCCATTATTTTGTTATCGCTGTCGGTGTAACCAAATGCTTTTGACCAGATTATTTTATTGTCCTTTAGAATAGCCGCGGAGATACTGCCGTTAATATTGTCGTCCCTCACGTCAATTTCTAATTGACGCTGAAAGTCATTGATGACGGATTGTATTGTTTCCCTTTGTTTTTGAGCCGTGCTTAAAATTGGATTAAACAATCCTATTAGCGCTAACAATAATAATGTGATTGATTTACCACAAAATGTCAGTGTTTTCATAAATAAGAAAAGGTTAATGGAGTACATCCGAACCTTTAATAACCGTGCCAGAAACAGCTCATTAGGATAACTGACTCGATCGCATTGTTTTTGTAAGGATCAGCGTGCGGTTTCGGGCATCGGTGTTCGGCTTTGTCTCCACACAGCCCTTATAGTTGATATTTGTGTTTAGTTGGTGAGGTGAATTAAAATACGGGTTATTTTGTCAATAATTTGATAACCGAGCTCTAAGGGAATGAGTATTAACTAGGCCATTACTGTACGAATCAGTACGAATTAAGTTGAATCCGGATATTTAGGATATCATTTTGTACTAATTAATACCAATGAACATGTTCCAGCGGGATCACAATGGGCCTCAAACAGTGTTTGAGGCCTTTTTTATTGGTTGATCACGGGAGAGGTCATGGCATCTTTAGGCATTTATAGTTATGCATATCTGTCTACTCTCTATAATATCAAGGCATTAATAGGCAGATATAGGCATTAATAGGAAAAAGATTATGACCCCATGCTAATTACAAATGGAGCAGATCAAATCTGAAATCAAGAGTAATAACATATAGATTGTCTCATAAATTAACAAATGATTACCCTTATTTGATGACGATTTCATCCTCATAGTTTGAACACTCAGGGTTTGATTGATTAAAAATATTGACGAATTTATACCGCATTATCTTCTATACCCATGTCTCTTCGAACGTACTGGTCTGGATGGCTTTTTGCGCTAATTTGCTGGGTCGCGTTAAACTCCTCGTATGGTCAGGTGACCAGTAACTTTTCTATTGATGCTGATGGCTGGGGAACGCTAGTTGTTTCTTCAGGTCTTCCGGCTGTTCTTGCAAACTATCATGCAGCCGGAGGCAATCCGGGTGGTAATATTTCAATAGATATAACCAACCCAACTACGCCATACTATTTTTATGCTGACCGTTATTTTGATGCACCGGCGAAATTTCTAGCGAACAAGAGTTCATCGTACAATCAAAACTTAACGTTTGACTTACAGCAATCGTTAAACGGCACAGATGCTTCAACGGCGGAAGTGATCTTGACCGGAGGCGGCATATCCGTTTTTTTTCCAGTATCTAGTTTCCCGAATACGTCATCCTGGACATCCTATTCGGTAGTAATAAAAGAAACCGCAGGATGGAAAACAGGAAGTTTGGCAGGCACTGCCACCACCATGATGGAAATGAAGCAGGTGTTATCCAACCTGACTTCCCTTCGAATTAGGGCCCAATATTTTCCAACCTTCCCAGCTGGAACGTACTCCTGCCGGTTAGATAATGTGGTACTTAATCAATCGGCAATTCCCACCGCTCCGGTTATTACATCGTTCACTCCTTCCAATGGTGTCGCTGGTACAACGGTAACAATTACCGGAAATAACTTCAATACTACTACAGCGCAAAACCTGGTCTTCTTTAATGGCATTAAGGGTTCAGTGGTGAGTGCAACATCCACGCAACTTACTGTCACCTCACCATCGCGAACTGCTTTCGGGCCAATCAGTGTGACGAATCTTGCTAACGGAACACAAACGACCAGCGGATTGAATTTTAATCCTCTGTTTGATAATAACAAGGACTTCGGAGCCCGAGTAATTCCCTCGACGTTTGCTCTTAAAGCAGATTTCGGAGCAACCACTGCTGCATCGCTGAGCATCGGTGATTTGGATGGCGATGGGTGGACGGATGTGGTCACCTCAAGTAATAATGCGGGGAGCTTCAGTGTTTCGGCCTATCGAAATCTTTCACAGACAGGCTCAATTAACGCGTCATCTTTTGCCTCGCCTATCACTTTGTCTATCCCAAACAGTGCTACAGCGGGAGTAGCGCAACGCGTAGGCAGAACGTTTATTGATGATATGGATGGTGATGGGAAACCAGATGTGGTTGTGAATGTAGGCTACGTGTGTTGCGGTGGAAACTGGGACAATAGTTTCGTTATTTATTTAAACCAAAGCATATCAGGGAGCCTTTCATTTTCAAGCGGGTCAGTTTTTCAATTCGCCTCCGTCAATAATAACAACGAAGCGATAGCCGTAGCCGACATGGATGGCGATGGACGGCCTGAATTAATGGGGGCCATAAACAACAGCGCGTGCCAATTGGGCATCGCTCAAAATTTGAGTACACCAGGCAACCTGGATTTTGCGGCATTTCAAAACCTTGCGCTGGGGCAAACCTTTGGCAACGATATTTCTTTCGGCGACCTGACAGGAGATGGTAAACCGGAAATCATTCTTGAAGCCTACCTGGGCGGTGCAATTTATATCTATGAAAACACGTCCACTGCAGGGACAATTTCTTTGAACACGCCATTTCAAATCAGCTCAATCAGTACGATCAACATAGAGGTCGCTGACCTGGACAGCGACGGAAAAAATGACATCCTATTTAAGGATGGGGCTAATCCTAGTTACATCCATTTAAAAAAGAACAACCACACCGCTGGCGCATTATCGGCGGCTGATTTCTCCACAGATATTTTAATTGGTTCAATATACCCAACCGGAGGCTCTTCTTCTCAAAATGTCGGAGTTGCTGATGTGAATGGAGACAATAAAGTTGACATCATTGGCAATGATGGTTCGAAGGTCATCGTGTATCAAAACAATTATTCAGGTGGGGCAATTTCAGCCAGTTCGTTTGTTCCGGGAATTGCTTTTGAAGGGGACAGCAATTCGAGTAACTGGTTTGTTTTTTGTGCGGATGTTGATGGCGACAATAAACCAGAAATTATTATTCAGCCACAAAGCAACATCAATTTCAGAGTTTACCGAAACGAAACTTTTCCAGCTCCACGCATTGACCTTCTTTCTCCAACTTCAGGTCCATGGGCTACTAACGTATCCTTAACAGGAGATCATTTTTCTACAGGTATCGGCTTCCCTCCAAATTTCGGAAGGCTGGGGATGACCAGTACACCCATTCTGCCAGCCACCAATACGTCCGCTTCGTCTGTTGTTCCGCCTGGTGGTATTACTGACCGTTTCAGTATGACAGAACACGGACTTACCGGATATAGTCAACCTTTTAATGTTCTGTTCTCGACCAAACGCATCATTAATTCAACATCATTTACCGGCATAGATTTTACCCTTTCTAATAATGGTGGCTTAGGTCTTGCCGTTGCTGATTTTGATAACGATGGGAAGCCCGATGTGGTGGTGGATGACAACTCAACGGGCCTTATCTTTCAAAACACACAGGCCATAGCAGGCGCACCAATAACTACATCAAGTCTTACAAAGCTTGGCACAACGCTGGCCAACTCACTAAGATTAACCTCCGGTGACTTTGATGGAGATGGAAAGATTGACGTTGCTACAAGCTCCAATCTTCTCTATCAAAACAACAGCACCACCCAACCATCATTCGCAGCATCAGTCTCATCGAACATGGGCGGTTCGAACATGATTTTGGGCAATCATGATTTTAATTTGGACGGCAAGCCTGAATTAGTCTCCGTGAATGGCGGATCGCTGGTGTATGTCTTTGAGAATTTAACACGCAATGGATCATTTACACCTGCTCCATTTCCTTCGTTCAGCGGCAACGGCTCGCTAGCGGCTTTACAGATAACGCTTTCGGGGAACGCAGCGAGAGGAACCGCGGCCGACTTTGATGGAGATGGATTTGACGACCTGGCCATTGGGGTAACCAGTACCACAAGCTCGCTTACGGTTTATCCAAACGCAGGGTTGAAACTTCCGATAACGGCTTCGCAGTTCGCCTCACCCCTTACTTTCACGTCCAACACCACTCCTACGCAAATTGCGGCGGCAGATTTTGATGGTGACGGGAAGCAGGATGTCGTGTTAGGTTATAACATTGGCACAACGCTCTCTATATTTAAGAATCAAAGTAGTGTTGGCGCAATTTCTTTTGCAGGCAAACAAGACATCACTATATCGGCTGGAATCTCTGCGATGGCTGCTCAAGATTTGGATGGAGATGGACTGCCCGAGATCATCACCACTAATTTCATCGGAGGTTCGGGATCATTTTCTGTTTTCCAAAACACAAGCTCCGGATCTATTTCATTTGCTTCTCCCATCACTTTTAGTTTAGCAAGTGGGCGAAATCCAAGCGACTTGGCGGTGGCTGACGTTAACTTTGATAAACTGCCTGATCTCATCGTTCGTGGAACCGGGTCCACTACCAATTTCCTAACTGTATTTCAGAATAACATTGCCTTCCCTCCACCCTATAACAACAAGATATTCTATAGCCGGGCCGATGGAACTACCTGGGTCACTTCGGGAGATGGGAGTGCTGACCAGTTCATCGTTAATGGATTCTGGCCAAGGCTATCTCCGGATGGCCGTTATCTTCTATACCATAAGGGCACTACCGTCACCAACTTACAGGTCAATTACTATACGTTGGATCTGGTGTTTGGAATTGAAACCCTGGTATTCACTAGTAACGATTACACGGTTGGCAATTGTTGGTCAGTGGACGGTAGTAAAATTTTCTATGATTACAGTTGTGACATTCAAACCATGAACCGGGACGGTTCGGGCATTACCGTAATTGATAATGCGGGAGGCTGTTATGACGATGCCCCTGATCTGCGGTTTAGTGACGGATTGCTCGTTATTCAAAATCAATCTAATGGGTTATTGACGATGAAAAGTGACGGCACCAGCCGTATTGCAATCCCCAATACTTTAACAGGGGATGTTTTTGCACGTTGGTCACCGGACGGTCAGTGGATTACTTTTACCAGAACAAATGTGAGCCCGTCCGTTCAGTACAAAATCAAGCCTGATGGCTCTTCACTTACGGCATTAACGGCTGTGGCACCTGGTGAAACTTTGGGAGGATTTCAAGGTGGCGGTGGCGTTTGGCTTAATGACGGTTCCGGTATTATTATTTATGGCAAGATTGATTGCCAGTGGGGTCTCTTTAAAATACCTGCCAATGGGTCAAAAGTCATGCAAAGACTCCAGGTGAATTTTTCAAGTTCATATGCGGATGAAGTTGGAAGCATAATTGGGACACCACCATTGGCATTCTCTCCGCTCTACACCGATCCCGCCATCAGTTCTTTTTCACCTTTGATTGGATCTGTTGGCAATACAGTTACTTTGACAGGAACCAATTTTGATCCGACTCCAGCTAATAATATCGTAAAGTTTAATGGAATCGCGGCAGTGGTTACGGCAAGCACGTCAACTAGCATTACCACAACCGTTCCTGCAGGAGCTACAACAGGAACTATTACAGTCAATACTGCAGCTTGCAATACTGGAACGACCTCATCTCCTTTTACCGTGGGTATTCCGGCCACAATAACGTTGTCTACTCAACCAAGCAGCTCAGCAGTCTGCAATGACCTAACAACCCAATTTATATGCACGGCATCGGGAACAACCAACATTGCCTATCAATGGCAATATTCATTCGATGGGATAGCCCCATATGCGGACATAACAAATACAGGCGGGTACTCCAATGTTTCCACATCTGCCGTTTCAGTAAATACTACTGGTAGTTTTGGTGCGGGTTTCTACCGTTGCAAGGTTGGCGGGGACTTCGCGTCAACCGCATTTAGCAATGCTGTCTCTCTCACGGTCAACACAATTCCATCAGCCCCTGTTGCATCCAATGCCAACAACTGCGGGCCGGGAAGTGTTACTCTATCTGCTTCCGGAGGAAGCAATGGGCAATATATTTGGTATGATGTAAATGGAATTATATCAGGACAAAACAACAGCTCCTATACGACACCAACTGTGTCCGTTACCTCCACCTATTCTGTGGCCATCAACAATGGAACCTGCACCAGTGCAAATACAAATATCACGGTTACTATTAACGCCGTTCCCACCGCACCAACAACCACAGGCGCGAACAGCTGCGGACTAGGGAGCGTAACGCTATCTGCCTCTGGCGGGAACAATGGAAACTATGTTTGGTATGATGTTAACGGGCTTGTTCCCGGCCAATCCAATAGTACTTATACTACCCCAACTATTTCTACCACAACGCAATACTCCGTGGCCATCACCAACGGTCCGTGTACCAGTGTGCAAACCAATGTGACCGCAACGATCAATGCTGTTCCTTCTGCACCAACTACTATGGGGGCAACGGCCTGCATCGGCAGCACATTTTCACTCAGTGCTTCCGGTGGAACTAATGGTCAATACGTTTGGTACACCACGGCCTCCGGCGGTTCTTCTATTCCGGGAGAAGTCAACAACATTTACATTACTCCCGCACTCACCAGCAACACCACGTATTACGTTTCAATTAATAATGGCACTTGCGAAAGCACACGCACGCCTGTCATCGCAACAGTAAACACATCCGGGTGCAGTATCCCGGTGATCACTCCCACTACCGTTTCTGTACAAGTGGGTGGAGTAGTCACTTTAAATCTTGTTCCTCTAATCATGACCGCGAACAACAATCTCGACCTCAGTTCCATCACGGTTACCAAGCAGCCGGCTAGTGGGGCAATCGCATTAGTGGCTAATGGAATCCTCACCGTAAATTATAATGGAATCACATTTTCAGGCACTGAACAAATTACAGTAAGTGCCTGTGATATCGATGGCAACTGCGCCTCGCAAATTGTTACCATTGAAGTGGCC
>Ga0210403_10002848_pt1 | contig 15390 bp, 9 predicted proteins | sample IncBWC19MmetaG_FD_150863 | JGI IMG/M metagenome (GOLD analysis project Ga0210403, IMG submission 150863) | Forest soil microbial communities from Barre Woods Harvard Forest LTER site, Petersham, Massachusetts, United States - Inc-BW-C-19-M | ecosystem: Environmental > Terrestrial > Soil >... | reverse complement strand
CGGACGACTCGATGCGCAGCTGGACGAGATTATCGAGGCGGCACGGAAGGCCGACGCGCACGATTTCATCGAGCGACTGCCTAACAAATACGATACTGTGTTGGGCCACCATGGCGTGCGTCTCTCGGGGGGACAGCAACAACGCATCACTCTGGCGCGAGCGATTATTCGCAATCCGCGCATTCTTATCCTGGACGAGGCAACCAACGCACTAGACAGCATCTCCGAGCAATGGGTTCAAGAAACCTTGGACAAACTGCGCGAGAACCGAACCGTGGTCATGATCGCTCATCGGTTGTCGACAATCGAACGCGCGGACCAGATTATCGTCCTCGAAAAAGGTCAGGTACGGGAATGCGGCACGCTGCCGGATTTGGTGAAGGCAGGAGGCCTGTTCGCCAGGCTCTACCATCTTCAACATCGTCCGCTGCTCGTGCGCAATGAGTGACGGATCAACCGTGAGGTACCCACTCTTTGACATCGAAGTGACTCGTCCGCTAAGCGATCTTCCGCTATCCTCGGGGGACACAGGAGTCGCGATTTTGGTACGCAGGAAGGGTGTGCCAATCGCATTTTGGCTCCAGGAGGTGAACGGGATCCCGGGCATTCCGGTCGAGGAACTGGCGCGAAGGATCGGTGCGAAGGCGGGTGAAAAAATCGTTGCCGAGGCGATTCACGACGAAATGACGCTGCCGTCCTCGGCCGTTTTTCTGCCCTTATTGACAATCGCAATTTGCACGAAGGATCGGCCCGAAGGCGTGGAGCGGCTCCTTCGGTCGTTGCGTGAGCAGATGGCCACTCTGCCCGAGGGAAGTGCGGGCTATGAAATCCTTATCGTTGATAACGCGCCATCAGACGAGCGAACGCGAGAACTTGCGGCACACTACCCGGAGGTCCGGTATGCACGCGAGCCTCGGCCCGGCCTGAACTTCGCAAGGAACCGCGCATTGCGGGAAGCGAGCGGAGAAGTCCTGGCTTTCCTCGATGACGACGTCATTGTCGACCAATACTGGTCGATCGGTCTCGCCCGGGCCTGGGCGGAAAACCGCGACGCCGCAGCCTTTACTGGCCAGGTCCTCCCGATGGAGTTAGAAACTGAAGCACAAGTCATCTTTGAAATGCGCGGCGGATTTCGCCGCGGGTTTGACAGAGTCCGTTACGGGCCTGTCCTACCCGGAAACCCTTTGTATCCTGGGGGGGCGGGGATTTTCGGGGCCGGCGCGAATATGGCCTTCAGGGCCGCGGTACTCAGGCAGCTGGGAGGCTTCGACGAGGCATTAGACACTGGCGCTGCCGTTCCCGGCGGCGGCGACCTGGACATTTTCTACCGCATCATTCGTGCCGGCCATCCTCTTGTCTACGAACCGCGATTTCTTGTTTTCCACCAGCATCGTCGCGACATGAGGTCTCTATTTGTCCAGTATCGGCGCAGCTGGGGGCTCGGCTTCATGTGTTACGTTTCCAAATGCCTGAAAAATGATCCGGAGCGACGCGTTGATTTGATCCGTCTCATCCTGTGGTGGTTCGTCAATCTCCTGCTCTCCTTTCAGAGGCATCTTAGGAGGAAACTTCAAGGGCGTCGCCATTTCCCGCCCTCCCTCTTCCTCGGTGAGCTCTGGGGAGGTGCAATCGGTTTGCTTGGGGGTTACTCCCGCTCACGAAGACGGGTCGACGAGATCCGGAAGCGTTTCGAATGAGCGAGATTCCAGCTACGCCAGCACTTGAAGTAGTGATCTGTACCTACAACAACGCGGCGATGCTAGATGGTGTACTCTCCACGCTCGCTTGTCAGAGGCAGGTTGAGAGGGCGCGCTGGACCTGCCTCGTTGTGGACAACAACTGCACCGATGACACTGCAAACGTTATTGCCCGTCACGTGCTTTCGGGAGCTATTCCCGACCTTCGATCCGTTCGGGAGCCCAAGCAGGGATTGACTTCGGCGCGTCTGCGGGGCGTACGGAGCACGACAGCGCAATGGATTGCGTTCGTGGACGATGATTGTTTTCTTCAATCAGATTGGATCGCACAGGCAATCGCGTTCGCCGAAAGCCATTCTTGGGTCGGTGCGTTTGGCGGAGGGGTCGTACTAGATTGGGAGGCCGAGCCCCCTCGTTACGTACGCGCCTACGGCTATTGCTTTGCTGAGCAGAACCATGGCAATTTTCAGCAGCAGGTTACATTCCTCGCGGGTGCAGGTCTCGTCGTGAATCGGTTAGCGCTTTCAGCATGCGGCTGGGTCGATGCTCCCATTCTCGCCGACCGCGTAGGAGAAAAACTCGTGTCCGGGGGAGACGTGGAAATCGTCCTACGCATCGCGGGAATTGGCCGTGAGCTTTGGTACGTGCCGCAGTGCGTGCTCAACCATCGAATTCCAGCGCGCCGATTCTCTCCGCGCTACCTTAGCGACATCAACCGCAATCTCGGGATTAGCCAAGCATTGGCGGATGCGCTTGTTTCTGAGGACCCGATTTCAAGTTGGCTTTTTGAGTCCATATTCAAGGTTGCAAAACAAACTTTGGCTCTTGCCCAAGTGACGTTTGACGTAGCGCGTCAGCGAAGGGCATTGGTAGAGATCTTCATTCAGGCGAGCTTCAGGCTTGGCCAACTCCAGGGTATTTGGCGAGTTCTCACCATGTCACCGTCTTGCCGACACGAATTGTTGGGCCGCGCCCGACCTGTTTCTGGCCGAGATCTGTCTCGACCTGGAGAGGTAGGATGAGTTGCTTCCTTCCCTGGAAGATTGTGCACGTGTCAGTTCGAGAGGCGCTCCCAGACCTAACTGCGGAACCGGGATGGGGAGGACTGTTTGTTGTCTTCTGGTGCGACAGCCTTCCGGTAGGTCAGGTCTCGATTCCAGCTCTGCTGCTTCCCCTCACCTCTTCTCAAGTTGCCGCGGAGCTTCCCCGGCTCATCGCGCCGGCTGTCGCGAATCGGCTCATGCATACCGGCTTTCGGGCGCCACTTCCTATGCATTCGCGAAAACAGCCGCCACAGGAGCCCCCGGATCTGGAGCTTTTGCTCGAATTGCGGCGCCCCCTCGAGTCATGTACCCGTGCTAACCTCGCAAGGAAGTCCGAGCCACTTGGAACCGTCGAGCCATCCGTCTCGGTGGTGGTCTGCACAAGGAACCGACCCGAAGTTCTCAAGAAGTGCCTTTCTTCGATTCACGGACTCTCGCCGCAACCGAACGAGATCATCGTGATCGACAACGATCCGTCGTCCGGCCTTACCGAGGTAGTAACCTCTGCGTTCCCCGAAGTCCGCTACGTCCCCGAGCCGCGGCGCGGTCTGAGTGCAGCCCGCAACACCGGTATCCGCAATTCTCGTGGCGCGATCATCGCTTTTACCGACGACGATGTAGAAGTGCATCCCGGTTGGATTGGGGCCATCCAAGACGTATTTCACGATGCGGAAATCATCGCCACAACTGGACTGGTTCTACCAGCCGAACTTGCGACGCCGGCGCAGTACGCTTTTCAGGGCGATAGTCTCGGTTGCGGTTGGGAATACCGAGCACTCGATTTCGATGACAACTTCTTCCGCAGTATGAAACACGTCGGAGTGCCGGCTTGGCGACTGGGCGCTGGCGCCAACATGGCCTTCCGACGCGAAGCCTTCGAGCGCGTGGGTTTTTTCGACGAGCGATTGGGAGCGGGCACTTCTGGGTGCAGCGAGGATTCAGAGTTGTGGTACCGCTTACTGGCAGAAGGTTATCGGTGTCGTTACGAGCCAGCGGCTGTAGTTTTTCATGCTCACCGATCCGATTGGACCGAACTGCGCGAACAGTCTTACAACTATATGCGGGGTCACGTAGCGGCTCTGCTTTTTCAGTTCGATCGTTACGGGCACTGGGGGAATATCTATCGTGCTTTCCTGGCGCTCCCGTTCTACTTCATAATGCTCGGCTTCCGCTACTTGAAGCGGTCGGTCGGAAGATTGATCCGGCATTCCGGCGAGGAGACGCCATTCTTGCCGTTACTTGGACAGATCCGAGGAGCCATCGCGGGCTATGGATACTACTTACGGTACCGCCGTCACCCGGCAGACCCAATGACGAGGGCGGCAGGTGCGCGGAGTCTGCGGCGCTTCGACGCCTCTGCAACAGTCGGTCATAAAACCCGTCTATCCACGTTTCTGTCTCATAATCCCTTCGAGTCGCCCCTGACTCTGGGCTTCTTCTACCGTGAGAAAATGCGTGCCATTCACAGAATTGCTCCGGATCTTTCCTTCAGAGAAGTGCTTGAGGTCGGAGGCGGACGAAGCGGGCTGACGCGCCTTCTATACACCGCTGCGCGCATCACAAACTTGGACATGGACTCCACCTTCGCCGACGCTCCCTGCAACCGTCAAGAAGGAGTTCGCTTCGTCTGCGGTGATGCGACGCGGCTCGAGTTCGAGTCTCGATCATTCGATGCAGTCACCATGTTCGATGTCCTCGAACATATCCCCAATCACGAGAGAGCCGTGTCGGAAGCCTTGCGTGTGCTGAGGCCGGGCGGCTACCTGCTCATCAGCACACCCAACGAGCATTGGCGCTTTCCGTACTACCGGTTCATGAAGAAATGGTGTCCCAGCGAGGAGGAAATGTTCGCCGAATGGGGGCATGTGCGTCGTGGGTACTCTCTTGAGGAACTCAATAAATTGATCGCGCTTTCGTGCGAGGGGTCCGCGACTTTTATCTCTCCTCTCACTGTCCTATGCCACGATGTCGCGTTCTCACGAATCCCGAGAAGGTTGCGTAGAGCGATCTGCCTGGCACTCTCGCCCATCGCTTGGATCGGCTACGCCATTCATATGCCTAGCAGTTCAGGCACGGAAACGGCGTCAGCTTGGCGAAAGCCTCCGAAAAACTCATGACTACGAATCAATCAGAACCATCGACGACTGCCCAAGTCACAGAATCGCTCAGCCCTGCCCCGATGCTGGCGGTGTTGCCGTGGGGTGACCTCATCGAAGACTTCCTCGATGAAATCGGCGTCTCGCTCGAGGATTTTTCTTCCAAGATGAGCGGGGGGTGGTTATTCGGTTACGTAGACGCACTGCGCCTCCGCGGGATTAGAACGTGTATCTTCTGTTTTTCGGACCGAGTGGAAGGTACGGTCCATAAAGTGCATCAGGCCACGGGTGCTCAGTTCGTCTTAATGCGCACGCCTGCCGCATATCGCGGACTTCGACGACAGGCCAAAGACCCATACGGTTTGACTGTCGAAGCCACGTTCGGTCCGAGGAGTCGTTTCTCGCGACAGGTTTGGCGGCTCGCACATCACCTGGCACCGTATCTCGCCACGCCGGTGATGACTTTGGCTCGTGAGATCCGTCGGGCGGGATGCTGCGCGATCCTCTGCCAGGAGTACGAATCTCCCCGATTCGACGCTTCGGTTGCGGTCGGAAGACTGCTACGAATTCCGGTGTTCGCCACCTTCCAGGGAGGAAGCTGGCATCGGAGCGGCATCGAACGAAGGCTCCGGCCGCTGACGCTTCAATACTGCGCGGGCTTAATCATCGGTTCTTCTCTCGAGGTGGCTCGCGTGCGCGCGCGCTACCGAGTCCCTTCGGAGAAGATCTCTCGGATCTTTAATCCGCTCGATCTCTCGCAGTGGCAACCCAGTCCACGGCATGATGCACGCCGCAAGCTCGATATTCCTGATACGACCCGCATCGCGATCTGGCATGGACGAATTGACATCCGAACGAAGGGTCTTGATGTTTTGCTCGAAGCGTGGAAGGTCGTTTGCTCTCAGCGATCAGAACAGGACATCCTGTTGATGCTCGTCGGATCGGGCAGCGGCTCGGACATGCTCGATGAGGAGATCCGCCGGAAACGTGTGCCGAACATTCGCTGGATCCGGGAATATGTTTTGGATCGAGCGGAAATCCGTCAATACTTAAGCGCTGCTGACGTCTATGTATTCCCATCGAGGCGTGAGGGGTTTCCGGTTGCGCCATTGGAAGCGATGGCTTGCGGACTCCCGGTCGTCGCAGCCTCGGCCCCTGGTATCGCTGATATCTTTGACGGGGGAGAAAAGTCTGGCGGACTGGTCGTGCCCGTCGGCGATGTCACCTCACTTGCCAATAATCTCGGCCTTTTGTTGGACGATGACGAGGCTGCACGCATTCTAGGTATGCGAGCTCGCGAACACGTCAAGCAGGCGTTCTCACTGCAAACGGTTGGTGCTCAGCTTCACGAGTTCCTCCGGGACCGAGGCGCCTTCAAGGCATTAGCTGCCCGCTAAATCGGTCCCGATTTTTGCGAACTTAGCGCTGAACAATGTTCCGAATCCACCGCCCGCCAATGCTCTAAGAGCATTCCTGCCAAACCGTTTGGTCTCGGCTTCCGCAGACATATTATGGGTCGAGACTGATGCAGAGAGAGTTTTTTATTGCGTGCTGACCGCACGTCAAACGAGTGCCGCTGCAGATTGCGTAGGTGGAGAGTTTCCATGGGAAGCTACGGAGATTCGGCCATCTTCTTATCCCGTGCGCGGAGTTAGGGAACAGGTGAATTCCGCTCTCCTGGAATTTCAACTCTGGGAGTGGAAAACAACGGAGCCGCGACCTTTGAGGCCACGGCTCCGTTTGGGGTGGGGGTATAGTTAGCGACCCGGTGGGGCCGTCAGAAACTGTATTTCAAACCAAACTGGATTTGACGGGCACCCTGTGATTTAAAGATCTCGCCATAGTTCGAGGCGCCCGCTGTGTGCTGGCCGCTAAACTCTTGTCCGAAATTAAAGTTTGGCGTATTCGTAAAGTTTAGGATATCCATCCGGAACTCGAGCGAATGCCGCTCTGTGAAGTGGAAGACCTTCGCGACGCCGAGATCGGCGTCTGTGTATCCGGGGCCGTCGAAAGCGCCAACGGGGCAATTGCCAAACGTTCCTGCCGCAGGAGCCGTTACGGCAGCTGGATTCAGGAAGGTGACACCGCCGGTAGCGGGGTCAAAGGTCATGGGCACATGAGAGGAGACCCCTTTGACACAATTCGGGCGAGTCGAAAACCCGCCAGTACCGGAAGTATCGCTGCTTGCAAAAACAGTTTGCGCAAAGCCCGTGTGGAACACAAAGCTGGAGCTTACGCGCCAACCGCCAATGACCTGATTCAGGGCGTTGTTGACATTGCTGGCATAACGCCGGCCATGTCCGAAGGGCAGTTCATAGACCACATACCCGTTGAACAACGAAGCGATATTTTGCGGACACTTGCCGTAGTCGCCCTGCTGATCATAAGGATTTTGCGGGAACGCCCAGCCGGCGATGGTTTGCGCTTCGGTGGGAACGTTGTCGCCAAACTGGCCGAAGAATCCAGGCGTGTCGCTCAGGCATTTGGACCAGGTGTAGTTGATTTGCGCCTGCAGGCCGTTGCTGAAGCGTTCCTGGAGGGTTAACTGCAGCGCGTTGTAGGTGCTGATTCCATTGGAGAGGGTGTAACGCCCTTGTCCAATTTCACCGAGTAACGTCGGATTCAAGAATGGCGTGGGTGTAATGGTGCCATTCGCATTGAGTTGATTCTGTTGCAGCATGATGATGTTGGAGAGGTGTTGATTGCTTTGGCCAACGTAGCCGGCTTGAACCGTGGTGGAATTACCGAACTGATGTTGGACACTCAGGTTCCATTGGTAGTGCACGGTGGGACGAATGTGCGTGTCAAGGGCGTGAATGTTCACACCCTTGAAGCAGACAGGATCGAAAACGATTGCAAGGTCGAGCGTACAGCCTGTCGGAAAACCGACAAAGCCTTGATCCAGAGTGCTTCCGGGAAGGTTGGTCGTAGGCGCGAAAGTGACGTTGTGCGCGGTCTCAAACGGCGGATTCTGCGTGAGCAGATTGTTAACGCCGTTGCTCTCGGTGAAGTTTGACACACCATAAGCGGCGCGGATCACAGTATTTTTCACGAAGTCCGGCTGCCACGCGATACCAATGCGCGGCTGAAAGTTGGTGATGCCGTTATACTGGTTATAGAGAGCTTTCCCCAGACCCATGTTGTTCGTGGTGGGAGTGATGATTGCCCCGCCAAATAGCGCGTAATTGACGGCGTTTCCTTCTGCCGCGGCGCGAGGAGTGTTCACCTCCCAACGAAGACCGAGGTTCAAGGTCAGATTGCGACGAAGCCTCCAACTGTCTTGTCCATAAACAGCATAGATGCTGTTTTGCATGTGGCGATTTCCGACTCCTTCACCAATGCCAAGGTTGTTTGGAAGGCCGAGCATGAAATCAGCTAGTCCCGCACCGGGCGATATTCCTCCGGGGCCATTACCGGTGTATTGGCCGTTGAAATTGAAGAAGCCTGCCAAGCCTTCATTGCCGGGATAGAGGAAGTTGTCGCGATAGCGATTGAACTGAAAACCAAAATGAAATTCGTGGTTGTTATAGGTCTTTGAGACGGAATCGCTAACCTGAATGACCGTGTCGGCAAATGTGTTGAACTGAGCGAGGTTGTTACCAATATTGGTCACGTTGCCAAAAAGGCCTTGTAAGGAAGGAAGGAAGGAACTGGTTGAGCCCGGAATGCCAAACATCTGCGGGAGATTCTGGCCGGTCGGATTGGTATAACCCTGGCTCACCGGGAAGTAGCTAAGACCCATGCGAAAGTCGTTGAGCAGCGTTGGGCCGAAAGTGTGGGTCCAATCGATAACGCCGCTGCGCAACGGATAAGTGAAGTCCGTGAAACCGTTGCTGGCGAGAAGAAACGTTTGGGTGGTCGGATTGCGAACTGATTGCTGCGAATAGCGGCCAAAGACGTGATCCTCATCGGTGGGAATCCAATCAATCTTGACGTCACCCTGATCAGCGCTGTTGCTAACGTGCTGCTGGTAATTCAAATTGTTAGTCCCGGTGACGTTGGGCAGCGGATAGAGGTCCGAAGTGACGATGGACGCAGCCGCTGGACTTAGCGTCAGGCCGTCAGCGGTCAAATTGTTGAAAGGAATCGCGGTGCGAGCCGTAGGGGCGGCACCGGATTGAGGAGCAAAAAGTTGCTGGGCCGCATTGGTACAAATACCTGCGGCGTTAAATCCGGCCGTACAAAGCTCACGAAAATTGCCCCCGCGCTCAGCAGCGCTCAAGACTTGCACGGTTTGCGTGGAGGAAGTCGGATTGCGCAATCCCGCATAGTCGACAAAAAAGAAAAGCCGATTCTTGATGACCGGCCCGCCGAAGGTGGCTCCAAATTGATTGAAACGCAGAGCGGCCCTCGGAATTTGGTTGTTCGGATTGATCTTGTTGCTCCATTCGTTCGCGTTAAGGACATTGTTACGGAGAAACTCGAAGGCGCCGCCATGGTAGTCATTGGTTCCGGACTTGATCGAGGTATTGAGAATGCCCCCGAGGAAGTTGCCAAATTCAGCAGACGGGTTCTGTGTAATGAGGTTCACTTCCTGAATGGCGTCTGGACTCGGCGAGTATGCTACTTCGTTGTTGTCGTGCTGATTGTTGTCGAGCCCGTCGAGAATGTAGTTGCTGGTCTGTTCGCGGTTCCCGTTTATATATGGGCGGCCGACCTGAAATGTGTTTTGTCCGGAAGTAAAGGCTCCCGGATTGGTGCTGACGACGCCCGGAGCCAACAAAGTGAGTTCGCCGTAGTTTCGCGTGATGAGAGGAATACTCTCGGTCACGACGTGGTCGAGATGCGTGCCCAGTTCAGTGGTGTCTGTTTGCAGTAGGGGCGTAGCGCCGGTAATTTCCACTGTTTCGGAGACCGTACCGACCACCAGCTGCACGTCCACGCGCGCGACCTGATTTAGGACAAGCTCGAACGCCGGACGCACGGCCCTGCGGAAGCCTTTCGCTTCGATTTTGATTTCGTAGCGGCCGATCTGCAAACGCGTGAGATAGTAAACGCCGTCCGCGTTCGTCTCTGTCGGATAAGAAATGTCGCGCGCGACATCGCGCGCAGTGACGGATGCGCCAGCAATGGGCGCTCCGCTGGGATCAGTGACCGTGCCGGTGATGCCGGCAGTTACCTCTTGTCCCCACCCAAGATGTGCGCCGCAGGTAAGCGCCAGCAACATCATCACAACGAGTGCTATTCCCACAGACTTGCTGTTCTTCATCGCAAATCCTCCGATTCGCGAGCCGCGGATGCTCTACGGTCCCGCGATCTATTCTTTTCTCCCCGACAACTGCCTGCACCCCGATCCGCTATATGGCTCAATGCTGAGTAGCTATATAGCGCCAGATTACCGTTGTCAACAGGAAAATTATGATTTATAAAGGAACGGGCTGTGGCGCACTATAGCGGTGTACTTTATTGCTCTATATCACCACAACCGGCGGAAACGAGCGGTGCACGCTCTTTACGCGGCAGCCGCTGGCCGCGAACAAGCGGAAACGGATGCCCGCACGCGGCCGGCGCGATTTCCAGGGCGCTTTTGGCCTTGTTTTTACATTTCTTTTGATACGCTAGCCGCAATCGTCGGGGGGAGAGCATGCAGCGCAAGAGTCGAAACGTCTTGCCCGCTTACCAGCGGATTCAAAGCGTCATCCGTAAGCGCATTGACGCCGGCCACCTGCGGCCGGGCGATGTCGTTGCTTCGGAACGAGACCTCGCGAAGATCCACGAAGTCAGTTTGATGACCGCGCGGCACGCGCTGGCCTCGCTGGAACGCGAAGGCATCGTCGAGCGCCGCCGGGGCATCGGCACCTTCGTGGCCGCGCCCAAAATCCACTTCAACAAGTTGATGAGCTACACCGAGCAGATGGCCAGCCGCAGCCTCACGGCCAGCACCAAAATCCTCTTCGCCAAAGTCATCGACCACGAGCAGGAAGCCACGGCCCGCCTGTCTCTTCCTCCGACGAGCGCCATCATCAAGATCGAACGTCTGCGCAGCGCAGTAGACGAGCCCTTTGCACTCGAAACTTGCTACCTCTCCCACGCGCAATTCCCCGATTTACTCTCGGCCCCGCTGGCTCGCGAGTCCTTGTTCGCCACGCTCGAGCGCGATTACAAAGTAGAGTTGGGCTATGCCGACGAAGAAATTGATGCCACCGCCGCAGACCCGCGGATTGCCGACCTCCTTGCCATCCCGCGGCGCGAACCGCTGCTTCGCATTCGTCAAGTCATTTATTCCACTCAAGGGAAAGCCGTGATTTATGCGCTGGGCTTCTACCGCTCGGACCGTCACAACCTGGTGATCCGCCGTTTCCGGTAGCCCCTGGCGGTTGCGGACTCGCGCTTGTCTCGCGGGAGTTGCGGGCTCGATTTGCAAAGCAAACTTCGGAAGGCTTTTACATGCTGGTGGTACTGAAGCGGGATCAGGAAGAGGTTGGCCGCCACGCCGCCCATTTCGTTGCGAACGCGATTCGCAGGAAGGCGTCGCTCACGCTCGGCTTAGCAACCGGCAATACCATGGTTGGCGTATACCGTGAACTCGTACGCTTGCATCGCGAGGAGCACCTCGATTTTTCGGGCGTCACGACATTTAATTTGGACGAATATTTTGGACTGTCTCCGGAACACACCGAAAGCTTTCACCATGCTATGCACGAACACTTCTTCTCCCACGTAAACGTCAATCCGCGCAACATTCATATCCCCGATGGCACAATCACCGACGATTGTGAAGAATACTGCGCCGCGTACGAACAAACCATCCGTGACGCGGGCGGAATCGACCTCCAGATTCTCGGCATCGGGCGCAATGGCCACATTGGCTTTAATGAACCAACCTCGAGCATCGGATCAAGAACACGCCTCAAAGTTCTGAGTAAGCAAACCATTGAAGACAATCGAAAACTCTTCGCCGCCGGAGAGGAGATTCCCCAGTGCGCCATCACTATGGGGATTGGAACCATTCTCGAGGCCCGCAGGATTCTCTTGCTCGCATCAGGAGAAGCCAAAGCGGCAGCGGTGGCAAAATCGATTGAGGGCCCAATCACTTCCTCGGTGACGGCCTCTGCGCTTCAGCTCCATCCGGATGTTACCTTTCTCCTGGATGAGGCTGCTTCCATGGATCTAACGCAGCGCGAGTACTACGTGCAGGTTTTGAAAATGACGGCAACGCTCACCCCGAGTCGTCTCAAGTGAGTTTTGCCAAGTACCATACGTTCGTTAAGGTGAAAAGTTAGGCAAAGGGAATACCCATGAATGCCCAGTCATCTCCCGGGCCTCTACCGGCATCAAAGATTGAGAGTTTATTCATTTTGGAAAGGTAGCAAGGCCCTCAATGATTCTGGCTGGCGACATCGGCGGTACAAAGTGCAACCTCGCTGTATTCGAGCAAACGGGCGCAGACCTACGGCCGGTATTTCAAACCCGCCATGCCACCAAGGATTTCTCCAATCTCGAGCATTTACTTGACTCTTTCGTTCAGGCGGCGCACACACACCTCGGGAACGCAGGGGGTAATTCCATCACCGCGGCCGGATTCGGTATTGCTGGAACCGTAGTCGGCGGCCGTTTGCATGCCATCAATCTTCCCTGGCAACTGGAGCCGGCATCGCTTGCCAGCACCCTGAATCTAAACAGTAAGAATATTGTTTTCATGAATGATCTCGTGGCCACCGCTTGGGGAATAGATCGACTGGAACCACAGGATTGTTTCCTTCTGAATGAAGTCACTCCCCAATTCCAGGCGAACAAAGCCCTTATTGCCGCCGGGACGGGGCTGGGAGAGGCCATGCTCTTCTGGGACGGGCATCGACACGTCGCTGCGCCCTCCGAAGGCGGAGCGGCGGACTTCGCGCCCCGCACCACTCGCGAAATCCACTTTTTGCAGTATCTCAAGCAAGACCTCGCCCGCGTCTCCTGCGAAGAGGTTTTCTCGGGAAGAGGCTTTCGAAAAATTCACGAGTTCCTGAATCCGGCCGCGCGCCACCCCGTATTTGATGAATCTTCCGGTGATTCCGCGAGAGAGATCACGCAGAACGCGATGTCCGGAGCTTGCGAAGTTTGCGTGGAAACACTCGATTTCTGGATCGATGCGTTTGGTGCCGAAACCGGGAACATGGCCTTGCGGGTTCTTGCCTATGGCGGCGTGTACCTGGCAGGCGGCATTGCTCTTAAAATATTGCCAAAACTCAAGGAGGGCACTTTCTGCTACTCCTTTTCTGACAAAGCGCCGCTCAATGCTTTGCTTGCCCGCGTGCCGATCTTTGTGATCTTAAATGAGGATGCTCCCTTGCTGGGGGCTGCCTACCGGGCCTTGGGAACGCTGGGCGCTTGCCTGCATGCAAGAACATAGGATCCTCCTCGCCTCGAAATGCAGGCTGAGAAGGACTCGCATCTCTGTAACCGGCAAGATTTCAACAGCACGTTCGGCCCGTCAGTTTCCAGACAGCAAAGAAAGGCGCGATGGCCAAGAATAGCGTGACGACCCGGATCCATCCGGCGGCATGGATTCCGACCATGTACTTCGCGGAAGGTCTCCCTTTCTTCGCGATTTCCCTCATCGCCGGAATCCTTTACAAACGTCTCGGCCTTCCCAACGACATCATTGCCCTGTACACCAGTTGGCTTCTCCTTCCCTGGTCGTTGAAGCCGATTTGGAGCCCGCTGCTCGAGATGTTCAAGACCAAGAAATTCTTCGTCGTCCTTTTCGAATTTGTCGGAGGATTGAGCCTAGCATCGATCGCCCTGTGCCTGCCGCTGCCGAACTACTTCCGCTACACGCTCGCTCTTTTCGCCGTAGTCGCGTTCTGTTCCTCGACACATGACATTGCCGCTGACGGTTTGTACATCGCCAGTCTTTCGGCGAAACAGCAGGCTGCCTATGCAGGCTGGCAAGGCGGCTTCTACAATGTCGCGCGTTTCTTTTCGCAGGGAGCCCTGGTGATTGTGGCGGGTTTTCTCGAAGCGCGCTTCGATGTGCCGCACGCCTGGATGGCGATCTTTGCCGGCATGGGACTGCTCCTCGTGATGTTGAGTTTCTATCACGTGCGGGTGCTGCCCACGGGTGCAGAGCGGCGTTCCGGGAGTTTTCGCGAGATGGCCACGACCTTCTGGGACGTCATCGTAAGTTTTTTCAAGAAGCCAAACATTATTTTGCTTCTCGTCTTCCTCTTTCTCTATCGCGCCGGCGAGGGTCAAATCGTAAGAATCGGACCGCTCTTTCTGGTGGACAAGCGGTCCCTTGGCGGCCTGGGCTTGACAACAGATCAGTTCGGCACCATCTACGGCACATTCGGAACAGTCGCCTTCATCCTTGGCAGCATTCTCGGAGGCTACTTCAGTTCCTGGCTGGGCCTGAAGCGTGCTTTGCTTCCGCTTATTTTCGCCATGAATCTCCCCATGCTTGCCTACTACTACCTGAGCACGGCCCTCCCGACAAATCACGTCGCCGTGACTATCGCAATGAGCCTGGAGATGTTCGGATACGGCTTTGGTTTTGTGGGCGTAATTCTGCTAATGATGCAGGAAATTGCCCCAGGAAAATACCAAACCGCTCACTACGCCTTTGCCACGGCATTGATGAACCTGGGCCTCATGCTTCCAGGCACCGTAAGCGGAAAAATTGAGCTGGCACTCGGTTACAGGAGATTCTTCATTTGGGCGCTGCTCTCCGCAATCCCGGCCTTGTTTCTTTCGCGGTTCATCCCCATACGTGGAGGTGCGATGACGCCTCCAGAATCCCAGCTTCCCGAAGTCTAATCATAGCAATGGGCGCGCAGAATTCTTGAGGAGCATTCCATGTCCCTGACACTGGAGCAGTCGATCGGCCAACAATTTCTCTTGAGCTTCACCGGTAAGCGCAAACCACCTGTCGAGTTGCTTCGCATCCTGCAAAGCCAGCACATCGGCGGCATCGTCCTCTTTCGCGCCAAGAACATGGGAACTCTTTTCGATTTGCGTCAGTTGACCGCACGACTGCAAAAAGCTGCGGTGCACTACGGCCAACCGCCTTTGCTGATCGCTGCAGACCAGGAAGGCGGACAACTCATGGCCATCGGAGATGCGACTCCTTTCCCGGGAAATATGTCGTTAGGAGCCGCCCGCTCGGAGAAACTAGCTTATAAAGTCGGAAGGGCCCTTGGACGAGAGGTCGCTGCTGTCGGAGTGAACGTCGACTTTGCGCCGGTCTGCGATGTCAACAACAATCCGGCCAACCCCGTCGTAGGCACGCGTTCGTTTGGAGAAAGTCCGTCCCTTGTATCGCGGCTGAGCGCTGCTCTCGTTAGAGGTTTGCAATCGGCGGGCGTGGCCGCCACGGCAAAACATTTTCCAGGCCACGGCGATACTGCGAGCGACTCACATCACGGCGCCCCGGTGCTGTCGCACGACGCAATACGAGTTCATCGTGTGGAATTGCCGCCGTTTCGAGCGGCCATCCAAGCGGGTGTGCGGCTCATGATGACGGCCCACATTGTTTTTCCCGCGTTGAACGGGGGCACGAACCTGCCGGCCACCCTTTCAAAAAATATCTTGGGCGGCTTGCTCCGCCGCAAGCTGGGTTTCGACGGC